>Ga0075428_100000662_pt1 | contig 35414 bp, 32 predicted proteins | sample RhiMetdeltSRZDD2_FD_75291 | JGI IMG/M metagenome (GOLD analysis project Ga0075428, IMG submission 75291) | Populus rhizosphere microbial communities from Tennessee, USA - Rhizosphere MetaG P. deltoides SRZDD2 | ecosystem: Host-associated > Plants > Roots > Rhizosphere > Soil | place: USA... | reverse complement strand
GCGTGCAACGACGGAGGCCTTGGCGAACTGCATCCCGTCGTACGGAGTAAGCAGGAAGAAGGTAAGCCGGCGCCGAAGAAGTAGAGGCGGACCTTAAGGTCCGCCTCTACAGTCACTATCCACGCCTACGGCATCCGCTCGAACGCCGCGACGTTGATGCTCGAGCCCAGGATGTGGCCGTCCATGGCCTTTCTGATCTCAGTCTCCGTCGCTCCTCCAGGAAGGTTCAGCATCGTATCGAGGGCGAACAGGTTGAACATGTAGTGCAACCGTCCGACACCGGCGGGTGCGCACGGCGCACGGTAGCCCTGAATGTCGCGCTGACCTTTGGCCTGGTGGCTGCCGTCGGGCAGGTCGCCGGGCTTGAGACCCTGCGAAATCGAGGAGGCCGTCGCAGGGATGTTGTAGACCACCCAGAACATCTCCATGTCAATCCCCTTGTTCGGGTGGTTGTCGGTACCGTTCAACGTCAGCACGAAGCTCTGCGTGCCTTTTGGGACGTTCGTCCACGAGAAGGGCGGATTGATGGTGCTCGGATTCTGCGCGTTACCGCCGTTCGCATAGCACGTGAACTCGAGCGGATACGCGCCGCCGTCCGTGAACCCGCTGCTGCTCAGCTTCAATCGCGGCACTGGAGCTTCGGCCGCGCGGCCAGCACCCTGACCGCCACCGCGGCCTTCACGTCCGCCGCGCTCCTGCGCCGCCGCACCACCCGCCATCACGAGCAGCACCACAACACCAACCAGCGATTTCATAGGCGTCTCCTCACTTCAAACTTCACACTTCAAACTTCACACTTACTTTGTCGCGTCTCCCGCGTCGACGATGACATTCTGCACCTCGCCGACGCCGTTGCGGCGGCGATGTTCGGCTGCGTCGCGGTATTCCTTCGATTCGAAGCACTCGACGGCCGTCTCAAAGCTTGGAAACTCGATGACGACGTGGCGGTGAAAGTACTCCGGCCCTTCCATGATCTGGTAGCGGCCGCCGCGCGCGAGGATTTTCGCGCCGTACTTCTTGAAGATCTCGGGGAGCGGGTCCGTGTATTTCTTGTACTCGACAGGGTTGTTGATTTTCGCGTGAGCAATCCAGTAGGCCGGCATGGCCCGAAGATTATAAGCAAACCCCTTTTGCTACGATTTGGCGCATGAAAGTGACCGATGAGACAGTCGGCTGGATTGCGCTCGCCACAAGCGGCTCGGTCGTGCGGCGCGCGACCGTCGTTGCGCTCATCGTCGGATCGATTCTCGTGGCAATTAACCACGGCGATGCGATCGTCCGCGGCGATTTGAGCGCCGGACGGCTGCTCCGCATCGCGTTGACAATGGGTGTTCCTTATTGCGTATCGACCTATTCCAGCGTCAGCGCGCTTCGTGACGCGGCTAGACGGCAACGCAGCAATCACGTCGTGTGACACTCATCTTCGACCTCGTCGTGATCGGCTCGGGCGCAGCCGGCAGCACTGTCGCCACACGCTGCCGCGCGGCGGGCTGGACTGTTGCGGTCGTCGACAAGCACCCTTTCGGCGGCACGTGCGCGCTGCGTGGTTGTGATCCGAAGAAAGTGCTCGTCGGCGCCGCCGCGGCCCTGGATGCTGCCCGCGTGCTGTCCGGCAGAGGCGTCAGTCCGAACGGTCTGGCCATTAACTGGCCGGAACTGATGCGATTCAAGCGCACCTTTACCGATCCCGTTCCCGAACAACGGAAGGACGCGCTGCATCGGGCCGGCATCGAAACGTTTCAGGACGTCGCACGGTTCACCGGACCCGCACAGCTCTCGGTTGGCGGCACTGCAGTGGAAGCAACTCGCGCGATTGCGATTGCCGCCGGCGCGAAGCCGGCTGACCTGACGATCGCCGGCCGCGAGCACTTGCTGACGAGCGACGATTTTCTGCAGCTGCCTGCCCTTCCTTCGTCAATGGCGTTCGTCGGCGGCGGCTACATCGCCTTCGAATTCGCACATATCGCGGCGAGGGCCGGTGCCCGTGTTGCCATCCTGCATCGTGGCGACCGGCCGCTCGAGCAGTTCGACGCCGACCTCGTCGAGCGTCTCGTGCAGCGGACACGTGCCTTAGGGATCGACGTGAGACTCCGCGCTGACGTCCGCGCGATAACAGCCGTCGGTCACGGCTATCGCGTTCAGTTCGATGGCGACGGAGGCGGAGACGAGATCGACGCCGACTGTGTCGTTCACGCAGCGGGCCGCGTCCCCGATCTCGACGACCTGCAGCTCGATGTCGCGCGCGTGGAGCGTTCGCGTGACGGCGTACGGGTGAACGGGTTCCTGCAGAGCGTCTCCAATCCGAAGGTGTACGCGGCGGGCGATTGCGCAGCGACGGGCGGCCCACGACTGACACCGGTCGCCGGCTATGAAGGCAAGGTTGTCGCTGCGAATCTTCTGGAAGGCGCGAACACCGAGGTGGATTACTCCGCAATTCCGAGCGTCGTGTTCACCATTCCACCGCTTGCACGGGTAGGGCTCACGGAGGCGCAGGCCCGCGCCGCTGGCCTCCGCTTCACCACGCGTCACGAGGATACGTCCTCGTGGTATTCGTCGCGGCGTGTTGGCGAGACCGCCTCGGCATTCAAGACGTTGATCGAAGAAGGCTCCGGCCGATTGCTTGGAGCCCACATCCTGGGACCTCAGGCGGATGAAACGATCAGTCTCTTCGGCATCGCGATGCGATCCGGCGTGACGGCCGATCGATTGAAACAGACGATTTGGGCCTATCCGACGCATGCGTCGGATCTCACATATATGGTGTGAGGCCGGCGCGGGCGCCCGGTTACTGGTTAGTGGTTGGTGGTTCGTGGTTGGGAATATGATGCAGCAGCCATGACGCGGCCACGTCTGTTCCTCGCGATCGTCTTACTCTCTGCGCTTGGTGCATGCCAGCGCAATCCGGACCGCGACGTCAAACCGGTGTCGGCCGTTCCTGCCAACGTCACGGACATTTCCGAAGAAGTGATCCCTGTCGATCAGGTGAGCAAGAGTCAGGCAGCCGCGATCGGGCAGCGCGTCGCCACTACTGAAGTCACCGTGACATACAGCCGACCTGTCGCGCGCGGACGAGAGCTCTTTGGTGCGCTCGTGCCGTATGACACGATCTGGACCCCTGGCGCCGACAAAGCAACGACCATCACTGTTACCCGTGACGTTCAGATCAACAGCAAGCCGCTCCCGAAGGGTTCCTACAGCATGTGGGCTATCCCGCGGCGCGACGACTGGACGATCATCTTCAACAAAGCTGCAAACGCGTACCACACAGAATATCCAGGCGAGGCGCAGGACGCGCTCCGACTGGACGTGCATCCAGAACCGGGGCTACACGTCGAGACGCTGACCTTCTCGTTTCCGATCGTCGAAGGCAAGGACGCCGTGCTCCGCCTCGAGTGGGGCGAGGTGCGAGTTCCGCTGTCGATCCGCGTGCCCTGAATCGCCGTCCTTTCTTGACAGCCCCGAGGCACGGGCGGATACTCCGCGGCAGCATGAACCGCGGGCAGCTTCTCGACGTTTTCTGCATCTGCTTGCTCGTCGGAGCGGTCATGAGCTCGGTGGTGCCTGCACCAGTCTCCGCGCAGGCGCGAGCGGTCGGTTCTCCTGCATACACGCCGCCGCGGACAGCAGACGGTAAACCTGATCTGCAGGGTGTCTGGCAGGTTCTCAACACAGCCGCATGGGACATTCAGGATCACGCGGCACGGCTGGGCGTGCCTGCGGGACAGGGCGTGGTTGAGGGCAACGACATTCCGTACCAGCCCTGGGCGGCGGCGAAGAGGAAGGAGAACTTCGAAACGCGCGCGACGGCCGACCCGATCACGAAATGCTTTCTGCCGGGGGTGCCGCGCATCACCTACATGCCGTATCCCTTTCATATCTTTCAAACGGCGGGAACGACGCTGATCCTCTACGAGTACGACCACGCCGTCCGCACCATCTATACGAATCGTCCGCATCCGCCCGGACACATCGACTTCTGGTTGGGCGTCTCGCGCGGACGATGGGAGGGAGACACGCTCGTCGTCGATGCCGTCGATTTCAACGATCAGACCTGGTTCGACGCCGCGGGAAACTTTCACAGTGACGCGCTGCACGTGATCGAGCGCTACACGAGGACCGGCCCGGACCACATTGCCTACGAGGTGACCATCGAGGATCCGAAGGTGTTTACCCGTCCGTGGAAGATGAGCATGACTCTGTATCGACGGCAGGAAAGGAACGCGCAAATTCTGGATTACGAGTGCAACGCTCTGGTGGAGGAGGCCGCAGGCCGGATCAAATGAGGCGGTCCGGTCCACGCCACGCGAGGAGACTGAATATGAGCGGTCGATCAATGGCGCTGGGGACAGCCGCGCTCGCGGTTGCGGCAATCCTGTGCGCACAGGCGCGGATTGCCGGGCAGGCGGGCCAAGCGCCGAACACGACGTGGAACGCGCCGCGAACGCCGGACGGGCAGCCGGATATGCAGGGATTCTGGGCAAACCAGCGACGGCTTGCGACGTACAACATCGAGGCCGCTGCAGACCCGCTGCACGTGTTTCTGAGCGGCGTGCAGACCGACGAAGCCAGTCTGGTCATCGATCCGCCCGACGGCAAGATTCCGTATCAGCCCTGGGCGCGGGCGAGGCGGACTGACGTCCTCGAGCATCACACCGAACTGACGAAATGGGAGTACGTCGACCCGCACACCCGTTGTTTTCTCAGCGGTGTTCCACGGATGTTCTATCAAGGGGCTATTCAGATCGTTCAGCCTCCCGGATATGTCGTGTTCCTTCAGGAGTTCAATCACGGTTCGCGCATCATCCCGCTCGACGCGCGTCCGCATGTCGGAGACGACATCAAACTGTGGATGGGCGACTCACGCGGACACTGGGAAGGCAATACGCTGATCGTCGACGTCACGAACAACAACGACAAGACACGGTTCGACATCGTCGGCGACTTCCATAGCGATGCCGTACACATCAGCGAGCGGTTTGCGTTTGTCAACGCGGACCAAATCGACTACACGGCGACGTTCGACGACCCCAAGGTCTACACGCGGCCGTTCACCATCGCGTTGAACTTCCGTCGCAACATCCGAGGCGAGGACGCGAAGACGTACGAGCTGCTCGAAGAGGCGTGCCACGAGGGCGACCGCGACACGCCGGAACTATTGAAGCGCATCAAGTGAACGCCTCCGGGCGCCGCCGTCTCCTTCAGCATTTCCTTTCCGCAACCGCCCCGAACGAGCCTCGCGCCCCGGGCCGGCGCCAAATGCCTTGACAGTCAGGAGAGTTGGGCAGATACTCCCCCGCACCATACAGTGCGGGCAGCGTTGGTGGCCCCACTTCGTTGGTGGGTCATTCCGAGCCCGCGCTTGCGATTGTCCGTCTTCCTTTTTTGAGGGAGGGGGGCGCCATGAATAGCGGGGCCCAGCGATCGCGCCATCTGCGTTCTCTTCTCATTCCACTTTTCACCTGTAGTTTCATTTCGTTCAGTTCGTTGACCGTCGCCGGCCAGGGGCAGGAAGCCAGCATCGTCGGACAGGTGACCGATGAGAGCGGCGCCGTCCTGCCGGGCGTGACGGTCGCGGCGACCAGTCCGGCGTTACAGGTGCGCCAAGTGAGCGACGTGACCAACGAGCGCGGCGAGTATCGGCTGACACCGCTGCCGATCGGCACCTATAGGGTGGCGTACTCGCTTCCAGGTTTTCAAACTGTCCGCCGCGAGGATCTGCGGCTGACGATTGGATTCCAGGCGCGTGTCGACATCGTCCTGAAGGTGGGCGCCCTGGCCGAGTCGGTCACGGTGTCGGGAGCGGCACCGGTCGTCGACGTCACCTCGACGAGCACTCGCACGCAGTTGACGAGAGAGACACTGGAGATCATCCCAACGGGGCGAAACAGCATCGTTGCCGTCCTGGGCCAGGCACCGGGCGCTCGCCCGCAGTTGAACGTCAATGCACTCACCGGCAATCCTGTATTCCGCGTCTTCGGGCAGAACGGCGGCTCGTGGACGATGCTCGAGGGCGTCGCGACCACCTCGCCAAAATCCGGAACTCAGGGCGGTAATCACTTCGACTACGCCTCGTTCGAGGAAACCACAGTTCAGAGCGTCGGCAACAACGCAGAAAGCCCGACGCGAGGGGTTCAGATCAACGCCATCGTGAAATCCGGCGGCAACGGTTTCCACGGCGGTGCCTACTGGGGGCAGACAAACCAGCGCCTGCAGGGCAACAACATCGACAACTCACTGCGCGCGCGGGGCCTGGAAGCCGGCAATCCGATAGATCTGCGGCGCGATATAAGCGCGGATCTCGGTGGCCGCATCATCCGTGACAAGCTCTGGTTTTACTACGCGGCCCGACGACGTGACGAAAACGAGCGCGTCCTCGCGGCGTTCAAACCAGACGGGACTCAGGCGACCGACACGCAGCATCAGATTTTTTCCACGGGAAAAATTTCTTATCAGTTCACGTCCGCGCAGAAGCTGACTGGCTTCTATCAGTGGGACTCGCAGGGCGGCGTCACGGGCGCGAGCCAGTTTGCGCCGTGGGAGTCCCGACAGAAATCGATCACCGAGGTCAACACGAGCAAACTCGAATGGCAGTGGGTCAGGCGCAGCACGATTGTGTCAGTGCAGCAGGGCGCGTGGATCTGGAATGTGCCGCGCGACTGCTACTCGGACAAACCCGCCACCTTTGATCAGCTCACCAATGCGATTTCCGGCTGCAATACCAACTACGGCATCAATTCCATTGAGGATCGATTCCATACGAAAGGCAGTATCAGCTGGTACAAGTCCGACCTGCTCGCGGGCAACCATGACTTCAAGGCTGGCTTCGAGTCGAGTCGGGGCCATGGGGATCGCCGGATCAGCGACCGCGGTTCGGTCGGCAACTACCGCCTCGTCTTCAGAAACGGCGTACCGTTTCAGATGGAAGGGTGGAACAACTGCTACCCAGCGGAGACACGCCTCTTCGATGACGGCCGGCGCATGCTGAAGGAGAAGAGCGGGGTCCAAGACTGTGAGCCGGTCACGTTGTACCGCAATTACGGTACGTATCTGCAGGACAGCTGGACCATCGCACGTCGCCTGACACTGAACCTCGGTGTCCGCTATGACCACGACACCGGAGTGATCCCCAGGCAATGTCGCACCGCATCAGCGCCGCCCCTCGCGGAGGTGTATCCGGCCGAATGTTTCACGCGCGTCCAGTTCCGGACATGGAATCCCGTGACGCCGCGCATCCACGCCGCATATGACTTGCGGGGAAACGGAAAGACCGTCATCAAAGGCGGCTGGGGGAGGTTCGCGCAGCTGCGATACGTCGATCAGTTGACACCCGCCAACGAGAACGTCCATCTGCGGACCAACTACCTGTGGCACGACCTGAACGGCAACAAGCTGTTCGATCCCGGGGAAATCAACTTTGATCGCAACGGACCGGACTTCGTCTCGACAAGTCTGGTGATCGCCGGCGAGGAGGCGCTCGCCGGCGGGGTACCGAATCCGCACGAGTTGCAACCGATCGACGATGAGTTCTCCGCCTCCGTCGAGCGGCAGCTGATCGCCGACTTTGCGGTACGCGTTACGGGCATCTATTCGCGGACGATTAATGCGCAGCGTGTCCAGAACAACCTGCGGCCATACAGCGCCTACACAATTCCCGTTACGAACCCCGATCCCGGCCCCGACGGCATATTGGGGACCCCTGACGACCCTGGCACGCCGGTCACCTATTGGGAATATCCAGCTTCGCTCGCCGGCCGTGCGTTTCAGCAGCCGATGCTGGTCAGTGACCACAAGGCCGATCAGACCTACCGGAGCGTGGAGATTGCCGCGAGCAAGCGCCTGTCACGCGGATGGCAGATGATGACGTCCTACTCGGCGACGAAGCTCCACATCCCGATTACGCAGAACACGCAGGGGTGCTGCGATTTCCAGGCGCCGGGCATCTCCCTGTTCCTGAGCACTCTCGATCCGAATGCAGAGATCAATACCGCGAATAACACATGGGAGTGGCAGGCAAGGGCGACCGGCGCGTACGTGTTTCCGCACGACGTGCAGGTGTCCGCTAATTTCGAGCACCGCAGCGGCACGCCGTACGCGCGCGTGGTGTCGTTCCGTGGCGGCCGCACCATCCCGGTGCTGTCGGTCAGAGTGGAGCCGATCGGCACCCGCCGGACGCCGACCATCGATCTGCTGCACGTGCGAGTGGAGAAGTCGTTTCACGTCACCCAGGCACAGCGCGTGGCGCTCCGGCTGAACGTGTTCAACGCAACCAATATCAACACTGTGCAGAACCTGATTCAGCTGTCGGGTCCGAACTTCGAGCGGCCGACATCGATCATTCAGCCGCGCATTGCCGAGTTCGCTATTCAATACAGCTTCTGACGGAGAGCGGTTCTGAAACCGGACTTCGTGCCCCTGACGCGATTGCTGGGGCATGTTGATCGCCGTTACAGGCCGAGATAAAGGCGGTACAGAAGGTTGCTCGGAATGTGGAAGTTGTCGGTGATGAGGATCACGCCGAAGAAGATCATGACGACGGCGGAAACCAGCCCGACGCCCGATGCCACGCGTTGGAGCGAGTTGAGAATCGGCAGCGCGCGCGACAGGAAGAGCGCCGACAGGACGTAGGGCACCGCCATCCCGACCGAGAACAGGAACAACGCCAGCGCTCCAAGCGACGCGGAGCCAACCGTCCCGACGTAGATCATCAGGGACATGAAGAGAGCGCCGCCGAAGCACGTTGAGCACCCGACGGCAAACGCCGATCCCATGAACATCATCTTCAGCGTGTCGAGTCGTCCGGACGACATTGAACTACTGAAAAGTGTTGGTAGCCTGCAGACGCCAGACGCGTCGGAATTGATCGCCACATTGATACCGAGGAGCAGAATGCCGATGCCCGCGCAAATGCCGAGCGGACGACTCCAGTGCTCGAGGACTCCCGAGCTTTCGAGCCTCTGGCCCGCGACGCCGGCGAGTGCACCAATGACGGTGAACACAACCGTGAAACCGATGATGAACCACATTGCCGTCCGCACGACGTGTGCCCGCGCCGCAATCGAGTCCAGCGTCCGCCGCGGTTGCATGCTGATTCCGGCGACGGCGAACGTGTAATACACCGTCAGTTGGAGCAGGCAGGGCGACAGCACGGCAAGCAAACCTGCCAGCAGCGCCAGAAGCGTCGGCAGCGACAGGTCGGTTTCGTGCAGATTCGTCGGATAGACAATCGGCAGATCCCAACGCATGACCTGCTGACTATGCGTCGACATGTCGTGGGTGAGGAGCTCGATTGACGAGGCACCGTCGCCAATGAGTGCTGCGGGCGAGCCCTGATCCTTGGCGAAACGGACGACGGACACGCGGTGATGCGGCGATGCCCGGACCACGGTGCTGTCGACCGGCGTGACGACGTCAGTCCCGTCGACGCGCAGCAAGACATGCGGCGGCGTTGCCGAGAGCTCACCGATGTGAACGTCTTCAAAGACATAGAAGACCGCGAAATGCTCCGGGTGGTACCTTTCCGCTTCGCTCGTCTGTTCTGTCATCGCGTAGTACTCCGGCGTCCCATAGATGCCGGAGATCGCCGCGGAATCATGACTGTGCGCGTGACCCGTCTGCTCGGCGGGTTTGAGCAGCGCGCGCATCACCTTTGATGTCAGGCCAGCTTGGAAGGTCAGGATGTCGATGCGCGCGGCTGGTCCCCATCGCGAGACGAGAAACAGCCACGACCAGGCCGCAACCACGCCAAGGAGGATGAGTGCGGCGGCCCGAATCCACCGGCCGGACGTGCGGCCGCCGTACGCCCGCACCACCGCGACATCACTCACAGACACGCTCGTCATTTCACAGTGACGACAATCTCCATCCCGCGATGGTACGTGCACACGAGTTTGTATATGCCTGGCCGCGACGGCGCGGTCCACGCGACGACCCTGCGCTGGCTGCCCGACAGCACCACCTCGCTCAAGCCGGCGTCCTCCGCGACGAGATTGTGGTCGACATCGTCCTGATTCTCGATATTGAAGGTGATTCGCTGGCCGGCCGTCACCTCCAGCGTGTCCGGCGAGAAGCGGAACGTGCGCGCAACAACGGAGATGGCGTCCGACGCTTGCGGCGTTGTGGCGGGCGATGCTGTCGGCGCTGTGTACGGACTCACACCACCGTGGGGGCCGCCGATATCCGCGACGACTTTCGCGCTGCGATTGTCGGCCGCGACCTGGACGAACGTGCCGCCGTGCGGATCGCCAAGCTTCGGCGTCTGGATCGTCGCGAGCATCTTGAGCGTCGCGCGGTCGAAGATGCTGATCGACCCCAGGTTGTTGCTCACCCACAATTCCTTACCATCGGGCGACAGCACGATGTGATCTGCCTGGCAGAGCCCTTCGGGGCATGACAGCTGCTCGCGGATGATCGTCATGTTGGTGGTGTCGATCGCCGCAAAGGTTGCGCCCTTCTGACCGTTGCCTCCCTCGCCCTTGTTGGCGACGTAGGCGATCTTCTCGTCGGGCGACAAGCGAATCCCGTACGGACCGCGGCCCGTCGGTGCGACACCCATTATGCGTCCCGTGTCCAAATCGAGCTTCACGAGCTTGTTCGTGGGTCCGAGCGTCACGTACCCCGTTTTTCCGTCCTGCGTGATCGCGGTCCACACGGGACCCGGCCCGACCGGAAAATTCCCGACGATCTGCATGGTCTCGGCATCGACCTTGGCGAGCCATCCGTCAATTTCGCGCCCCGCGGCATCGCGGTTGATGCCCGGACGAACGGTCACGTAGAGATACTTCCCGTCCGGAGAGGGAAACGCGATATACGGCCGGCCGTTGAAGTCGCCGGTCGGAATCGCGCGCACAACTTTGTTCGTGGCGGGGTCGACAAGAAAGATCGGCACCGGTCCTGCGAACGAGTCGAGGAGGATGTACTTGTCCGCATAGACCTGCGCATGATGCGTCGAGCCGCCGGTATTGATGAACGCCGCCAGCTTCAGCGTTTTCGCATCGACCACCGCCGTTGGCGCGCCAAACGATCCGAAGAAACCGGCCGCGCGACCGCCTCCACCACCAGCGAGCGGTCCCGACGGAATGTAGATATACCTCGCGTCAGGGGACAGGGTGATGCCATGCGGGGTCGATGGCATGTCGATGTCGGCAACGGCAACGATTTTCCGTGCCTTCGCATCAATCACAATCACCATCGGCTTGTCGGCCGTTGAGTTGTAGCTCACGCTCGCGTTCGTGAAAAACAGGAGATCGCCGGGCTTGGTTTGGTACGCCGGCCTGCCGCTGGCATCAAACGTCTGGGCCACGCTGATACCGAAATCGGGCTTGTCGATCCTCATGAACCGGAGAAGTTCCGTAGCCGGACCGGCGGCACCGCCGCGCGCCCCTCGCCCGGCTCCCTGCGGTTGTTGAGCCGGCGTGCCCGGAGGCGCGGCTTGGCCGGCACTCTGAGCGTCAGCCGCCTGGACCGGCGCCTGCGGCGCGGCAATCTCGCTGCGACGGGCAACAACGGTCAGAAGCAGCGGGACGATCAACGCGATCGCGATTCGTCGATAGCCGTTCATTGATGCCTCCAGAGTTTCCACGGCAAGGCCACACGCACTCCTGGACGTGTGCGGGAGTTTACGCCCGGCGACGGGCTTGTCAATTGGACCGCAGCGAGCGCCGGGCCTGTGCTCGGCGCCGCCCCTGCGTCCGAACGGAATCTACTTGGTTGCGGGCCGAACCGTCGCCTGCGTCACGATCGGCTTCAACCCCACCGTCCACGACAGCGGCAGCGTCACCGGGTCGAAGCAGAGGCGATCGTCACACGCTTGATACGTCAGCGCGCCGCCGATCGTCAGCGATGTCTGCCCGTTCAACGCCGTCCGCGTCGAAGCCTGGCCGTCGAGCACGATGTCCTGCGAGATCGTGAACGCTTTCTGATACACCGGCACACGCTCGTTGAGCGGCTTGAAGAAATAAATCTCCGATGGCGCATACACGGGCGCCATGGTGCGGATGTACTGCGTCGGAAGGACCTTGAGCTCGATGACCTTGTAGTCGTTCGCCGCGCCGGGCGCATACACATGCACGCCCTTGTGGGGCGTGATCTCCGCCACGATCGAGAAGCGATTGCCAGCAGCGATCGCGGTGTCCGACGGATACGTCACGACGTCCAGCTGCTGCGAGGCGATACGGGTACCCGGGACGGATGTATTCGGATCGTTGAGCCGCACGCGGATGTTCGACACCGTGTTCCGAACCGTGTACGAATCTTCAAAGAAGCGCGCTTTCACCCGTCCGCGGCGATCGACGATGAACGTGCCGGGAAACGGAATGCCGCGTTGGCGCTCGTTGGCACCGTTGGCGGAGACATACAGCTTCACCTGCGCGATGACATCAGCATCCTTTCCGTTCGGTCCGAGTCCTTCCTCCGCGACGGTATTGAGGATGCCGTAACGCTTGATCGTCTCGGAGCCCACGTCGGTGAGCAGCGGGAACGTGATCCCATGCTGTTGGCTGAAGGTCGACAGAATCTCCTGCGAGTCGTAGCTGATGCCCACCAGCCCGAGGCCATCGTTCCGCAGGGTGTCGTACTGGCTTTGCAGTTCCAGCAGCTGCGTCTTGCAGTACGGGCACCAGTCGGCCGATCGGTAGAAGACGATCATCGCCCCCTTCGGCCCCATCACGGACTGCAGGGTCCGCTTCCTGCCGTACTGGTCCGCGAGGTTGAAGTCCGGAACGGTCGTCCCCACCTGCGGACCGAGCTTCGAGACATCGATCCTGCGGACCTCCTGTGCGGAAGCCGCAGACGCCAGCGAAGCTATCAAGATCCAAAGCGACGTTGATCGTTTCATTGCGCTCTCCCTGCACGAACTGACCGATTCTCAATCGCTGCGGCAAGGCGCGGGTTGAGCGGCCACGGCAGAAGACTCCGGCCGCCCACCGACACCGCCACCGCCATCGCAAATAAGGTTCCGAGATGCCACACGACGACGGTCATTGTCGTCGGATGCGGCATCGGGCGCGACACGCACGCCACGACGCTGCTCAACGCTCCGGCAGCCAGACCGATCAAGGCCGCCGTGGTCGCCGGCGCCAGAGGCGCGCCGCGGCGCACACTGAATGTCAGTGCGGCGGCCGGCAATGCGGCACCGAACAACATGGCCATGCTGCATGGCCAATCCGGCTGCGGCATCAGACCCGCGGCGCCGTGCTGCGCCCAGTCGCGCATGCATCCCGATGCGAGAATACCGAGCCACACCGTGAGCGGAAATGCGGGCACAATCGGCCAGCGGCGCGAACGCCCCGGAATGACCGACAAGGCGGCGGCGGCGGCAGCAGCGATCCCGGTGCCGATTGCCGCCGCCTGCTCGAGCCAGAATCGGGAGAAACGGATACTCAGCAGCCTGGTCCCGCCGTGCGACATGGCAACAATCAGGATGGCGATGTAAGCGCCACTGATCAGGAACCAGACGCTGGTCCGCAGCCAGGGCGCAGTCAGCGGACGTACGGGTGCGGCATCAGCCGCGAGAATGTCAATCAGCTCGCTCGTCTCCATGCCTATGTCTTCTTCAACAACGCGCGCAGCGTCGTCATGGCGCGATGGGTCGCCACCTTCAACGCTCCCACGCTCGAACCGGTCGCCGCTGAGGCTTCGCGGAGCGAAAGCTCGCGAAGCTTCAGCATCTCGATTGCCTGACGCTGGCCGCGAGGCAATTGTGCGAGCGCGACGCGAAGGACATCGGAGCGGGCACGCGCCTCACCGTATATATTCGTTTCGGCGGCCGCCAAGGTTACAGCGTCTGGGTCGAGGGCGACCTCGTGCACGCCTCGGCGCACTGTGCGCCGCGCTGCGTCGGCGATCCGGCGGCGCGCGATAGCGACAAGCCACGGCATGAAGGGCCGTCCCGGATCGTAGGACGCACGGACCGAATGCACCGACAGCAAGACGTCCTGAACGACATCCTCGACCGTGCCGTCGTCGATGCGATGGTGGTTGGCGCCAACGAGGCGGCGGACGACCGGCGCCAGCGCGTGGAGGAGGCGGGCATACGCTTCCGCATCGCCGCGGTTGGCGGCGATCATCAGGGCGCGAAAATCGGTCGATGCAGCCTCTGCCATGCCGGCGACGTCACGGTGAGTCTACGCGACCTTGAGCGCCGCGTAACCTTTTGATGCGTCGTGGCGAATCCATGATGGCGTGACCGTATTGGCGGATCAGTGGACCTCATGAATAGAGGCCCGCTGATTCTGTCGGCGTGTTTCGGTTGCGTCACCGAGCGGTATTCACGGAGGTGAGAGATGCAGTCCCGGCTTCTTTCTGGGGGCCTTGCCGGTCTCATGGCCGGCGTGGTCTTTGGCGTGATGATGCAAATGATGAACGTGCCCACGCCGCAGGGCGGCCAGATGCCGATGATGGCCATGGTCGCGATGGTGGTCGGCTCGTCGAGTCCGGCCGTCGGGTGGATCTACCACCTGTTCAACAGTGTCGTGATTGGCGCGATATTCGGATGGCTGATCGGCAATCGGGCGTTGTCGGCAGGAAACGGCCTCGGATGGGGCGTGCTGTACGGCGTGGCGTGGTGGATTCTCGGCGCGCAGATTCTGATGCCGGTTGCTCTGGGCATGTCGCCCTTTGCGCCCATCATGATGGCGCCGATACGCATGGTCGCGATGGGGAGCCTGATCGGCCACATGATCTACGGGCTGGTTCTTGGCGGACTCGTTGCCGTATTCTCGGCACGATTGGCCCGTCCGGTAGCACGGTGAGGAATCATCTCGCGATGTAGTTGGGAGGATAGCCAATGACGTCACGCCGGCGTTTTGTCGGCACGGCGCTCGGAACCATGGCGCTCGCGATTGTCGCGAGCCGCGCGTCAGGCGCTCGACAAGGCGCGCGCCCCGGCACGCAGCGCCGCCACATCCTGGTGCTCGATGTGATCGAGACGATGCTGGACGTTAACGCGCTCGAGCCGCATTTCGCACGTGCGTTCGGCGACGCCCAGGTGCTGAAGGAGTGGTTTGCCAACGTGCTGCTCTATTCCAACGTGGCGACGGTTGCCGGTCCCTACGCGGATTTCGGAATGGTCGCCGGGGCGGTCCTCGACATGACCGCCGCGGCTCACGGAAAGACGCTGTCAGCGGATGACCGCGGCCGCATTCTCCAGGGGACGCTGACGCTCCCTCCGCATCCCGACGTCAAAGAGGGACTGCAGCGGCTCAAGGCTGCAGGATTTCGCCTGGTGACGCTGACGAACTCGGCGCCCGCGACAGTGGCCCAGCAGCTCAGAAACGCCGGCCTGACCGATTTCTTCGAGCGCGCGTTTTCCGTCGACGCCGTGAAGAAATTCAAGCCGTCCGCAGACGCGTATCAATACGTCGCACGCGAGCTGGGCGTGATGCCAGGAGACCTGCGGGTGATTGCCGCGCACGCGTGGGACGTTGTCGGCGCGATGCGCGCAGGGTGCGCCGCCGCATTTGTTTCGAGGCCGGGCCATGCGCTCTTCCCGCTCGGCCCAAAGCCCGACATCGTCGCAGCCGACCTGCGCGCGGTTGCGGATCGAATCATTACAGCCGAACCTCGCTGAGTGCATCGCGTCCTCGCAGTCACGCTGTGCCTGTTCGCGGCGGAAGCAGCCGCGCAGACCGCATCGCCGCCAGCGGCGACGACGACGTGGACGCTGCGCGACTGGAGCCGTGTTGAGGTGTGGCGGTTCTTCGACCCTCCCGCTGGCGGCGGCAATAACGAATACGCGTTCTTCGCAAACCGGCTGTTCGGCAGCGTTCAGCGAACGGCGCCCGCATTCGACTTCACCGCGGCGCTGCAATACGTTCACTTCGGCGGATTGCCGAGCGACGCCGTTGGTCCGGGACCGCTCGGAACCGGCGCCGTTTATTATGCGCACGCCGGCCATTCGGACAGCCATCAAGTCTATCTTCGCTATGCGAGCGTTCGCCTCAAGCGTCTGCTGCCGGCGACCTCTATTCAGGTCGGCCGGATGCCGTACTCATCGGGCGGAGAAGCGGTGTCAGGGAATCCAAAGATCGAAGCGGTCAAGCTTCAGCGCGTCGCCGCCCGCCTGATTGGCGAATTCGAATGGTCCATTTACCAGCGCGCCTATGACGGCGTACGGGTGGACACGACGCGAGCGCGGTGGATAGGCACCGCGTTCGGTTTTCATCCGACGCAGGGAGGCTTCGAAGACGCTGCCGGTCTCATGATGCCGGACGTCACCGTCCTTGGCGGCGCCGCAACGATCAGATCCGCGACCTCATCGCCGACCGCCCAATACCAAGCCTTCGTCTACCGTTATCGAGACACGAGGAAGGTCACGCAACGGCCCGACAACACTGGCCGCAGCGCTAACGCGATCGACGTCGGCATCAACACGTTCGGCGGAAGCCTCATCGTCGCGCCGCCTGTCACGCGCGGACGCCAGTGGGACGGCCTTGTCTGGATTGCGGCGCAGACCGGTTCCTGGTACGAGCTGCGTCATCGCGCGGCGAGCGTCGCCGTCGAAGCGGGCCATCAGTGGACGACGACGCCGTGGCAACCGTGGGTGCGCGGGGGATACTTCTACGCATCAGGTGATGGCGATCCTTCGGACAGCCGCCACGGCACGTTTTTCGAGATGCTGCCGACCGTTCGGCGGTACGCGCAGACGGCGCTCTACAGCCAGATGAACAACACGGATCTCTTCGCGCAGCTGTTTGCCAGGCCGCGGCCGCGCATCAACCTACGCCTCGACCTACATCGTGTCGGGCTGGCCTCGGCTCGAGACGGGTGGTACTACGGAAGCGGCGCCACGCAGCAGCACGGCAGCATCTTCGGGTTTGCGACGCGGCCCTCATTCGGCGCCACACACCTGGCGACGATCGGCGAGGGGTCAGTGGATTACGCAATCGCGCCGCACTGGTCGGTCAACGGATATCTCGCGGCAGGGCGAGCAGGCGGCGTGGTCACGCCCGCATTTACCGGGCACACACTTACGTTCGCGTACCTCGAGAACGTGTTGCAGTTTTGATTGTGGTTTTCAATGCTCGCCCGCCGAATCCCATGACGGTCCAGAGTTCCACAGTCCTGCCAGCAAGTAGCCCACGTTCCGGGGAAGATTCCACCGGACTCCTACCTGCGAGCCTGCGAGGCGGCGGGCGATCGATGGACCAGTCGGTCAGAATCCTCTTGTCGGCATTCAGGCGATGGAACGTTGGAGTGCCGGGCATCGGGCGACGTGGAGGCGGACCTTTCCGCCTATGGCAACAGACGAAGCAGCAGCGGCGCCGCCCACAGATGAAAGATCACGGCGCCGGCGAAAAAGCCGGCCAGATACGTCGCTGAGCTGACGACGCCCTGAGCGGCGAGCACGTGCTGGCGGAATGGACACCCGTTGGCGAGCGTCGAGACATACCCGACGCCAAAGGCGCCGACCGCGGTAAGGATGATCGTCACCGCGTCAGGCCTGCCGAACGGTCCGACGCCGGCTCCTCCGATCGCCGCCACGAGTGGAAACGCGAGCCACGCCGTCAGCCCGAACGCGACCAGGCCCCGAAGTAGATAGCCGTCGCGCACCAGCATGAAGTCGCGGATGCCTCCGACGAAGCACATGCGCGAGCGCTGGCCAAGATAGCCCACAATGAGGCCTGCCAGAAGCGTCGTGACAGCCGCAATCATCGTGCGGCCCTCCATCGCAGCCAGTGAGTGCCGACGATCACACCCGCCGCGAGCGCGCCGAAGCCGATGATCCCCAGCGTTTCGCCGGCCGCAGTTCGAAGCAGCAGCCGAACTGAACATCCGCCCGCCAGCAAGGCGCAGTTCATTACGACGACGCCGTAGAGAAATGTCTTCAGCGGATGGTCGGGACGATGCCAGCGAAACTCGCCGCTCGTGCGTGCCGCCAGCAGCCCGCCGAGCAGGACACCGAGCGGCGTGAGTACGGGAAAGACCAGCGATGCGGGGGCGACCGTCAGTCGGGTGCCGACTGCGGCATTGACCGTCCAGTTCACGAGGTCGCGCGCATGACACGCCATGCAGATGCCATAGGCGTCCGGCGGCCGCACGTCCAACAGCGATCCGGCGATCACGGCGAGCAGCGCCGCGACGATGCCGGTCGTGGCCGCGGAGACGCGAGCCCGCATGCGGTGACTGTGAGGCGGAGCAATCGAATCGATTACCGTCGCCATTCGGCTACCTCGGCGCTCCGCCACCCGTCACTGCGGGGCACGAACTTGTGCACCGCGTCAATCTGCACGCGCTGTGCGTCGAGCAGACCGACAGCGCGCTCACGGTCGGCGTACTCGAACCTGAGCGCCACACCGCAGTTCGGGCTCAGGTCTCGCGGTCCCGCAATCAGCTTCGCGTGCAGGCCACCCCGCTTCAGCACCGTCTCGGCGCGCAGCGCATAATGCGACGCGAAGAACGTGATCAGACCGTCCATGCGACTTTCTGTGCCGCCCACGACGCCAGCTCACCGAGCGCGGCCATTGCGGTGGCAATCTCGTCGGACGTATTGAACCAGCCGAACGCGAACCGCACGGTGCCAGCCGGGAACGTTCCCGCTGTGCGATGCGCCGAAGATGCGCAGTGCAGTCCGGCGCGCGCCATGATCCCAAACGAGTCGTCGAGAATCTGCGCCACCTCCGATGAACCTGCGCTTGCAAGATTGAACGACACCACGCCGCAGCGGCTCGCGGCGTCTTCCGGCCCGTACAACGTCAGGCCAGGAATCTGAGCCGCACGCTCACGGAACTCAATGACGAGCCTCCGCTCGTGCGCGGCGACGGCATCGACGCCGACGTCCCGCAGGAAGCGGACGCCGGCTGCGAGTCCCGCGATGCCCGCGACGTTCAGCGTTCCGCTTTCGTGGACATCTGGGTGAAATCCCGGTTGAGTCTCGCGATCGGAATCGCTCCCCGTTCCGCCGCGCATCAGCGGAGCGACGTCAAGGCCGGAACGGATGAACAGCCCGCCTGTTCCCGTTGGACCAAGCAGCGCCTTGTGTCCGGTGAACGCCAGCAGGTCCACACCGGTTCGTTCGATATCGATTGGAAGCGCGCCGGCTGTCTGCGACGCATCGACCAGGCACAGCGCGCCGACGGCATGCGCCGCTGCAGCCAGCTCCTCGATCGGCAGTACTGTTCCCAGCACGTTGGACGCATGCGTCGTCACGAGGAGCCGCGTGCGAGATCGCAGCGTGAGCCGCACCTCTTCGAGCGGCAGCGTACCATCCGGCTGGCATGAGATGACGGCCAGCTCGACACCGCGCGTCTCGAGGTCACGTAGCGGCCGCATCACCGAGTTGTGTTCGATGCTGGTGGTGACGACGTGATCGCCAGGGCGCAGCAGTCCGTAGAGCGCCACGTTCAGCGCATGAGTTGCATTCTGCGTGAACACGATCCGGCTCGGGTCGCCGGCGTTGAAGAACTCGGCCAGCAGCTCGCGTGTCTCCTCCACGACACGCGCGGCGGCTATCGACAAGCGATGCCCGGCGCGGCCTGGATTGCCGCCCGCTTCGGCGAGGCACTCACCTATCGCTGCGAGCACCTCCGGAGGCTTCGGCCACGACGTCGCGGCGTTGTCGAAATAAATCACTCTGACGTTCATGGACTGACGAATTTACAAATTATCGGATTTGGATTTTGAAATCGCCCAATTGAAATTCGTAAATTGGTAAATTCGCAAAATTCGCAAATCTCAGCTTAGTCAATGAGCCGTTCGTCGTTGAGCAGCGCGGGCCGGTGTTGCGGACTCCGCAACAGGTCGCTGCATTCGCCGAGCCCGAGACGCGACTGTCCGCCGAAATCGAGTCGCACGGCGCGGACCTCGGGGAATTCCGTGAGGCTGGCGATCAAGCCGAGCAGCAGCATGCGCGTACGTTCGGGCTTTTCAAGCGCCAGCGCACGCACGGCCGGCGTATAGGTGAAGCCGATCGACAGCAGGCGATCGCCGGGGCTATAGTCGTAAGAAACCAGCCGGACATCGGAGGGGATGCCCGTCAGCTCGGGCGCAGGCGGACCTGAGAGGTACGCTCCAAGCGCGGCACGCGCATTGGCGAGCTTGTGCGGGACGGCAACCAATCCGTCCGCTGAAGGGAAGTACAAGAGCGGTGTCCGTGATGCACGCGCCGCAAGGTTTTGGCCCTGCACGCTCACGGCAACCGACGTCACGCCCGGGACACCGGTCATCGTTTCCGTAATCGCTGCGAGCGCCAGGCGCTCGGCATCCCCAGTCCCTAATGCACGCGACAGGTCGATGCGGGCCACACCGTCGGCCACACTGAAAGAGCGGATTTCGACGTCGCGCGGGATCGCGCTCCTCAACTTGCCCGACCGGCTCGGACCGGCCAGCAGCGCCTCGAGCGCCGTTCGCGGCAATACATCGTTGGCGGGTAATCGTTCCGACACGGGAAAAAGGAACGGTCCATTGACGAAGTACAAATTGACCGTCGCTCTTGTCTGCCAGGCGAAGAGGTCAGGCGCAGGCAGCGAACCTGGGGGCAGCGTGCGGATCCAGATGCCGCCGGCGATGACGGCGATGAGCCCCATTAACCACGCACGCTCGCGCGCCGTTCTGGACACGCGACCGGCTCGGTGAGAGCAATTCGCGCCGCGGTCGTGAAGCGGGTCGGCGAATGGCTGCGGCATTGAAGCGTCCCAGGGTCGATACGATCGGAGAGCTTCGAATTGTAATGGGAAATCCCAAATTCCAAATTCCCAAGCCCCAAATCCCAAAGATGCCCGGCGAAGGCGCGCCGCCTCATCGCGGGAGGGTCGAGATGACGGTCAAGGCAAATGCGATGATCTACCGCGCCGCCGGAGAAGTTCGAACTTCGGACGACACCTGGAAATGCTCGAGGCGCCCTGCGAACTGAGTAGCGACGGCGCTCACCAAGTGACCGCTGGGCTGTGTCCGGCTATTTCGTCGCCGGCCGTACGGTCTGCTGCGTGACGATCGGCTTGAGTCCCACCGTCCACGACAGCGGCAGTGTCACGGCATCATAACAGAGACGATCGTCACACGCCTGATAGGTCAGCACGCCGCCGATCGTCATCGACGTCTGCTTGGCGAGCGCTGTCCGCGTCGACGCCTGGCCGTCGAGCACGATGTCCTGCGAGATCGTGAAGGGCTTCTGATAGGTCGGCACACGCTCGTTGAGCGGTTTGAAAAAGTAGATCTCCGACTTTGGATAGACGGTCTTGAAGGTTCGAATGTACTTCGAGGGAAGGACGTTGAGCTCGACGATCTTGTAGTTCGCCGCGCCCGGCGCATACACGTGCACGCCGTTGTGAGGCGTGATCTGCGCCACGATCGAGAAGCGATTGCCCGGAGCGATGGCGGTGTCGGACGGATACGTCACCACGTCGAGCTGCTTCGATGCGACACGCGTCGCTGCGACAGATGTATTCAGATTGTTGAGCCGCACGCGGGTGTTCGATACGGTGTTGCGAACCGTGTAGGAGTCTTCGAAGAAACGCGCCTTTACGCGGCCGCTGCGATCGACGATGACGGTGCCGGGAAAGGGAATGCCACGCTGCCGTTCGTTGGCGCCGTTGGCGGAGACATACAGCTTCACCTGCGCGATGACGTCAGGATCCTTGCCGTTCGGTCCGAGTCCTTCCTCCGCAACGGTATTGAGGATGCCGTAGCGCTTGATCGTTTCCGAGCCGACATCCGACAGCAGTGGGAACGTGATGCCGTGCTGCTGGCTGAACGCGGTGAGGATCTCCTGCGAGTCGTAGCTGATGCCGACCAGTCCGAGACCATCCCTCCGGAGCGTGTCGTACTGACTTTGCAGCTCCAGCAACTGCGTCTTGCAGTAGGGACACCAGTCGGCTGAACGGTAGAAGACGATCATTGCGCCCTTCGGCCCCATCACGGACTGCAGCGTTCGCTTCCTCCCCTGCTGATCGGCGAGGTTGAAGTCGGGCACCGTCGCACCGACCTGAGGGCCGAGCTTCGACACGTTAATCTTGCGGACATCCTGTGCCGAGCCGACAATCGCCCCTGCGGCCACCAATGCACAGACGAGCATCGTGTGTTTCATACGTCGTTATTTTAGTCCTCTGGTCGGCAACGGCCGTGGCCCAGAGTCAGCCAGCGCCATCGTCGGCCATATCGTGGGCGGTTCGCGACTGGAGCCGTATTGAGATGTGGCGCTTTTTCGAACCGCCCGTTGGCGGCGGCAACGACGATTACGCGTTTCTCGCCAACCGCTTGTTCGGCGGTGTCCAGATGGCCGCTCCTGCATACGATCTGACCGCGGCGCTTCAATACGTTCACTTCGGCGGGCTGCCACGCGATGCGGTTGGTCCGGGACCGCTCGGAACGGGCGCCGTCTATTACGCGCACGCAGGCCGTTCCGACAGCCATCAGATCTACCTTCGCTACGCGAACGTCCGCCTCAAACATCTCGTGCCGGCGACCTCCATTCAGATCGGCCGGATGCCGTACTCCTCCGGCGGAGAAGCGGCTTCAGGAAATTCGAAGATCGAAGCAGTCAAGCTTCAGCGTGTCGCGGCGCGTCTGATCGGCGAGTTCGAATGGTCTATCTACCAGCGCGCGCATGACGGCGTGCGCATCGACACGACGCGACCTCGCTGGACGGGCACCGCGTTCGCCTTTCATCCGACGCAAGGTGGCTTCGAAGACGCTGCCGGTCTGATGATGTCCGCCGTGACCGTCATTGGCGGCGCGGCGACGATCACATCCGCGACGTCATCGCCAACCGTTCAATATCAGGCCTTCGCCTACCGCTATCGCGACACGAGAAAGGTTACGCAGCGGCCCGACAACACCGGCCGCAGCGCGCAGGCGATTGACGTCGGCATCAACACGTTTGGCGGAAGCATCATCGTCGCGCCACCCATTACGCACGGCCACCAGTGGGACGGCCTGGTCTGGATGGCGGCGCAGACCGGTTCCTGGTACGAGCTCCACCATCGCGCCGCGAGCGTCGCGATCGAAGCCGGACATCAGTGGGCGATGTCGGGGTGGCAGCCGTGGCTGCGCGGCGGATATCTGTACGCCTCCGGCGACGGCGATCCATCGGATGACCGGCACGGCACCTTCTTCGAAATGCTGCCGACCGTTCGCCGGTACGCGCAGACCGCGCTCTACAGCCAGATGAACAACACGGATCTGTTCGCGCAGTTGCTTGCCAGGCCGCGGCCGCGGATTACTCTGCGTCTTGACGCACATCGTGTCGGCCTGGCCTCGGCTCGTGATGCCTGGTACTACGGAAGCGGCGCCACGCAGCAGCACGGCAGCATCTTCGGCCTTGCGACGCGCCCGTCCTTTGGCGTCACCCACCTGGCGACGATCGCCGAGGGGTCAGTTGATTACGGGTTTGCGCCGCACTGGTCGGTCAACGGATATCTCGCAGTTGGGCGCGGAGGTGGCGTCGTCACGCCTGCATTTGCCGGGCACGCGCTCACATTCGCGTACGTCGAGAACGTGCTGCAGTTTTGACGTGGCGAGTTAAATACTCGCTCGCCGGATTCCATGACGGTCCCGCGTTCAATAGTCCGGCGAGCATGTAGCCGACATTCCGTGGAAGATTCCACCAGACTCCCGCCTGCGAGCCCGCGAGGCGGCGGAGGATCGATCGGGGTGAATAGAAACGGCGCGCCACCCACTCCGTTCCCGCCTCGAGCTCCCGCGGCGACATACGTGCGGGCTCGAAGACACAGTGTTTCTTCCCGTCGTATTTGGACCAGTCAGTGGTGAGGATCCTTTTGTCCTCACTCAGACGACGGAAGGTTGGAGTGCCGGGCATGGGCACGACCATGCTCACGGTGGCGACGTCGACACACGCGTCGTCGAGGAAATCGGCTGTGCGCCGGAAGATTCCAACGTCGTCCTGGTCAAACCCGAACATGATGCCCAGGTGGACCGCGACCCCGTGTCGATGAAGGTTCGCGATGATGCGGCGATAGTCGTCGACCCGATTGTGCGCCTTATTGCTGGCGTCGAGGCTTTCCTGCGAGATCGACTCGAGGCCCAGGAACAGCGCCTTGCATCCGCTCCGCGCGGCGAGCTCGATGAACTCCTCGTCGCGCGCGGCGTTCGCCGTGCACTGGCTGGTCCACCATTTCTTCAACGGCGCGAGCGCCACGAACAGTTCCTTCGCGTACCGCGGATTCGCGCCGATGTTGTCGTCCCAGAACACGACCGCACGCGTCGGACTTGTCGCGATCTCGCGGACGACTTCGTCCACAGGCCGGTATCGAGTCGTTCCGGGGCCGTAGAGCAGCGGGATCGAACAGTAGTCGCAACGGTGGGGACATCCGCGCGTGGCAATTGTGACCGACTTTCCATAACGGCGCCCCTTGATCAGGTCCCACCGCGGAGCCGGCATGCCGGCGAGTGACGCCCGACGCGTCGAGACGTAGACCTGCTCGAGCCTTCCGCGACGAGCATCGTCGAGGATCCGCGGCCAGGTGTCCTCGGCTTCGCCCACGACCACCGCGTGGGCATGACGCGCGGCCTCATCGGGTAGAGCGGTCGCGTGGACACCGCCGATCACCACAGGGACGCCGCGACGACGGAACTCGCGGGCGAGGCTGTAGGCGTGAAGTGCGGACGGCGTCGGCGTCGTAATCGCCACAAGGTCCGCAGGCACGCCGAACCGCACCGCCTCCACGATTTCGTCCGTGTGCGAAACCTCGTGCTCGGACGGCGTGAGCGCCGCGATGAGCGGCATCGTGAGCTGCGGGAATTGAATCAGACGGCCGCAGCGCAGGCGTCTGGACTCCGGCGACTCCGCCGTAATCAGGTGAACACGCACGACCGGATGCTACAGGAGACGAACCGATCTGCGACCGCTGTAACGTCGCGCCGAACCGTGCAGCGCCCCCGCGTAGGTTGAAACTTGGGTGATCGTTTTGTAACGGGCGGTTTTGCAATCCCGCCGACTCGCGAGCGAAACTTGCCGGTACGTGAATTGCGCCTTGCGTCGCTATGTCAAAGCGAGCAATCAGAATTCCGGCGCTCCGGGCGGGCCGTCGCCTTCGCTGGACAATCGAAATGTCGGCGGACGTCGGCGGGGAGAATGGTGGGGGCGCGAAAAAAGGGGCGAGGAAGCGGCACCGAGCGACCGCGGTGCGTCGGGCGACTCCGGTCGTAACCGCAACCGCTCACACTGAACCCGTTGTTGCACCGCCTCCGACGCTTCCAGTCGCGCATCCGATAGCGCCTGCGCGGCGGGGGACACATCTCCAGATGATCGCTGCCGCCATGATCACGATATGCGTGGTCACGCTCTCGCTTTCGCGCCGTCCGGCACCGCTGGCCGCGGCGGCAGCGGAAGACGTGCAGCCGGAGAGACTGCATCAATCGTCTGAAATCAAGCCGGGTGCGCAGCCGGTCGCGACCGCGTCAGCGCCGACGGCGGCGGGCGCCGCCGTCGCTCCAATCGTCGCGCCATCGTCCGCCCGCGAGTCAGCTGCGAAGGCTGCGGCGCTCAAAACCGACAAGAATCGAATCGCGGAGGCAGCCTCGCCGGCCGCGGCCGTGAACGCCATCGATGAAGCGCTCAGCAAGACGGACTTCACAACCGAGCTCGCTGCGTCCGCGCCAATCAGTACCGAGCCGGCGCCCGCGTCACCAGTTGCTGATGAATCTGCGGCCGTTACCGTCACCGGCTGCCTTGAAAGCAGCGGCAACGACAACCGGTTTCGTTTGACCGACACCGAAGGAGGCGACGCGCCGCGATCGCGCAGCTGGCGAACGGGCTTCCTGAAGAAACGCTCGTCGTCGGTGGCTCTCGTCGATCCTCCTGATGCGCACGCACTGCAGACGCAGATTGGACAACGTGTCGCCGCAACCGGCACGCTGACGAACCGCGAGCTGCGGGTCACTTCGCTACGAGCAATTGGCCCTCGGTGCGACTAGGGGACTGTGAGTCCGCAAGGTCGAAGGTCGAAGCTCGAAGTTCGAAGTAAGTGCGAAGTGGGAAGCAAGTACGAAGTGGGAAGTACGTGTCGCCGAGGCGAACCGAGAAACGATCAGGCTTTGCGGCGGATTGCCGACGGCATCGCGACTGCAGTCCGGCGCGAGCGATGCCGCCACGCGATCTGATACTCCGAACGCGCGCCTTCGCACTCGCGTATTTCGCTTTTGCCGGAAGCTGCCCAAGACCGATGAAGTACAGGAAACGGCCAAGCACCTGAGAGACGCTGCAAACTCCACGCGGTCAAATTACCGCGCTGCTCGAAAAGGACGCTCACGCGCTGAATTTCAGGCGAAGCTGCAGATCGCGTTCGAGGAGGCGGATGAATGTGAGGATTGCCTGGGAGTTTCTGCGCGACGCGAAGATCGCACATGACCCTGCGCTTCTTCAAGAAGCGCACGAGATCGCGTCGATACTTGGTCGATCAGTCCGGACAGCTCGAAAGAACACTGAACGTCTTCGAAAGCGCCCGCACAGCTGAAGTGCGAAGGTCGAAGTGCGAAGGTCGAAGTGCGAAGTCTGTCGGAAGTAGCAACCAACTACTTCGAACTTACTTCAAACTTCAACCTTCGACCTTCGAACTTCCTGTTAGAAGCCGACTCTAAACCCGAACTGCATCGTCCGAAACTGTCCCGAGACTGGCTGCTTGTACTGCAGCGTGGTGCTTTCCTGCGTGCCGAGCGTGTAGTTTTCCATGTTGAACAGGTTGAACGACTCGGCAATCAGGTCAATCTGCACGCGATTGGGCAACGCGAACCGCTGCTGGAATCGCATGTTCGTCCGATTCTGCACCGGCTGGATAAAGCTGTTGCGCGGGACGATCGTGCCGTCCGGACGCAGCCGCCCTTCACCACCGGGCCCATAGCCGCGCAGGTCGCCGCCGTAGTTGGTCGACGAACGGTTGCCCGCGCCGAAGTAGTGGTAGCCGCTCAACTGGAAGCCCTTCCAGACTTCCCAGATGCCGTTGGCGACGAGGCGATGGCGCTGGTCCTGCGCGTCGAAGGTCCACGGGCCGGAGAGATCGTCGGCGAGCTTGAACGGGACGATGATCGCTTCCTGACCCGGAACCGCCATCAACGGGTTGCCGACGCCGGTCCAGAGACCTGACAGCGAGTAGTTGATGGCGCCCTGCCAGTTGTGGCTCATGCGCTTGGTGAAACTCATATTGAGCGAGTGAAGCGCGCTCTTGCCCATGTAGTAGTTCTGCCCGATCGTGCCGTCGCCGGGGAACGGCCGGTTCGTGCGCACGCTGAAGGGCAGGTTCAGGCCGGTGTTCGGATCGAACGCCAGGTTGATGTTCGCCTGATTGTTCTTCTCGTGGCGGCCGCGGTTGTAGAGGTAATCAACGGTGTACGCCATGTCGGTACCCAACTGATGCGCGACGCCGACCGAGTACTGATCCGTGTACTGCGTGTGCTGGTACTGTCTGGGCGGTCCGAGTTCCTGCGTCGCACGCTGCAGGCATCCAGATGCGTTGTTGTTGTACGCGCAGAAGCGCGCCAGCGCCTGCTCGTAGGTCGGCATTGGCCCATTGAACGGGTTGGTTCCGAAATCGGGACGCCCATCATTCGGGATATCGAGCTGTACGATCGACCGATACTCGAGCGCGTAGAGGTCCTGGGACGTAATGTTTTCCGCGTAGTAGCGTCCGCCACCGGCGCGAATCGCGGTCTTGTCGTTCAACGCGTACGCAACACCCATCCGCGGTGCGTAGTTGTTCTTCTCGTTAGGCCGGCCGGACTGCATGAACGGCAGCACTTCGCCGTCGTTGGCGAAGGCGTTGGTCTGAATGTCCCAGCGCAGGCCGAGGTTGAGGGTCCACTTGTCCGAGAGCCGCCAGTCATCCTGCACCCACCAGCCGGCAAGGTTCTGCCGATCCGGCGTGCGGCGTCCCTTATGGATGCCGATATTGAAGTTCGTCACCCAGGGATTGATGGCGTTGAAATTCCATGTGTCGGCACTGAACGGATCGGGGAACCAGTCCTGGTACTGCGCAGGCGTCGGAGCGGTCGGCAGCCCCGCGGGGCGGCCGGTGGCCGTGTACGTGCTGCGGCAGCGTGTGCAATTTGCACTCATCTCGGTGTGATAGATGAATTCGCCGCCGGTGCGCAGATCGTGGTGCCCGCGCGCGTCATACGAGAGCGAGAAGTCGTCGCGCAGCCAGTAGCGATCCTGGCCGCGATGACGCGGATAGCCCTGGTTGCCGCCGAAGGAGAAGCCGGTGAAATTGATGACCGGTCCGCATTCCTGCACCGGTCCATACGGTCCGTGGTCCTTGTACCAAGCGTTGTTCCACTTGGTCCAGCAGGTGTTGCGGTACTGATAGCCGCTGTAGCCCGCCTTCGCTTCGTTCACCATGCGGTTGTTCAGGACGCGTGTCAGCTGGAAGTTCAATGTGTTACCCGTCTCGCGCGTCGTTGCGGAGTTTGACGGGTAATTGCTTCCGCCCGTCAACCCGTCGTCCCAGTTTCTCCACAGGTCGCCCTTCGCCATGAAGCGCATCTGCGACGAGACCTGGTAATCGAACCTGATGCCGCCCTGCTTGGTGGTGAGCAACCCGTCTTTCGACACGTTGAACTTCGGGTAGGGGGTGGTCCAGACGCCCGTGCTCGGGTTGTGGTCGTAGGCCTGATACACGAAGAAGTGCAGTTTGTCCTTGACGATTGGACCGCCGAACGAGCTGGAAATCTGCTGATCCTTGAACGGAACGACCTTCCCGGCCAGCGGGTCCTCGGCGTAACCGATGTCGCTGTCGCGGAAGTTGCCGCGCACCGAGCCGGAGTACCGGTTGGTTCCGGACTTGGTGATGACGTTCACCTGTACACCGAGCGAGCGCCCCTGCGTCGCATCGAAACGGTTCGAGATGAACTGCAGCTCGGAGATCACTTCCTGGCTCATGAGCGGCTGCCGTCCGCCGCCCAGCTCGTTGCTCACCTGCTGGCCGTCGACGTTGGTCTGGAAGAACTGCTGGTCGCCGCCGCCGCCGCGCATCGGAATCGGCGCGTTCTGATTGACGGACGTCGTGCGGCTGCCTGGCGCGACCAGCAGCAGCGCCATCCAATTTTGCCCTTCGGCGGGAAGCTCGGAGAACTGTTTCGGATCGATGTTGCCGCTCGGGCTGGTTTGCGTCACGTTGACGAGCGGCGCTTCGGCCGTGACCGTGACATTCTCCTGCAGCGTCGCCGGCTGCATCTGTACCGGGATGTTCGCGGTCTGTCCCGCGAGCAGCGTCGCCTGCGCACGAACGGACTGGAAACCCTGGAGCTCTATCAGAATCTGATACGCGCCGACGCGTGCCTGCATGCGGAAGACGCCACGTTCGTCGGTGATGCTCGTAAAGGTATTGCCGGTCGCCTCATGGACGGCCGTCACGGTAACGCCGGGAAGCACGCCGCCGGAGGTATCGGTCACCACTCCGGTAATGACGGCTTCGGTCTGGGCATGCGCGAACGCCGGGAAGAGCACGATCGACACGAGGAGCGTGCCGATCCATACGATCCGCTTCATTAAGCCTCCTGTAGGGTGGCCGAAACTAACGTACGGCCGGAATGCCGTCAACCGGCCGATCGGCTTATGTCCGATCGGCTTATTGCCAATCGGGTTATGCCAATCGGCTTATGCCAATCGGCTTATTGGCGCTGGTACCACGTGACGACGTCGAAACCTGCGTCGGTATATGCAGCCTTCGTTTCGCCAATCCGGTGAAGGGGGATTGCCGAGAGCTCGGACAGCGGGTTGTTCGTCAGGAGTACTCCCCCAGAGTGCAACATCCGCGCGATGTTCACCGCGGCCAGCGACTGATCGAACACGTCGTAGAAGACGAGGATGTTCGTTGCAATCACGAGGTCGAACCGCTCGCCGTCGGGCAGCGGTTCCGGACGCTGCAGGATGACGTTCAGATCGCGGGGCGTGATGGCCTGGACGACGTCCGGGCGTATGCGCACGGCACGCACGTCGACGCGACCGGCTGCCGGCGGCGCCGCAACCGGGGGCGCCTGTTCGCCGACCGACTCACCAAATCGCGTCCAGTAACTCACCAGATCACGCTGCCACCTCTGCGTCGGATCGCGCGGCAATTGAATGGTGTATCCGGTTCCCCGGCTCGCTCGCTGCCGCGCGGCCTCGATGTGATCGTTGACGCGCGGATTCAGATCGTAGGTGGTCGTCTGCAGACCATCGGAGGCGGCAAACTTGCGGGCCCGCAGGGAGTCGATGACCGCGAACGGCTGAATCGTCTGCAGCGGATAGAAGTCGTACCCTTCCTGCTTGTCCGCGAAATCGAGCCCAGGTCCCACCACCGCAACGCGGCGAACGGTGCCGGAGCGCAGAACACCCATCGTCGCGATGTCCTTCAACGCCGCGTCGATCGCAAACGCCGCGAAAATCGACGTGTCCGACGAGAGTCCTCGGTTGCGGAAGCTCGTGGCGCCCGGCGAGCTGCCCAGCATCCTCCTGAGCGCATCGCGAAGCACCTGCTCCGCCTGCTGCCTGCCGGCGGCAGTTGTGACATCGATTCCGCGCCGCTCGATGACACGTCGCGCAAACTGCAGCCGCTCGTTCGCGCCCGGCGACGCGACGCGGGCCACGAAGTCGCGAATACGAGCCTGCACAATTGGATCGGCGGTAACGGTCTCAGGCGCGCGCTGTGCGGCCGCCGCTGCGAACGAATATCGCGCCTGGGTCGTGAAGCTGACCCCGAACAGGAGAAATGTGATGACCGAATCCTCGTCGCCCGCCGCGAGCCGCCCACGGATCTCCCCGTCCCGACGTGAGACCCACTCCGGCCACATCGTCTCGCGCTGGGCTGGCGCGAGCGCCCGCAGCTCGGCCGGAATCAAATCGGGTCGGAGCGTGTCGAGGATTGGTCGGGCGTCGGCGTACGGGATGTCGAGGCGGCCCGTTCCCTGAGCGAGCGGCAAGGACCACGAAGACGATAGCACCACGAAGATCACGAAGGGCACGAAGAAAACGATTTTTTTCACTTCGTGTCCTTCGTGCCCTTCGTGGTTCACAGCGTGTTCGTGCCTGTTGTGGCTCAGAACGCGTCCCTCTAAACCTGCGTGAAACCTAGCCAATAATAATCACATGCCGATGACGCGCCGATCGTTCGTCGCTGCTGCAGGTGGCTCGCTGATGGTGTTTGCGCGGTCCGCGCGGTCACAGGACCGAGACGTCGAGTTCGCGTTCCGGCAGTACCACAATCAAACGCCGTCGAGTTCGCTGCACAAGCGGCTCGTCGACCTGTGGGACGCCGTCTACAGGGAAAGCGGCCAGCGTCTGGTCTGCAAGGTGTTTCCGCAAAACAACAACATCGCGGGAAGCGACCCCGGTGCGCTCAAGGCGCTCGTCGCGGGCGAGATTCAGTTCTTCACGCTGATGGGAGGAATTCTCGGAACCCTGGTGCCGGCCGCCGAAGTGCAGCAGGTGCCGTTCGCGTTTCGATCCGCGGCGGACGCACACCGAGCGATGGATGGGCCGCTGGGCGCATATCTGATCGAGGAGATGGCCGCCAAAGGCATCCACGGCTTTCGGACCGGCGCCTTTGACAATGGCATGCGCGAAATCACCGCGCACAAGAAGATCACGACGCCCGCCGATCTCGTCGGACTGAAGATGCGGGTTCCCGCAGGTCAGCTCGTCGCCGACACCTTCAAGGCGTTCGGGTGCGAGCCGGTCGTCATCAACAGCGACAGCATCTACGCGGCGCTGAAGGACGGCCGCGCGGACGCGCAGGAAAATCCGTTGACGCTGGCCGATCAGTTCAAGCTCTACGAGGTGGTGAAGTACGTCGCGATGACCGACCACATGTGGTCAGGCTTCAATCTCCTGGCGCATCGTCCGACGTGGCAGGGCATCCCCGCGGACCTGCAGGCCGTCATCGATCGCAACGTCGCACAGTACGTGAAGCTGCAACGGCAGGATCAGATCGCCGCGAACATGCGACTGCGGACCGAGCTAGCCACGCGCGGGCTCGAATTCAACACGCCGGATCCAGCGCCGTTCAAGAAACAGCTCGCGGGTGTCTGTGCGACGTGGAAGGAGAAGCTCGGCTCCCGCTGCTGGCAACTCCTCGAAGATAGCGTCGGCAAGATAGAGGCGTAGAGGCGGACAGACTCTCGTCATTGACCGCGCAGGTCCTCGAGGGCCGTGATCATTCGTTTATTCGCAACGATCCGATAGCTGCACTCGAGCAGGCGCCCAACAAGCCGCCAATCGATTGGACCATCGACCCACATGCTCACCCAGCGACCCTGACCGTACGGCGTCGAAAAGAAGTGCTTGTTGCGCAACAGCTGATTGATGTCGGTTGCCTCGAGTCGGAATGCAATCGATGGTCGGCCTTTGACGATCTCGACCGCCGAAAAAGTGCGCTTGCCCGCGCGGAAGTTGGGATGTCCCCACGACGAGGTCTCGCTCGTCTCGGGAAATGCGAGACACAGCGCCCGAAGTTTGCCCACGATCGGACGCGACATCTTGGCGTTATCCATCGCGAATCTTGCGCGGAGGTTCAGGATGATTACGGAGCGACGTTAGACGAGGAGCGGCCGCCATTGCGCGCAACCTGCTCGACTTGCTCCATCACGCGCAGCAGGTTGCCGCCGAGAATCTTGTCAATGTTCTGTTCGGAGTAGCCCTTCTTCAGCAACGCGTCCGCGATTCGCGGCAGTTTCGACACATCTTCCATCCCGAGCGGCATTACGGCACCGTCGAAATCTGAACCGAGGCCGACGTGATCGACGCCGGCGACCTTCACCGCGTGATCGATGTGGTCCACGATGCGCTCCCAGGTCACCGTCGGCAGCTTGCCGCCGACCATCGCCTCATGATCCAGCCGCTCCGTCTCCATTGTCGTGCACGCTTCATTGCCGCCGCACTTCTCCGACATCGCGTGCATCTGCGCGACGATGTCTCCAGACCGCTTCTCGCTCGCGACCCTGAACTCTTCGCTGATAAATCCGGAGTGGTAGTTGATCATGGCCACGCCGCCGTTACGGGCAAGCTGTCGCAACATGTCGTCCGACATGTTCCGAGGATGGTTCGTGAGTGCACGGGTGGACGAATGCGACGCGATCACGGGCGCCGTCGAAATCGAAATCGCATCGTAGAACGTCTTGTCGGATACATGCGAGATATCGACCATCACCCCCAGCCGATTCAACTCCCGGACGACGTCCTTGCCGAACGCGGTCAAACCGTTGTGCGCAGGTTTGTCCGTCGATGAATCGGCCCACTCGGTGTTTTTGAAATGTGTCAGTGTGAGATAGCGAATTCCAAGCGCTGCAAAATCCCTCAACACGCGGAGGTCGCGATCGATCATGTGACCTCCCTCCACACCCATCAGCGCTGCGATCTTGTGTTCTGCGGCCGCTCGGCGAATGTCCGCCACGGTCGTCGCGAGCATCAAGTCGTCCGGATGCGTGCGAACCGCTTCGCGGATTGCATCAATCTGAACCAGCGCCCGCTTGATGGCGATCGGTCCCGTGACGTCGCCGGGCACCCAGATCGAGAAGAAGAGCGCGTCGAGGCCGCCGTCCTTCATGCGAGGGAGGTCGAGGTTGCCGTTCGGATTGCGCGCTGCGATGTTGAAGGTCCTGTCGAAAACCAGCCGTTGCGTCGTGTCGGCGTGTCCGTCGATCACAACCGCTCGAGCGTGCAGCTGCTTCGCGCGATCGGAAATCTGAATGTCCGTCGATTGCGAAAGCAAAGTGATTGACCAGAGCCCACTGACAGAGACGACGGCGATCAGGCGCTGCGGTAGTCGCATGAGGAGGTCCTCTAACCTCGCACCTTGACTCGTCAATGTGCGTCGAAACCAGCTCGCCAGCGAGCGGCCGCGTGCGAGCGACGCTCGGGCGGGCGTTCACGACCGGCGACGGCGAGCGGCGCGATCAGCGTCAGACGACAAAACGCGGCGGCGGCTTCACAGGCGCAGTCCGTCGAGCATCGAAAGGTGCATCTTCGCTCACGATGCTGTGCACCGACGAGCCGACGCCAGCGTTTTGCCGCGCCGTCGAGCTTGGAGCCGGGAGCGAATGCGCGACCGAGCGTCGTTGTACCAACGCTATACGTGGTGATGACGGTTGGTCGACTTTCGGTCGCCGTGTTCCAGCGGTTCCTCCGCTTCGTCGATCCAGTAGCCGATAGTCCCGACGAGCACAATCACGACGAGCACAATGGCAGCAACGATCAGCGTCAGCGTCATGCAGGGGCCCTCGTGTCCTTAGAATGCGTTGCCGATGAACGGCAGCATCCGGCCGAAATACATGACGCCGATGGACAGGACCAGCGCCGACGCCCCCAACAACCTGCCGGACAACGGCGCTTCCGCCGACGCCGGCAGCGCCCACGCCTCGTCGTAGACCGTGAGCACCAGGTAGTTCACGCCCGCGAGCATCAGCAGAATGATCTTGTAGTGAAACGCCACGTTCTGCGTGTACTGCTCCGACGCGGCGATGAAGAAGAACATTCCGGTGATGAAGTTGATCCCAAATCCCATGAGCCCGAACGGCAGCAGCCGGTGGACGGACGCAAACGACATTCCGCGAAGCCAGCCGACGAGTCGCAGGTTCACGATCATCAGCACGCCGAACATCAGCGACATGCCGATGAAGTGCAGCGTCTCGCAGGTCGGCCACACCCACGGGTGCTGCAGGACGAAATCCTTGATCGCCGCCGCTGAGATCAGCGGAGTCCCCGAAGACTGGCCGAACAATCCCGCATACTGACCGCCGGAGATCTCAGGATGCCGGATGTCGCCGCCGATGTTCGCGGCGCGCGCCACCGCGGCTACGGTCAAGACCGACAGAACCAGCACCGTGTAGGTCAGCCCCGTCGTCGGCCACCCGATACGCCGCATCCGCCAGAGCACCAGCCACGCGAAGAAGCCGGTGATCTCCATCATGATGAACGACGCCAGCGCCGAATCGTTGTGCGCCATGATCGCGTCGGCCGACACACCCGATTGCCCCTTCAGCGTTTCGGCAGCCGCCTGTCCACTGACATAGACCGGCAGCGTCGCCAGCGCGATGAGGAACAGCACCTCGAGGCTGACCTTCTTCAGGTGATCGTTTTTCCGGATGAAGGAGAGCAGCAGGAGGCCGAGGCCGAGAATCATCCCGATCGTCGGGAAGTGATTGATCAGCAGATGAACGTGCGCGAGGTCCGCTGGATTGGCAAGTTCCGGCATATCAACCTACGTAGGCGAGAAGCCGGCCCGCTGTGACCGCCGCGCTCCAGACCAGGAGAGAGGTGAATGCAAGGCGCTTGGCCGCGCCGCTGATGACCAATGGCTCTTTCGTCCCGTCGAACACGCGGCGGCGCAACAGGATGATCGTCGCGATGCCCGATGCCACCAGCGTCAACTTGATCAGGAACAAGGGCTGCGTCCCGCGCTTACTGGCATCGGCGATGAACAGCATCGTTCCGGTCAGGAGGTTGAGCCAGAACGCGCCCCACATGACGCGAAACAGCCGCTCCAGCGATGAAAGAG
>Ga0075428_100000660_pt1 | contig 35436 bp, 32 predicted proteins | sample RhiMetdeltSRZDD2_FD_75291 | JGI IMG/M metagenome (GOLD analysis project Ga0075428, IMG submission 75291) | Populus rhizosphere microbial communities from Tennessee, USA - Rhizosphere MetaG P. deltoides SRZDD2 | ecosystem: Host-associated > Plants > Roots > Rhizosphere > Soil | place: USA... | reverse complement strand
GGCTTTTGGCCGCGGCCGAGGTCCGGGCCGGGGAGTTCAGCATGACCCGGCTGGGCGACGTGTACGCCGAACGGTACGAGCGGCTGGCCGGCTGAGCCGCTCCCCGCGACGGCCGGGTGACCGATTCCGCCGGCCGCTGATGCCCGACCGGCCCGGGCGAGTCCGTAGGATGACCGGCCGTGACCATCGTCCTCATCGTCATCGTGGTGCTCGTGGTCCTCCTGGGCATCTACGCGATCGCCAGCTACAACGGCCTGGTCTCGCTGCGCAACCGCATCGAGAACGCCTGGGCGCAGATCGACGTGCAGCTCAAGCGCCGCTACGACCTGATCCCCAACCTGGTCGAGACCGTCAAGGGCTACGCCTCCCACGAGCGGGAGACCCTGGACGCCGTCATCACCGCCCGCAACGCCGGCATCAACGCCTCCGGGCCCGCCGAGCAGGCGCAGGCGGAGAACGCCATCACCGGCGCCCTCAAGTCGCTGTTCGCCCTGTCCGAGGCGTACCCGGACCTCAAGGCGAACCAGAACTTCTCCCAGCTGCAGGAGGAGCTGACCGGCACCGAGGGCCGGATCGCCTACGCGCGGCAGTTCTACAACGACACCGTGTACCGCTACAACACGAAGATCCAGAGCTTCCCGAGCAACGTCCTGGCGAACGCGTTCAAGTTCTCCGAGCGCGAGTACTTCCAGGCCGACGACGAGTCCCGCGGTCCGACGCAGGTCAGCTTCTAGGTGGCCGCCGCGCTGTCCCTCCACGCGGGCGCCGCCATGTACGACCAGGTCACGGCCAACAAGCGACGCAGCTGGCTGCTCGTCGGCGGCTTCGGGCTGCTCGTCGGGCTGGTGATAGCGATCGTCGCCCTGCTGCTCGGCGGCGGCTGGATCGGCGTGGTGGTCGCCGTGGCGCTCGCGGCCGCCACCAGCGTCGTCGCCTACTGGCGCTCGGACGCCGTCGCCCTGCGCATGAGCCGGGCGGTCCCGGCGCCGGCCGAGGAGTACGCCCGCTACCACAACATCGTCGAGGGCCTGTGCATCGCCTCGGGCCTGCCCAAGCCCCGGCTCTACGTGATCGACGACCCGGCGCCCAACGCCTTCGCCACCGGCCGCAACCCCCGCACCGCGGCGGTGGCGGTCACCAGCGGCCTGCTCGACACGATGAACCGCATCGAGCTCGAGGGCGTCCTCGCCCACGAGCTGTCCCACATCAAGAACTACGACATCCTCGTGTCGACGCTGGCGGTGACGATGGTCGGAGTCGTGGGCCTGCTCGCCGACCTGGGCGTCCGCCTGCGCTGGTGGGGCCTCGGCCGCACCCGCCACCACGACTTCGACGTCCACCACGGCGGCAACAGCGGTCCGCTGGCCGTGTTCTCGGTGCTCGGCTTCGGCCTGTTGGCGCTCTCGCCGCTGGCGGCCACGATCATGCAACGGGCGGTCAACCGCAGGCGGGAGACGCTGGCGGACCTGTCGGGCGTCGAGATGACCCGCTACCCGCCGGGCCTCATATCGGCACTGGAGAAGCTGCGGGACGACTCGACGGTCGTCCACGCCACCAGCCGGGCCACCGCCCACCTGTGGATCGAGCAGCCGTCGGCCCAGACCGAGCCCGAAGGCAAGCTCTCCCGCTGGAACCGCATGTTCGACACCCACCCCCCGATGGAGGAGCGCATCGCTCTCCTCCGAGAGCTCTAGAACCCGTTCCGGCGTCTCTCACCGCACAATTGGGACGTGAGAGACGCCTGATCGGTTAGGCCCTAACCGGTCCACTTTCGGCGAAGTGGCCGGGGAGCGGGAGGAGCGCCGCCCGTAGACTGGCCCCATGACCGAGTCGGCGCCCTCCTCCGTTCCTGCTCACGACACCGGCACCGTGCGCGTCAAGCGCGGCCTGGCCGAGATGCTCAAGGGCGGGGTGATCATGGACGTGGTCACTCCCGACCAGGCCAAGATCGCCGAGGACGCCGGGGCCGTGGCCGTCATGGCGCTGGAGCGGGTGCCGGCCGACATCCGCCGCGACGGCGGCGTGGCCCGCATGAGCGACCCCGAGCTGGTCGAGGGCATCGTCGCCGCCGTCACGATCCCCGTCATGGCCAAGGCCCGCATCGGCCACTTCGTGGAGGCCCAGATCCTCCAGGCGCTGGGCGTCGACTACGTCGACGAGTCCGAGGTCCTCACTCCGGCCGACGAGGCCCACCACATCGACAAGTGGGCCTTCACCGTCCCCTTCGTCTGCGGCGCCACCAACCTGGGCGAGGCGCTGCGCCGGGTCGCCGAGGGCGCGGCCATGATCCGGTCCAAGGGCGAGGCCGGCACCGGCAACATCGTCGAGGCCGTGCGCCACCTCCGGTCGATCCTCGGCGACATCCGCAAGATCACCCAGGCCGACCCCGCGGAGATCTACGACTGGGCCAAGCAGCTCCGGGCGCCCGTGGGCCTCGTTCAGGAGGTCGCCCAGACCGGCACGCTGCCCGTCCCGCTGTTCTGCGCCGGTGGCATCGCCACGCCGGCCGACGCTGCGCTGGTCATGCAGCTCGGGGCGCAGGCCTGCTTCGTCGGCTCCGGCATCTTCAAGAGCGACGACCCCGCCCGCCGGGCCAAGGCCATCGTCGAGGCGACCGCCCACTACGAGGACCCGGGCATCCTGGCCAAGGTCAGCCGGGGCCTGGGTGAGGCGATGCGGGGCGACGAGATCGACGGCCTCGACGTGCGCCTGGCCGACCGGGGCTGGTAGGCCCGGCCGGCACGGTCAGACCCGGCGCGGCCCGCCGGTCAGCGGTCGAGGACGTCGGACTCCCACAGCCCGACGCGCCCGTAGTCGGTGCCGGCCAGCATCACCCGGCCGTCGGCCTCGACGGTGACGTTGGTGACCGTCTGGTCGCCGGCGCCGCCGAGGTCCCGCTCGCCCTCGTCGCGGCGGGACACCTCGCCGTCGGCGGAGATCCGCCACAGGGCGATGTCGCCGTCGCCGTGGGCCGTGTCGGTCCCGGCCACGAGCCAGCCGTCGCCCTCGTCGCCGTCGGCGACGGCGGCCGCCGCACTGGCCCACTGGTCGCCACCGCCGCCGAAGCCGCCGGCGTCGAGCAGGGTCCACTCCTCGCCGTCGGGCGAGACCCACATCCGGGCGTCGGTGTCGCCACTGGAGTCGTCGGACCCCACGACCACGAAACCGTCGGGCCCGGCCGCGCAGCCATAGGCGATCTGGCTGCCGGGGCCGACGGTCGAGCCGTCGGGCACCGAGACCCCCGACCAGGTGCTGTCCGCCCGGTTGCGGCGGATGAACGTGGCGTCGTACGACCCGGTCGCCCCGGACATGCCCACGGCCACGGCCGTGCCGTCGGGGGCGACGCACACGTCGTTGAGCCGCTGGTTGCCGGGGCCGCCGATGCCGTGCGTCTCGCCGGCGATGGTCACGCCGTCGCCGGACGAGACCACGATCGGGTCGGCGTCCCCACCCGGCGCGAACACCCAGCCCACCGCGATGAACCCGTTGTCGATCGGGGCGGCGGCGGCCAGGGCCTGGGTGCCGCCGCCGCCCGCCGGCTCCAGCGTCCTCGGGGGCAGCTCCCGCTCGAGCTCGACGATGGTGGCGGCCTTGTCGGGGCTCGGGTCGTCGAGGTACTGCAGGTAGGCGTCGTCGATGCGGGAGTCGGTCGTGCCGATCCGGCCCCAGGTGGCGCCGTCCTTGGATATCCACACCACGGCGTCGGGCAGCTCGTCGCCCGAGATGTCACGGTGGCTGGCGGTGCCGAAGTCCTCCATGCCCACGGCCACGAAGCCGCCGGCGATCGGCACGACGTCCATCACCCAGCCGCTGGACAGGGGCTCGCTGTCGACGGGTTGCCAGTCGCGGCCGTCGCGCCGCCAGACCTGGCCGCTGTAGCGCTCCCGCTCGCCACCGGTGCCCGCTGTGTGGTGTCCCCCCGCGGCGATCGTCACATCGGTGCTGTCGGCGACGGCCGAGGCGAACGGCTGGGCGCCGCCCCGGGGGAACGCGTCGGTGGTGACGTCCTCCCAACGGGAGCCGAGGTAGAGGACCGACGGCTCGGGGCCGATCGCGACCGCCTGCACCGAGCCGGACGCCGCGGCGTCCTCGATCTGGACGCCGTCCTGGAACACCTCGCCGTGCACGGGGTTGGGGGCGAGGGCCCAGTTCTGGCCGCCGTCGACGGACCGCCACACGTGCGGCCGCCACTGGTTGCCCCCCGCGGCCAGGATGCCGGCCGAGTCCACGCTCAGCGAGCGCACGGTCATGTCGACGCCGGAGCTGCGGGTGTCGGTCTGCAGCGGCAACGGACCGCCGGCGCTGCCGGCCCACGCCCGGCCGTCGGCCGAGGTCCACGTCACCGCGATCGCCGGGCCGCCCGTCCCGTCGTCGGTGAAGCCGCCGGCGACCAGCCCGCTGCCGGTGTCGACGACCGACGTCACCTCCTGCCGGCCGGGGCCGCTGAGGCCGGGGGTGTCGAGCTGCTCCCACGAGCGCCCGTCGGCCGAGTACCAGACCGCGCCGTCCTGGTCGTTGTCGACGCGCCGGGACCCGACCGCCACGAACCCGCCGCCGTAGGAGGCCACGTCCCGCACCGACTCGTCGCCCGTGGCGTCGAGGGGACCGCCGGGGCCACCGTCGACGGTCTCCCAGCTCTCGCCGTCGTCGCTGAACCACAGCCGGGCCCGGACCTCGCCCCACGCGTTCTCGCCGCCGGCGACCAGCACGCCCGCGGTCCCGCTGGCCACATCGAAGGCCCACTGCTCGTGGTCGCCCCCCATGGCCGCGGGCCGGGCCTGGACCCACTCGTCCCCGTCCTGGCGCCACACGGCGCCGTCGGACTCATCGCCGTCGCCGATCCGGCCCACGGCCACCAGGCCCTCAGCGGTCGTCACGGCGGCCGCCATCGACTCGCCCACGCCGCCGCGGTCGGGGGCGACGTCCGTGCGCTCCCACTCCCTGGCGTCCGGCGAGGTCCACACCGCGGCTTGGGCCACGCCCTCGGCCGGGTCCATCAGCGAGCCCACGATGGTCCACGGGTCGCCCTCGGCGGCCGGGGCTACGAGGTCGGACGTCGAGGACACCGGCTCCGCGTAGGCGAGCGAGTCGCCGGCGGCCCGCCGGAAGGTGGGAGTGGCCTGGCCGCCCGAGTCGCCGCCGGCCGAGCAGCCGGCGGCCCCGGCGCCGAGCGCCAGGGCCATGCAGGCGGCCAGAGTCCTCCGCATGAAGGTGGCGGTCAGATGTCGGCCGGTGGTGGCCTGCACGGAGAACCTCCGCTCGTCGGTCGATCGTCCCCCCGACGTGTCCCAGTCGACGGACGATTCTCGCTGGTCGGGACCCGGCCCGTACAATCGGTGCGTCATGTGCGCAGGATCGAGGCCCCCAGGTGAAGGTCGGCGTGCTCGCGCTGCAGGGCGCGTCGGCCCGACATGCCTCCATGCTGGCACGTCTCGGCGCGCAGCCGGTGACCATCCGCTCGCCGGCTGACCTCGACGGCGTCGCGGCGGTCGTCCTGCCGGGCGGCGAGTCCACCACCATGTCGATGCTGCTCGAGTCGGCCGGGCTGTTCGAGCCGCTGGCCGAGTCGCTCGGCGGTGGCCTGCCCGCGCTCGGCACCTGCGCCGGCATGATCCTGCTCGGCGGCGAGATCCTCGACGGCCGGCCCGACCAGCGCAGCTTCGGGGCCATCGACATCGCCGTCCGCCGCAACGCCTTCGGCCGCCAGGTCGACTCCTTCGAGGCCGACATCGACGTGACCGGCCTCGACGGCGCTCCCGTGCATGCGGTGTTCATCCGGGCACCCTGGGTGGAGACCGTCGGCGCGGGCGTCGACGTCCTCGCTACCGTCGAGGGCCAGCCCGTCCTCTGCCGCCAGGGCCCCGTCTTCGCGGCGGCGTTCCATCCCGAGCTCGGCGACGACCCCCGCCTGCACGAGCTGTTCCTCAACGAGGTGACGTGATGTCCGGCCATTCCAAGTGGGCGACCATCAAGCACAAGAAGGCCGCCAACGACAAGGCGCGCGGCAAGCTCTTCGCCAAGCTGCTGCGCCAGGTCGAGGTGGCGGCGCGGGAGGGCGGGGGCGACCCCGAGACCAACCCGACCCTGCGCACGATGTTCCAGAAGGCGCGGGACAACTCGATCCCGCTCGACACCATCGACCGGGCGGTCAAGCGGGGGACCGGCGAGCTCGACGGCGTGACGTATCAGCAGATCACCTACGAGGGCTACGCCCCCGGCTCGGTGGCCGTCATGGTCGAGGTGCTGACGGACAACCGCAACCGCACGGGCGCCGAGATCCGCAACATCTTCACCAAGAACGGCGGCTCCACGTCCGAGCCCGGAGCGGTGGCGTGGCAGTTCGAGCGCAAGGGCCAGGTCATCGTGCCCCGGTCCGTCGACGAGGAGGAGCTGATGCTCACCGCCCTCGACGCCGGCGCCGAGGACATCGTGGACGACGGCGACAGCTGGCGGGTGACCACCCCGCCCACCGACCTGCACGCGGTGCGGACCGCGCTCGACGTCGCCGGCATCCCGGTCGACTCGTCGGACCTCACCATGATCCCGACCTCGACGATCGCGCTCGACACCGCGGAGAGCGCCAAGAAGGTGCTGCGCCTCATCGACGCCCTCGACGAGCACGACGACGTGCAGGCCGTGCACGCCAACTTCGACATCCCCGACACGATCCTCGAGACGGTGGAGGCGGGATGAGCTCGCCGACGGTGGGCGATCCGGCGCCAGGATTCACCCTGCCCGGCACCGATGGCACGCCGGCGGGGCACCGCGACTACTCGCTGTCGGACTACGCGGGCCGGCCGGTGGTGCTGGCGTTCTACCCGGGCGACAACACCCCGGTCTGCACCCGCCAGCTCAACAGCTACACGGCCGAGATCGACCAGTTCCGGGACGTCGACGCCACCGTGCTGGCCATCAGCCCGCAGTCGGTCGAGAGCCACGACGGCTTCGCCGAGAACCAGGGCGGCTTCGCGTTCCCGCTGCTGTCCGACGCCGACAAGCAGGTCGGCAAGCGCTACGGCATCCTCGGCCCGGTGGGGTTCTACCGGCGGTCGATCTTCGTGGTCGACGGTGCCGGCGTGCTGCGCTATGTGCACCGGGCCGTGGCCGGCCTGTCGTTCCGCCCCACCGCCGAGGTGGTGGCGGCGGTGGCCGCCGCCCGGGCCTGAGCCGCCCGGGACAGGCGCCGAAAAGGGTCCACCCGGCCCGGGGGCGGACCGGCTAGGGTCCGAACCCATGTTCGTGCTCGGCATCGACCCGGGTCTGTCGCGCTGTGGCTACGGCGTCGTCGAACGCGTCGGCCGCCGGCCCCGCGCGGTGGCCGCCGGCGTCCTGCGCACCGACCCTGCGCTCGACGTTCCCCACCGGCTGGCCGCCCTCCAGGCCGACGTCCGGGCGCTGCTCGACGACCACCGCCCCGCGGTGGTGGCGGTCGAGCGGGTCCTGTTCCAGGTCAACGCCCGCACGGCCATCCCCGTGGCCCAGGCCGCGGGCGTCGCCATGGTCGAGGCGGTGGCCGCCGGCTGCGAGGTCGTCGAGTACTCGCCCAACCAGGTCAAGCAGGCGGTGGCCGGCTACGGCTCGGCCGGCAAGGACCAGATCGAGCGCATGGTCCAGGCGCTGCTCGGCATCGAGCGGCCGCTGCGCCCGGTCGACGCCGCCGACGCGGTGGCGCTGGCGCTGTGCCACCTGGCCCACGCCCCGCTGCGGCGCCAGGTCGCCCGGGCGGCGGTGGCCGCCGGCGCGTTGGGCGAGGTGGGGGTGGGGACGTGATCGGCTCGCTGCGGGGCCGGCTGCTGCACCGTGGCGCCGGCGAGGTCCTGGTCGAGGTGAGCGGCGTCGGCTACGTCGTGGTGGTGTCGCCGACGACGGCGGTGGCGTTGGGCGAGGTTGGGGAGGAGGCCTTCGTCTGGGTCCACCACCACGTCCGCGAGGACGCCGAGGTCCTCTACGGGTTCACCACCCGCGACGAGAAGGTGACGTTCGAGGCGCTGCTCGGCGCCCACGGCGTCGGCCCGGCCCTGGCGCTCGCCATCCTGTCGGTGCACGCCCCGCCGGCGCTGGTGCGCATCCTGGCCGACGACGACATCGCGGCGCTGTGCCTGGTGCCGGGGGTCGGCAAGAAGACGGCGGCCCGGCTGCTCGTCGAGCTCAAGTCCCGCCTCCACGTGCCCGACGACGGCTCGGTGCCGGTGACCGTCGGCGCGGCGGGGGCGGTCGAGGGCGAGACGACCGCGGCCCGGGACGTGCGGGAGGCACTGGCCGGGCTCGGCTACTCGGCCGACGAGATCCGCACGGCCACGGCCGAGCTCGACCCCGAGAGCGACGCGGGCGCCCTGCTGCGCACCGCGCTCGAGCGCCTGGCGGGGGGGCGGTAGTCCACGATGACGTCTGCGGGGGAGCACTAGTGCGGGAGGAGCTGCTCGACCCCGGCCCGGGGCCCGAGGAGGCGGCGACCGAGACCACGCTGCGGCCCCGGCGGCTGGCCGACTTCGTGGGCCAGGCCGAGCTCAAGCAACACCTGGGCATCGTGCTGGAGGCGGCGCGGCGGCGGGGCCAGGCGCCCGACCACCTGCTGTTCGCCGGGCCCCCGGGCCTGGGCAAGACCACGCTGGCCGGCATCATCGCCCACGAGCTCGGGGCCCACATCCAGACCACGTCCGGCCCGGCGCTCGAGCGGGCCGGCGACCTGGCGGCGATCCTGACCCAGCTCGACGACGGCGACGTGCTGTTCGTGGACGAGATCCACCGCCTGCCCCGCCCGGTCGAGGAGGTCCTCTACCCGGCGATGGAGGACTTCCAGCTGGACATCGTGTTGGGCAAGGGCCCCGCGGCCCGGTCGATCCGCCTCGACCTGCCCCGGTTCACGCTGGTGGGGGCGACGACCCGCACCGGGTCGATCACCGGCCCGCTGCGCGACCGCTTCGGCCTCGTGGCCCGGCTCGACTACTACACGGCCGCCGACCTGGAGGCGATCGTCGAGCGGGCGGCCGGCATCCTGGGCGTCGGCATCGACGCCGAGGGCTGCACCGAGATCGCCCGGCGGGCCCGGGGCACGCCCCGCATCGCCAATCGCCTGCTGCGTCGGGTGCGCGACTTCGCCGAAGTGACCGGCGACGGCACCGTCGACCGGGCGGTCGCCGAGCGGGGCCTGGCCCTGTTCGGGGTGGACGGCCGGGGCCTCGACAAGGTCGACCGGGCCATCCTGTCCGCGCTCTGCGAGCGCTTCGGCGGCGGGCCGGTGGGCCTCTCGACCCTGGCGATCAGCGTGGGCGAGCAGACCGAGACGGTGGAGGACGTCTACGAGCCGTTCCTCATCCAGGAGGGCCTGCTGATGCGCACGCCGCGGGGCCGGATGGCCCTGCCGGCCGCGTGGCACCACCTCGACCTGACGCCGCCCCCGAGCGCCGGCCCGGCGGGCAGCGCCCCGACGCTGTGGGGGCCGTAGCACCGCCGGGGTGTCCCGATAGGTTTTCCCGGCCCCATGGATCTCGCCGAGTTCGACTACGACCTGCCCGCCGGCGCCATCGCCCAGCGGCCCGCCGAGCCACGGGACGCGGCGCGCCTGCTCGTCGACGCGCCGTTGGCCGGGGGCGCGGTCGCCCACCGCACCGTCGCGGAGCTGCCGGGCCTGGTGCGGGCGGGCGACGTTCTGGTCGTGAACACCACCCGGGTCCTGCCCGCCCGCCTGCGGCTGCGCAAGCCGACGGGCGGCGAGGTCGAGGTCCTGCTCCTGGAGGAGCTCCCCGGCGGGCGGTGGGAGGCGCTGGTCCGCCCCAGCCGCCGGGTCCGCCCCGGCTCGGTGCTGGCCGCCGGCGACGACCTGGAGGTCCACGTCGGCGGCCCGGGGCCCGGCGACGGCACCCGGGAGGTCAGGCTGCGGGTTCCCGCCGGCGAGGACGAGCTGGTGGTGCTCGGCCGGCACGGCACCGTCCCCCTGCCGCCCTACATCACCACCCCGCTGGCCGACCCCGAGCGCTACCAGACCGTGTTCGCCGACCGGCCCGGCTCGGTGGCCGCCCCGACCGCCGGACTCCACCTGACCGACCCCGTCCTCGACCGCTGCCGGGATGCCGGGGCGACCGTGGCCCCGGTCGAGCTGGTGGTGGGCATGGGCACGTTCCGCCCGGTGACCGCGGCCAAGGTCGAGGACCACCACATGCACGCCGAGCGCTACACGGTCCCGGCGGCCACCCTCGCCGCCTGCGAGGAGGCCCGGGCCCGGGGCGGGCGGGTGGTGGCGGTCGGGACGACCAGCGTCCGGGCGCTGGAGTCGGCGGCCGCCTCCGGCGAGCTGTCCGGCCGCACCGAGCTGTTCATCCGCCGGCCCTGGGCCTGGCGGGAGGTCGACGTCCTGCTCACCAACTTCCACCTGCCCCGGTCGTCCCTGCTGGTGCTGCTCGATGCGTTCGTAGGCCCCCGCTGGCGGGAGCTGTACGGTGTCGCGCTGGCCGAGGGCTACCGGTTCCTGTCCTTCGGCGACGCCATGGTGGTGGTGCGGGCATGACCCTGCGCTTCGACATCAGCGCCACCGACGGCGCGGCCCGCACGGCGGCGGTCACGACCGCCCGCGGCACCTTCGCGACGCCGTGCTTCATGCCGGTCGGGACCCGGGGCGCGGTGCGGACGCTGTCGTCGGCCGACCTGGAGGACCTGGGCGCCGAGGTGGTCCTCGGCAACACGTACCACCTGATGCTGCGCCCCGGCGCCGACGTGGTCGAGCGGTTCGGCGGCATCCACGGCTTCGCCGACTGGCGGGGCCACGTGCTCACCGACTCCGGGGGCTACCAGGTGTTCTCGCTCGGGCCCGCACTGGACGACGACGGCGCCACCTTCGCGTCCACCTACGACGGCAGCCGCCACCACCTGACCCCCGAGGGGGCGGTCGACGTCCAGGTGAAGCTGGGCAGCGACATCCAGATGGTGCTGGACGTGTGCGCTCCGCTGCCGTCCCCGCCCGAACTGCTGCGCTCGGCGGTCGACCGCACCGCGCTGTGGGCCGAGCGTGCCCGCAAGGCGTTCGTGGCCCACGAGCGGGAGGACCTCAGCCAGTTCGGCATCGTCCAGGGCGGGACGGACCACGCCCTGCGGGTCGAGAGCGCCGAGAGGACCGTGGCCGTCGGTTTCGAGGGCTACGCGGTCGGCGGGCTGTCGGTCGGCGAGGACCGGAGCCAGATGCTCCCGGCCCTGGAGGTGGCGCTCGACGTGCTGCCCGCCGACCGGCCCCGCTACCTCATGGGCCTGGGCGACCCGCTCGGCATGGTCGACGCGGTGGCCCGGGGCGTCGACATGTTCGACTGCGTGCTGCCGACCCGGCTCGCCCGCCACGGCACGCTCCTCACGTCCGGGGGCCGCATCAACCTGCGCAACCGGCGCTACGCCGCCGACGACGGGCCGCTCGACCCGACCTGCGGCTGCGCGGTGTGCGCCCGCTGGTCCCGCGGCTACCTGCGCCACCTGCTGTCGGTGGCGGAGCCCACCGCCCCGAGGCTGCTCACCCTGCACAACGTGGCCTGGACCCTGGCGCTGGTCGACCGGATCCGGGCCGCCATCGTGGCGGGGACGCTGGCCTCGCTACGGGCCGAGGTGGCCGAGCGCTGGTCCGTGCCGGACGGGCCGGCCGGCCACGGGGACCCCGATGGGGGTGCGGGAGGCGGCGGGGGCTAACCTCGTCCGGCTGCCTATGGAGCCGCTCCTCATCCTCGCCGTCACGTTCGTCCTGCTGTGGGTGCTGTTCATCCGCCCGCAGCAGCGCCGCGTGCGGGCCCACCAGGCGCTGGTGGCCTCTCTGGAGCCGGGCGACGATGTCGTCCTGACCGCCGGCATCTTCGGCCGCATCGTCGACCTCGGGGCCGAGGAGATGACGCTGGAGGTCGCCCCGGGCGTCGAGCTGAAGGTGGCCCGTCAGGCCGTCCTGCGTAAGGTGGAGGACGCCACCGAACCGGATCCCCCCGGCGACGCGGAGCCGGCCGGATCCGACGACCCGGGCCCGGCCGCGGCGGGACCCACCGTGTGAGCTGATGCGACGCAAGATCTGGCTGCCCCTCATCTTCATCATGGTCGTCGCCTACGGCGGCCTCGCCCTCACCCTCATCCGCGGCAACAGCCCGGAGCTGGGCCTCGACCTCCAGGGCGGGGTGTCGGTGGTGCTGGCCCCGACCACCGACGCGTCGGGCGAGCAGCTCGACCAGGCGCTGGAGATCATCCGGTCCCGGGTCGACGCCCTCGGCGTCGCCGAGCCCGAGATCACCCGCCAGGGCGACGCCATCGTCGTGCAGCTCCCCGGCGTCAAGAACCGCGACCGGGCGCTGGAGCTGGTCGGCCAGACCGCCGAGCTGCGGTTCCGGCCGGTGCTCCAGGACCTGACCGGCCTCGAGGCCGGCGACGGCGGGGGCGACGCCTCCACCACGACCACGGCGCCGGCCGATCCCGCGGCCACGACCACGACCGCGCCCCCCGCCACCGACACCACCGTGGCCGAGGAGGCCGCGCTGGGCCTGGTCGAGGGCGAGAGCGCGGCGGCCCCGCTCCAGGAGCCGACCACCACCACGACCGCCCCGCCGACCCCGCCCACCACGGCGCCCGCCCCGCTCACCGACCCGAGCCAGGTGCAGGAGACGCCGCGGGAGGACGACCAGGCGGACGCCACCGTGATCCTGCCCGGGATCGAGGACGACAGCCTCTACCAGCTCGGGCCGACGCTGGCGACCGGCCGCATCGTCAAGACCGCCAGCGCCGACATCCAGAACGGCCAGTGGCTGGTGGCTCTGGAAATGCGGGGCGGCGAGGACGGCATCGACAAGTTCAACGAGATCGCCGCCAGCTGCTACGACCAGGCCCCCGACCCGCAGGTGTGCCCCAGCGGGCGGCTGGCCATCGTCCTCGACTCGGTCGTGCAGTCGGCCCCGTCGATCAACGAGCCCAGCTACGAGGCCGACCAGATCTCGATCAGCGGCAGCTTCAGCGAGTCCGAGGCCAAGGACCTGGCCCTGGTGCTGCGCTACGGCTCGCTGCCGGTCGAGCTCGAACGCCAGAGCGTGCAGACGGTGTCGGCGACGCTCGGCGACGACTCGCTGCGGGCCGGCGTCATCGCCGGCATCGTGGGCCTGTTCCTCGTGGCCCTGTACATGCTCGTCTACTACCGGGCGCTGGGGCTCGTGGTCATCGTCGGCCTGACCGTGTGGGCGTCGCTGATGTACACGATCATCAGCTTCCTCGGCGAGAGCCAGGGGCTGGCGCTCACGCTGGCCGGCGTCACCGGCATCATCGTGTCCATCGGCGTCACCGTGGACTCGTACGTCGTGTACTTCGAGCGCCTCAAGGACGAGGTCAAGGCCGGGCGCACGCTGCGCAGCTCCACCGAGCGGGCCTTCAAGCGGGCGTTCCGCACGATCCTCGCCGCCGACACCTCGGCGTTCATCGGTGCCGCGGTGCTGTGGTGGCTGACGGTGGGCTCCGTCCGCGGCTTCGCCTTCTTCCTCGGCCTGTCGACCGTGCTCGACGTGTTCGTGGCCTGGTTCTTCACCCGCCCGACCGTGACCCTGCTGTCGCGGAACCGGGTCTTCACCGACATGCCGGTGCTCGGGGTGGCCCGGGGGCTGGCCGCCCCCGCGACCGCCGTACCCGCCGAGCGGCCTGTCGCCACCGCGGGGGTGGGACGATGACCGACCGCACCGACGACGTGGCCGCGGAGGTGCCGGAGGACGAGCCGGTCGACGCGCCCGAGGACGCCACGACCGAGACCGGCCGGCGCCGCTCCCGGCCCGTGGCCCGGACGGTCGCCTCGCGGTCGATCTTCACCCGGCTGTACCACGGCGAGACCAACATCGACTTCGTCGGGCGCCGCCGCCTGTGGTTCACGATCTCGCTGGTGGCCGTGGTCATCAGCCTCGGCTCGCTCGTCACCCGGGGCCTCAACCTCGGCATCGACTTCGAGGGCGGCGTCGTGTGGGAGGTGCCGGCCGGCGACGCGTCCGTGGGCGACACCCGCGACGCCGTCGACCAGTTCGGCCTGGCCGGGGCCACAATCACCGAGCTGGAGAGCGACGAGGGCCGGGTCATCCGGGTCGAGGCCGAGCCCCTCGGCGCGGAGCGCACCGACGAGGTGACCACCGCGCTGGCCGACCTGACCGGCTCGGACTTCGACGACGTGTCCCTGAACGAGGTCGGCGCCTCCTGGGGCTCGGAGATCACCGAGAAGGCCGTGCGGGCCCTCGTGGTCTTCCTCGTGCTGGTGACGATCTACATCGCCCTCCGGTTCGAGCTGAAGATGGCCATCCCCACGCTCGTGGCCCTCGTCCATGACGTGCTGATCACGGTGGGCGTGTACTCGATCACCGGGCTGGAGGTCACCCCGGCCACCGTCATCGCGGTGCTCACCATCCTCGGCTACTCGATCTACGACGGCATCGTCGTGTTCGACAAGGTCGACGAGAACACGCGGCTCGTGTCCTCGACCGGCGGCCTGAGCTACGGCGGCATGGTCAACGTGTCGCTCAACCAGGCCCTCATGCGCTCCCTGAACACCACCGTCACGGCCCTGCTGCCGGTGCTGTCGCTGCTGGTGGTCGGGTCGTGGGTGCTGGGCGCCGCGGTGCTGGAGGAGTTCGCCCTGGCCCTGCTCATCGGCCTGTTCTCGGGCGCCTACTCGTCGATCTTCATCGCCTCGCCGCTGCTGGCATGGCTGAAGGAGCGCGAGCCCCGGTACCGGGACATCAAGCGGCGCATCGACGCCCGAGGCGGCGACGCCGAGGCGGTGGCGGCGGCCGTGACGACCGGCCGGCCCGCCACCCGCGCCACGGTGGCGGCCGCCAGCAGCACCGGCGCCGAGCCGGGAGCCCGCCCGGCGGGCGCCGGCCCCGTCATCCCGCCCCGGCCCCGCAAGAAGACCAGGGGCGCCCGTCGCTGAACGGCGTGTCCCGGCCCCGCAAGAAGACCAGGGGCGCCCGTCACTGAACGGCGTGTCCCGCCCCCGGGACATGCGCGTATCGTCGCCCGCCATGAGCTTCGACCCCGAGTGGCTGGCGTCGTTCCTGCGCGACGTCCCCGACTTCCCGCAGCCGGGCATCAACTTCAAGGACGTCACCCCGCTGCTCGCCGAGCCCGCCGCCTTCCGGGCCGCCACCGACGCCTTCGCCGGCCACGCCATGGCCCTGGGGGTCGACAAGGTGGTCGGCATCGAGGCCCGCGGCTTCATCTTCGCCGCCGCGGTCGCCGACCGGGTCGGGGCCGGCTTCGTGCCGGTGCGCAAGCCCGGCAAGCTGCCGTGGCACACGGTGTCCGAGACCTATGCGCTGGAGTACGGCACCGACACCCTGGAGGTCCACGAGGACGGCGTCGACGCGAACGAGACTGTCCTGGTGGTCGACGACGTGCTCGCCACCGGGGGGACGGCCTCCGCCACCTGCCGCCTCGTCGACCGGCTGGGCGGCCGCATCGCCGGCGTGGCCTTCGTGGTCGAGTTGGGTTTCCTGGGTGGACGGGCGAAACTGCGTGATCACGACATACTCAGCCTGATCACCGTGTAGATCGTCCGAAGGAGGTCAGCGTGCCGACCGTCGACCGGGTCCTGCCATGGCGGCGCAACCACCAGCCGCCGGCGGACGAGGTCGCGCCTCTGCTGCACGCCTTCCGCCGGCGCCACCCCAAGGCGCCGACCGCGCTGATCACCCGGGCCTACCTCCGATCGGCCGACGCCCACAGCGGCCAGTCCCGCAACTCGGGCGAGCCCTTCGTCCAGCACCCGCTGGCGGTGGCCCGCATCGTCGCCGACTTCGGGCTGGACGACGTCACCGTGGCCGCGGCCCTGCTGCACGACACGGTGGAGGACACCGGCACCACCCTCGACGACATCGAGCGCAACTTCGGCACCGACGTCGCCGCCATCGTCGACGGGGTCACCAAGCTGGAGCGGGTCCAGTTCAACTCCCGGGAGGCCCAGCAGGCCGCCACCATGCGCAAGATGCTGGTGGCCATGGCCCGCGATCTGCGGGTCCTCATCATCAAGCTGGCCGACCGTCTGCACAACATGCGGACCATCGCCGCCATGCCGGCCTGGAAGCAGGACCGCATCGCCCGGGAGACGCTCGACATCTACGCACCGCTGGCCCACCGCCTGGGCATGCAGGACGTGAAGACGCAGCTGGAGGACCTGGCGTTCGCCGCCCTCCACCCCAAGCGCTACGCCGAGATCGACCACATGTTGTCGGTGCGCAGCCCCGAGCGGGACATCTACCTGACCCAGGTGCTGGAGGAGGTCCGCCAGCGCCTGGCCGAGCTGCGCATCAACGCCGACGTCACCGGCCGCCCGAAGCACCTGTACTCCATCTACGAGAAGATGGTGGTCAAGGGCCGCGAGTTCGACGACATCTTCGACCTGGTGGGCATGCGGGTCGTCGTCGAGTCGGTCAAGGACTGCTACGCGGCGCTCGGGTCCATCCACGCCACGTGGAAGCCGGTCCAGGGTCGGTTCAAGGACTACGTGGCCATGCCGAAGTTCAACCTCTACCAGTCGCTGCACACGACGGTGATCGGGCCCCAGGGCAAGCCGCTCGAGGTCCAGATCCGGACCTGGGAGATGCACGCCCGGGCCGAGCAGGGCGTGGCGGCGCACTGGGCCTACAAGGACCGCGACCCCAACGCCGGCGACCTGCCATGGCTCAACCGGATCGTCGACTGGCAGTCCGAGACCAGCGACCCCGACGAGTTCATGCAGCGGCTCAAGGTCGACCTCGAGCAGGACGAGGTGTTCGTGTTCACCCCCAAGGGCAAGGTCGTGACCCTGCCGGTGGACGCCACGCCGATCGACTTCGCGTATGCCATCCACACCGAGGTCGGCCACGCCTGCATCGGCGCCCGGGTCAACGGGCGGTTGGTGCCGCTCGACTCCAAGCTGTCCTCGGGCGACACGATCGAGATCTTCACGTCCAAGGTCGAGGGGGCCGGCCCGTCGCGGGACTGGCTCCAGATCGTGGCCACGCCCCGGGCCGCGTCCAAGATCCGCCAGTGGTTCTCCCGCGAGCGGCGGGAGGACGCCATCGAGTCCGGCCGCGACGACCTGATCAAGGCGCTGCGGCGGGAGGGGCTGCCGGTCCAGAAGCTGCAGGCCGGCAACCTGCTGTCCGAGACCGCCCGGGCCATGAACTACGCGGACCTGGACGCGCTCTACGCCGCCATCGGCGAGAGCCACGTCTCGGCCAAGGCGGCCGCATCCCGGATCAGCAAGGCGCTGCGGGAGACCACCGGCGACGGCGAGGAGTCGCTGCCCACGACCATCCGCGAGCCCCGGCGGTCCCGCCCCAACCGTGGCCCGGCCGGCGTCCACGTCGAGGGCCTGGACGACGTGTTCGTGCGGCTGTCGCGGTGCTGCACGCCCGTGCCGGGCGACGAGATCATCGGCTTCGTCACCCGGGGCCGGGGCGTGTCGGTCCACCGGGCCGATTGCGCCAACGCGGTGTCGCTGGCCGAGGGCCAGGCCGACCGGCTCATCGACGTCGAGTGGGACCTGGAGCCCGGCGGCGTGTTCATCGCCTCCATCGAGGTCAAGGCCCTCGACAGGGCCCGCCTGCTGCGGGACGTGACGGCCGCCTTCGCCGACCACCACGTCAACATCCTCACCTGCACGACCCAGACCGGGTCCGACCGGGTGTCGAAGATGCGCTTCGACATGGAGCTGGGCGACCCCTCCCACCTGGACTCGCTGCTCTCCACGATCCGGGGCATCGACAGCGTCTACGACGCCTATCGGATCGTCCCGGGCAAGGGCTCGTAGCCGAGACACCCGGCGGTAGGCCGCAGGTCCAGGACTAGATGGTGACGACGACGAGTGCGATGACGCCGATCGCGACGATGACGGCAACGGCGAGCGCGAGGAGTGTCACGCCCGGAGTCCGGTGGCGTCGTGAGGGATCCGCGGCGAACGGGTGGAGTGCCCGCTCACGATGTTCCTTCACGTCATATTCGATCGACGGGCGCGTGCCGACCTTGGGAAGGTGTCGTCGACCCTTGCGCTTCATGCCCGACGAGCCCATCGGCCGAGCATACACAGGTGGCCCAGAGACGGTTCCCCCACCTCGGATCGTCCCGGGCAAGGGCTCGTAGCACCTGCTTCGCTAGCGTCGGCCGCCATGCCGCCCGTCATCCGTTCGCTGCTCGCGTCCCTGGACGAGCGCCCGCCGGCGCCGGTGGGGGACCGGCCCCGGGAGCCGGCCCGCCGGCTGGCGGTCCTGACGTGCATGGACGCCCGCATCGACCCGCTGTCCGCGCTCGGGCTCGCGCTGGGGGACGCTCACGTGCTGCGCAACGCCGGTGGCCGGGTCACCGACGACGTGCTGCGCAGCCTGGCGCTGTCGACCCACGGGCTGGGCGTGGGGGAGGTCGGGGTGATCCACCACACCGGCTGCGGGCTCCACGGCGTCGACAACGCCGACCTCAACCGGCAGGCCGGGCTGGCGGGCGTCGACTTCCTGCCGTTCGCAGGCCTGGAGGCGGGTGTCGCCGAGGACGTGGCCCGACTGGTCGACTCGGGGTACCTGGCGCCCGGGACCGTCGTATGGGGGGCCGTGTACGACCTCGACGCCGGGGTGGTGAGCCTGGTCCCGGAGCCCGGGTAACCTCGCCCGCGTGCCAGGTGGGGGAGCATCCGACGTCGCGGTGAGCGACGAGCCGGCGACCGGCGACGCCGTGGAGCCCGAGGGGTCCGGCGAGCCCGCGCCCGCGGCCGCGCAGTCATCCGGGTCCCGCCTGCCGCAGCTGCCCCGCCCCCGCCGACGGTGGTGGCTGGCGCTGCTCGCCATCTGCGTCGTCGCCCTCGGCGTACGGGTCGGCTACACGCTCGGGTGGAAGCAGGTCGACACCATCGCCGGCGACGCCTACTACTACCACCGCGGCGCCAACCTGCTGGCCGAGGGCCACGGGTTCGTCCACCCCTACGCCTGGGACAAGGGCATCAGCATCCCGGGCGCCGACCACCCGCCGGGCTACATCCTGGTGCTCTCCGTGCCCTCGCTCGTGGGCCTGGACACGATCCTGTCCCACCAGCTGGTCGGCTCGCTGCTCGGGACCGGGACCGTGCTGGTGCTCGGGCTGGCCGGGCGGCGCCTCGCCGGCGACCGGGCCGGGCTGATCGCCGCCGGCGTCGGGGCGCTGTACCCGGCGCTGTGGCTGAACGACGCCTCGCTGATGTCCGAGAGCCTGGCGCTGCTGTGCGGGGCGCTCGTCATCCTGGCCGCCTACAACGCCTGGGACAGACCCTCCGGTCGCTGGTTCGCGGTCGTCGGCGTGGCCATCGGGGCCGCCACGCTGGCCCGGGCGGAGGCGTTCATGCTGATCGGCCTGCTGGCCCTGCCGCTCGCGCTGTGGGCCCCCGGGTTGGCCGGGGCCCGGGCCCGCCTGGGACGGTTCGCCCTGGCGGCGGGAGCCGCGCTGGTGGTGATGGCGCCGTGGGTGGTGGCCAACCTGCTCCGCTTCGAGGAGCCCTCCACCCTCTCCACCCAGATGGGCCCGACGCTCGAGGCCGCCAACTGCGACGAGACGTTCTTCGGGCCGCGCATCGGGTCGTGGTCGCTGGACTGCTCCAGCGAGTTCGGCGACCGGGACCGGTCGGTGCTGGACCGCCAGGCCCGGGAGAACGCGCTCGACTACGTGGACGAGCACCGCGACCGGCTGCCGGCGGTGCTCGCCGCCCGGCTGCTGCGGACGTTCAACCTGTCCCACGTGTCCAACCAGGTGAACTTCGACTGGTTCGCGGAGGCCCGGCCGATCGAGTCGTCCCGGGCCGCGGTCGGGTCGTTCTGGGTGATCGGGATCGCCGCCGTCGGCGGCACGGTCGTGCTCCGGCGCCGGGGCATCCCCTCGTTCCCGCTGTGGAGCGCGGTCCTCAACGTGGCCATCACGGTCGTCGTGTTCTACGGCTCGACCCGGTTCCGGGCCCCGGCCGAGCCCGCGTTCGTGCTGCTGGCGGCGGTGGCGGTCGACGCGCTCGTCCGCCGGCTGCGCCACGAGGAGGCGCCCGCCGCCGGCCGGCTCGCGGCCGAACCCGTGCCCGCTGCGTGAGCGCGCGCAGCTAGCCTCGACTGGCCATGTCAGAGACCTTCCGCGCCCCGATCGGCACCCAGGACGTGCTGCCGCCGGAGTCCGCCCGGTGGCAGGCGCTCGTCGCCACCTTCGCGGGCGTGGCCGAGCGGTTCGGGCACGGGCTGGTCCACGGTCCGCTGTTCGAGGACATCGGCGTGTTCCAGCGGCTGGGCGTCGGCACCGACGTCGTCCGCAAGGAGATGTACGACTTCTTCGACAAGGGCGATCGCCACCTGGCGCTCCGGCCCGAGGCCACGGCCTCGATCGTGCGGGCCTATGTCCAGCACCGGCCGGTCACGCCCTGGAAGGTGTGGTGCGTCACCCCCGCCTTCCGCTACGAGCGGCCCCAGGCCGGGCGGCTGCGCCAGCACCATCAGCTCGACGTCGAGGTCATCGGCGCCGCCGACCCCGACGTGGACGTCGAGATCGTCGGCCTCGGGGCCGCGTACCTGAACGCGCTGGGCCTGCGCCGCTGGCACCTGCGGGTCAACACGATGGGCACGCCCGCCGACCGGGTCGCCTACGCCGAGACTCTGACCGCCTGGCTGCGGGGCCGGGCCGCCTCCCTGGCCCCGGAGGACCGCGACAAGGTCGAGACCCACCCGCTGCGCGTGCTCGACTCCAAGAGCCCCGACACGCAGGCGGCGCTGGCCGGCGTGCCCCGCATCGCCGATGTGCTCGACCCCGCGTCCCGGGCCCACTTCGACCGGGTCCAGGAGGGTCTGCGGGCCCTCGGCATCCCCTACGAGCTCGACCCCGGCCTGGTCCGGGGCCTCGACTACTACACGCACACGCTGTTCGAGTTCCGCAGCGAGGCGCTCGACATCGCCGAGTCCACGATCATCGGCGGCGGCCGCTACGACGGCCTCGTCGAGCAGCTGGGCGGCCCGCCCACCCCCGGCATCGGGTTCGGCTCCGGCATCGAGCGCATGCTGCTGGCGTGCGACGCCGAGGGCACGTTCGGCGGCCCTCCGGCCGCGCTCGACGTGTTCGTCGTCGACGCCACCGACGGCAGCGTCGCCCGCGACCTGGCCCACGAGCTGAGGTCCGCCGGCCTGCGCACCGACCGGGCCTACGGCGGCCGGTCGATGAAATCCCAGATGAAGGCCGCGGGTCGCTCCGGCGCCCGAGCGGCCGTCATCGTCGGCGAGCAGGAGGTGGCGGACGGCACGGCCACCGTGCGCGACCTCGGGCGGGCCGAGCAGGAGATCGTCCCCCGCGACCAGGTCGCCGACCGGGTCCGCAAGATCCTGGAGGCGCAGTGACGAAGTACGCCCCGGCGTGGGGGATGCGCACCCACTGGGCCGGCGAGCTCCGGCCCGAGCACGCGGGCCAGACCGTGTCATTGTGCGGCTGGGTGGCGCGGCGCCGCGAGCACGGCGAGCACCTGGCCTTCCTCGACCTGCGGGACCGCGAAGGCGTCGTCCAGTGCGTGATCGACGGCTCGGTCGACGTCCGCAACGAGTGGGTCGTGCGGGTGACCGGCACCGTGAGGATCCGGCCCGAGGGCACCGAGAACCCCGCCCTACCGACGGGACAGGTCGAGGTGGGGGAGTGCACGGTCGAAGTCCTCAACCGGGCCGAGCCGCCGCCGTTCCCGGTGGACGACCGGGTCGACACCGACGAGGTGGTGCGGCTGCGCCACCGCTACGTCGACCTGCGGCGCGAGCGGCTGCAGCGCAACCTGCGGGCCCGGGCCGAGGCCAACAGCGCCATCCGGTCCTCGATGGAGCGCCAGGGCTTCGTCGAGGTCGAGACGCCCATGCTCATCGCCTCCACCCCCGAGGGCGCCCGCGACTTCGTGGTGCCGTCGCGGCTGCACCCCGGCAGCTTCTACGCCCTGCCGCAGAGCCCCCAGCTGTTCAAGCAGCTCACGATGGTCGGCGGGCTCGACCGCTACTACCAGATCGCCCGCTGCCTGCGGGACGAGGACCTCCGTGCCGACCGCCAGTTCGAGTTCATGCAGCTCGACGTCGAGGCCAGCTTCGTGGGCCAGGACGAGGTGCTGGCCTTCGTGTCGGACGCCGTGGCGTCCGCCACCCGGGCGGTGGCCGGGGTGGACGTGGGCGACATCCCGTCGATGACCTGGCACGAGGCCATGGAGCGCTACGGCTCCGACAAGCCCGACATCCGCTTCGGTATGGAACTGGTCGAGTTGACCGACGTGTTCGCCGCCACCGGGTTCAAGGCGTTCGCGGGCCAGACCGTGAAGGGCATCCGGGTGCCGGGCGCCGGCACCGAGACGTCCCGCAAGCGGCTCGACGACCTGACCGACGCGGCGAAGCGCTGGGGAGCGAAGGGCCTGGTGTGGATGCGGGTCACCGACGAGGGGCTCGACAGCCCGGTGGCCAAGTTCCTGTCCGGCGACGAGCTGGCCGGCATCCGCACCGCCCTGGGGGCGGAGACCGGCGACCTCCTGCTGCTGGTCGCCGACGAGCGGTCGGTGGTCCGCCACGTGCTGGGCCTGCTGCGCCTCGAGCTGGGCCGCCCGCCGGTCACCGAGGGCGGGCTGCACTTCCTGTGGGTGGTCGACTTCCCGCTGTTCGAGGGCGTCGGCGAGGACGGCCGGCCCATCCCCGCCCACCATCCGTTCACCATGCCGCACCCCGAGGACGTCACACTGTTGACCTCGGACGACCCGGCCGACCTGCTGCGGGTCCGGTCCCAGGCCTACGACCTGGTCCTCAACGGCTGGGAGCTTGGCTCCGGCTCCGTCCGGATCCACCGGGCCGACGTGCAGCAGCAGATCTTCGGCCTCCTCGGCATCTCGGCGGAGGAGGCCCAGGAGCGGTTCGGGTTCCTGCTCGACGCCTTCCGGTTCGGCGCGCCGCCGCACGCCGGGTTCGCCTTCGGCGTCGACCGGCTGGTGGCGCTCCTGGTCGGCGAGGAGAACATCCGCGAGGTCATCGCCTACCCCAAGACCCAGTCGGGCGCCGACCCGCTGACCCACGCACCGACGCCGATCGACCCCGCCTACCTGGCCGAGCTCGGCCTGCGCACGCTGCCGCCCCGGGACTGACCCGTGCCCTCGCCCGCGGAGGCGCCGCGGCTTCCCGACGGCTACGACGAGGCCACGCTCGACGACCTGGCCGACGAGGCCCGGCTCGACGGCATCGGGGTGGCCGGCGGGTTCGGCGTCGAGGTCCGGGTGCACGGCCTGGAGCTGACCCACGCCCGGCTGTCCGGGGTCCGGCTCCCGGGCGCGACCCTGGACGAGGCCGAGCTGGTCGACGTCGTGTGGGAGGACTGCGACCTGGCGGGCCTCACCCTGGCGTCGACGGTGCTGCGGCGGGTGGCGTTCCGCCGCTGCCGGCTGAGCGCGCTGGTGGCCGCCGAGCTCGTGGGCTCCGACGTGGCGTTCCTCGAGTGCCGGATGGAGGAGGCCTGGCTGAGGGCCTCCCGGCTGGAGCGCGTCGACCTGTCCGCCTGCGACCTGACCGGCAGCGACTGGTACGGCGCCCGGGTGACGAGCGGCCGCATCCGCGACTCCCGGCTCGACGGGGCCGAGCTGTCGCAGGCCAAGCTCGACGGGGTGGCGCTCCACGGCACGTCCGTCGACGGCATCCGGGGCTCGGGCGCGCTGCGCAAGCTGGTCATCGGCCCGGAGCAGGTGATGGACGTCGCCCTCGCCGTGTTCCCGTCGCTCGGCATCCGGGTCGAGGACGCAGCCGACGATGACTGAGCCGCACCCGGGGCTCAGAGCCGGTCGAGCAGCGAGCCGAGAGCCTCGGCCACGTCGTCGCGGCGCTTGCGCCACCGGGCCTCCGCCACCCGGATGCTGCCCCCACCGATGGCTGCGCCGGCCGGCAGCGCGCCGATCACCAGCGCGACCTCGCCAAGGATCGCACCGAGCATGCCGGTGAGCAGGGCGACCGAGGTGCCGGCGGCCGCCCCGCCCGCCACCGCGTTGGCCCGGCTGGTGGTGAGCTCGGCCTCGACCCGGACCAGGGTGAGCTCGTCGGCCTCGACGGCCGTCACCGACACCGTGCGCAGGCCGTCGAGCCGGATGGCGCCGGCGAAGTCGAGGCCGCGCCGCAGGCTGGCCATCAGGTCGCTGCGGGGCCGGTAGAGCGACCGGTCGCCGGCTCGCCGCCGCAGCTCGAACATCTGCGTGCGCATGAACCGGTCGACGCTGGCGTGGACCGACGCCGGCGGCACCCCGACCAGGCGCTGCTGGGCGACCATGCGGGACGGCACCGGCCGGGCCGCCCGCCGGTCGGCGCCGGGGGCCGGAAGCGCGCCGACCCGCAGCTCGGCCACCGCCTGGCGGACGGCCGCGGGCGACAGGCCGACCTCGCGGGCCGCCTCTTCCACCGCCCAGGCGTCGTAGCCGTCGTCGTCTCCGGGCGTGGCGATGAGGGCGTCCAGCTCCGCGGCCCGCCGCAGGACCCGGGCGACCTGGTCGCTGGTCAACCGCGGCGTGTGACCGGAGTCGGGCATCGCCCCCAAGTGTCGCCGAACGGCCGTGGTCCTGTCCGCTCGGGCCCCGCGGATGAGGCACGCTGGGGGAGATGCGGATCATCACCCAGAAGCAGTTCGGCGGGCCCGACGTCCTCGAGCCCGCCGAGGCGCCCGCGCCCGAGCCGCTGCCGACCGAGGTGCTGGTGCGGGTGCGGGCGGCGGGCGTGAACCCTGTCGACTGGAAGACCCGGGCCGGCAAGGGCATGGCCCCGGTGCTGGGCGACCCGCCGATCACGGTCGGCTGGGACGTGGCCGGGGTGGTCGAGGACGTCGGGCGGGGGGTCACGACGCTGCGGCCGGGCGACGCCGTGTTCGGCATGCCCTGGTTCCCGCGGCAGGCGGCCGCCTACGCCGAGTACGTCACCGCCCCGTCCCGCCAGTTCTGCCTCAAGCCGGCCGGGATGTCGTTCGAGGAGGCCGGCGGCCTGCCACTCGCCGGGCTCACGGCCTGGCAGATCCTGGTGGACACGGCCAACGTCCAGCCGGGCCAGCGCGTCCTGATCACCGCGGCGGCCGGAGGGGTCGGCCACCTGGCCACCCAGGTGGCCAAGAGCCGGGGCGCGACGGTCGTCGGCACGGCCAGCGCCGCCAAGCACGCCCGCCTGCGGTCCCACGGCGTGGACGAGCCGATCGACTACCACTCGGAGGACGTTGCCGGCGCCGCCGGCCGGGTCGACATCGTCGTGGACCTGGTGGGCGGCAGCGCCGACCTCGTCCAGTGCCTCGGCCCCGGAGGCCTTTTCGTGAACGTCCCCTCCGCCGCCCCTGGCGACCTGGCCACCGAGGTCCGCAACCGCGGCGCCCGCTACACCGGGTTCCTGGTCGAGCCCGACCACGAGGGCCTGTTCGCCCTGTCCCAGCTGGTCGAGGACGGCGAGCTCCGGGTCGACGTCGAAGCGACGTTCCCCCTGGAGCAGGCCGCCGACGCCCACACCCGCGGCGAGCAGGGCCGCACCACCGGCAAGCTCGTGCTGGTGGTGTGATTTGGCGGCGCATAGGCCGAGATCTCGGCGTATGCGCCGCCAAATCGCCGGGCCGGTAGCGTCGGCCGGCGTGGATCTGTTCGCCGCGGCCGCCGAGGATCGCCTGGCACGGCAGGCGCCGCTGGCGGCGCGGCTGCGGCCGTTGCGGCTGGACGACATCGTGGGCCAGGACGAGCTGGTCGGGCCGGGGCGGCCGCTGCGGGTGCTGGTCGAGTCCGACCGCCTGTCGTCGGCCATCCTCTGGGGGCCACCCGGCACCGGCAAGACGACGCTGGCGCAGGTCATCGCCCGCCACACGGCCAAGGCCTACGAGCAGCTGTCGGCCGTCAGCGCCAGCGTCAAGGACGTGCGGGAGACCGTGGCCCGGGCGACCCAGCGGCTGGGGGAGCGCGAGCAGGGCACGATCCTGTTCCTCGACGAGGTCCACCGGTTCAACAAGGCCCAGCAGGACGCACTGCTGCCGTCGGTCGAGTCCGGCCTCCTCGTGCTCGTGGGCGCCACCACCGAGAACCCGTACTTCGAGGTCAACCCCCCGCTGCTGTCCCGCTCGACGCTGTTCCGGCTCCGGCCGCTCGGGCCCGACGCCATCGCCCGGCTGCTGCGCAAGGGCCTCGACGCCGAGGGCGCCACGGCCGACGACGAGGCGCTCGCCCACCTGGCCGACCGGGCCGGGGGCGACGGGCGCCACGCACTGACCAGCCTGGAGGTGGCCGTCGCCCTGGCCCACGGCCGGGACACGCAGGCCACGCCCCACGTCACCGTGGCCGACGCCGAGGCCGCCCTCGGGACCAAGCTGCACCGCTACGGCCGGGACGAGCACTACGACGTGATCTCGGCGTTCATCAAGAGCCTCCGGGGCTCGGACCCGCAGGCCGCGCTCCACTGGCTGGCCCGCATGCTGGAGGCCGGCGAGGACGCCCGGTTCATCGCCCGCCGCCTGGTCATCCTGGCCAGCGAGGACGTCGGCGAGGCCGACCCCACCGCGCTCGTGGTGGCCACCGCCGCCGCCCAGGCCGTCGAGTTCGTCGGCCTCCCCGAGGCCCAGCTCAACCTGGCCCAGGCCGTCGTCCACCTGGCCACCGCCCCCAAGTCCAACCGGACCGCCCTCGGCCTGTGGCGCGCCCAGGAGGACGTCCGCAAGGGCGTCGGCGGCGAGGTCCCCACCCACCTCCGGGACGCGCACTACCGCTCGGCCCACTCGCTCGGGCACGGGGCGGGCTACGACTATCCTCATGACGACCCCGGGGGCTGGGTCCGCCAGCAGTACCTCCCGGACGGGGCGCGGGACGCCGTGTACTACGAGCCCTCACGCCACGGCTACGAGCAGGAGATCGCCGAGCGTATGGAACGGCTGGCCGACGACAGCACGGGGGAGGAGAAGGAGGCGTGAGTGCCGCCGACCTCGCTGCCGTCATCGTCGCCACGTGCAGCGTGGCGGCCGTCGTCCTGCTGGCCGTCGCCACCGCCGCCATCCTCCGCACGCTGAGGGCGCTGCGGGACGTGGCCGCCCTCCTCCGCACCGAGGCGGTCCCGGTCCTCGAGGATCTGCGGGACACCGTCGACGCCGCCAACCACGAGATCGTGCGCCTCGACAACGTGGTGACGACCGCGGAGTCGGTGACCGGCACCGTCGACTCCGCGTCCCGGCTGGCCTACATCGCGATGGCCAACCCGGTGATCAAGGGCGTCGCCTTCGCCAGCGGCACCGCCAAGGCGGCCCGCCGGCTGCGGGGCCGCAAGTCCGACGGCAACGGACACGGGGGCGACCGGAACGGCACCGGCAACGGGCACGGAGGCTGACGCGTGCTCCGCCGGGCGTTCTGGTTCGGGACGGGGGCGACGGCCGGCTTCGGCGGGGCGATGTGGATCCGTCGCCAGGTGCTGCGCACCGTCCGACGCTACACGCCCGACCAGGTGCGCGACGACGTGACCACCTCGGTCCGACGGGCCGGCGGCAACCTGCGCGACGCCGTCGTCGAGGGCCGGCGGGCGATGGCGCGCCGGGAGGCGCAGCTGCGCGACGAGCTGCGCCCCGGCGCCGGCTAACCCTGCAGGGCGAACGCGCGGGCCAGCACTAGGCTGGATCCACCTATGGCACCGCGTACCTCAGACGAGCTGCGCCGCGCCTGGACCGACTTCTTCGTCGCCAGGCAGCACACCCCCGCGCCGTCGGGCAGCCTCATCCCGACGCACCCCAGCGCGCCCATGTTCACCAACTCGGGCATGATGCCGTTCGTCCCCTACTTCCTGGGGGAGGAAGCGGTCCCGTTCCGGCCCCCGCGGGCGGTGTCCGTGCAACGCTGCGTCCGGGCCGGCGGCAAGCACAACGACCTCGACGCCATCGGCCGCTCGCCCCGCCACCTCAGCTTCTTCGAGATGCTGGGCAACTTCAGCTTCGGCGACTACTTCAAGGCCGAGGCCATCGCCTGGGCGTACGAGTTCGTCACCGAGGTGCTCGGGCTCGACCCCGACCGGCTGTGGGTCACGGTCCACACCGACGACGACGAGGCCGCGGCGCTGTGGACCGACGCAGTCGGCTTCCCGGCCGGGCGCATCCAACGCCTCGGCAGGGAGAACTTCTGGGAGATGGGCGACACGGGCCCGTGCGGGCCCTCGTCCGAGATCTTCTGGGACTACGGCCCCGACGTCGGGCCGGAGGGCGGGCCCGCCAACCCGAAGGCCGAGGACCGCTACGTCGAGATCTGGAACCTGGTGTTCCCCCAGTACCTGCGGGGCGCTGACGGCTCCCTGTCCGACCTGCCGTCCAGGAACATCGACACCGGCGCGGGCCTGGAGCGCATCCTGGCGGTCCTCGCCGGCAGCCCCAGCCTGTACGCGTCCGACACGCTGACCGCGCTGGTGGAGGAGGCGCAGTCGGTCACCGGGCACACGCTGGGCCGCTCCGAGCTGGGCGACATCGCCCTGCGGCTCATGGCCGACCACGCCCGCACCATGACGTTCCTCGTGGCCGACGGGGTCATCCCGTCCAACGAGGACCGCGGCTACGTGCTGCGCCGCATCATCCGCCGGGCCATCCGCTTCGCCTACCTGCTGGGCGTCGAGCGGCCGGTGCTGCCCGCGCTGGTCGAGCGCACGATCGACCTGATGGGCGACGCCTACCCCGTCATCGTGGAGGGGCGCGACCTCGTCCTGCCGATCATCGGTCGGGAGGAGGCGTCGTTCCGGCGGACGCTGGTCACCGGGTCCCAGATCCTCGACACCCAGCTCGACCGGCTCGAGCCCGGCGGGACGCTGCCCGGCGACGTGGCGTTCCAGTTGCACGACACCTACGGCTTCCCGTTCGAGGTCACGCAGGAGACCGCCGACCTGCGGGGCTTCGGCGTCGACGTGGCCGGGTTCGAGGCGGCGATGGCCGACCAGCGAGCCCGCGCCCGGGCCGCGACCAAGGGCGGCGGCGTTGCCACGGGCGACGAGGTCGCGGTCCAGCAGCAGCTCCTGGCCGAGCACGGTCCCACCGAGTTCACCGGCCGCGACGAGTACGAGTCGACCGCCACCGTGCTGGCTGTCATGGGCGACGGCGTCTACCTCGACCGCACGCCGTTCTACGCCGAGTCCGGCGGCCAGATCGGCGACACCGGCACGATCACCACCGACACCGGCGTCCTCGACGTGGTCGACACCACCTACGGCCTGCCCGGCCTGCACCGCCACAGGGTCACGGTGCGGGAGGGCCGCGTCGAGCCCGGTCAGACCGCGACCGCGAGCATCGACGGCGAGCGCCGCGACGCCATCCGCCGCAACCACACGGGCACGCACATCCTCCACTGGGCGCTACGGGAGGTGTTGGGCCAGCACGTCCGCCAGCAGGGCTCGCTGGTAGCGCCGGACCGGCTGCGCTTCGACTTCAGCCATTTCGAGCCGGTGACTCGCGACCAGATGCGCGAGATCGAGGACCTGGCCAACCGCGAGATCCTCGGCAACGCCTCGGTGCGCCACTTCGAGACCACCATGAACGAGGCCCGCGACCTCGGCGCCATCGCCTTCTTCGGCGACAAGTACGGCGACATCGTGCGGGTGCTCGAGGCCGGCGAGCACTCGATCGAGCTGTGCGGCGGCACGCACGTCCGCCGGCTCGGCGACATCGGCCCGCTCAAGGTCACGTCCGAGTCGTCGATCGGCTCCAACCTGCGCCGCATCGAGGCTGTCACCGGCCTCGGGCCCATCGACCGCCTCCGCCAGGAGGAGGACCTGGTGGCCCGCGCCGCCGACGCGCTCGGCACCACCTCCGACGAGCTGCCGCTGGCCGCCGAGCGGATGCGGACCGAGTTCAAGGCGCTGCGGGACGAGATCCGCGACCTGCGCCGCCAGGCGGCCGGCAACCGGGCCGGCGAGCTTGCCGCGGGCGCCGTCGACGGCGTGGTCGTGGCGCGGGTCGACGGCCTGGCGCCCGACGAGGTGCGCGACCTGGCCGTGGCGGTGCGCCAGCAGCCCGGCGTCCGGGGCGCGATCGTCGGCGGCGAGAAGCCCGACGGCGGCGTCACCCTGGTGGCGGCGGTCGACAAGGACGCCGGCCTCCACGCCGGCGAGCTCATCGCCGACGCGGCCCGCACGGTCCAGGGCGGCGGGGGCAAGGGCCCCGAGCTGGCGCAGGCCGGGGGCCGCGACGTGTCCCGGCTCGACGAGGCCCTCGACCAGGTCCGGGCGGCGGCCGGCCTGGGCTGACCGGTGGCCCGGGCGGTCGCCCTCGACATCGGGACCCGGCGGATCGGCGTCGCCCTGTCCGACAGCGGCGGCGTGGTGGCGACGCCGTACGAGGTCGTGACCCGCAGCGGCGACCCGGCCCTCGATCACCGGCGGATCGCCGCGCTGGTCGACGAGGCCGGGGCCGAGGTCGTGGTCGTCGGGCTGCCGCTGTCGCTCGACGGGACCGCGGGCCCGGCGGCCCGGGCGATCCTGGCCGAGGTGGACGAGCTCCGGGCGGCCCTGCCCGTACCCGTCGTGACCTGGGACGAGCGCCTGTCGACGGTCGAGGCCGAGCGCAGCCTGCGGTTGACAGGAGTCCGGAAGGGGAAGCGTCGCCAAGTAGTCGACCAGGTCGCTGCTACGGTGATCCTGCAGTCATGGCTGGATGCTGGCCAGCCAGAGGGGTAGATACCGCCGTGGCCAACGTGGTCGTGTCCGTGCCCGCCGCTCCTGCGAACTCTGCGCATGCCGTTCTCTGACCAAGACGAACCTTCCACGCCCAAGCGCCGGCGGGGCAAGCGCGCCCCGAGAGAGGTTGGTTTCGACGACTTCTGGGGCCGGGAGAGTGTGGGACCCCGCGGGCGCGCCCGCCGCCGGGGGGACGGGGAGGACACGCCCGAAGACCTGTCGGACCTGTCGGACCTGGCACCCCGCCGCGGCCCGAGCGGGCCCCGGGGGGTGGCGGACCGCAGCGCCGGCGCCCCGCCGCTGCCCCAGCGAGGCGAGGCCCGTGGCCGCCCGCCGCGTGGCGCGACCGCCGCCAGCCTGGGCCCGCCGTCCGGCGCGCCGTCACCCCTGCGCCGCCCGGGCGGTCCCGACCCGTCGGCCCGGGAGCGGGCCGCCACGCCGGCCGGCCGCGGGGGCCCGTCCCGCCGCCAGGCGGCCGCCGGCGGCTACGGGGCCCCGGCGCCCGCCCCGACCGGCTACGACGATCCCTGGGGCGGCCAGCCGCCGGGCGCCGGCGGGCCGCGGGGCCGCGGCACCTACGACGTGCCCGGCCGCGTGGCCGAGCCGACCCAGGAGATCCGGTACCAGGACACCGCGGGCCCCTACTGGGCCGCACGGGGACCGGGCCTGGCGCGCGGTGCGGGCGAGGGCCCGCCGACCCAGGCCAGCCGCAACGCCCCCTGGGCCCAGGCGGGGCCGGAGGGCGGCCGCCAGCCGGGCGCAGCGGGGGAGCGCACGGCCGCGTTCGGGGCCGCCGACTACGCGGGCGCCCGGGCCCGGGGCCGTGGTCCTGCCGGCCGCGACATGGTCGCCGGCGACAGCTACGGCGACGAGGGCTACTACGACGAGCACGACGACGACTACGCCGACGAGGAGCAACCCCGGCGCCGGGGCTGTGCCGTCGCCCTCGGCGTGCTGGCGGTCCTGGTGCTGGCGGCCGCGGTGGCCGGCTGGTTCGCATGGTCCTGGGTCCAGGACCAGATCGACCCGCCGGGCAGCCAGGGCGAGGAGGTCCTCGTCGAGATCGCGGAGGGCACGACCACCTCTGCCATCGGCGACGCCATGGCCGACGCCGACGTGATCACCAACGCCTCGGTGTGGGACTGGTACACGAAGCTCCGCGACGTCGGCTCGTTCCAGGCCGGCACCTACCGCATGCACCTCAACTCGTCGTTCACCGAGGCCATCGCCGACCTGGAGGAGGAACCCCTCCCGCCCAATTCCCGGCTCGTGACGGTGCCGGAGGGCATGACGCTCAACCAGGTCATCGCCCGGCTCGTCGACCCGGCCGAGGGCGTCCCGGGGTTCACGGCCGAGGGCTTCCAGGCAGCACTGGCCGACCCCACCGTGCGCTCGACCGTCCTGCCCCCCGACCAGGCCTCGCTCGAGGGCACGTTCTTCCCCGAGACCTACAGCGTCGAGGAGGGCGACACCGAGCTGGTGTTCGTGAAGCGGATGGTGAGCGAACTCGACGCCACCCTGACCGAGCTGGACATCACCAACCGGGCCGCCCAGGTCGGGCGCACGCCGTACGAGGTGATGATCATCGCCTCCCTCATCGAGGAGGAGTCGGGGGTCGAGGAGGACCGGGCCAAGATCGCTCGCGTCATCTACAACCGGCTGGCCGCCGGGGAGCCGCTCGGCATCGACGCCACCTCGTGCTACGAGAAGGGCGAGATCCCCTGCACGCTCACCGAGTCGGACACGGTGGCCGAGACGCCGTACAACACCCGCCACCGCCCCGGCCTGCCGCCCACGCCGATCGCTTCACCCGGGCGGGCCAGCATCGAGGCGGCGCTGGCGCCCGCCGAGGGGCCGTGGATGTACTACGTGCTCGCCGATGCCGACGGTCGCCACGCCTTCACCGACGACTACGACGAGTTCCTCCGGCTGAAGGAGGAGTGCCGGCAGAAGGGGCTGGGGTGCGGGTGAGGCACGGGGCCGCCCGGTGATCACGAGCGAGACCAGGCTGGCCGCCGTCATCGGCTGGCCGATCCGCCACTCGTTGTCGCCCACGATCCTCAACGCCGCGTTCGCGGCGGGCGGCGCCGACTGGGCCTTTGTCGCCCTGGAGGTGCCCGAGGGGCAGGGCGGGGCCGCGGTCGAGGCCGCCCGCACGCTGGGCATCGGCGGCTTGTCGGTGACGATGCCCCACAAGACGGCGGTCCACGACGCGGTGGACGCCAGGACCGCGGTCGCCGCCGACCTGGGCGCCGTGAACTGCGTGTTCTGGGACGGCGACCGGCTGGTCGGGGACAACACCGACGGCGACGGCTTCCTCGACAGCCTCCGGGCCGATCGTGGGATCGAGCCGGCGGGTATGCGCTGCGTGGTGGTAGGCGCGGGGGGCGCAGGGCGCGCCCTGGCCCGGGCGCTCGGGTCCGCGGGGGCGGCCGACGTGGTCGTGGTCAACCGCTCGCCGGAGCCCGCGGCCCGGGCCGCTGCGCTGGCCGGCCCGGCCGGCCGGGTGGGGGACGCGGGCGACGTCGCCGGCGCCGACCTGGTCGTGAACGCCACCTCCCTCGGCATGGGCTCGGCCGGCCCGGAGCCGGACCCGCTGCCCGTGGACCCGGCGTTCCTGCGGTCCGGGCAGGTGGTGGTGGACATCGTCTACCACCCGTCAGTGACCCCCCTGATGAGGGAGGCGCAGGCCCGGGGGGCGACCGCGCTCGGTGGTGTCGGCATGCTGGTCCATCAGGCCGCCCGCGCCTACCGGCGCTGGACCGGGAGCGACCCCCCGATCGACGCCATGACCACGTCCGCGAGGCACGCATTGACCCGTCGGCGCCCGACCGCATGAAGTGGCTTTGAACGGTCCGCGAACGGGTACTGCTAACCGATCGGAAATGTGACGCTGGGCGCGCGGACCTGTTACGGCCTAAGGTGCACGCGAGCGCTGGGGAAGTTGGCGGGCCGATCGGATACATCGGAGGTACGGCGTTGGCGCTGCAAGGGACACTCGACACGTTCTCCCTACCGGATGTCCTGCGGCTGCTGGCGACCACGTCGAAGACGGGTCGCCTGCGGATCGAGGGCGACCGGGGACAGGGCAGCGTGTGGCTGGATGCGGGCGGCGTCGTGGATGCGGTCGCCGACCGGGCCGTGGAGGGCACGCCCACCGACGAGGTGGTCTTCGAGCTCCTGCGGTTCGACTCCGGGTCGTTCGCGTTCGACGCCGACGACCGGGCCACCGGCAGTCACCGGGCGGAGGATGTCGAGGACATCCTCCGCCGAGCGACCAATCTCTTGAGCGAGTGGTCCGAGCTCGAGGCCGTCGTGCCATCGCTCGCCCACCAGGTGACCCTGGCCGCCGACCTGTCGGCCGACGAGGTGACGATCGACGCCGACCGCTGGCGGTCAGTCGTGGCGGTCGCCTCCGGCCGCACGGTGGGCGAGCTGGCCGGCGAGCTCGGCCTCACCGAGCTCGGCGTGTCCCGGGCCGTGCGCGACCTGGTCGAGCTGGGCGTGGCCGACGTGGAGTCTCCGGGGACGGCCGAGCGCCGCCACCCCGTGCCTCCGCCTCCGCCGCCCCGCCGCGCCCCCGAGCCGCAGACCGGCGAGGTCGTGGTGGCCGAGGCGATGGAGGGCCAGCGGGCGGGCTGGCTGAAGGAGCGCACCGCCGAGAACCCGATCGTGGCGCCCCGGGCTCCGGCCGGTGCCACCAACGGCCAGACCCGGCGCGACGACGTCCCGGGCCGCCCGGCGCCCGGCGCCCCCGCGGGCCCCGAGCTCCCGGCCCGCCTCGGCACGCCCCGGCGTCCGCGTCCGGCCGGCCCGCCGCCGGGCTCCGCCCCCTCCAGGGGCGACGTGCCCCCGCCGCCGACCGCCCGCGCCAAGGACGGCGGCCGCCCGCCTGCCCGGACCAACGACGCCGGCCGCCCGCCCGCGTCGAGCCGACCCGCGGACGAGACCGGCCGCATGCCGGTGATGCGGCCGGGCGACACCGGCACGTCACCGGCTGTGCAGCCCGACGCCGAGCGGCGGCCCCCGAAGGCCCGCCCCGAGGCCGACCGGCGGGGCCAGGGCCCTGCCGAGAGCCGCGGCCCGGCCCGCCCGCCGTCCGAGGCGCCCCGGCGCCCCGGCCGCTCCGCCGGTGACGCCGGCCGGGTGCCGCCTCCCGCACCCCCCTCGCCGCTCGGCGGCGACCGCAACGGCGCCGGCCACGGCCCCCGACGGGATCTGGGGTCGGCGTCCCCCGCCAACGGATCGCCGTTCGACAACGGGCGGCTCGGTCCGTCCCCGCTCGGCGCGGACACCGGCCAGATCCGGCCCGTCGGCCCTTCGTCGCTGCCGCCGGACCTTCACTGGGCGGCCGACGACCTGGGCAACACCGGCCCGGTCGGCCCGATCACCGGGCCCGTCTCGTCGCCGTTCTCCGGCCTGTCGAGCCTGGGCCCGCCCCGGGGTGGTGCCGGGATGCCGCCCATGCCCGCCATGCCGGCGATGCCCGACAACAGCACCGAGATCGCCCCGCACGTCGCGGCGATGAGCCCCGAGGCGCGCGCTGCCGTCCAGTCCACCGTGGGCAACAGCGGCGGCTCGACCGGCGGCTCGCGGCTGGCCCCTGGTGACGACGCCGCCCAGCGCGGGCGGCTGATCAGCTTCCTCTCGACGGTTCGCTGACCGGGACTCCCGAGCGCCGGCGGCTGGTGGTCACCGGCGGCTCGGGATACCTCGGTCGCGCCCTGACCCAGATCGCGGCGGCCGCCGGCTGGGCGGTGACCGCCACCAGCCATTCCACACCGGGCCCGGCCCGGCTCGACGTGCGCGA
>Ga0075428_100000659_pt1 | contig 35508 bp, 32 predicted proteins | sample RhiMetdeltSRZDD2_FD_75291 | JGI IMG/M metagenome (GOLD analysis project Ga0075428, IMG submission 75291) | Populus rhizosphere microbial communities from Tennessee, USA - Rhizosphere MetaG P. deltoides SRZDD2 | ecosystem: Host-associated > Plants > Roots > Rhizosphere > Soil | place: USA... | reverse complement strand
GACGGCGGCGCAGATGGATGAGCTGCGGCGGGTGTTCGGCGTGACGCCCGGCGACGAGTGGGCGGGGTTCGCGCCCGGCACGCCGGAGGCCGCATACATCCGGACACTGCCGCCGCTGTTCTCGGCGCCGCCGCTGCCCGCGCCGACCGAAATTCCCGACGAGATCGACGAGACGTATCCCGACGAGACCTCGACGCAGGAGGCGTTCGGTCGAGTCCTGGCCGCGCTTGGCCGCCAGCCGGTGGGCGACGCGCTCGTGACGGTCTCCGCGGACGTCGCGGTCACCACGCACCTGGCCGGCTGGATGAACCGCAAGGGCATCTACTATCCCGCCGCCCGGCCGGATCCCTTCGCCGACACGCCCCAGGCGCTCCGGTGGCGGGAAGGGCCCCGCGGCCAGCACGTGGAGATCGGCATCGCCGAGCACGACCTGTTCCTGCTGCTGGCCGCCCTCGGACTCACGGCCGAGCTGTCCGGCCAGACCTTGCTGCCGATCGGCACGCTCTACGATCCGTTCATCACGCGCGGCCTCGATGCGCTCTACCACGCGCTCTACTGCGGCGCGCGCTTCATCGTGGTCGCCACGCCCTCGGGCGTCACACTGGCGCCCGAGGGCGGCGCGCATCAGTCGGTCATCACGCCCGGCATCGGCGTCGCGCTGCCCGACATCGCCTACTACGAGCCGGCGTTCGCGCGCGAGGTGGAGTGGATCCTGCTGGCCGGACTGCGCGCGGTGGCCGAACGGCGCGAGAGTCTCTATCTGCGTCTGAGCACCGCGCCCGTGGATCAGCGCCTGGCCCCACCCGCGGATGATGGCCACCGGGGGGCGGTGCTCGCCGGCGGCTACCGGTTGATCGACGGCCGGGTGACGGAGGGGTGGCATCCCGAGGCCGCCGTGCATCTCTTCGCCACCGGTGCGGTGGTGCCGCCGGCTATCGTCGCCGCCCAGCGCCTGCGCGAGCAGGGCGCCTTCCCGAGCCTGTTCGTCGTCACCAGCCCCGACCGCCTCTACCGGGGACTGCGCGAGCCCCGGCCCTACCTGGAAACGCTGGTGGGCGCCGACGAGGAGGACGTGCCGGTGGTGTCGGTGCTGGACGGTCACTCGCATGTCCTGGCGTTTCTGGGCGGTGCGCTCGGCGTGCCGCAGCTCGCGCTCGGCGTGGACTCGTTTGGTCAGTCGGGCACGCGGCAGGATCTCTACCGGCACTACGGAATCGATGCCGACGCGATCGTCGGGGCCGCCCGGACGTTCCTGGCCTAGTCAGAGGTATACTTCGGGCATCCCCATGGCCACGCTTGCCGCCGACCGTAAGTCCAGCCTCCGCCGCGAGCTCGAGGGCGTGGTGGGCCCGGGCGGCGTCCTCTCCGAGCCCGACGAGCTGCTCGTCTACGAGTCGGATGGCCTGACACTCTTCCGCGCGCTCGCGGACTTCGTCGTGTTCCCGATATCCGCCGAACAGGTCTCGGCCGTCGTGCGGATCGCCGGGCGGGAAGGCCTGCCGTTCGTGGCGCGCGGAGCCGGCACCGGACTCTCCGGCGGGTGCCTGCCGGCCGAAGGCGGCATCGTGCTGTCGCTGATGCGGATGAATCGCGTGCTCGAGGTGGACTACGACAACCAGATCGCGGTGGTCGAGCCCGGACTGGTGAATCTCCATCTCTCGTGGGCGGTCGGGCCCCACGGCTTTTACTACGCGCCCGATCCCTCGAGTCAGCAGGCGTGCACGATCGGGGGCAACATCGCGAACAACTCGGGCGGGCCGCACACGCTGAAGTACGGCGTGACGGTCAACCACGTGCTGGGCCTCGAGGTCGTCATGCCCGACGGCGAGATCGTGTGGCTCGGCGGCCGCACGCGCGAGGCGCTGGGCTACGACCTGGTCGGCGTGTTCGTGGGCTCGGAAGGCACCTTCGGCATCGCGACCAAGATCGTCGTACGGATCCTCCGCAAGCCCGCCGCCGTGAAGACCGTGCTCGCCGTCTTCGACCAGATCGATCAGGCCTCGGCGGCGGTCTCGGCGATCATCGCGCGCGGCCTGGTGCCGGCCGCCATGGAGATGATCGATCAGCTCACCATCCAGGCGGTGGAGGACGCGTTCGGCTGCGGATACCCGCGTGACGCCGCCGCCGCCCTGCTGATCGAGATCGATGGTCTCGCCGCCGGCCTGGACATCCAGACGGAGCACATCGTGGCCGCGTGCCGGGAATCGGGCGCGCGTGAGGTCCGGGCCGCCGCCGACGAGGCGGAGCGGCAGCTGCTCTGGAAGGGCCGCAAGTCGGCCTTCGGCGCGTACGGCCGGATCTCGCCCGCCTACATGGTGATGGACGGCGTCATCCCGCGCACGCGTCTGCCCCAGGTGCTGGCGCGCGTGAACGAGATCGTCGCCGCGCACGGACTCCGCGTGGGCAACGTGTTCCACGCCGGCGACGGCAATCTGCATCCGAACATCCTCTACGATCCGCGCGTGCCCGGCGAAGAGGCGCGGGTGGTAGCGGCCGGTGCTGCGATCATGAAGGTCTGCGCGGAAATCGGCGGCTCGATCTCCGGCGAGCACGGCATCGGACTGGAGAAGGCCGACTTCATGCCGTTCATCTTCTCCGAGGCCGACCTGGCGTTCATGCAGCGATTGAAGGTGGCGTTCAACCCCACCGGGCTGTGCAATCCGGGCAAGGTGTTCCCCACGAAGAAGTCGTGTGGTGAGGCCGGGTCGGTCGCCTACCGACCGCACCCGATCGAAGAGCGGGGCCTCGCCCAGCGCTTCTGAGCGCGGGCGGCACGTCGGCGGTTGGCCACTCTCCTCGACAAGCTCCACGCCGCCGTCGGCGCCGCCCACGTCCTGTCGGGAGTGGATCTGTCCCCCTTCGTCGTCGAAGGCCGCACGCCCGCAGCGGCCGTGTTCCCGGGCTCGCCGGCGGAGGTGGCCGCCGTCGTGCGCGTGGCCGCGGAGTCCGGAGTGCCGCTGATGCCGTGGGGTGGCGGTAGCGCTGTCGACGTCGGCCCGCCTCCGCCGCGGGCCGGCATCGTACTCGGCCTGCGCCGGCTCGGCCGTCTCCTGGAACACGAGCCCGGCGACCTGACGGTCACCGCGGAAGCGGGGATGACCGTCGCCGATCTGCAGACCGCCCTCCGGGCACGCGGTCAGTGGCTCTCACTCGATCCTCCCGACGCCGAGCGGGCGACGCTCGGGGGCGTGGTGGCGGCCAATGCCTCCGGCCCGCGGCGCCAGCTCTACGGCACCGTGCGCGATCTCCTCATCGGACTCACGGTCGTCACCGCCGACGGCTCGCTCCTGCGCGGCGGCGGCAAGGTCGTGAAGAACGTGGCGGGCTATGACTTGCCCAAGCTCTTCGTCGGCTCGCACGGAACACTGGGCGTCATCGTGGAGACGACGTTCAAGCTGCGGCCGGTGCCGGACGAGGAGCGGCTGGTGGCCGTCGGCTTCGATCGTCTGAAAGATACCGGCGCGGCGGCGCGAGCGTTGCTGGCCGGCGATCTCATCCCGACCGCGCTCGAGATGGTCGACGGCGTCTGCGCCGAGACGCTTGGACTCCCCGCGGCAACGCCCGCGCTGGTCGTGGCATTCGACGGCATCGCCGAGCAAGTGCAGTGGCAGGTGGCGGAGCTGGCCAAGCTCGTTGGTCCGCTCGGCGGACGGGCGCCGGTCACGCTGCCCCCGGCGACGTGGCCTCGGCTCGCCGCGCTGGCCCGCGCCGCGGCCGAGTCACCGTCGGCGGTGATGCGCTTCAGCGTGTTGCCGACCCTGGTGGCCGGGACGATGGAGCAGGGTGCGCAGGCCGCCCGCCAGCGTGGGCTGGCCAGCGCGTGGACGGCCCACGCCGGCGTCGGTGTGGTCACCGGCGCGTTGCTCGCCGGCGGCGAGACGGCGACCCTCTCGGCCGTGCTCGGCGACTGGCGCACGATCGCGCACGCCGGCGGTGGTCACGCCAACCTCATGCGCGCGCCGCTCGCCGTGAAGGCGCAGGTGCCGCTGTGGGATGATCCGGGCGCGGGGGGCCGGATCATGCAACGCATCAAAGCGCAGCTCGACCCGAACAACGTGCTGAATCCCGGCCGCTTCGTGGCGGGGATCTGAGCGCCGCCATGGCCCACGCGACATCGAGCCCGCCGCCGGCCGCGCCGCTCGCGCTGCACGGGCTGAGCGTGGAAGGCGTCAACCAGTGCGTGCACTGTGGCCTGTGCCTGGCCTCCTGCCCGACGTTCGCCGAGCTGGGCACCGAGATGGATTCGCCGCGCGGCCGCATCTTCCTCATCAAGTCACTCGCCGAGGGGCGCATCGGACTCAGCGACCCGACGGTCGAGCACCTCTCGCTGTGTCTGGATTGCCGCGCGTGCGAGACCGCGTGCCCCTCCGGCGTGCCGTACGGGCGGCTGATCGAGGCCGCGAAGGCGGAGATCGAGCGACAGCGGCCGGGCGGGCTGGTACGCCGCGCGTTCCGCTGGCTGAACTTCGGTCTCCTGCTCGGCCGCCCGCGCGTCCTGGCCGCCTCCGCGGCGGGGCTGCGGCTCTACCAGGCCAGCGGCCTGCAGGCGCTCGTCCGGCGCTCGGGACTCGCGCGCCTGCTGCCCGGCACGCTGCCGGCGTGGGAAGCGCTGCTGCCCTCGATCCCGCCCGCGGCCGAGCGGGTCGCGCTGCCGCCGTTCACGCCCGCCGAGGACCCGCGCCGCGGCCGCGTGGCGCTGCTCACCGGCTGCGTGCAGTCGGTCGTCTTCGGCGCGCACAATCGGGCGACCGCGCGCGTGCTCGCGCGAAACGGCTGGGACGTCGTGGCCCCAGCCGGACAAGGTTGCTGTGGCGCGCTCAACGCGCACGGCGGTGATCACGCGCGGGCCGTGGCCATGGCCAAGAAGACGATCGAGACCTTCGAGGCGGCGCGCGCCGACTCGGTGATCGTGAACACCTCGGGCTGCGGCTCGCACATGAAGGCCTTCGGGGCGTTGCTGGCGAACGAGCCGGCGTGGGCGGCGCGGGCTGCCGCCTTCGCGGCCACCGTCCAGGACGTCGCCGAGTTCCTCGCGCGCGAGCCGCTGCGCGGTCCGCTGCGCCCGATCCCGATGACGGTGACGTATCACGATCCCTGTCACGTCGTGCACGGCCAGAAGATTCGCCGGCAACCGCGCGCGCTGCTAGCTCAGCTGCCCGGGTTGCGCGTGGTGGACCTGCCGGAGTCCGACTGGTGCTGCGGCTCGGCCGGGATCTACAACCTCACGCAGCCGGAGATGGCCGATCGCCTGCTGCGACGCAAGACGCGCAACATCGAATCCACGCGGGCGGACGCGGTGGTCACCGCCAACCCCGGCTGCATTCTGCAGATCCAGGTCGGGCTTCGCGACCGCGGCCTCGATCTGCCCGTGCTGCACCTCGTGGAGATTCTGGATCGCGCGTATGGAGGAGAGAGGCCGTCGTGAGCCAGCGTCCGATGTCCACACCGGACGAGCACAAGGCCACCGCGCCCAAGGCCGTCGGCTGCTTTGTCCTCACGGTGTCCGACACCAAGACGCCGGAGACCGACACCGGAGGCCGGACGATCCGCGAGCTCCTGACCGGCGGCGGCCACACGGTGATCGGGTCCGCTGTCGTGCGCGACGAGCCGGCCGACGTGGCGCGCATCGTGCGCGAGGCTTGCGCCGACCCGCGCGTGCAGGTGGTCATCCTGACCGGCGGCACCGGCATCACGTCGCGCGACTCGACGTACGAGGCGGTGGAGGCGTTGCTCGACAAGCGGCTGCCCGGATTCGGCGAGCTCTTCCGCGTTCTCTCCTATCAGGACGTCGGCCCGGCCGCCATGCTGTCCCGGGCGCAGATGGGCATCCACGCCCGACGCATCGTCGTCTCGCTTCCGGGCTCACCCAATGCCTGCCGGCTCGCGCTCGAGAAGCTGCTGCTGCCCGAGCTGGGCCATCTGGTGCGCGAGGTGAGTCGGTGATCGTCAGCAGGGCTATACTGAACTGGCGCACAAGGAGGTCGGGTATGTCTCGCTCCCGTCGCAGCGTGCTCGCGGTCGTCCTCACCCTCGTGCTCGCCGTGTTCGTCGGAGCCGCCGGGGCCCAGGACGTGAAGTACTGGCGGGAAGACAGCACCATCACGCCCGCCCCCGAGCTCATCCGATTCAACGACCTGCTGGCCGACCTCGCCGACAAGCTCAAGCCGGCGCTGGTGCACGTGCGGGTCCGGCGGGCCGGCGGTCGGGACGCCGAGGAGACGAGCCCGGGCGAGCCCCGGCGCAGCACCGGCTCCGGCTTTCTCATCGACCCCAACGGCCTGATCGTGACCAACGCCCACGTCGTCGAAGACTCCGACTCGCTCCAAGTGAGGCTGTCCGATGGCCGTCGGTTCAGCGGCCGGGTGATCGGCCAGGACGATCGGGTGGACCTGGCGCTCGTGCGGATCGAGGGCGCGACCAACCTGCCGACCCTGCCGCTCGGCGACTCCAACCGTCTGCGCGTCGGCGAGTTCGTCATGGCGCTCGGCCATCCGTTCGGGCTCGAGCAGTCGGTCTCCTTCGGGATCGTGAGCCGCAAGGGCGCGCCGCTCACGGTGGCCGCGCCCGGCTTCGACTTCATCCAGACCGATGCCGCGATCAATCCCGGCAACTCCGGCGGCCCACTCGTCAACATGGCCGGGCAGGTGGTGGGCGTTAACAGCATGGCGGCGCGCAACGGCTCCATCGGCTTTGCGATCCCGTCCAACCTGGTGAAGCTGCTGGTGCCGCAGCTCGTGGACAAGGGCAAGGTCGAGTGGGGATGGCTCGGCGTGTCGATCGCCGAGATCGGCGACGACGATCTGGGCCGGCTGAAGCTCCGGGAGGCCAAGGGCGTGCTCGTGAAGGGCGTGATGCCGGGCGAGCCCGCCGATCAGGGCGGCGTCCGGGCCGAGGACGTGATCATCGCGCTCGACGGCACCCCGATGGACGCGCCGCGCGATCTGCAGCGCGTGGTGTCCTCGACTCCGGTCGGCAAGCGGGTCCGGGTGGTCGTCCTGCGGGCCGGCGAGCAGAAGGAGATGGACGTGACGATCGGCCGCTACAAGGAGCGCGAGAAGCCCACGCGGTAGCTCAGGCGCGAGCCCGCGGGGTGGCCAGGGCGGCCAGCGTCGCCCGCGCCCAAGGCTCGGCGAGGGTCGGCAATGGGCTGTAGCGGATGGTCTCGGTGACCCGCATTCCCGCCTCCCAGTCTGCGGCGGTGTCCTCCAGCACCTGCTCCACCTCCAGCAAGAAGTAGCCAAGGCCGTACGGCTCACCACCCGCGACATCGAGCGGCCCGTCGAGCGCGCGCATCTTCGCGTAAACGATGGTGTCCGCCTCGACGACGACCAGCGTGCCGACGCGCCGCTCGACCAGATTTCGGGCGCTCGTGCTCTCGGCCTGGATGACGAGGCCAAGCGTCCGCGCGTCGTAGGCCCGGAGCTCCAGGTAGGACACCAGCATCGGGTGGGGACGGCCCTCGGCGTCGAGGGTCACCAGCGGCAGGCCGACCCCGAGCCGGCGGTCGAGCTCGCGCTGGCTCAGCCGCTCCACCAGCGCCGGGGAGAGGCCGGCTGCGACGAGGCGGGTCATGCCAGGACTGTAACAGAGGGCCGCGACAGAGCGTCACGGCGCCGACGGCCCACCGAAATTGTTCGTCAGATTCGGTAGCCCCTTCGCAGACTTGCTGATATGTCAACCATGGTCCTCGCCTTGCAAGTCACGGAGTTGCGATCCGCGTCGGGTCGACTCGTCTCAGGGAGTCGGCACATGGACAGTCTCCGTTGGTGGTTCCTCCTCCTCGCCGCCGTGTTGTTCTCGATGTCGGGTTGCGCGTCCAAGGACCAGTGGAACGCCTGGACGGCGCACCCGTCGCACTATGCCTCCGGCAACCACTGGGAGTTCTCGCAGCGCACCGGCGGGAACATCGATCCCAAGATCATCAGCGAGGCGGACCGCGAAGTGGCGATGAAGGAGGGCTGGTGGGGCGACCTCGTGCCGCTGGCGCCGCCGGTTGATCTGACCGGCAACTGGGTCGGGACGTGGAAGGGCCTCGGTATCTTCGATTCGCTGCGGCAGAGTGACGCGCGGATGACTCTCCTGCAGGACGGGACCCTCGGCGTGGGCGCGCTCTACATGAACGACGTCATCGCCGCCGGCGTCCCGTGGCCGGTCCGCTACGCCGGCTCGAACGGCGTGCGCCTCTCCTATCGTGTGAACGGCGCCGACGCGGTGATGCGGCACCTCGAGAGCGGCTCCGAGGTGGTGCTCGGCTTCACGCTGGTGGGCGATCGCCTCGTCGGCACGATGCCCGGCGGCGATCCAGTCGTGATCACGCTAACCCGCCTGCCGCCCCAGACCGCCTCTCGCTAGAAATGGGGGCCCCGATATGGCCCCCCAAACCCCCCCGCGTTCGGAGCGCCCCGGCCAAGCCGTGGCGCTCCTCTGGTGTGCGCTCGGTTCGCAGCCCCGACGAAGCCGGGTCTCGACCCTCGATACGACAGGCTCCTTCAATAGCCGCGGGCGCGGTCGACGACTTCTCGCAGCGGTTGACCGGCCAGAAACCGTCGTAGGTTCTCCACCCACAGGGCGGCTACCAGCGAGTCACGCTGGGGGTGCAAGCCCCCCACGTGCGGCAGCACCACGATCCCCGGCGTCGTCCAGAAGGCGTGCGTGGCCGGCAGTGGCTCCGTCGTGTACACGTCGAGGACCGCGCCGGCGATGCGCCGCTCACTCACCGCGGCGATGAGATCGCCGTCCACGACGAGATCGCCCCGCCCGAAGTTCAACAGGTAGGCGCCCGGCTTCATGCGGCCCAGCGCCGTCTTGTCGACGATCCCCTTTGTCTCGACGGTGGACGGCAACAGCAGCAGCACGTAGTCCGATTCGGCGAGCACGCGGGGCGTCTCGGCCGGAGAAAGCACCTGCACGACGTGCGGCAGCGGCGTCGCATCGCGCTTGGTGCCGATCACGCGCATGCCCAGCAGCGAGGCGACCCGCGCGATCTCGGCGCCGATCGCGCCGAGCCCGAGGATGCCCAGCGTGGCGCCGGACAGCGTGGGATTCACCCGCCGGCGCCATCGCCGCTCGCCCTGATCGCGGACGATCCCGGCGAGATCCTTGGCACACATGAAGAGCGCGGCCAGGATGTGCTCGGTCATCTGCACGCGATGCGTGCCGCGTGCACAGGTCAGCACCACGGTGGCGGGAACGTCCGGGCCGAGGAACTGCTCGCACCCGCCGGTCAATGACTGGATCCAGGTCAGGCGCGGCGCCCGCAGCGCCAGTCGCGCGGGCGGCCGCCAGGCCAGCATCGCGTCGGCGCCGCTCAGCAGGGCATCGGGCGGATCGGACGACAGCGGCGTGGTGACGAGATCGACCGTCGAGGAGAGTCCGGCCGCCTCCGCCGCGCGAAGATACTCGCCGGCGTCGTCGAGCCAGATCAGGACGGACGGCTTGGCGACTAGCGTCCGGCCTGCGCCGGAGCGCCGACCGCCTCCCCCTGGCCGTTCGGCGAGACGGCGCACGCCGCGCTGGCCTCGTGGTGGATCGAAAGATCCTTGATCGTCGGTGACGTCCCGCACAGCGGGCACTTCGGATCACGCCGCAGCCGCACCTCGCGGAAGCGCATGCCCAGCGCGTCGTACGTCAGCAACCGCCCGATCAGCGGCTCGCCGATGCCGAGCAGCAGCTTGACGGCCTCGGTCGCCTGCACCAGCCCGATCATTCCTGGGAGCACGCCCAGGACGCCAGCCTCACTTCAGGAGGGGACGAGGCCCGGTGGCGGCGGCGTGGGATAGAGGCAGCGGTAGCATGGCCCCTGGTTCGGCGCGAAGACCGTGGCCATGCCCTCGAACTGGAAGATCGAGCCGTGGACGTTCGTCTTGCCGGCCAGGTAGCAGGCGTCGTTGACCAGGTAGCGCGTCTCGAAGTTGTCCGACCCGTCGATGACGAGGTCGTAGTCCTTGATGACGTCCATCACGTTGTCGACGGTGATGCGCATCGGCAGCGAGATGACGTTCACGTCGGGGTTCAGCGCCTTCAGCGTGCGGGTGCCCGACTCGACCTTCGGCTTGCCGACGTCCGCAGTGGTGTGGAGGATCTGCCTCTGGAGATTTGTGATGTCGACCACGTCGCCGTCCATCAGGCCCATCGTGCCGACGCCGGCCGCGGCCAGGTAGAGCGCCGTCGGCGAGCCGAGCCCGCCGGCGCCGATCAGGAGCACCTTGGAGCGCAGCAGGCGACGCTGGCCCTTGTCGCCGACCTGGTTCAAGAGAAAGTGGCGGCTGTAGCGCTGGAACTGGTCGGTCGTGAGCGGCTGATCCTTCACCGTGGGCAGGCCGGACTGCACCCACTTCTGATAGCCGCCCTGCAGGTTGATCACGTTCTGGTAGCCGAGCTCCTTGAGGGCCTTGGCCGCCAGCATCGAGCGCAATCCGGTCTGGCAATAGAGGACGACCGGGGTCGTCTGATCGCTCACCGCGGAGCCGACGCGGAATTCGAGGAAGCCGCGACTGATGTTCGACGCCGCCTCGAGGTGGCCGTCGCGGTACTCGTCGGGGTCCCGGACGTCGATCACCACGAGGGGGTCACCCGACGCGAGGCGCTTCTGCACCTCCGCCGGACCCTCCTCGGGTACGACTTGCCTCGCTTCGGCAAGCATCTCCTTGAGCGTCTTCATATCGGCGATATTACCCCCATTTCCGGTCGAGAACCAACAAGCCCCGGGTTTCGTGTCCCTGCGAGTCGGCTTGTTATACTCACAGACCTCCATGGTGAGCGCCAGGAAAGGGATCATTCTCGCCGGCGGCGCGGGCACGCGCCTGTACCCCCTCACGCTGGCCCTCAGCAAGCAGCTGGTGCCCGTCTACAACAAGCCGATGGTCTACTACCCCCTGTCCACTCTGATGCTGGCGGGCATCCGCGAGGTGCTGGTGATCACCACGCCCGCTGACCAGACGGCGTTCCGGCGCCTGCTGGGCGATGGCACCCAGTTCGGCCTCGACATCGGCTATGCCGTGCAGCCCGAGCCCGCCGGGATCGCCCAGGCGTTCCTCATCGGCCGCGACTTCATCGGCCGCGCGCCGGTGGCGCTGGCGCTCGGCGACAACCTGTTCTACGGCCACGGTCTCCCCGAGTCGCTGCGTCGCGCCTCCGAGCGCGCCGAGGGCGCCACGATCTTCGCGTACTTCGTGCGCGATCCCGAGCGCTACGGCGTCGTCGAGTTCGACGCGGCAGGCCGGGCGGTGGGCATCGAGGAGAAGCCCGCGCGGCCGCGCTCGTCGTGGGCGGTGACCGGTCTCTACTTCTACGACGCCGGCGTGGTCGACATCGCGGCCGGTCTGCGGCCCTCGGCGCGCGGCGAGCTCGAGATCACCGACGTCAACGGAGCGTATCTGCGGCAGGGCCGGCTGCACGTCGAGCGCCTCGGGCGCGGCATCGCCTGGCTCGACACCGGCACGCACGAAGCGCTGCTGCAGGCCTCGACGTTCATCCAGACGATCGAGACGCGGCAGGGCTTGATGGTGGCCTGTCCGGAAGAGATCGCGTTCCGCATGGGCTGGATCAGCGGGGCCGACGTGGAGCGCATCGCCAAGCCGATGCGCGACAACGCGTACGGGCAATACCTGCTGCGCTTGCTGGCGGGTGAGCCGTGACCGCGTGCTATCCTGACGCCGCCGGAGCGGGTTGATGGAATTCACTCCCGACGCCAAGCGCGCGTTTCACCTGCAGACCTACGGGCCCGCGCCGGTCATCGACGGCGTGACTCTGGTGCCGCTCGCCCGTCACGTGGACGACGGCGGCGCGATGACCGAGCTGGTCCGGCTCAACGACGGCCTGGCCGAGGCGCTCAGCGGGTTCACCATTCGACAGGTGAACATCAGCGAGCTGTCCCCGGGAGCGGTCAAGGCGTTTCACCTCCACGTGCGCCAGACCGACGTGTGGTACGTCGGTCCCGGGGACCGCATGCTGGTGGTGCTGATCGACACGCGGCGGGGCTCGTCGACCGAGGGCGTTCGCATGCGGCTCGTGCTCGGCGACGGCAGCTCGCGCCTGCTCCGCATCCCGCCCGGCGTCGCGCACGGGGTGCGCAACCTCGCGGCCGCGACCGGCCGGATCATCTACTTCACAGACCTGCACTTCTCGGCCGAGCCGGCGTCGTGCGACGAGGGTCGGCTGCCGTGGGACTTCGCCGGCAGCGACGTGTGGGAGATCACCCGAGGGTGAGATGAAGCTGCTGGTGACCGGCGGCGCGGGGTTCATCGGATCCAACTTCATCCGCCACGTCCTCACCGAGCACGCCGACGATCGCATCGTCAATCTCGACAAGCTGACCTACGCCGGGAACCCGGCCAACCTCGCCGACGTCGAGCGCCACCCGCGCTACTCGTTCGTGCACGGCGACATCTGCGACGCCAAGCTGGTCCGCGACGTGGCGCGCGGCGTGGACGCGGTGGTCAACTTCGCCGCGATGACGCACGTGGACCGCTCGATCCTCGACCCCGACGAGTTTCTCCGCACCGACGTCCTGGGTGTGCACGTGCTCCTGGAGGCGGTCCGCGAGCTGGGCATCGCCCGCCTGCTGCACATCAGCACCGACGAGGTGTACGGCTCCATCACGCGCGGCGCGGCCACCGAGACCTCGCCGCTGCGGCCGACCAATCCGTATTCCGCCGCCAAGGCCAGCGGCGACCTCCTGGCCCTGGCGTACTGGAACACGCACAAGGTCCCCATCGTCATCACGCGGTCCTCCAACAACTTCGGCCCCTACCAGTACCCGGAAAAAGTCGTCCCGCTGTTCGTGACCAACGCGCTGGAGGACCGGCCGCTGCCGATGTACGGTGACGGCCGCCAGGTGCGCGACTGGCTGTACGTGCTCGACAACTGCGCGGCGATCGACCTGGTGCTGCGCGAGGGCCGCGACGGGGAGATCTACAACATCGGCGGTGGCCACGAGGTCGAGAACCTCGCCCTGACCCGCGAAATCTTGAGGTTGACCGGCAAGCCCGAGCGCCTCATCCAGCCGGTGACCGATCGACCCGGCCACGACCGTCGCTACGCGCTGGACTGCACCAAGCTCTGGCAGCTCGGCTGGATGCCCCGCTACCCCTTCGCCTCCGCGCTGGAAACCACGGTGCACTGGTATCGCGACCACGACGCGTGGTGGCGTCCGCTCAAGTCCGGCGAGTTCCGCGCGTACTATGACCGGCAGTATGGGTCGCGGTGAGACCATGGGTCCCACGATGAGCCATCGCCTGCCGCTCGCCATCTTGGCGTTCTTGCTCGTGCCCGTCCTGGCGCCGGCCGTGCCGATCGTGCGGGAGCCGCGGCCGAAGCCCGACGACTTGCCGGCCATGCCCACCTACGTGCAGCGCGTGGCGCCGACACTCGTCGGCCTGCACGTGCGCGCCGACGAGACCCGTCCGTCCTCCGCCCGCCTGGGCGCGCGGCGGTTCGCCACCGGGATCGTGTTCGACCCGCGCGGGTACGCGGTGACGGTCAGCTACGTGGTGCTCGACGCGTTGCGGATCGAGGCCCGCGTGCACGACGGGCGGAACGTGTCCGCCCGCCTGGTGGGCCTCGATCTCGACACGGGCCTGGCGGTTGTGCGTCTCAAGGGCGACGGGCCGTGGGCGGCCGCCACGCTGGTTCCCTCGGGCGACACCGCGGTCGGCGCGATCACCGGGACCGTCGGGCTCGACGAGGACGGCGACCTCGTGCACGCGACCAGCACGCTCCAGGCCGTGCGACGCTTCTCCGCCTTCTGGGAGTACATGCTGGACCGTGCGCTGGTGCTCTCGCCCTCCATCTCGTCGTGGGGGGGCAGCGCCGCCGTCGACGACCGGGGCCGTGTGATCGGCATCGTCTCGCTCCGGCTCGGCGAGCCTCCGCACGTGAACCTCGCCATCCCGGCCGAGAAGCTCTTGGCCGTGAAGGACGAGCTGATGAAGGCCGGCCGCGTGGTGAGCCGGCGGCCGCGCCCCTGGCTCGGCCTCTACACGATGGGCGAGCCGGGGCGCGTGGTGGTGGACGGCTTCAACGAGTCCGGCCCCGCCCGTACCGCCGGCTTCCGGCGCGGCGACCTCATCATGGGGGTGAACGGGGTGGGCGTGGCGTCGCAAGAGGAGTTCTACGAGCAGCTCTGGCGGCGCCAGGCTGGCGATACCATCGACGTCACCGTCCGCCGTGACGACACCGTGCAGGTCATCAGCGTACGCTCGATCGATCGCTATCGGCTGTACCCGTCGCTTCCGTGAGATAAACTCCCTTCATGAAGGGCGCCGCCGACACGTACCAGGGCCGCGGGCTCATCGCGGATCCGATCCACCAGTACATCCTCTACACCCGCCCGGGCGGGATCCCCGGCGAGGCCACCGAGCAGGACCTCATCGACACGCCGTGGGTGCAGCGACTGCGGCGCGTCCCTCAGCTGCAGTCCGCGCGCTGGGTGTTTCCGGCCGCCGAGCACAGCCGCTTCCAGCACTCGCTGGGGGCCATGCACCTGGCCGGCCGCTTCGCCCAGCAGCTCTATCCGTCCTTCCGGGCTGTCTTTCCCGACGCGCCGTCGGCGCCGCTGATCGAGGAATTGCTGCGCATGGCCGGCCTGCTGCACGACGTCGGCCACGGGCCCTTCGGCCACTTCTTCGACGACAACTTCCTGGTGGACTTCGACCTGACGCACGAGCTGCTCGGCCAGCGCATCATTCGCGAGGAGCTGGCCGACACCCTGCGCGGCTTGCGGCGGAGTCCCAACGGGGCCTTCAACGCGGACGAGCGGATCGATCCGGAGTGGATCTGCTACCTGATGGGCAAGTCCTATACCCATCCGCTGGAGTCGCACCCGAAGTGGCTACCCTTCCTCAAGCCGCTGCTGTCGGGGGTCTTCACCGCCGACAACATGGACTACGTGCTGCGTGACTCCTACATGTGCGGTGTGGCGGTGGGGCCGATCGACATCGAGCGGATCATCTACTACTCGTTCTTTTCCGAGAAGGGACTGACGCTCGACCGCAGCGGGCTGCAGGCCTTCACCATGTTCCTCAACGCGCGCTTCTACATGTACACGAACGTCTACTACCACCGCACCACGCGCGGGATCGACCTGCACCTCAAGGAGATCTTTCAGGAGACGATGGGGATCATCTTTCCCTACGATCTACGCAAGGACCTCCATCCGTACCTGCACCTCACCGAGTGGACGCTGCTGGAGGACGTCGGGCGTTGGCACGACTCCGACGACGCCAAGCGGAGAGAGCTCGGCGCCGAGTGGCGGCACGTGCTCGACCGGAAGCTGAAGTGGCGGATGGCGGGCGAGGAGGTGCTCGATCAGTTCGAGGCGCGCAAGGGCCAGAGCTTCCTGCACTCCGACGAGGTCGAGAAGCGCGTGAAGGGCTTTCTGCCTGCCCACCTGCGGGACATCCCGTTCAAGATCGACATGGCGCTCCAGGATCCGCGACCGCTCAACCCGCTCAAGATGGGCGATCGACAGATCTACGTGTTCGACGGCGCCACCGGCTCGGTGTCGGAGGAACCCCTCACGGAAATCCTGAAATATCTGCCGGGCAAGGTCGCGCAGTGTCGGATCTTCGCCATGACTCACGAGCACGACGGCGCCCTGGCGGTCGCGCTCAAGCGCGCACTGAACGAAGAGCCCTCCTCGATCGTCACCAACGTCTGAGGCCACCGCATGGACGCGCGTAGCTTCATCCTCGGCCAGCACGCCCGCCTGCATTTCTCCGACGTGTCACCCGAGCCGGGAACGCTGGCCGAGCGCATTCTCGGCGGCATGACCGACGAGCAGATGCGCATGCGGCCGGGCCGCGGGCTCAACCCGCTGGCCTGGGTGCTGTGGCACATGGCCCGGGTCGAGGACGTCAGCATCAACCTGGTGGTCATCGACGGCCGGCAGGTGTTCGACGAGGCGTGGGCGTCGCGGATGGGCATCCGCCGGTGGGACATCGGCACCGGGATGACAGAAGACGAGGTGCGTGACCTCGCCGGGGGCCTCAACGTGGCCGCGGCGCGCGCCTACCGCAGCGCCGTGGGGCGCCGCACGCGGGACATCGTCACGCTGCTGCCGCTGTCGGTGTGGGAGGAGATCATCGTGCCCGCCGACACCGCGCGCGCGGCGCAGGCCGGCGCCTTCGGCCCGCACGCCGCCTGGGTCGAGAAGTTCTGGCAGAACATGAGCCGGGCCACGCGACTGGGGGCGGCGGCCATCTCGCACAACGCGATGCACCTCGGCGAGGCGGCGACCATCCGGGGCCAGGCGGGCCTGCCGGTGGGCATGTGAGCGTCCCGGCGTCCGCGCTGTCGGCGGTCGAGGTCGCCAACCTGCTGCCGGTGACCGTCGCCGCCTTGCGCACCGAGGTCGGCTCGCTGCCCGAACGGGTCGTCGGCTGGCACCCGGCCCCCGACGAGTGGTGCGTGAAGGACGTCATCGGCCACCTGATCGAGGCGGAGCGGCGCGGCTTCGCCGGACGCATCCGGATCATCCCGAGCGCTGATAGTCCCACGTTCGAGCGCTGGGATCCGCCGGCGATCGCGCGCCTCCGTGGGGACTGCACCAAGCCGGTCACCGTGCTGCTCGACGAGCTGATCGCGCTCCGGCAGGACAGTGTGACCCTCGTGCGTGGGCTGCGCGAGGCTGACCTGGACCGCGGCGGCGAGCACCCCACCGTCGGGTTCCTGCGCGTGCGCGATCTGCTGGCCGAGTGGGTGTATCACGATCGCAACCACCTGCGACAGGCGCTGGCCAACGTGCAGACGTACGTGTGGCCGACCATGGGCAACGCGCAGAAGTTCTCCGCGCCCTGAGTCAGCCGCAGTAGAGCGTGGGGTCCGGCACCCCCGCCTCCGCGAACCCCTTGCGTCGCAGGGCACAGGCATCGCACCGTCCGCAGGCGGCGCCGTCGGGCGCCGGGTCATAGCAGGACAGGGTCAACGAGTAGTCCACGCCCACCGCCGCCCCCGCGCGAATGATCTCGGCCTTGGTCAGGCGGATCAACGGCGTGCGGATACGCACCCGCTGGCGACCTTCGACCCCGGCGCGGGTCGCCAGCGCGGCCATGCGCTCGAAGGCCTGGATGTACTCGGGCCGGCAGTCGGGATAGCCGCTGTAGTCGAGACTGTTGACGCCGATCACGATGTCGCTCGCCTCCAGCACCTCGGCCCAGGCCAGCGCGAACGAGAGGAAGATCGTGTTGCGGGCCGGCACGTAGGTGATCGGGATGTCGCGTCCCATCGCCTCGGGCGCGCGGTCTTTGGGCACCGCGAGGTCCGCCGTGAGGGCCGAGCCCCCGAACGCGCGAAGATCGAACGTCAGCACCTCGTGACGGGCGACACCGAGCGCGACGGCCACGCGCCGTGCCGCCTCGATCTCGGCCTGGTGCCGCTGGCCGTAAGCAAACGTCAGCGCGTGGAGATCGAACCCGTCGCGCGCGGTCAGCGCCGCCGCCGTCGCCGAGTCCACACCGCCGCTGAGCAGCATCACCGTCCTGGCCCGGGCGCTCACGGGGCCATAGTATGATCGAACGCCATGTCGTGGCGCTTCATCACCTGCACGGGGCTGTTCGTGACTTGCCTGCTGACCGCCAACGTCATCGCCACCAAGCTCGTGGTGGTCGGCGGGCTCACGCTCACCGCCGGCATCGTGATCTTCCCGATCTCCTACGTGCTGGGCGATGTGCTGACCGAGGTGTGGGGGTACGCGGCCACGCGGCGGGTGATCTGGCTGGGCTTCGCGTGCAACGCGCTGATGGTCCTGGCCATCTGGCTGGGCGGCGAGCTGCCGGCCGCCCCGTTCTGGCGGGGTGAGCCCGCGTACCAGGAGATCCTGGGTCACACCCCGCGCATCCTGATGGCGTCGTTCGTGGCCTACCTGATCGGCGAGTTTGCCAATGCTTTCGTGCTGGCCAAGCTCAAGATCGCCACGCACGGCCGCTGGCTCTGGATGCGGACGATCGGCTCCACCGTGGTGGGCCAGGCGCTCGACAGCGTCGTCTTCGTCACGCTGGCCTTCGCCGGGATCGTCCCCGCCGGCACGCTGGCCGGGATCGTGGCCGGCCAGTGGCTCGTCAAGGTGGTCTACGAGGCCGCCGCCACCCCGCTGACCTACGCGGCGGTGGCGTGGTTGAAATCGCGCGAGCAGGTGGATACGTTCGACTACGATACCGACTTCAATCCCGTCCGCCTCAGAGGATAACGGTCATGGAAAAGTTCCGCGGCGTCGACTACTACGGCCTCGAGACCCTGCTGTCCGAAGACGAGCGCATGATCCGCGACGCCGTGCGCGACTGGGTGGAGGCGGAGTTCGTGCCCATCGTGGCCGAGCACCACCGGGCCGGGACGTTTCCCGTGAGCCTCATCCCCAAACTCGGCGAGCTCGGCGTCTTCGGCGCCACGCTCAAGGGCTACGGCTGCGCCGGCCTCAACAACGTCGCCTACGGCCTCATCATGCAGGAGCTGGAGCGCGGTGATTCCGGCCTGCGCTCGGCCGCCTCGGTGCAGAGCGGCCTGGTGATGTACCCGATCTACGCCTACGGCTCCGACGCGCAGAAAGAACAGTGGCTGCCCGGGCTGCAGAGCGGCGAGAAGGTCGGCTGCTTCGGGCTCACCGAGCCCGACCACGGCTCCGACCCCGGCGGGATGAAGACCCGCGCCCGGAAGGTCAACGACGGCTACGTGCTCAACGGGACCAAGTTGTGGATCACCAACGGCTCGATCGCCGACGTCGCGGTCGTCTGGGCCAAAGAGGATGACGGTGAGATCTACGGCTTCCTGGTCGAGAAGGGCACGCCGGGGTTCTCGACCCTCGACATCCACGGCAAGTTCTCGATGCGCGCGTCGATCACCTCCGAGCTCGCCTTCCAGGACTGCAAGATCCCGGCGGCCAACAAGCTGCCCAAGGTGAAGGGGCTACGCGGTCCGCTCGGCTGCCTGAACCAGGCGCGCTTCGGGATCGCATGGGGCGCAGTGGGCGCGGCGATGGCGGTCTACGACTGGACGCTGCAGTACTCGCAGCAGCGCATCCAGTTCGGCAAGCCCATCGGCAGCTTCCAGCTCGTGCAGCAGAAGCTCGTGTGGATGATCACCGAGATCACCAAGGCCCAGCTCCTGGCGCTCCAGCTCGGCCGTCTGAAAGACGCCGGCACGCTCCGGCCCCAGCAGGTGTCCATGGCCAAGATGAACAACGTGCAGATGGCGCTCGACTGCGCCCGCCTCGGCCGCGACGTCCTGGGCGCCGCCGGCATCGTCGACGAGCACCCGGTGATCCGGCACATGCTGAATCTGGAGACGGTGAACACGTACGAGGGGACGCACGATATTCACACGCTGATCATCGGTCGCGACGTCACGGGGCTCGACGCCTTCGGGGCGTAAGAGGATCCTCCGAGGCTCGATCATCGGCCTCCTCGGGAGGATCGGACGGCACGCCGCGGACGGTGAGCCCATTTCCGGGGCCTTGGCGCGACGGCGATCGCTACCGCCCTAGGCCGAAGTCGTTGAAGCTGTTGAAGTTGGCCTTGCCCTCGCCCCCGCCGCCGGCCTTCCCCTTGATGGGGCCCGCTTTTCTCGTCGTGAGGTCCCTGACCGCCCGAGGCCGCTTCGTCTTCTTGCTCTTCTTGCGCTCCATGTATTCCTCCCTCCGAATCGTGTTCCCAACCGTCGTGAGATTGCACCGGAGCGCTACGGCTCTTCGGGCCTCGGCCGGCCGGCGCCTCCTACTCGGAGAGGAGAGCAATCGCGCGGCCAGAACATACGCCTCGGGTAGCGCTGACAAATCGCGTCGTTAACGGCGAGTGCTGATTGGGGCGGCCCTCGCGTCGGCGAGCGTGCCCGCCGAGTCAGGCACAACGCCCGACCGACGCGTCGCCTGGACCCGGCTCAAGCGTCGATCGCGTAGAGCCCAGAAATCGAGGCAGACCGCCGGGGATTCGTCGGGGTCCACGCGGGCCCGGTCGTGAGGACGGACGAGGGTAAGGAGTCGATCCCGGAGTAGGTACGGCGTGCTGGCCGGCAGACCGCCGGATGTCTTCAGCGCCGGTAGCGCTCGACCGCTAGTTCTGCAGTCCCACCGTTAGCGCAGCGCCACGCCGCTGCGGCTGGCGATCTCGCGGACCACGTCATTTATCTTGCTCACCGCGGCCCCGATGCGTTCGGCGGCTTCGCTGGCGGCCTGGCTGTGGTCGCGCATCTCGAGCAGCTGGGCGCTGCCGAGGATGACGGCCAGGGGGTTGTTGATGCGGTCGCCGAGATACTCGCCGAGCTCCTTGAGCAGCTGTAGCTCGGCCGACTTGACCGTGCGCTGCGCTTCGGCCATCGAGCGCTTCTCGGCGTCCAGACGCGAGACCACGTCGTCGAGGGCCTTGGCGCTGGTGGCCACCAGGTCGCGGACGTCCTCGGCGCCGGCGCCGTCGAGCGAGCCCAGGACCACGTTGTGGTAGCGCCGGGCGAACTCCACGTCGTCGATGAGGCGGCCGAGCGTCTCGTCGTACTCGGCGCGCACGTGCTGGTTGACCAGGCGCTCGAGCTCCTTGGCCACCTCGCCCGGGGCGATGTCCTTGGCGTCGAGATAGGCCGTGGCGCCCAGGTCGCGGCCGAACGTCTTGGCCGGGTCGCCGATGAAGATGCTGCTGTAGAAGATGAACGGCAGCTTCGCCCAGCGGGAGTCGTTGCGGATCGTCCGGCAGAGCTGGAAGCCGTCGATCTTGGGCATCCGGACGTCGGAGACGACGGCGTCGATGTCCTTCTCCCGCTCGAGGATCTCGAGGGCCGCGGCCCCGTCGGCGGCCGTGAGGGCTTCGTGACCGGAGCGGTTGAACAGCATGGTAAGAAGGCGGCGATGGGGCGACGAGTCGTCCACCAGAAGGATGCGCATGAGCCCATCATTACCGATCGCGCGGGCCGCTCCAGCATATAATCCGGCGATGATCGGTGAGTCGCATCTCCGCCTGGGGGCTGACCGTTTCGTGACCGGGACCGGCCGGTTCGTGGAGGACGTCCGCGTTCCCGGCCTGCTCCATGCGGCCGTGCTGAGGTCGCCTCACGCCCATGCCAGGCTGGTCCGGATCGATGCCAAACGCGCGCGCGAGATGCCCGGGGTCCATGCCGTCCTCACGGCCGCCGACATCCCGGCCACCGCCATCATCCCCAACCGCGTGCCGGCCCCGGCCGGCACCGACCGCTACCTGCAGCCGGCGATCGCCCGGGATGTGGTGCGCTACGTGGGGGAGCCCGTGGCCCTGGTCGTGGCCGACGACCCCTACGTCGCCTGGGACGCGCTGGAGCGGATCGACGTGGTCTACGAGCCGCTGCCGGTGTGCCCGTCGGTCGCTGACGCGCTGGCGCCCGGCGCGCCGCGACTTTTTCCCCGGACGGATTCGAACAACGTCGCGACCATCACCATGCGCGTCGGCGATGCGGACAGCGCGCTGGCCGGGGCGGCCCTGGTCGTCCGCGAGCGCTTCGCCTATCCGCGCCAGACCGCGGCCGCGCTGGAGACGCGCGGGCTCGTGGCCGTCCCGCCCGACCCGCGCGGCGGCGAGCTGCACATGATCGGCTCGACCAAGTGCATCCACATCAACCGCACGATCCTGGCCCCGATCTTCGGCCTGCCGCCCGGCGCGCTTCGCCTCACCGAAGTCGACGTGGGCGGCGGCTTCGGCGTGCGCGGCGAGCTCTATCCCGAAGACATCCTGGTCCCGCTCGCCGCCACCCGGCTGGCCCGGCCGGTGAAGTGGATCGAGAGCCGTCGCGAGAACCTCATGGCGGCGAATCACGCCCGCGAGGTCACCTACGAGGTGGAGCTGGGGGTGACGGCCGTCGGCCGCATCGTGGGCATGCGCGCCGTCGTGCGCGCCGACATCGGCGCCTACGTGCGCACGGCCGCGCTGGTGCCCGCCGAGTTCGGCGCCGCGCTCCTGCCCGGGCCCTACCGCGTGCCGAACTACGCGTGTGACCTGTGGTCGGTGGTGACCAACAAGACGCCGGCCGGCACGCTGCGGTCGCCCGGGCGCCCGGAGTGCAACTTCGCGCGTGAGCGCCTGCTGGATCAGGCTGCCGCCCGGCTCGGCATCGACGCGGCCGAGATCCGACGCCGCAACCTGATCGCCGCCAGCGAGATGCCGTACGACTGCGGCACCAAGTCGTTCGGCGTCACCACCGTCTACGACTCGGGTGATTTCCCCGCCCTCTTCGACGAGCTGCTCCGCCGCCTGGACTATGACGCCACTCGCGCCGAGCAAGCGGCAGTGAACGCGCGCGCGGTCGGGACTCGCCGGGGCGTCGGTCTGGCGGTCTACGTCGAGAAGACCGGACTCGGTCCCTTCGAGACCACACAGGTCGAGGCGCGGGCCGACGGCACCCTGGTGGTCGACACCGGTGCGTCCTCGATGGGGCCGGGGCTGGAGACGGTGCTGGCGCAGATCCTCGGCGAGGCGCTGGGACTGCCGACCGCGCGCTTCGACGTCCGCCACGCCGACACCGCCGCCGTCGAGAGTGGCGTGGGCACCTACGGCTCGCGTGGAACGGTCACGGCGGGCAACGCGGCCCAGCTCGCCGCCGACAAGCTGATCGCCGAGGCTCGAGCGCGCGCCGCCGCGCGCTGGGGCGTGGCCGACGCCGCGGTCACCTACGCGCGCGGGACGCTGCAGGCGAACGGGCGCCGCGTCACGCTGGCCGAGCTGGCCGCCGAGCGACGTCTGGCCGCCGGCGCCTCGTTCGAGGTGCCCAAGGTCACCTACGCGGGATGCGCCTGCGCCGTCGTGCTCGACGTCGATCCGGAGACCGGCGTGATCACGCTGCAGCGCGTGGTCGTCGGTGCGGACGTCGGACGCGCGGTGAATCCGGCGCTCGTGCAGGGCCAGCTCGTGGGGGGCGTCGCCTTCGGGATCGGCAACACGCTGCACGAGAGCCTCACGTACGATGCCGAGGGGCAGCTGCAATCCGGCACGCTGATGGACTACGCACTGCCGCTGGCCACCGACATCCCGGAGATCGACGGCTTCTACCAGGAAGTCCGGGCCAAGACCAATCCGCTCGGCCTGCGCGGCCTGGGAGAGTGCGGCAATCCCGGCCTGGGCGCGGCCGTCGCCAATGCGGTGTGCGACGCGCTGGCGCCTCTATCCCTCGCGCTGACGGCGCTGCCCCTCACACCGGCGCGCGTGCGCGCCGCCATCGCCGAGCGAGGTGCATGATGCGTCCGATCGATCGTCTGGAAATCCTGGTGCTGGTGGACAATGCCACCGACGGCCTGTCGACGACGCCGAAGTTCGTGGTGCCCGAGTGGGCCGGGCTTCACGCGGCCGGACGCCTGCCCACGCTGTCGGGCGAAGCGATCTGTCGCGCCCACCATGGGCTCTCGCTCCTCGTCACCGCCCACGTCGACAGTGAGCGGCACACGCTGCTGTTCGACGCCGGGCCCGCCGGCTCGACGCTGACGCAGAACGCGGGCATCCTCGGCGTCGACTTCGGCGAGATCGAGGCGATCGTGCTGTCCCACGGGCACTGGGATCACGGCGGCGGGCTCCTGACGGCCGTCGAGACCGTCGCCAACCAGCGAGGGGCCGGTGCGTTCGAGTGCGTCGTTCACCCGGGCATGTTCGGGCAGCGCGGCACGCAGCGGCCGGACGGCCCGCTGCTCGTGCAGGAGCGGCTGCCGTCACCCGCGCGGCTGACCGCTGCCGGCGCCCGCGTCGTGAACACGCGTGAGCCGCAGCTTCTCGCCGGCGACATCTTCCGCGTGAGCGGCGAGATCCCCCGTGTGACCCCGTACGAGACCGGACTGCCCGGACACCTGCGGCGCGCCGCGGACGGACAGTCGTGGGAGCCCGATCCGTGGATCATGGACGAGCGCTTCGTGTCGGTCGTGATCAAGGGCCGGGGGCAGTTCGTGTTCTCGGCGTGCTCGCATGCCGGCATCGTCAACGTCCTCACCCACGCCCGTGACGTGGTCTCCACCGTGCCGCTGTACGGCACGATGGGCGGCTTTCACCTCTCGGGGGTGACGGAAAAGATCATTCCCGACACGGTGGCCGACCTCAAGCGCTTCGGCCTCGGCGTGCTGGCGCCGGGGCACTGCACGGGCTGGCGGGCGATGAGCCGGCTGGCCTACGAGTTCGGCGACGAGCTGGTCCCGACCGCCGTCGGCAAGCGCTTTCTGCTGGCGTAGACTCCGCTCGGCCCCCGGTTTCTGCTGGCCCGTGTTCCGCGTTAGGATATGTCCCACGCTGCAGGAGGAAGACGATGGGTGAGATCCTCGGCCTCGGCCTGACCCACTACCCGCCGCTCATCGGCCTGGACGAGAACATGGCCGGTATTCTTCGGACCGTGCTCAAGGATCCCGGCTTGCCCGAGCGCCATCGCGATCCCGCCAGCTGGCCTGAGGCGATGCAGCGCGAGTATGGCGACGACGGCGGCACGACCTCGGCGAAGGCGCACCGCGAGAGCCTGGTCAATCATTTCCGCCATGCCCGCAAGCTCCTCGATGACTTCCAGCCGGAGGTCGTCGTCATCTGGGGCGACGACCAGCACGAGAATTTCACCGAGGACCTGATCCCGCCGTTCTGCGTGCAGGCGTACGAGCAGGTCGAGGCCCGCCATCGCGCGCGGGACAGCGCAGCCAACGTCTGGGGCGAAGGCCCGGACAAGGTCTTCCGCATCAACGGGCACCGTGAAGCCGGCAAGTATCTGGCCCGGCGACTGCTGGAGCAGGGCGTGGACATGCCGTACTCGTACAAGCCGCTGCACCATCCGGGGCTCGCCCACGCCTTCCTCAACACGGTGCTCTACCTGGACTACGACCGCGTTGGCTTTCCGTATCCGGTGGTCACGTTCCAGGTCAACTGCTACGGCCGGCGCGTGATCGCCCAGCGGGGCGGCCGGGGCAGCCTGGCCAACCCGCTCACCGATGCGGACCTCGATCCGCCCTCGCCGACGCCCAAGCGGTGCATGGAGGTCGGCGCGGCCGCGGCGCGCGCGATGCGCGAGAGCCCGTGGCGGACCGCGCTGATCGCCTCCTCGAGCTGGTCGCACGCGTTCCTCACCGACAAGAACCACCAGCTCTATCCGGACATCCCGGCCGACCGTGCGCTCTACGAGGCGTTGCGGATCGGTGACTACGAGACCTGGCGTCAGCGTCCGCTGGCCGACATCGAGGCTTCGGGTCAGCAGGAGATGCTCAACTGGTACATGCTGGCCGGCGCCATGGAGGCGCTGGGCCGCAAGCCCGACGAGTGCGAGTTCGTCGAGACGTGGTCGTTCAACTCCAACAAGTGTTTTGCGGTGTTCAGGCCATGACGACCCCGATGACCCTGACGACTCCCACGGCGGCGAACGGCGGTATCCCCAAGCTCAGCGGCGAGATCCGCCCGCTCATCCCCAAGCTCGGCCTGCAGAACTACTGGTATCCGGCCATCGAGGACCGCAAGGTGGGCTCGCGCAAGCCGGTGAAGGTCGCGCTCCTCGGCGAAGAGATCTGCCTGTTCCGGGGCGCGACCGGCGCGGTCGCGGCGATCCAGGACGTGTGCCCGCACCGCGGCGCCAGGCTGAGCGAGGGCGATTGCCACTATCGCGGCACGGTGGCCTGCCCGTACCACGGCTGGGTCTACGACGAGTCCGGCAAGAACGTGGCCGTGCTCTCCGAAGGCCCGGACTCCGGCGTGTGCGGCAAGCCGGGCACCGAGGCAAAGATCTATCCCACCCGCACGCTCAAGGGCGTGGTGTTCGTGTGGATCGGCAGCGACGATCCGGCGCCCATCGAGGAGGACGTCCCCGAGGAGTTCTTCGACGACGAGGCCCTGGTGCAGACCGGCCAGGTGTACTGGCGCTGCAACTGGGAAGTGGCGCTCGAGAACTCGATGGATTCGCACGTGAACTACGTGCACCGCAACGCGGTGGTGGTCGCGCGCGGCGGCTTCATCGCGCGCGGAGCCCAGGGCGAGCATCCGATCTTCGTCGGCAACGGCTTCGGCGGCGACGTGGCCGAGAGCAACTACATGCGCAAGAGCCCGGCCCAGGATTTCTATCCCAACGGCTGGGTGTGGCCCAAGACCAACTACCGCCGGTTCTGGACGTGGCTCACCAAGCCGCTGGCCGACCGGGCGCGGCGCAACATCCCGCCGCCGAAGTCGGCGCGCTGGTGCGGCGGGCACCACCTGCCGGGAATGTTCCGCGCGGAGTTCGGCTGGGATCTCTACACGCGCATGTGCGTGCCGGTGGAGGAGCATCTCACCCGCGTGTGGTACTACCACTGCACGCGGCCCACGAGCGCGCTCCGGCGGTTCTGGGACCGCTTCATGTACGCCACGCTGCGCCGGTGGATCATCGAGTACAACTTCTCGCGCCAGGACGAGGCGGTGATGCTCAACCAGCGCTACGACACGCCGGAGAAGCTGTCGGGCACCGACGCCGAGGTCATCCAGTGGCGCCGGCTGGTCGTGACCCGGCACTACGGCGGGCGCAACGCGCCGTTCGAGTACCGCAACCCCGACGGCCTCGATCCCAACGCGGTGCCGATCGAACGGGTCTCCGTCCGCTACCTGCAAGAGCAAGCCAGGGCGAAGGCGGCTCGATGACGCTCGGCCCACGTCTCAGCCGGCGGCGGCTGCTGCGGACCGCCGTGCTGGGCGGGGCGGCCGCCGTGATCGGCGCGCGCCGGGCGGCGGCCCAGGCGTCGCCGGAATGGACCGCGCTGGTGGCGGCGGCCAAGAAGGAAGGCAAGGTCGTCGTCAACACCTTCCCCGGCGACGGCTACGCCCGCGCGCTCAAGCCGTTCACGCAGGCGTATCCGGACGTCAAGCTCGAGCACACCAGCCTGCACTCGCAGGACTTCGCCCCGCGCATCTTGCAGGAGCGCCGGGCGAACAGCTTCACCTGGGACGTGGCGACGATCCCCACCAGCACTGCGCTGCAGGTGCTGCGGCCGGCCGGCGTGTGGGATCCCATCCGCCCGGCCATCGTGTTGCCCGAGGCCAAGGACGACGCCGGCTGGGAGAGCGGCTTCGAGCGCGGCTTCTCGGTCGTGACCGATCGCGCGTTGACCTACGGATTCCTCGCCAACCGCGGCGGCGGCGTCACCATCAACACCGAGATGGTGAAAGAGGATCAGATACGAAGCTTCACCGACCTGTTCGACTCACGCTGGAAGGGCAAGCTGCTATTGCCGGACGTGCGCGTGATGGGCGATGCCTTCTGGCCGATGACCAGCGCTCGCCTCACCCTGGGCGACGACATCATCAAGCGGCTGTTCGTCGATCAGGAGCCGGTACTCAGCCGCGACAGCCGCCAGGTCGCCGAGTTCATGGTGCGCGGGCGCTTCCCCATCGCGCTGGGCGTGAACCCGCAGCTCCTCAAACAGTTCCAGAGCCAGGGGCTCGGCAAGAACCTCAAGCTCCTGCGGTTCACCGAGCTAGACACCGTGAACTTCGGCACCACCGCGTGGCTGGTGAATCGCGCGCCGCATCCGAGCGCGGCGCGCGTCTTCATCAACTGGCTGCTCACCCGCGACGCGCAGGCGGCGTGGGCGAAGGACGTGGAGACGAACAGCCGTCGGCTGGGCGTGGAGCCGGGGAACCCGGAGTTCGTGGTCCCGAAGGGCGCGAGGTTCTTCCAGGTGGACGCCGAGGAGAATCTGCCCCAGGTCGTCAAGACGCAGGACATCGCCCGCGCCCTGATCAAGTAGTCGACGCACGCTGATCAGCTCATCGTCTCGCGGCGTCCTGAGCGCTACATGCGCTTCCAGTCGCCCGACTGCTCGAAGGCGTACGCCGCCCGATAGATCGTCGGCTCGTCCCAGTGCTTGCCCACCAGCATCACGCTCACCGGCAGCCCGTCGATCATGCCGCACGGAATCGCCATGGCCGGGTGATGCGTGATGTCGAAGGGCGCGGTGTTGGTGATCATCTCCAGCGCGCGACCCACGATCTCCTCGCGTGGCGCCCCCGGCCCCGGCATCGGCTGCGACTTCATCGGCGTGGTCGGCATCAGCAGCAGGTCGCAGTCGTTCAGCGCCGTGTCGTACGCGGTGGTGAGCCGCCGGGTGATGTTCATGGCCTTACCGTAGTAGCGAGAGCCGTGGTGCTGATGGATGTAGGTGCCGAGCATGGTGAAGAGCTTGGTGGTCTCGGACATCTCGTCGGCCCGCTGGCGCCAGCCGCGCTGGAAATCCATCAGGCTGGTCACGTACAGATCCTGGCGGCTGAGCCCGTAGCCGTCACCCCACATCATGGTCTGCGTAAGCCCTTCCACGCCGATCGGGAGCCACAACGCGCCGGCCTGCAGATGCGCGGGAATCGAGATGTCGGTGACCTTCGCGCCGAGACGCTGGAGGTGCGCGGCCGCCTGCCGCACCTTGGCGTCTACCGCCGCCTCCGACTGCGGGTGGCCGAAGCCCTCCTTCACCACGCCGATCCGTAGCCCGCCGGCGCCGTCGCCGAGCAGCTCGGTGTACGGATGCACTTTCGGCGCGAACTGCCGGGGGTCGTAACCGTCGGGGCCCGCGATGACCTCGAGCAGCAGCGCGTTGTCCTTGACGGTGGCCGTCATCGGACCCGTGTGGTCCACGTAGATCTCGATCGGCATGATGCCGGTGTAGGGCACGAGGCCGTGCGTCGGCTTCATGCCGTAGATTCCGCAGAACGAGGCGGGCATGCGGATCGAGCCACCCTGATCGCCGCCGATCGCCATGTCGGCCTCGCCCAGCGCGACCAGCACCGCGCTACCCGAGGACGAGCCGCCGGCCGAGTAGCCCTTCTTGTACGGGTTGTGCACGGGACCGGTGGCGTTGGTGTGGCTGCCGCCGGACAGGCAGTAGTACTCGCAGTGGGCCTTGCCGAGAATCGTGCCGCCCGCGTCGAGGATGCGCGTCACCACCGTGGCGTCCACCTCCGGGGTGTAGCCCTCGAGCGTGGAGGCGCCGTTCATCATCGGCACGCCCGCGACCATGACGTTGTCCTTGATCACGAGCCGCTTGCCCTTGAGCTTGCCCTGGGGCGCGCCCTCGATCTTGGACTTGTAGTACCAAGCGTTGTGCGCGTTGTCCTCGGGCTGCGGGCGGTATCCGGGCGTGCGCGGGTACTTCACCGGCGGCAGATTGTCAGGGAGCTGATCGACGACGTTGTAGCCATCGATGCTCGGCTTCATGAGCGCGAGGAACGAGGCGATGTCGCTCTCGGTGAGGGAGAGGTTCATCTCCTCGGCGATGCGCTTGAGCTGATCGGGCGTCGGCAGCGAGACAGGCATGGGGTCCTCCAGTCTTGCGATGAACGTCGTTCGATGAGAACGACTACACGAGCTGGCCAGCCGGGCGAGCCGCGCCGGGGCCCGTCGTCGCGGTTCCCGGGTCGGCGTACAGGTGACACGCCGCGAAGTGCCCGGGCCGCACTTGCTGCAGGCGCGGCTCGACGTCGCGGCAAACGTCGCCAATGTACGACTGGCACCGGGTGTGGAAGCGACATCCGGTGGGCGGATCGAGCGGGCTCGGGATCTCCCCGCGCAGGATGATCTGCTCCCGCTCGCGCTCCACGTCGGGATCGGGGGTCGGAATCGCCGAGACCAGCGCCTTGGTGTACGGGTGCAGCGTCTCCCGATAGAGGTCGGCGGTGCCCGCGATCTCCACGATCTTGCCGAGGTACATCACCACCACCCGGTCGCTCAGGTACTCCACCACGCTCAGGTTGTGGGTCACGATCAGGATCGTGAGATTGAACTCGCGCCGGACGTCCTTCAGGAGGTTCAGGATCTGCGCCTGCGCCGAGACGTCGAGCGACGAGACCGGCTCGTCGCAGAAGATGAACTTCGGGTTGAGCGCCAGGGCTGCCGCAATGCCCACCCGCTGGCGCTCGCCGCCGCTGAACTCGTGCGGATACCAGCTCGCCTGGAAGCGCGAGAGCCCGACCAGCTCGAGCAGCTCGCGGATGCGGACGTCGCGCGCCGCCCCCGGGTAGGCGTTCTGGATCCGCATCGGGTAGCCGATGATGCTCCCGACCGTCATCCGTGGATTCAGCGAGGAGTACGGATCCTGGAAGACCATCTGGACCGATCGCCGGTAGGCCCGCTCCTGCTCGAAGGAGAGCCCACCGATCGACGCGCCCTCGAAGCGAATGTCGCCCGAGGTCGGCGTGATGAGCTTCATGATCATCCGCCCGGTCGTGGTCTTGCCGCAGCCGGACTCGCCGACCAGGCCTACCGTCTCCCCACCCGCGATGTCGAAGCTGATCCCGTCGACCGCGCGTACGGCGCGGGCCGGGCCCCGATCGAAGATCCCTCGCCGGACCGGGAAGTGCTTGACCAGGTTCCGGACTTCCATGAGCGCCGGCTGCGCGGGCATTCCTAGTCCTCCGGAAACAGGCAGCGCACCGCCCGGCCGTCGCCGTTGTCCACCAGCGGCACGTCGTGGGCCTCGCACTCGGGCCGCGCCTTGTAGCAGCGCGGCGCGAACGGGCACCCGCTGGGCAAATGCGCGGGATCGGGCGGCCGGCCCTCGATGGGCATCAGCCGCCGCTCGGGCCGTCCGAGCTTGGGCAGCGCGTCGATGAGCCGCCGGGTGTAGGGATGTCGCGGGCGCTTGAGCACGCCATAGACGTCGCCCTGCTCCATGACCTCGCCCGCGTACATGATGACCACGCGATCGCAGAGCTTGGCCACCACGCCCAGGTCGTGGGTGATCCAGAGCACGCCCATGCCGAGCCGGTCACGGAGCTGCTTGACCAGGTCGAGAATCTGGATCTGGATCGTGACGTCGAGCGCGGTGGTGGGGTTGTCGGCGATGAGCAGGGCGGGATCGCACGACAGCGCGATGGCGATCATCACCCGCTGCTGCATGCCGCCGCTCAGCTCGTGAGCGTAGTTGTCGAGCCGTCGCTCGGGATCGGGGATGCCCACCAGCCGGAGGAGCTCACCGGACTTCTTCCACGCCTCCCGCTTCGACAGGCCCTTGTGGAGGATCAGCGCCTCGCCGATCAGAGCTCCGACCGTGAAGGCGGGGTCGAGGGAGTTCAGCGGATCCTCGAACACCATCGAGACGGTCTGCCCGCGCAGCTCGCGCATCTGCCGCTCGGTCTTGCCGAGCAGGTCTTCGCCGGTGAACAGGATGCGCCCGCGCTCGATGCGCCCCGGATTCGGCACGAGACGCATGATCGACAGGCACGCCACGCTCTTGCCCGCCCCTGATTCCCCGGCGATGCCGACGATCTCTCCCCGGCGGACGGTGAAGGACACACCGTTCACCGCGCGTACCACCTTGTTCTTCAGGTGGAAGTGCGTGTGGAGGTCGTCGACCTCGAGCAGCGCCTCGGCCATGGCCGCGCTCATCGGTCTTGCTGGGGGCCCCGAAATGGCCCCCAGACCCCCAACGCTCGGACGCGCCGCGGCGCAGCCGTGGCGCGCCTCGGGGTTGACACAGGATGTCTCATCGCCGCAGCTTGGGATCGAGAGCGTCGCGCAGTCCGTCACCGACGATGTTGAAGGACATCGCGACGAGGATCAGCATGATGCCCGGCACCGCAGACACGTGCGGCGCCACCGAGAGGAAGTTGCGTCCGTCCGAGCACATGATCCCCCAGTCCGGCCGGGGTGGCGTGATCCCGAGGCCGAGAAAGGAGAGCCCGGCCCCGAGCACGATCATGATGCCCACCAGCGTGCTGCCGTACACGATGACCGGCGAGAGCGTGTTGGGCAGGATGTGATGGAAGAGGATCTGACGCGGCCGCGCCCCCGAGACCCGGGCCTGGTCCACGAACAACTCGTTCTTCACCGTGACGGTGGCCATGTAAGCCACGCGTGAGATGTAGGGGATCAGCACGATGGTGATCGAGAGCATCACGTTGAGCATGCCGGGGCCGAGCACGCCGGCGATCGCCACCGCGAGCAGCACCGCCGGGAAGGCGAAGAACACGTCGAGCGTCCGCATGATCAGCATGTCGACCTTGCCACCGAAGAACCCAGCGACGAGCCCGAGGATCACGCTGATGACGCTGGCCACCGTGACCGGCAGCAGCGCGATGATCAGCGACACCTGCCCGCCCCAGAGCAACCGGCTCAGGATGTCGCGCCCCTGCCCGTCGAGCCCGAGCAGATGGCCCGGCGTGCCGAGCGGGGCCAGTCGCTGCGCGTTGTCACCCACGGTCGGATCATAGGGACTCAGCACGGGCGCGAGCAGGGAGGTTAGGCACACGAGACCGATGAGCGTCGCCGCGCCGAGCGCGAGGCGGTCCTGGCTGAACGCTTCCCAGAAGATCCGCCACTCCGAGGGCCGGCGAAACATCCGCGCTTCGGCCGCGGCATCCGCCGCCGTGGTCACCCCGGCGGTCTGTTCCTTGACGGGCACGTTCACCAGGCTCATCGCACCCTCCTCAGGCCCGGCGGATCCGGGGGTCCAGGGCCGCGACGACGATGTCGGTGCCGAGATTCACCAGCACGAACACGAAGGTGGTCACCAGGACCGCGGCCTGGACCACCGGCAGGTCACGCGCCACGATCGAGCTGTAGATCTGCAGCCCGATCCCCGGCCACGAGAACACCACCTCCGTGAAGAGCGCGCCACCCATCAGATAGCCCACCTGAAGCCCGACGATGTTGATGATCGGTGGCATCGCGTTCTTCATCCCGTGGCGCAGGATGATGTCGCGCTCCGACAGCCCCTTGGCGCGCAGGGCGGTGATGTAATGCTTGCGGATCACGTCGAGGAACGACGAGCGGACGAGCCGCGCGATGATCGCGGCCGAGACCGAGGCCGTCGTGATCGCGGGCAGCACCATGTGGTGGATGAGGTCACCCCAGGTCTTCGACGACGCCCGCATCGAGTACATCCCAGTCGCGGGGAACCAGCCGAAATAGAGGGCCATGACCACCATGAGAATGAGGCCGAGCCAGAACGCCGGCGTGTTGGCCACGATCAGGGTGAGCGACATGCTGATACGGTCGAACCACGAGTACTGCCGCGTGCCGGACACGATGCCCACCCCGAGGCCCACCACGATGCAGATCACCAGGCTGCCGGCGGTCAGCAGTACTGTGTTCCAGAACTTCGGCCAGACGAGCTGGGCGACCGGCACGTTCACCGCAATGGAGGAGCCGAAGTCGCCGTGCAGCACCTTCCACAACCACCGGAAGTACTGCACGTAGAACGGCTGATCGAGCCCGAGCGACTTCCGCACCATCTCGATCTTCTCGGTCGTGGCGGCGGGGCCGAGCAGCGCCTCCGCCGGGTCGCCGGGGATCAGCTTCATCATCAGAAACACCACGATCGAGACGCCGAACAGCACCGGCACGATCGTCGCAACTCGGTAGACGAGGAACTTGATCATGGCGAGGAGTTAGCCCGGGAGGCCTGCGCCTCCCGGGCCGCCGCCAACGCTCATCCGAGCCAGACCGTGGTCATGTCGTACCACTCCTCGGGCGCATGGACGAAACCCTTCACCTTGGGACTCAGCATCAGCGGCGCCAGATCGTTGATGATGGGCACCGCCGGCGCGTCCTCCTTGATCTTCTGGTTGATCTTGCGGTACAGCGCCGCGCGCTTGCCCTCGTCCATCTCGCCGCGGGCCTGGTTCAACATCGCGTCGGCGCCCGTATAGTACCCACCGTTCTGGCCGGCGCCGCCCGGCGGCGCGATGTGGGACGAGTTGGTCACGATGTCGATCCAGTAGTCCGAGGTCATGCCCCAGCTCATCTGCTGGCTGCCGACCTTGTTCGATGCGTCGTCCATACCCTTGATCCAGTAGCCGATGTAGGTGATCCACTCGTAGGTCCGGAGCTTCATGCGGATGCCGATCTTGGCCAGGTCGCGCTGGATCCACTCGGCCATCGGCACCGGGATGAGCTGCCCGCTGCCGTCGACGGACGTCTGCCACACCGTGTCGAAGCCGTTGGCGAATCCCGCCTCGGCCATGAGCTTCTTGGCCTGCGCCGGGTCGTACGGGTAGTCCTTGAAGTTGGGGTCGTACGAGGGACAGCATGGCGCCTGCAGCCCGCGGGCGGCCACGGCGGTGCCTTTCAGGAGCTGCTTGGCCATGCCTTCCCGATCGATGGCCATGTTGATCGCGCGCCGCACCCGAATGTCCTGATAGTTCTTGTCGCGCAGGTTGAAGGCGAAGTACCAGACGTGCGGCGCCGGACCCTGCTCGAGCTTGAAGCCCTTGGCCTTGAGATCGGCGATGCCGTCGGGGTGCGGCACGTAGATCATGTCGACCTCGCCGGCCTGCAGCGCCGTCATGCGAGCGGCCGGCTCCGGCATCGGCCGATCGATGATCCGGTCGAGGTACGGCTGCGTCCCCCAGTAGTTGGGGTTCCGCTCGGTGACGACCTTCTCTCCGCGCACGCGTTCCACGAAGCGGAAGGGTCCGGTCCCAGTCGGGTGCTCGGCGATGCCCTCGTTGCCGTACTTCTTGAGTGCGGTGGGGCTGATGAAGACGGCGGCGCCGCCGCCGCCCTGGACGAGCTGACGGAGGAAGTCGCCGTACGGCTCGCGCAGCACGATCTGCACGGTGCCCTCGTCAGGCGTCTTCACTTCCTTGAGGAACTGCCAGATCCACGTCGTGTAGGCGTTGGCGCGCGGGTAGAACTGCGGCGCGTCCTTGGCCGCGCAGCGGTCGATGTTGTACTTCACCGCGGCGGCGTCGAAGGGCGTGCCGTCATGGAACTTGACGCCCTTGCGGAGCTTGAAGGTGTAGGTCAGCGAGTCCTTGGAGATGTCCCAGGAGGTCGCGAGCTTGGGGATGAGCTTGGGATAGGGCACGTCGGCCTGGGTGAGGTCTTCGTCGATGAGGCCCTCGTGCATCTGCTTGCTGACCCGCCATGTCACCCAGCCGCCCGCGCTGTGCGGGTCGAGGATGTCGAGCTCGCTTTCCTTCGCGATGACGAGGGTGCCGCCCTTCTTGGGCCCCTGCGCCCGTGCCTTCGTCGTCAGGCCCAGCGAGCCGAGCAGGCTCATGGCGGCGGCGGTGGCGCCGATGCGGGCGCTCCGCCGGAGGAAATCGCGCCGGCTCAGTCGCCCCTCGATGAACGCCGCTTCGAGCGTCTCGAACGTCGGCCGGTCCTCTTCCATGACATCCCTCCCCGCCCGGCCGCTCTCACGAGCGGGCTCGGGCATGCACATGAGTGAGGCAATGCGCCGGTGCGAGCGGCCACACGACGTCTCCAGGGCGCGAAGCAGAGACACGAACCCCTCAAGCGTCGTTGGATGGGCGATGACTACACCCGGCGCGGAGGCCTTGTCAAGGAGCCCCCTCGGCGTCGAGGACGCCGGTCAGCGAATCAGCTGCTTCGCCAGGTCCTGGGTCTTGATGACTTCAGGCAGCGTCTCTTCCGAGTCGATCTGGGTCAGCTTCACCACGGGGGGCACGACCGCGTCGGGATTGCCGGGCTCTACCCCCACGAACCGGCTGTTGGTCTGCAGCTCCTTGGCCCACGCCGCCTGGGCCGGCTTCGTCAGCAGCCAGTTGATGAAGACCTTCGCCGCGTTGGGATGCGGCGCGCGGTTCAGCAGCCACACCACGCTGCCGGCGGATTGATAGTCGAACTCCGGCAACA
>Ga0075428_100000655_pt1 | contig 35561 bp, 34 predicted proteins | sample RhiMetdeltSRZDD2_FD_75291 | JGI IMG/M metagenome (GOLD analysis project Ga0075428, IMG submission 75291) | Populus rhizosphere microbial communities from Tennessee, USA - Rhizosphere MetaG P. deltoides SRZDD2 | ecosystem: Host-associated > Plants > Roots > Rhizosphere > Soil | place: USA... | reverse complement strand
CGGTCTTCGGCACGCGCTCGAAGACCGACCCGGCTCCCGCGCTCGGTGTCGAGGGCTTCGCCGCGATCGCGCGCGAGGCGCCGATCCCCGTGATCGCGATCGGCGGGATCACGCCGGATGCGATCGAAGTCCTGATCGAAGCCGGTGCCTGGGGTGTTGCGGTGCTTTCGGGGATTGTCTGTGCCGCCGATCCTGCGGGTGCGACGGCACTCTATCGTGCGGCGCTGGATCGAGCGCTCCAACGCGGACACGTGCGAACATGAGCCCGCTCGAGAACACTACAAAGACATTCCCGACGCGCGCGGATGTGGTCGTCGTGGGCGGCGGCATCATCGGTCTCGCCGTGGCGCACGAGTTGATCGAACGCGGACGGCGCGTCGTCGTCCTCGATGACGAACATCGCGCTGGCAACTCGACGCATGCCGCTGCCGGCATGCTCGCGCCCGCGGCGGAAGCGGACATCGAGCTGCCCGGGCTCTGCGAGTTCCGCCAGTGGAGCCATTCGCTCTACCCGGAATTCGTGGCGCAAGTGCAGCGACTCTCCGGGATCGATTGTGGCTTGGGCGCGGAGGGTACGCTTCTCGTCGCGCTCGACCGCGATCATGTGGCCGAGCTCGAGCGCCTGCGCCGCATTCTGCAGGCGCAAGGAATTGGCACGCAGCCGCTCGGCGCGGATGCCGTCGCGGCGCGCGAACCGGCGATCAGCTCACGTGTGCTCGAGGGCTTGTGGTTGTCGCAGGATCTCCATGTCGACCAACGCCGGCTGGTGCTGTCGCTGCGCGCGGCAATCGCAGCGCAGGGCGGATGGCGCAGCGGGCATGCCGTCGTCGACCGCGTGAGCGCCGATGGAGAGGTCGCCGGGCAGACGAGCTCGGGCGAAGCCTTCGTCCTCTGCGGCGATACGGTCGTGCTCGCAGCAGGCAGCTGGACGAACGTCGGGATCGGACTCGTGCGGCACTTGCCACTGCGGCCGGTGAAGGGGCAGCTCCTGCGTCTGCATGCTCCCGATCTCCTGCATCACGTGGTGCGCACGCCCGAGGTTTATCTCGTGCCGCATGCCGACGGCGATCTCGTGGTGGGAGCGACAGTGGAGGACCAAGGCTTCGATGCACGGCCCACGGCGGGGGCGGTGCTCGATCTGTTGCGCCACGCCTGGCGCGCCATCCCCAGCCTGCACGACCTGCCACTGCGGGAAATTGTCGTCGGTTTCCGCCCGTGCGCGCGCGATCATCGGCCGCTCATCGGTCGGGTCGAAGGACGGGTCCTGGTCGCGACGGGTCACTATCGCAACGGGATCCTGCTCGCGCCGGGAACGGCGCGCATGATCGCCGCGCTCGTCTGCGACGACCCACTCCCGGCATTGCTCACCCATTTCGACCCACGGCGTTATGGACACATGAGCGACACGGCGTTGCCGGTGCGTGCGGGGGGAGGGAGGTCATGAGTCGCCCTGCCGAGGAACAGGCCGTGCACACGGTGCGCGTGAATGGCGAAGGGCACATGCTGGCCGCAGGCACACACGTGGAGGCGATCGTCGCTCGGTTCGCTGGTGCACAGAGCGACGGCGTGGCGGTGGCGGTGAACGGCGAAATCATTCCGCGCCGACACTGGCGCGAAAGAGAGGTTTGCAATGGCGACGACATCGAAATCGTCCGCGCCGTCCAGGGAGGGTGACGGCAGGCGCGATGCGCCGGCTGCCGACACCGGCCTGCGGCTCGGAGACCTGCAGCTCGCGTCGCGACTCATCCTGGGATCGTCGCGCTACCCGAGCACGCAGGTGCTGCTCGACGCGCTCGCGGCAGCGGGCGCCGAGCTCGTGACCGTCGGCATCCGGCGCGTGAGCCCGACCGCGAGTGGCGGGGAGAATCTCTATCAGCTGCTGCGAGAGCATGGCTACAAGGTGCTGCCGAACACGGCAGGTTGCTTCACCGCGCGCGACGCCGTGTTGACGGCGCAGCTGGCGCGAGAAGCCTTGGACACGACGATGCTCAAGCTCGAGGTCATCGGCGACGAGGACACACTGCTTCCCGATGTCGCCGGCCTCGTCGAGGCGGCGCGCGAGCTGGTGCGGCAGGGGTTCCAAGTATTGCCCTACACGAACGACGATCCGATCACGGCCCAGAAGTTGGAAGATCTCGGCTGCATCGCCGTGATGCCGCTCGGGGCTCCTATCGGCTCGGGGCTCGGCATCCGCAATCCGCACAACATCGAGCTCATCGTCGAACGCGCCAAGATCCCCGTGATCGTCGATGCGGGGGTGGGGACTGCGTCGGATGTGGCGGTGGCGTTCGAGCTCGGTTGCGATGGCGTCCTGCTCAACACGGCGGTAGCGCGCGCACGCGATCCGGTGGCCATGGCAGAGGCGATGCGCGCGGCCGCGCGCGCCGGTTGGCTGGCTCGTCGCGCTGGGCGCATTCCACGTCTGTTCTACGCCGAGGCCTCGACGCCGATGACCGGTCGCATCGGCAGCCGCGAGCGCGATCAGCAGTCGTCGTGAGCGCGTCCCAGGGAACGGGCGAACGCGTCGAGCCGAATAGGGACACGCGCGTTCCGCATCTCTATCTGGTCGCCGCACGTGCGCTGTTTCCCGATGAGGGGACATGGCTCGATGCGATCGCGCGCGTCGGCGCAGCGCTCGCGGCGCTCCGCTCGCACACCGAGATCGCGAAGCTCCACATCGCCCTGCAAGTGCGGATCGAAGTGGCAGCCGAGGCAGCGGCGCTCGCGCCGCGCGCTCTCGAAGTCATTCGTCGGACGTGGGCCGCGATTCCTGTGTACCTCAACGCCGAGGCCGATGCGGCGGCGCTCGTCTTCGACGGCATCCACTGGCCCGAACGCCGCATTCCCACCGGCGCGCCGCGCACGCATCTGCCATGCGCAGCATCGGTGCATTCACTCGCGTCGTTGCGTTCGGCGGAAGCGGCCGGTGCGTGTTTCGCCGTCTTCGGGGCCATCTGGACGCCGTCATGGAAGCAGGATGCTGCCCGGGGTGTCGCGGGTCTGGGAGCTCTCACCGCGCAGGCCCGCATTCCCGTGCTCGCGATCGGCGGCATCACCGCTCGGCGCGCGAGTGCCTGCATGCAAGCCGGCGCCGCGGGGATCGCGGTTGCTAGCGGTGTGTTCACCGCGGACGAGCCGGCCCAGGCGCTGGTAACCTATGCGGACGTACTCAGCTCAGCGAAATCTCCACCAGCAATGTCATAGTGCAAGTATGCCGATGCGCGCGGAAGGTCAGATCTCGTGGAAAGTTCTCGAATCACAACTCGATTGATGGCGTATCTCCCAAGGTCGTAGCGTCTCTGCCCCTACCCTGCACGGCACGATTCCCGATTCTGACCGCGTTTTTCAGATGTGAGAGCAGAACGATTCCGGACCCGCTCCGCGAACTCGATTTCAATTCGTGCCGGCGGCGGTGGCGATGCTGTGTGGGCTCTCGCCGGCGGTGCGGCGGCGGACGACATCCTCGGCGGTGAGACGGCAGTGATCGCGCAGCGTGCGCAGGAGCACGAGCTCGCGCACTTCTTCGTCGGTCAGACGCAGATCGGCGCGGGGGTCCTGGCGCCACGTGGCGTACGGGCGCGCATAGGGGCCGCGGAGAGCGAGTGCGGCTGGCAGCGCGAGACGATAGATCTCGCTCCCGAGGCCGCACCGGCGCGTGATCGCATCCCAAGAGTGTCCATCCCGGCGCCAGGCGATGATCTCGTCGAGACTGCGTGTCGACACGCGCTCGAGATGCAAAGCGACTAGCAGGTCGTACTCGCTGAGCCAGGCCACATGGCGCTGCAACGTGACCAAGTCGGCGTCGAAATGATGCTCGAAGAGGAACCCGAGCTGCAGCGGCCGCGGGGGATCGGCCTGGACGTCGTGATCGAGTGCGGTCGCGAGCAGGAATCCGGCGACGACCAAGGTCCTGTTGAGGACAGTGCGCCGCATGGAAACCTCCCTCGCCGCGGTCGAAGAGGCATCGTGCAAGCACTACACCGCGGGGCGGGAGATACCTCGGCGCAACGTATGGAGTCGCATGCGGGGCTGTGAGCCCCGAGTGTCCAGACCGGGTCGTTGCTACTTGCGATTGCGATCACGCCCGTCAGCGGTTACAAAACGCGTCTGTGCTCCACTCGTCAGCGGTAGAGATTCTTGACGGCGCTCCAGGTGTGAGCCTCGATTGCCGTGGGCACGTACAGGACGACGAGCGACGGCCGAAAGGCTACGGTCGAGTTCTCGCTCGAATCCAAGCGCTTGGCGGTCCCGGTCGACACTTCGTTGCCGAGCAGGATCCAGCCGAAGTTCGATGACGTCCCATTCACCCACGCCTGCACATCGGCCACCAACCCGGCGCCCGACCAGGTGTAGTTGCCAATCCCGGCGACCGAGGTCGTGGCACTCACGGTGGTGGAGAAATCTCCGCCCGGCGTGCTCCAGCTGGCGCTGTTGAAGAAGCGATGCACCCAGGTGGCGTCGTTCGTGGTCGCTGGCGCGCCAGCGCCCTCGCCGCGTCCGGCTGCCGAAGTGCCCTCGCCCCAGTCCGCGAGGACGCGGCGCATCTGAACGTTGGTCGCGCCGGTATTCGTACGCGACATGTGCAAGGTGAGGCTCACGCCCGTAATCGTCGCCCCGGCGGGGATAGACGAGACATCGAAGGCAATGAGGCCGCGACGCACGCGCTGATCGGCCGGAAGCAGAGTGGTGGTTCTGCCGACGAAGAAGTGCATGCCCGCGCCGTTGCTGAGCTGGCCCGTGGCATTCTGGTACAGCGTGTTGTCCTTCGCTGCAGACAAGATGGCGGTGTCGGCGTTGACCGCGGGCACATGCAGTGTCGCACACACGGCCAGCACGGAGAGCGAAGCAAAGCGGCGTATCATGAACACCCTCCACGCGTTGCTGGCGCACCGAAAATCGGCGTGCCGGTGTCGGAACGAGTCCTTCAAGGGCCGATTTCTTGCAGCACGACGTCGACCACCAACTCGCGACCTTCGCGCACGAGCTTCACTTTGACCTTGTCACCGGGCTCGTGTCGGTCGAGCGCGTCGACCATGTCGCCGTAGTTCTCGATCGGGTCGCCGTCGATGCCGACGATGACATCGAGATAAATGAGGCCGCCACGATCGCGGCGGGCCGGCTGGATGCCGGCACCCTCGGCCGCGCTGCCCTCGCCGACGCTCATGACTGCGACACCGCTGCGCAGGCCCCAAGATCGCGCCCGATTCTCGGGCACGACGACGACGCCGAGTCCGGCGCGCTTGACGCCACCGTATTGGATGAGCTGCGGCACGATCTGCATCACGGTGTTCACGGGCACGGCGAAGCCGATGCCGGCGCTCTGGCCCACCTGCGAGATGATCGAGGTGTTGACGCCGATCAGTCGTCCTGCCGAGTCGAGCAGAGGCCCGCCGGAGTTCCCGGGGTTGATCGAGGCGTCGGTCTGGATGACGTCGTGAATGTTGGTTCCGGTGATCGACTTGATCTCGCGTCCGAGAGCGCTGATCACACCCGTGGTGAGCGTCTGGTCGAGACCGAATGGATTGCCGATGGCGAGCACCTTCTGGCCGACGATGAGATGATCCGAATCTCCGGGTTGGATCGGACTCAAGGCGCTGGCCGGCGCGGCGATGCGCAGCACCGCCAGATCCTTGTTCGGCTCGGCGCCGACGCGCTCGGCGTCGTGGACCGAGCCGTCGGCCAAGGTCACCGAGAACTCGCTGCCGTTCGCTACCACGTGGAAGTTGGTCACGATGTGGCCGTTGCGATCCCACACGAAGCCCGAACCGCTGCCGACGGGAATCTCCAGGATATTGAGCGTGAACATGTCCTGCCGTCTCTCTTTCGAGGTGATGAAGACGACGGCGGAAGACACGCGGCGGAAGACGTCGATGGTATTGCGCTCGTCTTCGAGCAAGCCGGTGGGCAGTGGCGGTTCGTCGCCGGTCTGGGATCGAACAGCGGGTGGGCTCTCGCCGGCCAGGTTGCCGGCACTGGTTTGCGCCGGGTCCTCCGTGGTGGCGGCCTTGCCGGGGTCCACGCCTTGGCTGTTCGGCGTGGAGCCAGGGGTCTCGCGCGTGTCATCGGAGGCACACGCGACGGCGAAGAGGCAGGCAACGGCGAACACGACATGCTCGAGGCGCATCCGAACATCCTCCCTCCGAACCGACCGACCTGGCATCGTGGTCTCGGCGAGGTGGGATTGTCGCCGAGTGCGGCGCCCGCCAGCAAGGGGTGAGCGATTTTGACGATGGGGTGGCTGATTCGGCGGTGGGTCGGCGGATCTAGGGAAGGTCGCGCAGCGGCCGGTAGGTGTGGCGGAGATCACACGCCATATAGATGACGTCGACGTACGCTCGTCCATCCTTGATGTTGTTCGGGAAGATCCCCCAGGTGCGGAAGCCCAGCTTCTGGAACAGCTCGATGGCCGCCACGTTGGTGAGCCGGACGTCGAGCCAGACGATCTCGACCTTGCGGCGCTTGGCTTCGGCCAGCAAGCGCTGGACGATTGCTGCGCCGAGGCCGTGCCGCTGCATTTCGTGGCGCACCATGACGCGACCCATTTCCCAGCAGTGACGCCGCAGCTCGTCCGCCGGATCGCGCCGAATGAGGCCGAAGCCATCGAGTGGCTTCGCCCCGGCCACCACCGCGATCGCGTCGCCGTCGCTCATGCCCTGCTGCAGGCGGCCGAAATACTGATCGGCGCTCTTGCGGCTCATGGGCTTCTGGAAGCCGATCGTGCCCCCATGCCGGATGCTGCCATTGAAGAGCTTGTGCAGGGCGGCCGAGCCCTCTGTGGAAAAATCGGAGGCGCGGACGAGGCGCAGCGCTGGTCGGGATGCAGGCATTGCGGATCCTCCTGCGGCGAAACGACGAACCGCGGCAACATAGCACGGGAGCGATCCCGGGTGAGGGCGAATTCCTGTGCGCGCTTCCGGTGCGTGGATCGAGTCGGCTCGGATCCGCGCAGACGGGGAAGCCAGACACCGGGCGCCGCAGGATCGGCGCTCTTGTTGCTTGCCGAATCGCATCCAGGTGAGGGACCCTGGGCTGCACGGGAGGGGGAGGCGGGATGCACGGACTCGGGTGGGCAGTCGTTATCGTCTACGCGGGCGCCGTGTTCCTCATTGGCTGGCTCACGAGCCGCAACCAGAGCGGCACCGACGAGTTCTTCCGCGGTTCACGACGCCTGCCGTGGTGGGCGCTCGGAATCTCCATCATCGCCACCGCCTTCTCGGCGGCCTCGCTTCTCGGAGGACCCGGAGAGGGCTATGGCCACGGGTTTCTCTGGTTGCAGCTGCAGCTCGGCGACTTGATCGGGTACCTGCTGGTCTGCACTTTTTTCCTGCCGCTGTTCGCGCGTCTCGATCTGACCACGGCCTATGAGTGGCTCGAGATGCGTTTCGACGCCAAGACTCGGTCGCTGGCCTCGATCTACTTCATCCTGTTCGTCGTCGTGCGTCTCGGTGCGCTCCTCTACGGCGCCGCCCTCGTCGTCGCCGAGGTGTCCGACTTGTCGTTGCCGGTGTCGATCTGCATCGTCGGTGTGGTGGCGGTGATCTACACGGTGGCGGGCGGCCTGGCGGCGGTAGTGTGGACCGACGTCCTGCAGTGGGGGGTCGTGATGCTCGGGATCGGCGCCTGCCTCTTCGTCGTGCAGAGCGAAGTGGACGGAGGCCTGTCCCAGATCATCGCGACGGCGCGCGCCGGGGGCAGGTGGACTCTCCTCGACTTGTCGTGGAATCCGCAGTCGATCCGCGCGCTGCCGACGGCGATCCTCGCCTACGGCATGCTCGCGTTCGCAGTCGCCGGCACGAACCAGCAATCGGTGCAGCGCTATCTCGCCTGCGCCGACGTGCGCGCATCACGTCGCGCCGCCATGCTCGCCTGGGGCGCAGGGTTCATCGGTGTCGGCGGCACCTTGCTGCTCGGGGTCTTCCTGTATGCCTTCTATCAAGCGGCACCCGGGCACTTGGCGGCGGACGTGCAGCCCGATCGCATCCTGCCGATCTTCATCGCCACCGAATTGCCGGCGGCGGTCGCGGGTTTGTTGGCTGCCGCGATCTTCGCCGCCGCGATGTCTTCCTGCGATTCCGCCATGCACTCGTTCTCGACTTGCCTGGTCGTCGATTTCTACCGGCGTTATTTCAAGCGCAACGCCGCAGAAACGCATTACCTGCGCGTGGCGCGTCTGCTGGTGCTCTTGTCCGGGGCGATCGGGATCATCTCGGCGTTCTACGTCGCCGGCAAGGGGCAATCCTTGTTGTCGTTCCTGGCCACCTACACGTCGTACTTCGTCGGACCGGTGCTGGGGTTGTTCCTGCTCGGCATGTGGTCGCCGCGTGCCAATGGGCATGGCGCCTTCTGGGGCGCATGCGTCGCCGCGGGCGGACTGTTGCTCTTCAACCAACTCGGCCCGTGGAAAATCCCGGGCGTTTGGTTCAGCGCAGTCAGCGCACCTCTCACCTACGTTTTCGGCACGCTGATCTCGTTGATCGTGAAGCGGACGCCGGTTCCCGCGCGTCCCGAGCTCAGTGTCGCGGCCGCACCAGCGCGAATTCTGTGACCCCTGCCAGGTCTTGTACCGACGGAGCCTGCGGCGAACGGAAGCCGAGGAATTGCGCCCGCGCTGCGGCCGCGGCCTCGGCGTCGAAGCGCGAGTCCCCCACCACGAGCGCGAGTCGAGGATCGATTTGCAGATCCTCGCATGCCAGGAGGACGAGATCCGGCGCCGGCTTGGAAGCATGCGCCGCCGATGCGCCCGCCGTCGTGTCGATGAGACCGATGAGACCGGCCCACGCGAGGATGTCGCGCGCGAGCAATGTGGGGGTGTTGGTGACGACGCCGCGATGGATGTCGGCGTCGCGCAGCCGGCACAGGAGTGCACGCGCGCCGGGCTGCACTTGCATCACGGCGTCGAAATCGAGGAGATGATCCTCGTAGAAGCGTGCGACTTCCTGGGTGGCGCAGCCGGGGAAGAACTCGCGCACGTCGGCCTCGATTCCCTGCCCCCAGCTCTCATCGAAACGTGCGCGGCTGACATCGGGTGTGCAGAAATGTCGCGTTGCCAGGTTCAGCAGCTGAAACCAAGCTTCTGAGCTTTCCACCAAGACGCCGTCCAGATCGAAAAGGACGGCTCGCACTTCGGACATGCCTCACTCCTCGTCCACCAGGGCGGATCCATGCGCTCATTCGGCGCACGCGTCGTTGCAACTTGATCAGCGGGGAAGCGAGGACATCATAGCAGGCGGGCGGGGACGCGGCGAGCAGTTTCGGCGGGTACGCTCGGGTGGCGCGCGACAGGGAATCGCAACGTTGCGATGTGGTCCTGTTCGCGACGGATCATTCCCAGATGGGATCAATTCCGCGCTGCGGCGCGCTCGAAGACCTCGAGCGCCTGCATGGGCTGCTTGAACGGGGCAACTACGTAGACGCCCGCAGCACTCCGGTTGCGCTCGAGCGCCGCAATCAGCTCGGCGGCGAGCTCGAAGCCGACTTCACGCTCGCGCGGACCGGCCGCTTCCAGAGCGCGGCATACGCTTTCTGGGACCACCACACCGGCGACGTTTTCGTTGATGCGCCGCGCCTGTTTGAGACCGATCAGGGGCCAAACGCCGAGGATGATGGGGATGTCGACCCGGCCCGCGATCTGATCGTGGAAGATCGACCAGCTTTCGAGGTCGAAGAACGGCTGTGTCATGGCGAAGTCGGCCCCGGCTCGGACCTTGTCTTGGAGACGCAGCAGCTCGGCGCCGAGGTGGGGGGCGTTCTGATTGACCGCGACACCGATTCCGAGCGGGAAGGCGGGCATGCCGGTCTTGTCTCCCGTCCGGCTGCCGCTCCGCAGCATCGCCAGTGCGCGGACGAGGCCGATGCTGTCCACTTGGTAGACACCTTTGGCCTCGGCATACAGGTCCCCCTTGGGCGGGTCGCCGGCGATGACGAGAACGTTGCGCACGCCGCCCCATGATGCAGCGCCCAAGACCTGGGAGAGCACGCCCGCGACGCTGGCATCCCGGGGTGTGATGTGTGCCAGGGTCTCGAGGCCCATGCGCTCGATGCCGGCGGCGATTTGCAGCGAGTCCTGGCGACCGCCGCCGCCGGAGCTGTTGATGTCGACGAGGTCGACGATCTTTCGCGCCAGGATCTCTTCCACCACCGCGCGGTTGAGTGCATCGGCGGGGCCGCGCTGCGGATCGATCTGCAGGCTGCGAACGAACTGGCCGGATGCAAGCCGCGCCAACAAACCCGAGATCTGGCCGGCCATGGGGCCGGCGAAGGGTTCTTCCACCACGAGCTCGGCGCGCACGCGCACGCGTGCCGGCGCGGGGTTCACCGGTTGCTCGCGTGCGCTTTGCACGCTGGTGGCGATGACCTGAATCTGCTCGGGAGTGGTGCCGCAGCAACCGCCGATGAGGCGTGCGCCGAGGCCGAGCGCGTCGCGCGTGAACGTCTCGTAATACTCGCGCGACATGTCGGGATAGAGGACGCGCCCGCCGACGCGCTGGGCGAAGCCGGCATTCGGCATGATCGTGAGCGGCAGATCCACGGCGTGCGCCATGTTTTCCAAGACCGCCAGGCTCGCCTGCGGTCCGAGACTGCAATTGACGCCCACGGCCTGCACCTGCTGGGTGCGCGCCACGCGCACGCCGGCGGTGGGCGTATCTTCGCCCGAGGCGAGCTCGCCGCGTTCATCGAAGCTCATCGATGCGATCAGGACAGTCGACGTGCTCACTTGGCGCACGGATTCGATGGCGAGCAGGAGCTCGTCGAGGCGCGAGAACGTTTCGAGCAGCAGCAGGTCGACACCCCGGTCCAGCAGCAGCTCGGCCTGCTCTTGAAACTGACGCATCTGTTGCGCCGCGCTGGGGTTCGTGTCCAGCAACCAATCGGAGTCCAGAGGACTGATCGAGCCGGCGATCCACACGTCGCGGCCGCAGGCATCCCGCGCGTCGCGCGCGATCTTGACCGCGCCAGATACCAACGCATCGGCGTGGATCCCGAGCCCCAGGCGATCCAATCGGGCGCGGCTGGCGCCGAAAGTATTGGTCGTGATCATGCGGGCCCCGGCCGCGATGTAGCTCATGTGCACGCTCTGCACCACATCGGGATGCACGAGGTTGATCTCGAGCAGTGCATGCGCCATCGCCGCCGGCCCGCCGCGCGGCAGCGAGCGCGCGATCATCGATCCCATGGCGCCGTCGGCGACCAGGACGTCGACTCGCAGGGTGTCGAGGAGGTTGGGCAAGAGCGTCTCCCATACAGTGGCGGCTGAAGGAGAAGGTTACCACAACTGCGATTCGCCTAGACCTGAGCATGTTGGTTGGGACGTTGCGACCGCGAGCCCGCCGCGCATAGGATCGGCGCCGGAGGTAGCGCAATGGCGGCTCGAGCACGCACTCGGCAGACGATCACCCCGCCTTGCGGCACGGTGCTGCGCATTCGATTCGACAGTCGCGTGCTACGCGGGAACCGGCTCGGCGACCCGAGCGTGCGCGAGGTGCCGATCTACCTGCCGCCCGGATACGAGAGCTCCACGCGCCGCTATCCCGTGCTCTTCGCACTGGCTGGATTCGCCGGCGGCGGGCGTTCGTGGCTCAACACCGCGGCGTGGGGCGAGGCGCTCGACCAACGCCTCGATCGCTTGCACGCGACCGGCGCCATGGCAGCGTCGATCGTCGTCATGCCCGATTGCTTCACGCGCTGGGGTGGCAGCCAGTATCGCAACTCGACGGCGACGGGTCGCTACGCCGATCATCTGATTCACGAGCTGGTCCCGTGGGTGGATCGCGAGTTGCGCACGCTCGGCGGCAGAGATCATCGCGGCATCTTCGGCAAGTCGAGCGGCGGCTATGGGGCGCTCGTCCTGGCCATGCAGCACCCGGATGTCTTCGGCGGCGTGGCGTGCCACAGCGGCGACATGGGTTTCGAGTATTGCTACTTCCCCGATTTCACCAAGTTCTTGCGTCAGGTGCACGAAAGTGGCGGAGTCGCACGCTTCGTGCGCGACTTCGAAGCCGCGCGACGCAGGACGCAAGCACAGTTCGATGCCATGAACATCTTGGCGATGTCGGCCTGCTATTCCCCACGTCCGGGAGCCCCGCTCGGGATCGCCTGGCCGGTGGACTTGGCGACCGGCGAACCGGACCGGCGTGTCTGGGAAAGATGGCTGCGCAGCGATCCCTTGCGCATGCTGTCGCAACACGCCGGAGCTCTGCGCCGCCTGCGTTTTCTTTTTCTCGATTGCGGCACGCGCGACGAGTTCGGGCTGCTGTGGGGCGCACGGCGGATGCACGCAGAGCTGCGCCGGCGCCGCATTCGGCACGTGTACGAGGAATTCGGCGACGGGCACATGAACACGAGCTATCGGCTCGAGCGTTCCCTGCCCAGGCTGAGCCGCGCACTCCGGAAGGCTCCCCCGCTGAAATAGGAACCAATTGCCCCGGCTGGGTCTACGAAAGCAAGAACGGGGGACGGCGGTTGCCGGCGCGTCGCCGTTGCGGGTATCCCCCTTCGGGGGGACGTCGGGCGTTTCGCGAGCCCCGGGGCTCCCGAGCCGGCCCCGAGGCCTGGGCCCGTTGCGCGGCGATTCCCTGCCCCCTTATATTGACCGCGTTTAGCTCGCCATTCCCGAACCGACGCGCCCTGGGAGATTGGCGATCGAGGTCGGCTCGTCCGACGGGACGACCGCGTGGGTGCGACGGCCCTGCGAGGGAACCGCGCGGATTCATGTAGAAACGTAGGTGGAGTGATGAAGGCTGTGGTTTTGCGTTCCTCCCGCCGGCTGGGAATGATGCGGTTGCTGGCCCTGGCCGGACTGATCGTGGTCGCGGGCTTGAGTTCGGCTCTGGCGAGCGATCTGGATCCAGTCATGGAGGCTCTGGGGAAGGATGACCTTGCGGGCGCACAGGGCATGTTGAAAGCGATCCTTGCCAAGCAGCCCGATGACCCGGAGCTTCATGGCTTGCTGGGGGAAATCCACTGGCGGCGCGGCGAGCTCAAGGACGCGCGCGAGCATTTCGACGCGGCGCTGGCCAAGAGCCCCAACGACGCCCGCGCGCTCGCGGGTTTGGCGTTGGTGGCGCTCGGGCAGGATGACGTGGAAAACGCCGAATCGCTGGCCAACAAGGCGGTCGCGAGCGACAAGAAACTCTGGCTGGCCAACTTCGCCCTCGGGCGCGTGCTGATTCGCAAAGGCAATATCGAGGGAGCGTTCGCCTCGCTCGAACGCGGCAAGGACACGAAGAAGCGCGCCGACGGTCGCGATCTGTTCGAAGAAGGCATGGGATTGCTGGCCCTGGCTGAAAAAGACGTCGAGGGTGCCGAGACGAATTTGATTCGCGCCCGCGCGCTCGCGCCAAACACGGTCGAGCACGTCATGGCTCTGGCGGCAATGTACGAATCGACCGAACAGTGGGGACAGGCGGCGAAAGTGCTCGAGGACATGCAGGCGAAGATCGGGCGCAGTCCGCAGCTTTCGTATCGACTCGGTTATGCCTACGAGAACATGCGGCGCTGGAACGATGCGGCCAAGGAATACCAGGCGACTCTGCAGGCCGACTCGACGTTCGTGCCGGCGCTCGGGGCGCTCGGGCATCTCTATCTGCTGGATACCTCGAAGACGCCGCTCGCGATCAGCTTGCTCGGTCGTGCAGTGGCGTTACGGCCCACGGCAGCCGTCCGGCTCGACTACGGCATTGCGCTCACGCGCGCCGACCGCGCGGCAGAGGCCATTCCGCAGCTCGAAGCGGTGCTGGCCGAGGACCCGAGTCCGGCGGTGAAGCTGGCGCTGGCTCGGGCTTACCTGCGCGGCGACATGGCGCCGAAGGGTCTCGCCATCCTGGAGGGCGACCCGGAGCTGCGCGCCGAGGCCCAAGCGGCCGATCTCGTACTCGTGGCCGCTGCCTACATCGAGGCCAAGGATTTCGCCAAAGCCCGGACCTATTTGGACCAGGCGGAGGCGAAAGAGCCCGAGCTCTCCGACATCGCCTACCGCCGAGGGCTCATCTACATCTATGAGAAGAACTACCCGGCGGCGATCGAGCAGCTGCAAAAGAAGCTCGCAAGCGACCCGCAGAGCACGATGGCGTGGCGCAATCTCGGCGTCGCGTACCAGGGCAGCCGGGATCCCAAGGGCGCGGCGGAGGCCTATCGCAAGGTGACCGAGCTTGCACCCCAATCCCTGCAGGGGTGGACGAGCTACGCCAACGTCCTTTCCGAGCTCGGCTCGAAGGACCAGGCCAAGGCGGCTTTCGACCGGGCGTTGCAGATCGATGCGAAATCGGCCGCGGCGCTCCGCGGTCGGGGCTACCTCTACTTGGCCTCGGAGCAGTATCCTCAGGCGATCACCGACCTGCGTGGGGCGACGGCGAGCGATCCGAAGGACCTCGAAGCCCTGGTCTGGTTGGCGCAGGCGCAGTTCAATTCCGGGAACAGGCAGGACGCACAGGTTTCCGTCGAGAAAGCCCTGGCCATGGACCCGACCAACGAGTTGGCGAAGGAGCTGCAGAATGCCCTCGCGGGCAAGTCGCGTTAGAACCGCAACCTGAGGAACTCGAGGAGGAGGTGCCGATGGCCGTCAAGGTCGAAAAGATGGGCGATGTCGCCGTGGTGATCCCCGAGGGCAACTTCTTCGGCGGCAAGGAAACCGACGAGCTGGACAAGAGCATCAAGTCGCTCTCGGCCGACGAGAACAAGAAGATGGTTCTCGACCTCGGCCGGGTGAACCATCTGAACAGCATGGCCATCGGCCTCCTGGTCAGCGCCCACACCAATTATCAGAAGCGCGGGGGTCGGATCGTACTCGCCAACGTGGATCGGAGAATCTCGAATGTCTTCGTCGTCACGAAGCTCTCCCTCGTCTTTGAGGTTGCGGGCTCGCGCGAAGAAGCGCTCGCGGCACTCGGGGCTTAGCGCGCCGTTCTCGAGCCGAACCATCGTCCGCAAGCCGGACGACATGGTCGTGTCCCGGCACGGACGATTCGCCGATCTCGAGCTCTCGCAACGGCTGCTGCAGGCGGCGATCGAGGAACGCGCGCGGCGTTTGGCGGGTGTGCGTCACAAGCGCATGGTTCCCGCCGATCGAGCCGCGATCCGAGCGCGCCGCCTGGCCGCGTTGCAGGCCGCGGGAAAGGTGAAACCCAAGCTCAAGATTCTTCGCGAGCCACTGCCGGAAGGGAAACGGCTCGAACCACCTCCTGAAGACGTGAAAGCGAGGCGATGGACTGTGCGTGGAACGTTGTGGCTCTGGTTTGTCATCTTCGGCGCCCTCGGGGTCGGTTACCTCATCTATGGGCAGTTGCCGGAGCACATCCAAGCGGGCGGCATTTTCGTCGCCGTGCTGCTGGCGCTCGGCATCATCCTGTCGGTGATCGTCCTCGAGCGCTTGTGGACCATTCGTGGCGCCAAGGGGCGCGAGTCGCTTTCGGTATTCGTCAAGAAGATCCAGGCGATGATCCAGAACAACGACCTGGAAGGGGCGCTGGATCTCTGCCGGCGCCAGCGCGGAGCGCTGGCGAACGTGGTCTATGCCGGTGTCGACACCTACATGGCGACCGAGCACAAGGAGATGACGGACGAAGAGCGCATGGACGAGACGCGGCGTTCGCTCGAAGAAGCGAACGCGCTGGAGACACCGCTCCTCGAGCGCAACCTGGTGTTCCTGTCCACCATCGCCTCAATCGCCACGATGACCGGCCTCACCGGCACGACTCGCGGCATGATTCGCGCCTTCTCCGCCATGTCGAGCCAAGGGATGCCCGATGCCAGCCAGCTGGCGCTCGGCATCTCGGAGGCGCTGTGGAACACGTTGCTCGGACTGGCGATCGCGCAGGTAGGGATCGTCGCCTTCAACTACTTCTCGACGCGCGTGGACAACTACAACTTCATGATGGACGAGACGGTGCACGAAATCCTGCAGCTGCTGTCGCGCAAGGAGAAGAGCGCGGTCGCCTGAGTCCGTGCCAGTGAACGGCTTGGTGCGAGGAGAGAAAGATGGGACGCAAGAAACGCATCGGCATCGCGATCGACATGACGCCGTTCGTGGACATCGGCTTCTTGCTGCTCATCTTTTTCATGAGCACGACGTCGTTCAAGCCGCCGGAACCGATTCAGCTGGCGCTGCCGTCGTCGCATTCCGAGTTCAAGGTGCCTGAAAGCGACGTGTTGGTGCTGTACGTCGACAAGGATGGCACGCTCGCCATCCAGACCGGGCTGGTCGCCAAGGAGGCCGACTTCATCGAGGTCAAGGACCTGGCGACCTACGTCATCAACGCACGGGCTCGCAACCCGAAGTTGCGCATGGCGATTCGCGCCGACAAGGACACACCCTACGGGGCGATGGCCGACGTCATGAAGTCAATGCAACTCTCGAACACGTTGCGCTTCAACCTCGTCACCGAGCTGGAGGACAGCTTCTTCGACCAGAGCAGCTTCCCCGGCAAGGGTGGAGCGCATTGACGCTTGAGCCGCGCGCCCCGAGTGACCGGCGCGTCGCGAAGGAGAGGTGAGAGTCCATGGGTGGTCTGGACATCGCAGCCCACGAAGGTGGCGCTGGCAAAAAGAAGGGCGTTCTCAGCCACAAGAAAACGCGCGGCCGCGTCGCCATCGACATGACGCCGTTCGTGGACATCGCCTTCTTGCTCCTGATCTTCTTCATGGTGACCACCGTGTTCCGCTTGCCGCAGGCCATGGAGCTCAACTTGCCGCCGGATGACGTCGACGTGGAAGTCGCCGAATCGAACGTCTTCATGCTCTACGTCTATGGTGATGGCGAGATGGTTTTCCGCCTGGGCACCGATGGCCCGTTGGAAGCGGTGCAGTTCGCCGGCCTGCGCGAAATGCTCGGGGATATGTTGCGGCAGAACGACAAGCTCATTACCTTGGTCAAATTCGAGCGCGCGACGCCATACCATTGGATGGTGGACGTGCTCGACGAGTTCCTGCTCGGGGATATCAAGCGCTACAGTTTCGACGCGATGACCGCGGATGAAGTGGCCGAGGTCAAGGGAGGCGCCTGATGGCGGTCGTACGACTGGGCTATGCCGCCGCGGGGCGTTTTCCGCGCTGGGGCTACCTCGACAAGTTCGACACCAACGTGGTCATGCCGCGGGCGTTCATCGCCACAGCGCTCACCTTCATCCTCATCACCGCTAGCGTCGTCGGGTACAACAAGTTCCAGGAATATCGTCGCGGCAAGCAAGTGCATACCGCGACTCGCCGGCCCGTGCGCGTGCTCACCGCGGCCGAGATCGGCGTGCCACCGTCGCTGATGCAGACGCAGACGACGGCGGTGAAGGTGGAAGTGAAGACCCAACCGAAGGTGGCGATGCCGGTGCCGGTGCCCGACGAGGAAGCGGTGGAAGAGACCATCGCCACCACCGAGGAGATGTCGGCGGGCTCGAGCAATCTGGGGCTGGCGCTCGGATCGAGCGACAGCCTGGTCATCGATGCCGGCGACATCGGACTGCCGAGCCCCGACGATTACGTCGCCTTCGAAAAGGCGCCCGAACTGGTGAAGATCGACCCCGTGGTGTATCCCGACATCGCGCGGGAAGCCGGCGTCGAGGGCACGGTCATGGTGCGTGTTCTCGTTGGCGACGATGGCTTCGTCAAAGACATGATCATCATTCAGAGCGTGCCGATGCTCGACGAATCCGCCGCCGATGCGGCGTGGACCGCGGTGTTCAAGCCTGCCTTGCAAAAGGACCGACCCGTCGCGGTGTGGATGGTGATCCCGCTCGAGTTCAAGATGCACGAGTAAGTGCCGGGTCTGCCGATGCCACCATTCCCGGAGGCATCGAAGGGTCGCCTTCGGGGTGGATGTGAGGATGTCCGTGCGGCTCGGCGCTCCACGATCTTGTTTTCCTCGTCTGTCACTCGCCGCGTGCATCGCCGTGCTGCTGGTCGCTGGCAGCTCGACCCCTTGCGATCCAACCCCCGGGATGGCAACCGCGGTTGCAACGGGCGGCGCCGATCCGACCTGGAGGCACGATCGCCTCTGGGACGATGGCAAGGCCGAGTTCGCGGCCTACGAGGCCACGTGGCGGCGTTACGAGCAGCTCTACACCGGGCGCGTCCTGCTCGTCCTGGTCAAAGAGCCCTGGGCGCCCGATCTCGGAGTGAAGGCCGATCGACCGCGGCCGGACGGTTTCGACGTCCTCAAGCTCAACCACGTGCGCGACATCCCGACCGGGATCTACACCTATCATCAGATGGCGAGCATCCACTTCCGCCGCGACGACGGCACCTTGGTGAAACTCGTGGCCTCGAGCACCGAGGCGTGCGGAATCGCCACGGCAAGACTCGCCTCGGGAGCGTTGGACACGCATTCCTATTTCGACGGCGAAGGGGATCGCCGCACCACGGTTCCCGCCACTGCGCTTCCCGAGGATGCGCTCCCGGCACTGCTGCGTGATTACGTCCGCGGCGACCCTCCTGAAAGTCTCCAGGTCTTGCCGCTGCTTCTCGCGGGACGCTTCGGAACGTTGCAGCCAGAGTGGTTCAAGGTGCGCAAAGGCAAGGAGCTCTCGCACACGGTCCCGGCCGGCACCTTCAAGGCAATCGACATCGTGCTGCAGAAATCGGAGAAGACACGGACCTACACGTTCGAAGCCGCAGCACCGCACCGCCTGCTGCGTTTCCGCACTCAGGATGGGACCGAATACCGCCTGTCGAAGGTCGAGCGCCTAGCCTACTGGACCCTGCACACCCCCGGCGACGAATCCTGGTGGCCCCCACACCTGCTCGACCGAACAAATCGCGCGACAACTCCACCGCGTGAGGCCAACCCATGAACGCAGCCAAGCGGCCGCACACTTCGTCGAGGCGGCGTCACGAGCGCGTCCGCGAGCGCAGGATGCGCGAGCAGCGCTCGTGCCGAGCGACGAGCGCGCAGGAGCGCGTGCGAGGAGCGTCCGCCTCGACGAAGTGTGCGGCCGCTTGGCCGTGGCCACGAGCACCCTTCGCGCGGATCTGCCTCTTCGTAGCCCTGCTGGTTCCGGCCGCTCAAGCTGGAGAGGAGAGCCTGCCGCGAGCCGCGCGTGCTGCACTAGTCGTCCACCCGTCCCGTGTGAAGGCGCAGCCAGCCGCCGCATTCGCACTCGGCATTCCATGGGTCGTGCGCGCGTTCCAGAGCTACGCCATCGTCGCCGAACATGGCGAGCACTTCACGGTGCTGGTGGTCGGAACGGATTCCGCGCAAGAAACCGTGGGCCTAGCAAGCGGCTCCGGCAAGCTCGACAAGGCGTTCGAAGCTCTGCGTGGCGCGCCTGCCGGCAAGATCGCAGGACATGACGTGTACTCCATGCCGCGCAGCCCGGACCGAATCGCTCTGGTGGGAACCCAGCAGATCTTCGAGGGCAGCTCCGAGGCGTTGCGGCGGGCCCTCGACCACGCGCCCGCCGACCCGGCTCGACGCGAATTGGAGCAGAGCTTGATGGCGGCGCCTGCACGTCCAGCGGCGGCCACTCTCCTGGTGCTCTCGGCTCCGGAGGAAACCAACCTGGTGGAGATTCTCCACGATCTGGATGCGATCTGGCGTGGGTTGGACAAACTCGCCGCACCCTACCAGACGCCGATGAAGATGCTCGGTGATTTGCGCGGTGCGCGCGCCGATATCTGGCAGGAAGCCGATTCAGTGCACGTTCGGGCGCTTCTGGTCTCGACGGGTGAGCTGGACGCCAAGCGTGCGCTGGTGGCGCTGCGCACGGCACGCCAGTTGGCGCCGCTGGCTTCCGATGCGGCGGTCCGGTCCGGGTCGCTGACGAAAGCCGATGCCGAGCTGTTGTTGCGCACCCTCGAATCCATGCGTTCGCGGGTCGAGGACGATCAGGTCCATGTCGATCTGTCGATCGACGCCGCGTCGTTGCTGCCGGGCGGCCGCGCCGTGCGGCAGTAGCCGATCGGTCGCGTCACGCCGTCGCTCGCCGGGGTCAATGCTGCAAGGCTTGGGCGAAATCTTCGATCAAATCATCCACCGCTTCGATGCCGACGGAGACGCGCACCAAGTCGTCGGTCAAACCTAGCCGTTCGCGCTCCTCTGGCTGCAGGCCCAAGTGCGAGCTGCGTGAAGGGCGCACGACCAGCGACTCGGTGCCGCCGAGGCTGGGCGCATGCAGCGGGATGCGCACACGGCGCAGGAAGCGGTCGGCGACCGCAGCATTCGCAGCATAGAAGGACAGCATGCCGCCGAAGCCGGAGAACAAACGGCGTGCGCGTGCATGTCCGGGATTGCTCTCGAGCCCCGGATAGTTGACGCGCCGGACCTCCGGCCGCTCGGCGAGAAAGCGCGCCAGACGCAGTGCGCTGTCGTTCTGTCGTTGCACCCGCAAAACCAGCGTCTTGAGCCCGCGCTCGAAGAGAAAGCAGGCGTGCGGGTCGAGCGCGGCACCCAGATGATTGAGCTTGTGACGCACCCGTTCGACTCTCTCGCGCGCGCCGATGAGCACCCCGGCGACGATGTCGCTGTGGCCGTTCAGATACTTGGTGGCGCTGTGCACCGACAAGTCGAAGCCGATCTCGAGCGGCCGGAAGTTGACCGGTGTGGCGAACGTGTTGTCGATGATCGAGACCAGGCCGTGGCGGCGCGCGAAGGCGACGACGGCCTCGAGATCGCCGACCTCCAGCAGCGGATTGGAGATGCTCTCGACGTAGACGAGGCGTGTGTTCGGCCTCAGCGCGGCTTCCCAGCCGCTGGGGTCGGTCATGTCGATGGCGGTGTGCGCGATCTGCAGGCCCGGAGCATCCTCGTCGAGGAAGTTCTGCGTGCCGCCGTATAGGGTGCGATGGGCGAGAAGATGATCGCCGCTGCCTACGAACGAGAGGAGGACGCTGGTGATCGCGGCCATGCCGCTGCTGGTCACGAGAGCGTCCTCACCGCCTTCGATGGCCGCGAGACGGCGGTGCAGCACCTGGTGATTCGGGGAATTGTTGAGCCGGATGTAGCGCACGGCATCGTAGGAATCTTCGTCCCCCATCAGGTAGTTGGCGGTTTGAAAGATGGGATGAACGACGGCACCGGACGTCCGCGTCTCGGCTTGTCCGGCGTGCACGACATTTGTTTCGATGTTCTTGAATCGCCGATGTGTTTCGGCCACGGAAGACTCCTCCTCGGCGCGAGAGTCGACGCGATGCGGAGCGGCAGGATTGCCGCAGTATAGACGAACGGCTCCGGCGATGTCGTGCGCGATCGCGCCGGGCTGGTGGCGAATCCGGATCTCCGAGGCGTGGCTGGCGCGCGTCGCATGCGCTGCATACGCACGCTATTGGCGCGGTCCAAGGACCGCTCCTTGGCATGGTCCATTCGCTGCGCGGCATTGGCGTGGCGACGCGGCCGCAGCTGAACCGCGTTCACCTCCGATCTTCGACTTGGCGCGGCGCATGCCGGCGTGTAGCATTGAGTGTGCACCGAGGTTCCGGAAGGGTGTCCCGACGCTGCATTCGTCTTCACGAGGGATGGAATGTCCACAACGCTGCTGCACACCGCCTGCAATCGCGACTGTCCCGACGCCTGCGGCATCGTGGCGACGGTCGAGGACGGCCGTGTCCTCGCACTCGCCGGTGATCCAGAGCATCCGGTCACGCGTGGGTTTCTCTGCGAGCGCACCAGTCGTTTTCTGCGCCGGCAGTACGACCCGGCCCGGTTGACTCAGCCGCTGGTGCGCGGAGAGACGGGATTCGTCGAGGCGAGTTGGGACGAAGCGCTCGAGCGCGTCGCGTCCGGGCTCGAGCGCATTCGCCGCGAATCGGGAGCCGAGGCCGTGCTGCACTATCGTTCGGGCGGCTCGCTCGGCGCGCTCAAGATCCTCAACGATTGGTTCTTCGAGTGCTTCGGCGGCGCGCGAGTCAAGAAGGGCGATATCTGCTCCGGGGCCGGCGAGGCCGCGCAGGTGGCGGACATGGGTGTGAGCGATTCGAGCGATCTCGACGACCTGCTGCACAGTCGCAGCATTCTGCTGTGGGGCAAGGGCGTGACGACATCGTTCGTGCACATGCTGCCGGTGCTGAAGCAGGCGCGGAAACGCGGCGCCGCCATCGTGCTCATCGATCCGGCGCCGGGCAAGACCGCTCGCTTCGCCGATCTCGTCGTGTCGCCGCGGCCAGGAACGGATCGCTTCCTGGCACTGGGCATCGCGCACTGGATCGCAGCGCACGGTGGTGTCGACCCGACACTCGACGAGTGGTCGGTTGGTTCCGCAGCGTTCGTGGAACTGGCACGGTCGCGATCGCTGAACCAGTGGGCCGGCGCCTGTGAGCTGGAGCCGGGAGCGCTCGAGAGCGTGGCACAGCTGTATGCGCGGTCGCCGGCCAACATCCAAGTGGGGTGGGGGCTCCAGCGCCGGTTGCACGGTGGAGCGACCGTGCGCGTCCTCGACGCGCTCGCGGCGATGAGCGGCAACCTCGGCGTGTCGGGCGGCGGAGTGACGTTCTACTACAAGCGGCGGCGCGCTTTCGACACCGAACGTTGGGCAGCACCGGATTCGCGACGCGGGATTCCCGAGCCGTTGCTCGGCGAGGGGATTCTCGCTGCCACCGATCCTCCTGTCCGCGCCGTGGTCATCGACAACGGCAATCCGGTGGCGATGCTGCCCGACTCGCACACGGTGGCACGAGCACTGGAAACACGCGAGCTCGTCGTCGTCCTCGACCAGTTCATGACCGACACGGCCGCACGTGCGCACGTCGTGTTGCCCGTGACCACCATGCTCGAGGAAGAGGATCTGATCGGCGCTTACGGACACCATTACTTGCGCGCGGCGCAGCCGGTCGCGCGCCGGCCGCAGGGGGTGCGCACCGATCTCGAGATCTACCAGGCGCTCGCGACACGGCTCGGCTTCGGCGACAAGCTCGCAGGCTCGGCGCGAGATTGGTGCGAGAAGCTGCTCGCGCCGGTGCAGGGTCGCGTGACCGTGGACATGCTGCAAAACGGACCCGTGCGCAATCCGCTCGCGGCGCAGGTCCTCTTCGCCGATCGCAAGTTCTTCACAGCCGACGGCATGTTTCACTTCGTCGAACGGGTAGCGCTCGAGACGGAAAAACCGAATGCGGAGTTCCCGCTGACGTTGGGATCGTTCTCGACATCCGAAGCCCAGTCGTCGCAATGGTCGCGGCCGGTTGCGGGCCAGCCGTTCACCGTGCGCTGCCACCCGAGTGCCGCCCCCTGGGCCACGGAAGGAGTGCCGGCACGTCTTTGCAGTCGCTCCGGCAGCATGGCCGTGCGGGTGCACCTGGATGCCGCGGTGCATCCGAGCCTCGTGTGCATACCGAAGGGTGGCTGGCTCGTGCATGGACAGGCGGCGAACGTGCTGGTGCGTGCTTCGGCCACCGACATCGGCCTCGGCGCCTGCTACTACGACGAGCCCGTGCGCCTGGAGCCCGGAAACGGCGCGCACCTGTCCTGATTCGCCTGGAGGGCCCCGCCGGCTCGCGGCCGCCTGGCGCGAGGAGACCTGGTCCAGGCGGAAGCCCCTCGATCCTTTGTAATGCAAAGAACTTGACATTCACCCCGATGACGCCGAAGCTTGGATCATGACGGCCCAACCGCCACCACTGCGTCAGCCTGCAGAACCGCGTTCGTTGCACCATCATGCCGTCGCTGACTTGCGCTTCATTCGCCAAACGATGGAGCGCGCTGGATCGTTCACCGCGGTGCCGGGATGGGGTGGCGTCGCCGTCGGAGCGACGGCGCTCGCAACGGCTTGGCTCGCCAAGCGGCAGGCGAGTGATGCGGCGTGGCTCGCGCTCTGGCTCGGCGAAGCCGTCCTGGCCGCGACCATCGGCAGCATCGCCTCGGTGCGGAAGGCGCGCGCCGGGGGCTTGTCGCTGCTCCGCGGCGCCGGGCGCAAGTTCCTCTTCGGTCTCGGCCCGCCGATCCTGGCTGGGGGTGTGCTGACCCTGGCGCTGGTCCGTCTGGGTGCGACGCATGCGCTGCCCGGAACGTGGCTGCTCATGTACGGCGTCGGCACCGTCGCGGCGGGCACATTCTCGGTGCGTGTCGTGCCGATCATGGGACTCTGCTTCATGCTGCTCGGTATGGCGACGTTACTCGCGCCGCCCGCGTGGGGCAACGCGTTCATGGCCCTGGGTTTCGGCGGACTGCACGTCGTTTTCGGCATCCTCATCGCACGGAGATATGGTGGCTAAATCGAGCGGAGCATCGCGCAGCAGCGCGCGCAAGACGCCGCTGGATCCTCACACGGACGGCGCGGCCGTTGCAGCGAACCGCGAGACGCGGCAGCTGGATCGTCTCATCCACGACCGCATCCGGCTCGGGATCATGAGCGCGCTCGCGGGATCCGAGACATTGTCCTTCGGCGAATTGAAGGAGCTGCTGCAGACGACGGACGGCAACTTGAGCGTGCACGCCCGCAAGCTGGAGGAAGCCCAGTACATCGCCTGTGCCAAGTCATTCGAGGGACGTGTTCCACGCACGCGCTATCGGCTGACGCCGCCCGGCCGGCGCGCGTTCGAGAGTTATCTGAATCACATGGAGGCCCTCATCCGCGTCATGCGCAGAAAGCCCGTGTGACCGCCCATGGCACTCGATTCTGGTGCGGCGAACCCAACGCGAGCGACGGCAAGTGCGGTCAGGACCCCTGGATCGCTGCATGTCGCCATCATCATGGACGGCAGCGGCCGCTGGGCGGAAGCGCGCGGCCTCGCGCGGCTCGACGGCCATCGCGCCGGCGAGCGCGTCGTGCGGCAACTGGTGCACGCAGCGCCAGGGCTCGGGATCGGCACGCTCACGCTCTTCGCGTTTTCATCCGACAACTGGAAGCGCCCACCGGCCGAGGTGGCGGCCTTGCTGGTGCTGCTGCGCGATTTCTTGCTCGATTTCCAGCACGACACCGCGGCCGCGGGCATTCGCATCGACATCATCGGTCGGCGCGAACGATTGTCACCGGATCTGCAGCAGGCCATCGAGGCAGCGTTGAGCACGACTCGATCAGGGCAGGGGCTGCATCTGCGTTTGGCCATCGACTACTCGGCGCGAGACGTGATCCTGCGCGCGGCGCGAGCTTGTGCGGGTGATGCCGGTGCGGATCGCGATGGGTTCGCCCGCGCTCTGCAAGCAGCGCAACATGCACGCTTCGCGGCGCCCGCGGTGGATCTGCTGATCCGCACCGGAGGCGAGCAACGCCTGAGCGATTTCCTCCTGTGGGAGAGCGCCTACGCCGAACTCTACTTCACCGCCAAGAAATGGCCCGAGTTCGGTCCCGCCGATCTGCAAGCTGCGATCCACGAATTTCGCGCGCGCGAGCGCCGCTTCGGCTGCCTGCCGCGACCCACGCACGCGTGAACGCGATTCGTCCACGAGTCAATCCCCGGTGAGTCCGTGCGGCACGAGCCTCCGGCCGTGCTCGCGGCACTCGACCTCGAGGCGATCGGCTCAGCGCTTGTGCAGGGTCTCGACCACGCCGCCAAGCACTTTCTCGAACAGACGCGGGCGATAGCTGGTGCGATAGTTGCGCCGGTTGTTGGCGACCTCCGGCAGCGGCTCGATCGGCGTGAAAGTGGACGTGGGTGCCGTGGCGATGCCATGGGGACCGGCGCGCTGGATCAGCAGCGTGAGTTCGTTGACGTGCGTCAAGAAGTCCGGTGGCAGCGGCTGCGTCCGGCCCTCGCGCATCGCGCGCATCATTTCGGCGATGCCCAGCAGCTTGTCCTGGGCGTAGATTTCGCGGCGGCGGATCCAGCTCACGAGCCTCTGCTTGATCGAGCGGCCGACGCCCCGCTCCGCCTCCACCGCGTGCGATTTCCACTGGCGCACCAATGGCAGCCTGCGCCCGCCGACGCCGAACATCCGGCCGATCAACGGCTGGACGCGCACGGTATATGCCTTGCGGGCATGGAGGCTGACCGTCGAGAAACGCTCGAGCTGGACCGGGGACTGATCGTGACAATAGCTGTCGGCGCAAATCTCGCCTTCCTCGCCAATGATTCGAAGGCGATGGTCCCTCGGCGCGACGACGCTGCAGGTGATCCGCGCCGCGACACCGCTGGCGAAGTCGAGGCATGCCACCGAGTAGTCCGGCGTATCGGCGGGCGAGAGCGGCGTATCGGTCTTGCGCTCGACCAGCGCCTTGGAAAAAGCGATCACGGAGGTGGCCGGTCCGAACATGGCGCAGATCCACACGAGGTGATATCCGATGTGCTCGAATGTGCAGCCTTCCTGGAGCTCTTCGACATAGGGAAATGGCGCGCCCGTCGGACTTTCGACCTTTTCGAAATGCATCAAGGAAAATGGATTGTCGTCGAGTTCGGCATAGACGAGCACTGGCTTGCCGATCGCGCCGTCGCGCACGGCCTTCCACAGGGTGCTGACGGCGTCGCTGTATAGGTTGCAGGGGGCTCCGGTGAACACCAGCCGCCGTGTTTTGGCGAGCTCGAACAACTCGCGAGTCTGCTCGATTTGGGTGGTCAGGGGCTTTTCTGAATAGACATGCTTGCCCGCTTCCAACGCGCGCTTGCTGACTGCATAATGCGCCCCGATGTTGGTGAGGTTGATGACGATCTCCACCTGCGGATCGGCGAGCAACGTCTCATAGTCGGGATAAACGTGAAAGCCATAGTGTTGGCCGACCGCTTTCGCGCGCGCGGTGTCGATGTCGAATACACCGCAAATCTCAAGCTCCGGATGTGCCCACTTCGTGCGCATATAGATGTCGAATACGAATCCACAGCCGACGTAGGCGATCTTCATGCCGAGTCATTCCTTTGTCGTTGTGGATTCGCGGATCGCTGCGCGGATCTTCTCGGCGGTCGAGGCCACCGCGATGCTGTCGTCGAGCGGCATCACTGCACTCGAGGTGGCTCCGCACTCGACGCAGGCGCGCACTTCGTCCGCCTCGTAGTGGAAGCCGTTGCCGGCATAGCGGTAGTGGCGCCGCTTGCCCCGGCTGTGAGTCGTCATGCCGGCGAGTTGCGCGACGTGGTGGACCATGCCGTTTTGGCGAATGCGCGTGCGCCAGCCGAAGTCCGGCGCGGCGAAGTGAAGTGGCGCTTGTCGCGAAATGTCCAGCCCAGAGGGCCGCACGATCGGGCCGTGGAAGCAGATCATGCCAGCGGTGCCCATGATCTGGAAGTCGTTCGGCGCCCAGGCGCGGAGGCTGACGAAGAAGGATCCAATCACGCTGCCAGGATACTGCAGCTGGAACGCCGCGTCCTCATCGACACCGGTAGCACCAACCGAGCCCATCGCTTGAATCAGCCGCGGTGAACCAAATAGCCATTGTGCCAGCGACAGCGGATAAGCGCCGAGATGCGCGATCGCTCCGCCCCCGAGAGCCGGATTGAAGTTTCCGGTGGCCGGATCCGGTGTTTGCGAGCTGCCGAAGTTTCCGGCGACCAGCCGAACTTCACCCGCACTCCCTGCAGCCAGCGTCTTTTTCAGAGCCTGCGCGGCGGGAAGGAAACGCGTCCACATCCCTTCCATGGCGAACACCGATTTCGCCCGGGCGGCAGCGGCGATCCTCGATGCCTCTGTCCCATTGGTCGCGAATGGCTTCTCGACGAGCACGGGGATTCCCGCTTCGATGCAGAGCAGAGCATGCGTGGCGTGCGTCGAAGGCGGAGTCGCGATGTAGATCGCGTCGACGCCGCCGGCGCTGGCCGCTTCGGCATAACCTTCGATCGCGCGCGGGATTCCCATCGCGGCGGCGAACCTCTGCGCCTTTGCCAGCGACCGGGAGGCGATGAAGCTCGCTTCGGCGTCACGTGCGGCGGCGAGACCGGTGACGAACTTGGTGGAGATTTCGCCGGTGCCGAATATGCCCCATCGAAACCGCTTCACTCGTCGTACGCCGGGGCAGGAAGATCCGCGAGATGGTCAAGAACGCAACCGGCCAGAAGCGCTGCCTCGATCCGATCGATCGAGACCATTGGAGGAGCCACGGTGCCAATCCAGGGCATCCCCGTCCCGGTGCGCCGAATCGTCGTCATCATCCGTTGACTCGCCCGATCATGGGTCGTTGGGCACGAATGCTCACGCGCACTGCAGCATAACACGGATGAGGTTTCCTGGAAGGCGCCGTGGACTCCCTGCAACAGACTGGCTCGTGGCATTCACGACATTGACCCACGTTCCCATCGATGAGGAAGGCCGCCGGAGTGTTCCCCAGCGGCCTTGCTTCAAACTGGGGTGGACGACGGGAATCGAACCCGTAACCACTTGGACCACAACCAAGTGCTCTGCCAATTGAGCTACGCCCACCAGACGAATTCGTCGCGGGCCAAAATGCCAGCGCGACGAACAGGGGGAACTCTAGCAGATCCCGGGGACGCCTTGAAGCCATGCCCATGGTGCACTCTGACACAGAGACGCAGCCTTCCGACCGCGAGTCCGCACGCGGGGGCGGTCCGTGGTGGAAACCGCTTTCGGCGCGCGCGCGCGACAGCTACGGTCGTGCAGCGAATGCAACAGGAATGGGAAGGATGAAGCTCGAGATCCTGTACGAAGACAACCATTGTCTGGCGGTGTGCAAGCCGGCGGGCGTGCTCGTGCAAGGCGATCGCACCGGGGATGCGACGCTCGTGGCGGCGGCGGCAGAGTATCTGCGCCGGCGCTACGGCAAGCCCGGGCGGGTGTTCGTCGGGGTCGTGCACCGGCTCGATCGGCCGGTTTCAGGCGTCGTGCTGCTGGCGCGAACGAGCAAGGCCGCCGCGCGACTCGCATCGCAGTTTCGCGAGCGCCAGGTGAGCAAGGTTTACCTGGCGCTCGTCGAGCGTCCACCAGCGTCCGCAGCCGGAACTCTGGAGCATTCCCTGGCGAAGGACCCCCGCACGAACCGAACGCACGCGGTCGCGGCGACGCATCCGCGCGCGCGCCTGGCCAGGCTGCGCTACCGTGTCGCGAGCCGGCATCCGGGAGGCACGCTCGTCGAAGTCGAGCCCGCAACCGGACGATCACATCAGATTCGCGTGCAGCTTGCCGCGATTGGTTGCGTCATCGTCGGCGACGTGCGCTATGGTTCGAAGCGCCGGCTCGGCAACATGCTGGCGTTGCACGCGAGTCGTCTCGAGTTCGAACACCCGACGCGACAGGAACGCGTGTGCGTCGAAGCCCCGCTTCCCGCCGGCTGGGAGGCGTTGCTGCGCGGCGAATGAACCGCGCACGATGGTGCAGGTGGGTGCCGCGATCGGGACGGTCGACTGCGGCTTGGTTCAGGCAGAACAACGCATTGGAGGTAGCCTTGGTGCGGCTCACACGCATCTACACCCGCGGCGGCGACGGCGGCATGACGTCTCTCGGTGACGGCAAGCGCGTGCCGAAGACACACCTGCGCATCGCGGCCTATGGGACGGTGGACGAGCTGAACAGCTTTCTCGGTGTGGCGCGCGCGGAAAGCGGTCTCGCAGTCAAGGAGCGCACTTTGCTGCGCCATATCCAGAACGATCTCTTCGATGTCGGCGCGGATCTGTGCGTCCCGCGCCGCGAGGGCGAGACGAGCAGCGCGCACCTGCGCATCGTGCCCGAGCAGGTGAAGGCGCTCGAGGCGGCCATCGACCTGCGGAACGCCAAGTTGCAGCCGCTCGTGAGCTTCGTTCTCCCCGGGGGCAGTCCCGCCGCTGCGGCGCTGCACTTGGCGCGCGTCGTCTGCCGTCGCGCCGAGATCGCCGTCGCGCACTTGCTCGTGGCCGAGCCCGCCGGCGTGGGCGAGCAAGTCTTGCCGTATCTCAATCGCCTCGCCGACCTGCTCTTCGTCATGGCGCGTTGCGCCAACCGCATGGGGAAGGACGATGTGCTGTGGCAGCCGGGTGCGGGCCGCGAGTCAAAAGCCCGCCGGCCCAAGCGCGCCAGGCGCAAGCAGCGCTGAAGTTCGGAGGGGAAAAAGCGACGGGGAGCTGGAAGCTCCCCGTGCGATTGGCTTCTGCACCTCGGCGTCAGTGCAGCGCCCTGCGCTTCGTGCTTGCGCGAATGCATTCTCGCGTTCTGCGCAGAGGTCGGTCAAGCAAACGACTAGCGCTTGCGACGCGTGCAGCGTTCGTCGGCCTCGAAATGGACGAAAACTTGGCAGAACGAGCGTCTCCGTGCGCGCGGACACGTCAGGAGCACTGCCCTCGCGCATGGAAACTCGCGCCGCAGAGCCGCGCCCCGTAAGGAATTGCGGGCGACGTCGTCACGGGTTGGGGTTCGTCAACGGGCGGCCGTGCAGGCCGTTGTCGATCTCGGCGCCGAACGTGGTGACGTTCCACCACGGGCCGGGCGCGCCCTTGTATTCGTGCATCCAGAATGCGGGACGTGGGAGACGCTTCTCCCATTGCGCCTTCTTGTCGTAGAGCAAGAAGATGTCGTAGATGCGCAGATTGACGTCGAAGGCGATCGCGTCGATGACCTGTCCGTTCAAGAGCCGTCCCGGGTCCCAATAGTGCTTGACCCTCGGGTCGCTCACTCGCCCCTTGGCGGTCACGGCGGCGGCTTCGTTGTCGCTGTCGAGGACCTTGAGCCACACGACGAACACCGCGAGATCCTGCGTGGGGTTTTTCGCCAGCACTTCACGTTGCAGCTCCCCGACGTTCTTGAGGCAGCGCGGGCAGCTCGGCGACAGGAAGGCGACGATGCGAATCTTGTTGGCCGCCTGGTTGAAGGGCTCGCGCAAGGTCAAGCGGTTCTCGAGCAAGGGAATCTCTCGAGGGGTCGCGACGGCCGCAGGCGTCGTGTCGGGGGCAGCGGGCGCCGGCGGCTCTTGAGCGCGAGCCGCGGCCAGAGCGAGCGGCAGCGCGGCAACGAAAAGGCCGGCGACGCGGGCCTTCGAGCGCCTGAAACGGATCACGTGTCGTGGCTCGCGACGCATCGTTCGAACTCGATCCCTCCCAATGCCACTTCCACGCGGGCGCTGAGAAGAAAGCTACAGAACTGGCGCGGCGCGAGCAAGGGGCTTGGGGTCCGGGGTTGCGGCTCGCAACCCGAGTCGTCAGAATGCGGTTTCCAGCTGCGGGACGAGTAGCGCCGACGATGCGGCCGAGACCTGAAGGGCGGGTACGAACTTGAGTGCAGTCGACGAGGTTTTGGAAGCCATCGACGCCGCGATGCAGCGCGGCGATGGTGAAACCGCAGTGAACTTGGCTGCGGCCGCAGCTCGCGCGCACGCCGACGATGCCGAGATGCAAGCGGCGTATGGGGACGTGCTCATGGCGTTCGGCGACGCCGGCGACGCATGCGCCGCCTACGAAGCGGCGGCGGGCCTCGAACCGCAATCGTCGTGGGTGTGGGCGGATGTGGCGGGCGCGCGCCTGGCATTGGCCGATTTCGAGGCCGCAAGAGAAGCGGCGGAACGCGCGCAGAAAGCGGGGGACGACCCGGAGGCATTGGACGTTCTCTGTCGACTGGCGGAGCGCGACGGCGATCTGAAACGAGCGGACGACCTGGCGCGCCGCGCCCATGCTCTCGAACCCCAGGCCTACCCGCTGCCGTTTCGCCTCGGTGCCGAGGAATTCCGCGCGCTGGTCCAGCTCGCGGTCGAAGAGATTCCCGAGGATTTCCAAGCCGCTCTCGCCGGTGACGTGGCCATCCTGGTCGAGCCGGTCCCGCCAGTCGAATTGCTGACAGCGGAATCGCCGCCGCTCGACTCGCGCATCCTGGGACTGTACGAGGGCGTGTCGCTGCCCGAGCGCGAAGGCAGCAGGCCCGCGCTCCCCGATCGCATCTACCTCTTCCAGCACAACCTCGAGCACGAAGCCAGCACGCGCGCGGAGCTCATCGAGCAAATCCGCGTCACCGTCTTTCACGAGGTTGGACACTATTTCGGCTTCAGCGACGAGGATCTCGAGGAACGCGATTTCGGCTGAGTTCATCCATGCTTGCCGACTCACTCCGGAGGACTGCCATGACGGAGAAGCTTCCCGACATCATCGAGGGGATTCGCGCCGAGCATCCCGAGGTTTGGAGTGCCTACACGGCTTTGGAGGAAAAGGCCGCCGCGGCCGGTGCGCTGGACAAGAAAACCCAGCGCCTGGTCAAGCTGGCGCTCGCGCTCGGTGCGCGCGAGCAGGGCGCGGTGCATTCGCACACCCGGCGCGCGCTGAAGCAGGGTGTGAGGCGCGACGAGCTGCTGCACGTGGCGTACCTCGGGATCACGACGCTCGGTTGGCCGCACGCGACCGCTGGGCGTTCTTGGATCCTCGATATCCTCGACGGCGAATCCGACTGACTGCTCCGGTCACGTGGCGAGGGCGCGAGAGGCGGCCTGCAGCGACGCGGCAAAATTCTGGGCATACGCGTCGTTCGGGAGGATCGAAGCCAGCAGCGTGGCGGCGATGGGCAGCGCTTCCTCCGGCGGCAGGCAGTAGCGCATGTCGAGGAACCCGGCGCGCTCGCGCGCGACCTCGGCGGCCATGTTCCGATCGCGCAAGACGACCTCGGCGATGCAATGTGCCAACCGTTCGAAGTCGGCCTCGACGAGGCCGAAGCGGGTCATTTCCTGCACGCCGAGTCGGATCCCGCTCGAGTCGACGAAGCTGGTGTCATCCGGCAACGCCTGATAGTTCGTCAGGATGTTGTTGCGTTCGAGCCGGCGGGCGATGTCCTCGCCGGAGCCTTGGCCACGCACGCGCAAGAGCACCTGGTGCGTGCGTGTGAACCCGTCACGGCGATCGCCTTCCACCTGCAGGCCGGCGGCATCCAAGGCGTGCGCGAAGGCCCGTGCATTGCGCACCACCGCCGCTTGATACTCGGTTTTGAAGGCGTTCATTTCGTAAGTCGCGAGCAGCAGGCCGAGCAGCGTGCCGAGATGATGGTTGCTGGTGGCGCCGGGGAAAGCACGGCTCTTGATCTCGGTCCAGAGCTTGCGCTGTGGCGAATCCGGGCCGAGGTTGGAGACGATGACGCCGCGCTGCGGTCCGAAGAACGTCTTGTGCGTGCTGCCGGTCACCAGGTCGCAGCCTTCCTCCAGCGGGGACTGGAAGGTGCCGTACAAGCCGAGCACGTGCGCCATGTCATAGTGCAAGATCGGGCGTGGCTGCATGCCGGCCACCAGCGACGCCACCTCGCGCACGGGTTCCGGGCATAGGAACATGCTCTTGCCGAAGATCACCAGCTCCGGCCGGTGGGCATGCAACAATTCTCCCAGCCGGTCCAAATCGACGCGGTACGGATCGTCGGCACGCAACGGAAAATGCACGATGCGTTCGCGCCCCGTCTCCGGGTCGGTGTCGACGCAATTGAACAGCGCCCCCATGGGCTGGGCGCTCAAGTGGCCGCCTTTGGTGAGGTCATTGTTGAGCACGAGCCGCAAGCGACGGGCACCGCGCGTGCCGTCCTCGCTGCCGCGATGGCGCACGACGGCCTTGAACACGATTTCGTTCGCCATCTGGCCGCTGATCGGGCGCAGCTCGGCTTCCGCGCAGCCGAAGAAGCTCGAGATCTCGCGCCGGGCTTCTTCTTCGACTTCCTGAATGAAGTCCGTTCCCTGATAGAAATAGACCTCGCGACCCTTGAGCGTCCGGTGCTCGGCATAGCGCCCAGCCGGGTCGGCGATCTCGCACAGCTTGACCAGCAGGCTCGGGGTCGACTCCGACGGGATGAGGTTGAAGCAATGGCGTTGGCGCCAGACGTTGTTGCGGACGGCGCGTTGCGCCAGTGAGCTCGCGCGCGCATGCAGGTCCGACATCAAGGGCCTCCGGTGATTGCGGCTCCCAGGTTCAAGACGACCTCTTCGATCCGAACGCGCTCGTGCTGCCGGCAGCGCTCGTGAACCTCGAGGACACCGCGCAAGTCGCCTTCGATCTTGCCGCGGCCGCGGCAAACATAAGAGTGGGCTGGAGCATACATCCCCGCGCGCGTCTCCGGGTGCGAGTCGACCTCGGGGGCGTAATTCGCGCCGACGGAGACGCCGGCGGGCAGCGCGGCGAAGATCTCCTGCACTCGAGTGGCTTCGTCGCGATCGTAGATCTCGAAGTGAAAGTCGAACGCAGCGCCGGCGACGGTGTGCGCCGAGCGCAGGCGCAACGACTCCGGCCACACGGCGCAGGCCGCCAGCAAGTCCGGCACGAGATCGCTGGCCACCAGGAACACGGTGACGTCGCCGTGCCGGAGCGCCTCGGCGATGTCGGAGAAGAAGGAGGTGACGCGCACGCCCCATTCCTCGGGCCACAGGATGCTGCGATCCTGCTCCTGCGGCGACAAGCCGCGCGCAGTGCACCAGCCACGCACGAACCCACGCACGCTGGGCGTGTCGGCCTCGAGCGTGATCTTGGTGTAGGCGTCCACGTCGTCTCCGGGTCAGGGCGAGCGCAGGAACAGCAGGGTCATGAGCACGAAGCTCGGCACCAGGATCGGCAAGGACCAACGGAAGATGTAGCCCAGGAAGCTCGGCATCGCCACGCCACGCTCCTCGGCGATGGATCGTACCATGAAGTTGGGGGCATTGCCGATGTAGGTGTTGGCACCCATGAACACGGCACCGCAGGAGATCGCCACCAGCACCTGCCCATGTTCTTCGATGAGATGGTGCACGGCCTCGTGCACTTCGATACCGGGATAGAATTCGCCGAGAGCGGCGCTCAAGAACGTGAGGTACGTGGGCGCATTGTCGAGGATGGAGGAGAATGCGCCAGTGATCCAGAAATACTCCACTGGCGCATCGACTGTGCGCGTCATGGCGGCGAGCGGGCCGCGGTCACCGGCCAACAGGATGGCGAGCGCCGGGATCATGGTGGCGAAGATGCCGGCGAAGAGATACGCGACCTCGCGCATCGGGCCAAAGCTGAATTGGTTGGCAGTGCGCAGCGCGCGCGGCGTGAGCCGGAGCGATGCGAGCCCGAGAGCAATGAGCGCCGCGTCGCGCAGGAGGTCCTGCGCCTCGAGCTCGAGCCCGAACAGATGCACCGAGGAAAGGTGCACGGAGCCGGAAGCGAGGACGCAGGCCAGGATCCCGAGCAGCAACGGCAGGTTCACCAAACCATCGAGGCGGAGGGGCTCACGCGGTGCGGGGGCGCTGCGCGCGCCTTCTTCGCGCCGGTAGAAGCGGCTGTCCAAGCCAAAAAAGAGCAGCAGCAACATCCCGTTGAGCACGAAGAACTGTGGCCACAAACGCAGCGTCCAGAAGAAGGGCACACCGTTCAGGAAGCCGAGAAACAGCGGCGGATCACCGAGCGGCGTCAGCAGGCCGCCCATGTTGCTGACCATGAAAATGAAGAAGACGACCGTGTGGGCGCGATGCCGGCGCCGTTCCAGGCCGCGCAGCAAGGGGTGGACGAGGAGCATCGAGGCTCCCGTGGTCCCGATCCACGAGGCGATGAAGGTGCCGACCGCGAGCAGCACCAAGTTCGAGCGCGGCGTGCCCGACATCGTGCCGCGCACGACGATGCCGCCGGTGACGGTGAACAACGACCACAGCAGAACGATGAAGGGCAGGTACTCGTGCAGCGCGACGGTCAGGATGGCGCGGCCGGCTTCGGCGCGGAACTGGGCGAGGAAGGGCACGAGGAACATGAGTCCCCAGGCGGCGGCGACCTTGGCGTAGTGGCGATGCCAAAAATGGGACAGCAGCAGGGGCATGAACGCGATCGAAAGCAGGAGTCCCGCGAAGGGGATGACGCTCCACAGCGGCAGCCTCTCGCCAAGCAGAGTGTGCATCGGGAATCCC
>Ga0075428_100000654_pt1 | contig 35605 bp, 25 predicted proteins | sample RhiMetdeltSRZDD2_FD_75291 | JGI IMG/M metagenome (GOLD analysis project Ga0075428, IMG submission 75291) | Populus rhizosphere microbial communities from Tennessee, USA - Rhizosphere MetaG P. deltoides SRZDD2 | ecosystem: Host-associated > Plants > Roots > Rhizosphere > Soil | place: USA... | reverse complement strand
GTAGACCTCGCTCGTGCTGGCCAGCAGGAAGCGCGCGTTCTTGGCCTTCGCGAGACCGAGCGCCTTGTGCGTGCCGAGCGCACCGACCTTCAGCGTCTGGATCGGCAGCTCGAGATAGTCGATCGGGCTCGCGGGCGACGCGAAGTGCAGGATGTAGTCGAGGCGTCCGGACACGTGGATGAAGTTCGTGACGTCCTGCTCGTAGAACACGAAATCCGGGCGGCCGAACAGGTGCTCGATGTTCGCGAGCGCCCCCGTGATCAGGTTGTCCATGGCTACGACCTGGCAGCCGTCGGCCAACAACCGCTCGCACAGGTGGGACCCGATGAAACCGGCACCACCGGTGACGAGGGCACGAGGTTTGTCCTTCATTGCTTCTTCTGGGGGGTCATGGACGCGGTGCCGGTGGGAGCCGCGAACGGTTGACCCTGCAGTGGATCGAGTCGCACCGGGGTACTCGCCTCGAGCGCGAAGCGGGCGCCGCACCAGGAGACATGCGCCTCTGCCGCGGCAGTGCCGCGCAGAGCGCGACCATCGGCCTCCAGCGTGATGCCCTCCGCGACCACGCTCGCGGGGATCGGGTGTGGCGGAGGTTGCAGGAAGAACGTGACGCGATGACCGGGCTCGAGCGTCGACTCGCCGAGTGCACTCTCGTAGAGCACGGGCCGCTGCCCCGCGTTGAAGATCGAAGCGCGGCCGCCGAGCCACCCGGGTTCGTCGGCGCGCAGCAGGATCAAGAGCGCGGGCCCCATCTCTTCGGCGGTGGCAGCGGGCGGTGTGATGCGGATCTTGCTGCCGTCGGGCAACACGAACGTGTTGTCGCGCTGCGAGACGCGCAACCGCACGCGCGTCAGCGAGTGCAGTTCGACGTTGACGGTGTTCTGGTCCATCGCGGCAAGACGCAACGCAACCGGGCCCTGGGACACGATGCGCGTACTGTTGTGCAGCAGCAGTTCGAATTCCCCGGCCTGCCGGACTTCCACCTGCGCGCCGACGCCGAGCGTGGCGAACTTGTCGTGGAAGTACAGCGGCACGAACGCATCCTCGTCCACGCCGCGCCACCACACGCGATCACCGTGGCGCACGAGCAAGGCCAGGTTCTCGGCGTAGGGCAGCGGTTCCTTGTCCTTGAGCCTCACCCACCGCGGCCAACCCGGTGGCTCGGGCTCCGCGGGCGCCAGCGGCTGCACTGTCGGCTGCAATGCGACGCGGCGCTCCTTGATTGCCAGCTGCATCTCCCTGAGGTGCGAAAGGTCCGGCAGCGTCCCCGGACGAGGGTAGGCTCCGTACCCGGTGAGCCCCTGCGGAAACACGGGGAAGCCCTGGAACGGCTGCCCTTGCGGGAGGTCGACCCACACCGGAGTCAGAGCTTCGAGCATCCGGCTCGAGGTCGGTCCTCGCATGGGGCTCGTGCGCATGGTCGGCGGCATGGCTCCTGGCGCCGGCTGAGGCGGCGGCTGTTGCTGCGCCGGCAGCAAGGCTGCTACCAACCACGCGGGGACCGAACGCAGGAACCTGTCCATGCCAAGACCAGGATACAGGCTCATGGCGATCCCACCGGCAAGAAGAACGTCTCGTAGCGGTCGAGGAACTTGTCCGTCAGCGTCTTGCGCGTGGCGACCGCGGCCTGGATCGGCACGTCGACGATCTCCCCGGCGCGCATCGCGGCCATGAAGCCGAAGCGTTTCTCGAGCACGAGACGCGCGGCGCGCGCGCCGAGCCGCAGCGCGAAGATGCGGTCGAACGCGATCGGCTTGCCGGCGCGCTGCAGATGGCCGAGCACGAGATGGCGTGCTTCCCAGCCGAGCCTTTCCTGGATCCGCCTGCTGACGAGCGCCGCGACGCCGCCCGTCTTGAACTCGCCGAACTCGTCCTTCTCGGTCGACGACACGCACACCCCGCGCTCGAGGATGCGCGTGCCCTCGGCCACGGCGACGATCGCCGACTTCGCGCCGGTGCGTCGCAAGCGTTCGAGGTTGTGGCAGACCTCTTCGAGATGCGCCGGTCGCTCGGGCACGAGGATCGCTTCTGCGCCCGCGGCGACGCCCGCGTAGGCCGTGATCCAGCCGGCGTGACGCCCCATGCACTCGACCACCATGATGCGCGAGTGCGACTCGGCGGTGCTGCGCAGGTCGTCCATGGCGCGCGTCGCGACCTCGACCGCCGAGAAGAAGCCGAACGTGAAGTCGGTCCCGTCGAGGTCGTTGTCGATCGTCTTCGGCACGCCGACGACCGGCACGCGGTGCTCGCGGAACAGGCGGTCCGCGGCGCCGAGCGTACCTTCGCCACCGATCGCGACGAGCGCGTCGAGCCGATGCCGCGCGATCGTCGCGAGCACCTTCGGCACCATCACGGCCTCGTCGCGATACGGGTTGTCGCCGCTGCTGCCGAGCAGCGTGCCGCCGTGGACGAGCATCCGCTGGAAGTCCTCGCCGTGCATCGGCCGCGTCGAATCGGCGATGAGGCCGCGCCACCCGTCCTGAAAGCCGATCAGCGCGGCGTCGGCCGCCAACAGGCGCCGCGCGAGGCCACAGATCGCGGCGTTGAGACCCGGCGCGTCGCCACCACCCGTCAACACGCCGACGCGAAGACTCACGGCGTGCCTCCGAGATTCGTGTCGTCGTCGATCGGATACTTGGGGCCCGTGAACGGCGCCGTGTCGTGCGGCGGCGGCACTTCGCCCTTCTTGCCGAGCTTGCCCACGAAACCCTGGAACTCGAGATCGAACTCCACACGGCCCCCATCGGCCGGTCGCACCATCTCGCCGAAGCGGTCGATCATCGCCTGCCGGAGACGCTGGCTTGCGGCGAGGTTGCTCTGACCCTCCGCGCACTGGAACTGGCCGGTGACGAGGATGCGCTTCTGCACCGACGTGTCGACCTGCACGCGTAAACGCGTGACCTCGGGCAATGCCTCGCCGGCGAGACGCAGGCCGACTTCGAGTGCCTCGCGCGACACGCGCACTGGCCCAGACGGCGTCTCGCTGACGACCCAGTTCGATGGCGGCAACCGCTCGGGACGGCGCACGAGCCACGCGAAGTTCCAGAACAGGAGCCCGACGCTCGCGATCATGATGCAGAACGCGAGCGCCGTGTCGAGCCGCAGGACCGCGAAGCGCTCGGTGGTGGTCGTCGGCAAGGCCAGCGGGCCGAGCACATCGGGTTTCAGGAACGTCACGACGGCCATCGCTGCCGCGGCGTTCGCGACGACCAGGTTCGCCACGAACAGCAGCCGACCCGAAACGCGTTGCTTTGGCGCCTTCATCAGCGCGGCGAGAAGTAGCGGTCGATGAAACCAGTGTCGACCTGTCCCGCGCGGAAGTCCGAGTGGTCGAGGATGCGCAGGAACAGGCTAGCGGTCGTCACGATGCCTTCCGTCGTGAGCTCTTGCAACGCGCGGCGCGCGACCTCGATGACCTGCTTCCTCGTGTGCCGGTGGATGATGAGCTTGCCGACCATCGAGTCGTAGTGCGGCGGCACCGTGTAGCCCTGGTAGATGTGGCTGTCCCAGCGCACGCCGGGACCAGCGGGCGCGATGAACGTGCGGATCGTGCCGGGGCTCGGCTTGAAGTTGTGGTCCGGATCCTCCGCGTTGATGCGGAACTCCATCGCGTGGCCGCGCAGGCGGATGTCCTCCTGGCGGAACGAGAGCCGCTCCCCTGCCGCGATCTTGATCATCTCGCGGATCAGGTCGGTGTCGGTGACGAGCTCCGTGACCGGGTGCTCGACCTGGATGCGCGAGTTGACCTCGATGAAATAGTAGTTCTTGTCCTTGTCGAGCAGGAACTCGACCGTGCCCGCCGACCAGTAGTTCGCGGCTTTCGCGAGCCGGACCGCGGCGTCGCCCATCGCCTGACGCGTCGCGTCGTCGAGCACCGTGCACGGGCTCTCTTCGACGAGCTTCTGATGCCGCCGCTGCAGCGAACAATCGCGCTCGCCGAGGTGCACGATGTTGCCGTGCTGGTCGCCCATGATCTGGATCTCGACGTGGCGCGGCTTCTCGATGTATTTCTCGAGGTAGACGGTCGAGTTCTTGAAGGCCTTCTCGGCCTCGCTGCGCGCCGAATGGTAGCCCGTGACGAGGCTCGGCTCGTTGTGCGCGACGCGCATGCCGCGGCCGCCGCCGCCGGCCGCCGCCTTCACCAGCACCGGGAAACCGATCTTGCGCGCGACTGCGAGCGCGTCCTGCTCGTTGTCGACCGGGCCGTCCGAGCCCGGCACGGTCGGCACGCCCGATTCCGTCGCGAGCCGCTTGGCCGCGACCTTGTCGCCGCACTGCGCAATCGCCTTCGGCGAGGGGCCGATGAACTTGATGTTGCAGCTCTGGCAGACCTCGGCGAAGTGCTCGTTCTCGGACAGGAAGCCGTAGCCCGGATGGATGGCCTCGACGTCGGCGATCTCGGCCGCAGCGATCAGTGCCGGGATGTTCAGGTAGCTCTCGCTGCTCGCTGCCGGACCGATGCAGATGGTCTCGTCGGCGTAGCGCAGGTGAAGCGAGTCCCTGTCGGCTTCGCTGTAGACGGCGACCGTCTCGATGCCGAGATCCTTGCAGGCGCGAAGGATCCGCAGCGCGATCTCGCCGCGGTTGGCGATCAGGATGCGATGGAACATTGCCGGGCGCCTACCGGATCAGGAACAGGGGCTGCCCGAACTCGACCGGCTCGCCGTTCTTGACGAGGATGTCGAGGATCTCGAATTCGCGCTCGGCCTTGATCTCGTTCATGACCTTCATGGCCTCGATGATGCAGAGCGTCCGGTCGATCGTGACCTTGTCGCCGACCTTCGCGAAGGGCTCGGCCTCCGGCGAAGCGGCGCGATAGAAGGTGCCGAGCATCGGCGACTTGAACGTCTCGCCCTGCGGCTCGGCCGCAGCGGCTGCCGGCGCGGCCGGTGCCGCGTAGCCGGCAGAGGGAGCCATGGTCATCTGCGGCAACGACACTGCGGCTGGTGCAGCATACGTGACGGTCTGCGGCTCGGTCCGGCGCACCCGCCAGCGGGTACCGGCCTCTTCGAGTTCGACCTCGACCACGTCCTTGCTGACCATCAGCTCGATCAGTCGTTCGAGCTGGTGTATGCGGTCGGGGGACGTTCGGGCGGGCTGGGGAGTTGCCGGAGAGATCGGCTTGTCGGAGCGCTTTCTAGCCATCGATTCGAGGTCTCCCGGAAGCCACCGCTTCCAAGGCACCGAAAGTGAAGGGCCTGGAGTCGCAGGAGTCCAGTGTGGTCTTGGCTCGCTCATGCGCCCCAATGGCACGACGATCTTGCAGGCGCACGCGTAGAGTGGAGATCGCCAAGACGCTGATTCGAGGGCCGCGCTGGCTGCTGCTCGACGAGCCGTTCGCCGCTCTCGATCCGCGCGCGGTCCACGAGACGGGTCAGTTGCTGCGGCACCTGGCGGCCAGTGGCATCGGCGTGCTCGTCGCCGACCACCGGTTCGAGGCAGTGCTTGCGCTTGCGCACCGCGTGTGCATCCTGGATGAAGGTCTGCGCTTGCACGCAAGGCTGGCAAAGCCGGGCCACGAGACCATCGGCCCCTTCTCGCTCGGCATCCCCACGTTCCTGGAGCTGCGGCAAATCACGGCAACAGCGGAGTCCGCTGTCGGCGGGGCGCACGACTTCCGTGCCGACCGCGGTCGTTGGGACAGCGCCGGGTTGCTGCTCGAAGGGCCGGTGCATTGTCGGGGAAGGGACGTCACCTTTGCTGCCGATCGGGTGACGATCAGTCCAACGGGCACCGTGCGAATTGGGCGGCAGCTAACCTTGGCGCGCCGGGAAGGAAAATGCACCAGAAGCGTCTTTGCAGGGTCGTCGGCCCGCGGTGGTACCGTAGGCCTCGACCGGGGGCATCAGCTCGGTCAGCTGTCTGCTCCGGTCCATGCTACCGCCCGTGTGATGGAGTCCCTGCTCGTCCAGTAACCTTCCCGTGATGCTGCCCCTGCCGAACACCTGCTCGACGCAAGCGCCTGCTTCGCGGTCCACTTCATGAAACAGAAGGGCAGGTTCCTGTTGGCCGTTCTCGTCACGGCGCTCGGTGCGGCGGCGGTCTTCGGCGTCAACGCGTGGCTCGCGGGCGGCTCGGAAGTCACGCCGGCGCTCGAGCCGCGGTCGGCCGAACCCAGCAGCGCTCCACCCTCACCGGCGCCGGTCGTGGCAGACCCACGGCAGGCGGAGGCGACGCGGCAAGCAGCTCCGAACGACGAGGCGCGCACCGCGGCGGAGGGCCCGACCGTTGCCCAGGGGCTGCGCGGACTCGTGCTCGATGCCGACAACCGCGCGCTCGCAGGCGTGCACATCCACCTGGTCGAGAGCGTTGCCAACGACCCGTTCGCGTTGATCGTCAAGCGGCGCTACCGCCACGGCGCGGGGTCCCTGGCATCGACCCAGAGTGCGGCCGACGGCACGTTCGCCGTGGGCCTGCCCGTCGTGCAAGACAAGGTCTACGAAGTCTGCGTGGTCTCGCCGCAGCACGCGACGGTGCGGCTGGGTGGGCTCAAGCTGCTCGCCGGTGCCTGGCACGACCTCGGCGCGATCACGCTCGTCAAGGGGGCAACCGTGCGCGGCCGCGTGACTGTCGAGGGGCGCGACGACATCCCGGTGCCGCAGGCGATCGTGACGATCCTGACCGGCACTGCCTTCGAGGACGCGGCGCTGCGCTCGCTGTCGGGCCTCGACCGCGGCCTCAGCACCGTCGTCGACCAGAACGGCTACTACGAAGTGAAACACGCGCCGAGCAGCGGCGTCGTACAGGTCGCCGCCGTGGCTCCCGGTTTCGCGCGCGTGCTGCGGCAGAACATCCAGCTCAAGAGCGAACTGCCGATCGAGATCAACTTCGGCCTGCCGCCCGGGCAGAGCGTCGCCGGTCAACTGACCAACCAGCGCGGCGAGCCCGTGGCTGGCGCGCAGATCGAAGTCTGGCCCCAGCAGACCTCATCGAGCCCCGTCTCCGGAGAGAGCGGTGACGACGGCAGGTTCGAGATCATGGGCCTCGCGGCGGGCACCAACCGGCTGCACATCACCGCTGAGGGTTACGAGAATCACGATCTGCGCGAGGTGGTCTCCGGGTCCGCGGACCTGCGCATCGTGCTGGCGAAGCGCGCCACGCTTCGCGTGCGCGTGCTCACTCCCGAACGCCAGGTCGTTCGCAGCTACCAGCTCGCGCTGCGCCGGTTCCTCGCCGAGCAAGGCGGCCAGATCGGCCACGTCGCGGACGTGCCCGAACAGCGCGTGCGGCTCGACGGCTTCCACGACTTCGCGGAACTGACGGGCGTGCCCATGGGCGTGTTCACCTGCCAGGTGATCGCCGAGGGTTGGGCCAAGACGCTGTCCGAACCGGTCAAGATCGAGCCGGTCGAGGGCGTTGGATCGGGCGAGCAGAGTGTCGACGTCGTGCTCTCGGCCGGCGTCACGCTGCGCGGCCGCGTGCTCGACGAGACCGGAGCTCCGCTAGCCGCCGCGACCGTGGCTACGCAGGGCGACGGTGCCGCACCGGACAGTGCGATCTGGCGCCTTGTCGGGGGCGCGGTGCCCGAAATCATCACGGCGATCCGGGTCGCGACCGATACCGAAGGCTACTTCGTGCTGCCGCGGCTCGCGCTGGCCAACTACCAGCTCGAGGTGGATCACGAACAGGCGTGCCGCACGCTGGTTCCGGGCCTGCACCTCGATGCCCCGGGCGAGCAGACCTTGCCGCCCATCCGCCTACCGGCCGGCGCGACCGTAACCGGTCGCGCCACGGTCGACGGGCGCATCGCGGGCCAGATGAAAGTGGTGCTCAGTACGCGCCTTCCCCCGGGCACTCCGCTCGGCGCGGCCGCAATCCGGCTCGAGACCGTGACCGACCCCGACGGCGCCTTCGCGATGCCACGCCGCGTACCTCCCGGCGACTACGACCTGCGTGCCGCCGTCGTCGGCACCGCGACCGAGACGCAGATTTTCCAGCAACTCATGCAGTTCCAGCGCTCCGCAACCACCGTGACGGTGGCTCCTGGACAACGCCACGTGGAGCGTGATATCGACCTTCCCCCGCTACACTGACCCGAACTACTGCTGTGTCAAACGCCACCAAGATCGTCGTCCCGTTGCTCCTGCTCGCGGCCCTTGCCGCTGGCGCTACCTGGTATCTGGGCCTGTCGGACGACCACGCACCGCCCTCGCCTGCGGGCGGGCCGGCGCCCACGGTCCAACAGCCGCCGAAGTCCGTCGATCCACCGAAGCCCGTGGTCACGGAGACGACGAGACAGGAGCCGATCCGCACCGAAGTCAGGGGGTCCTCGAACAGCAACGCCCCCCAGGGTGTGCGCGGCCGCGTCCTGCTGCCGAACGGTTCCGTGGCTGCCGACGTGCAGGTGCTGCTGCTCGAGAGCGGCATGAACGATCCGATCAAGATCTTCCTCGACAGGCGCGCCGGCAAGACCCGCCCGCCCATTGCGACCGCGCAGACCGGCAACGACGGCACGTTCGAGCTCGGCCTGCTGCAACCCAGCAAGCCCGTCGACCTGCGCGTCGTGAGCCCGAACCATCCCGAGCTCAACCGTACGACGGTCAAGGTCCGCGAAGGGGACTGGTACGATTTCGGCGACCTGCAGCTCGAGCAGGGACTCGTGGTCCAGGGACGCGTGATCGAAGCGGTCAGCAAGGTGCCGGTCGCCGACGCGACGGTGTTCCTCGAGGGCAGCAACCAGTCGCACGCGATGGTCCCGACGCCGGGCCGCGAACGCGGCGTCAGCGCGACGACGGAGCAGAATGGCGCGTTCCGCTTCACCAACGCACCGCGGCAAGGGCTAATCAACCTCGTCGTGGAAGCGCGGGGCTACGCGACGGCGCAGTTGATGAACCAGCAGCTCAAGCCCGAGAACAACGACTACACGCTCGAAGTGGAGCTCGGCCAGCCGATCGCAGGCGTCGTCGTCGACCAGGACGGCAACGGAATCGCCGGTGCGAACGTGACCGCCACGGGGCTCAGCAACAAGACGCCGCAGACCGCCACCGTTACGACCGCAGACGATGGGTCGTTCGAGTTCCCGAGCCTGCGCACGGGTCCCTACCAGGTGATCGCGCAATCGGGCCAGCACGCCGAGGGCAAGAACGGCATGGTCATGACGGGCGACATGAACCTGAAGCTCGTGTGCGCGCTGCGCGGGATGGTCAAGCTCAGTGTGCTGGGCAAGAACAATGCACCGGTGAAGGCCTTCAGGCTCGGCCTCAAGCGATACTTCCCGAGCAACCCGCTCGGCATCGGCAACGTGCCGGAGTTCTCCGACCGCACCGTGAACCCCGGCGACTATCCCAAGGACTACGGCGGAGAATGGGCGCTGATCCGCGGTCTGCCGAGCGGCGATTTCCGCTTCCAGATCGAGGACTCGCAGCATGCGAAGACGCTGTCGCCACCGTTCACGGTCGTCGAAGGCGGGCCGGTCGTCGAGGTGGTCACCCAACTCGTTCTCGGCGGCATCATCCAGGGCACGGTCATCGACGACCGTGGCCAACCCGTGGTCGGTGCCACGGTGTCCACCGACCTCAACGGCGGCATCGCCGCGGACTCGGAGATCTTCCGGATCTTCCGCGACATGATGCCCGAGAAGCACAGCAAGGCCATGGCGAAGACCGACGCGCAGGGCCGCTTCCGGATCCACAAGCTGGCCTACGCCGAGTACATGGTGCGCGTCTCGCACCCGGACTACTGCGAAGGCTCCGTCATCGACCTGAGGCTCGAGACCGAGGGACAGGTCGTCGACGCCGGCGTGATCCAGCTCTCGCTCGGTGCGACGATCGAGGGCGTGACGATGGTCGGCGGGCAGCCGGCCGGACAGGTCAAGGTCTCGCTGTCCTCGCCGATGGGCGACACCGCGGCGGCGGGCGCACCCCCGAGCCCGGCGCGGACGGCGCGTGCGCTGTTCAACGCGAGCGCGGTCAGCGACGGCGACGGCCGCTTCCGCCTGCTGAAACGCGTGCCACCGGGCACCTACAAGATCAACGCGAGTCGCGTCACGAACGGCAGTCCGTTCGACACCCTGATGGACATCAAGGAGACCGAGCAACAGCTCGTCATCGAGGTTGGCAGGGAGGTGGTCCCGGTCAGCTTCAACCTCACGAAGCGTTAGCACGAACTACGAACAGCCGCGCGGTATGTCGAACCCCACCAAGATCGTCGTCCCGTTGCTGCTGCTCGCCGCCCTTGCCGCAGGCGCTACGTGGTATCTGGGGCGGTCGGACGACCACGCTCCTCCGGTACCGGCGGGCGGGTCGGAACCCGAGGTGCAACCACCGCCGAAACCCGTCGATCTACCGAAACCGCTCACGGAACCGACCAAGCGGGACCGCATCCCGGTCAGCGGGGACATGGGAGCCTCGAACAACACCGCCGCGCAAGGTGTGCGCGGTCGCGTCCTGCTGCCGAACGGTTCCGCAGCTGCCGACGTGCACGTGCTGCTGCTCGAGAGCGGCATGAACGATGCGATCAAGATCTTCCTCGACAAGCGCGCCGGCAAGGTCCGCCCGCCGCTCGCGACCGCGCAGACCGGCGCCGACGGCACGTTCGAGCTCGGCCTCGTGCAATCCAGCAAGTCCGTCGACTTGCGCGTCGTGAGCCCGAACCATCCCGAGCTCAGCCGGACGCAGGTCACGGTGCGCCAAGGGGACTGGTTCGATTTCGGCGACCTGCGGCTCGAGCAGGGGCTGCTGGTCCAGGGACGCGTGATCGAGGCGGTCAGCAAGGTGCCGGTCGCCGACGCGACGGTGTTCCTCGAGGACAGCAACCAGTCCCACACGCTGGTGGCCACGCCGGGCCGCGAACGCGGCGTCAGCACGACGACGCAGCAGAACGGCACGTTCCGCTTCACGAACGCACCGCGGCAAGCGCTCATCAACCTCGTCGTGGAAGCGCAGGGCTACGCGACGGCGCAGTTGCTGAACCAGCTGCTCAAACCCGAGAACAACGACTTCACGCTCGAAGTGGAGCTCGGCCAACCGATCGGCGGCATCGTGGTCGACCAGAACGGCAAGGGGATCGCCGGCGCGAACGTGACCGCCACGGGGCTCAGCAGCAAGACCGCACAGACCGCCACCGTTGTGACCGCAGACGATGGGTCGTTCGCGTTGCCGAGCCTGCGCGCGGGCCCCTACCAGGTGATCGCAACGTCGGGCCAGCACGCCGAGGGCAAGAACGGGATGGTCATGACGGGCGAGATGAACCTGAAGCTCGTGTGCGCTCTGCGCGCCACGGTCAGGCTCAGTGTGCTCGGCGCCAACAAGGCACCCGTCAAGGCCTACCGGCTCGGTCTCAGGCGACACTTCGCGAACAACCCGGTCGGCATCGGCACCGTGCCGGAGTTCCCCGACCGCACCGTGAACGCTCGCGACTATCCCGAGGACCTCGGCGGTCGATGGGCGCTGATCGGCGGGCTGCCGAGCGGCGAGTTCCGTTTCCAGATCGAGGATCCGGCGCACGCGAAGACGCTGTCGCCGCCGTTCACGGTCGTCGAGGGTGGGCCGGTCGTCGAAGTGGTCGCGCAACTGGTCAACGGCGGCACGATCCATGGCAAGGTCATCGACGACCGCGGCCAACCCGTGGCCGGTGCCACGGTGACCACCGACTTCAACGGCGGCATCGCCTCGGACTCGGAGATCATCGGGTTCGTTCGCAGCATGATGCCCGAGAGGCACAGCAAGGCGTCGGCGAAGACCGACGCAGAGGGCCGCTTCCGGATGGACAAGCTGGCCTATGCCGAATACATGATCCGCGCCTCGCATCCGGACTACTGTGAAGGCTCGGCCATCGACCTCCGACTCGAGACCGAGGGACAGATCGTCGACGCCGGTGTGATCCAGCTCGCGCACGGCGCCACCGTCGAGGGCGTCACGATGGTCGGCGGCCAGCCGATCGGACAGGTCAAGATCTCGCTGACCTCACCGATGGGCGACAACGCGGGCGCAGCGCCGGCGGCGCGCGCGCTGTTCAACGCGAGCGCGGTCAGCGACGGCGACGGCCGCTTCCGCCTGCTCAAACGCGTGCCACCGGGCACCTACAAGATCAACGCGAGCCGCGTCACGAACGGCGACCTGTTCGGCCGCTTCACGGACATCAGGGAGACCGAGCGGCAGCTCGTGATCGAACCGGGCAGGGACGTGGTCCCGGTCAGCTTCAACCTCACGAAGCGCTGACACGGACCAGACGGTAGATTGGCCGCATGGATCCAGGGCAGAGCCGGCCGACCAGTTACTGGGACTACATCAAGGTCGAGGAACTGCTGCGCCTGCAGCTCGGCACGGCTGCGAGCGAAGACGAGCTGATCGACGACGAGGTCCGCTTCATCGTCATCCACCAGATCGACGAGCTCTGGTTCAAGGTCGTACTGCGCGAGCTGGTCGCCGCGCGCAACCTGTTCGCGAAGAGCCACGTACCCGAGAACGCGCTCGCGGGCGCCGTGGCGAGCCTGCGCCGCGTCGCCATTGCGTTCGATCTAGCCGGCCAGCACTTCCGGCTCATGGAGACGATGCGGACGCAGGACTACCTGACCTTCCGCGACAAGCTCTACCCGGCCAGCGGGTTCCAGTCCGCGCAGCTGCGCGAGATCGAGATCCTGATGGGCCTGCCCGATGCCGACCGCATCCCATTCGGCAACGAAGGCAGCTACGTCGCAGCGCTGAAGAGCCACGATGGGTCGACCTCGCCTGCGCTGACGCGCGTCGAGCGCCGGCAACGCGACGTGCCGACGCTCAAGACCGCGGTCTCCGGGTGGCTGCACAGGACACCGATCCACGGCAGCTCGCCGGGCGACGCGCGCGACGAGCAGGTCGTGCAGGACTTCGTCGAGCGATACCTCGCGGGCCACGAGGTCCTCTACCGGCGCGCGATCGATCACGCCGTGAAGCAGCAGGCGCTCACGCCTGCCGACGAGGACCGCCTGCGCGCGCGCTACCGCGGCCAGCTGCAGGGGGCGCGGCGCCACCTGCAGGCCGAGGACGAAACACCGGAGCGGCGCAGCTTCGTGCGCCGCCTCCGCGCGGCGATCCTGTTCATCGACAGCAACCGCACGCTGCCGTTGTTGAGCTGGCCCGGCCAGATCATCGACGGCCTCATCGAATTCGAACAGTCGATGCTCGTGTTCCGGCAGCGGCACGCGCGCATGGTCGAACGCGTGATCGGCCGCCGGATCGGCACCGGCGGCAGCGACGGCGTCGCCTACCTCGACCAGACCGCGCTGCAATACCGCGTGTTCACGGAGATCTGGGCCGCGCGCACGCTGTTGTTGCCACCCGAGCTCTGCCCCCCCATCGCCGACCCGGGTTTCTACGGCCTCGCGCACGAATGACGCGCGCGGTGGACCCTCACGCGGTGGACCCTCACTCGGACGTGGTCTCGCGCAGGTGCTTCTCGAACAACATCGCCGCGACGCGGATCAGGTCGCGCTCGGTGATGATGCCGACCAGGCGGTTGCTTTCCTCGACCACGGGCAGGCTGCCGACCCGGTGGCGGCGCATCAGGTCGATGGCCTCGAGCGTCGGGGTGTTCGGCGTGACCGTGATCGGGTTCGTGCGCATGATGTCCTTCACGGCGACCGGAGTGTGGTCGGTGCCGCGCATGCCCTGGCCGAGCAGTCGCAGCAGCGTCCGGTGCGACACGAGGCCGACGAGCCTGCCGTCGTTGTCCTCGACCGGCACGTGGCGGATGTGCCGCCAGTCCATGAGGCTCGCGGCGAGGTCGACGACGTCCTCGGGATGCACCGTGAACAGGTCCGTCGTCATGAACTGACCGACTTGTATGTAGCTCTCCCTCCAGCCCTCGAACTCGCCAGTGTCGGCCAGCTCCCAGGTGTGCACGGGCTCGCCGACCTCCTGGCGCACCTGGGTCGCGCGCACGATCGCCGCCATGCGCTGGTCCTTCGTGCCTTTCTCACCCATCGCAGCGAGTGAATCGAGCACCCAGCGCGCGCCCGTGCGGCCTCGCTTGCACCGTTCCGCGATGATGCCGAGGTAGCGGTCGATGTCGCCGCCGTCGAGCTTGGCGTTCTCGAGCCCCGCGCGCGCCATCGGCAACAGCACTTCGGCGATCAACTGCTGCGCCGAGTGCTCGCGTCCGTGGAACCAGGTCAGGTTGGCCTGCAGTCCGAGGCGGGCCGCTGCGACGAAGTTGCCCTTCGCGTCGTCAAACGACATGACCCGGCTGACGTCGTCGAACTCGTGCGAGACGGCCGCCATGAGGCCGAAGAAGAACGCGGCGTTCGCCATCTCGTCGACGACGCTCGGCCCGGCGGGGAACGCGCGCGCTTCGATGCGCAGGTGCGGCTTGCCGGCGCTGATGCCGTAGCAGGCGCGGTTCCAGCGGTAGACCGTGCCGTTGTGCAGGCGCAGCGCCGTGAGGACCGGCACGCCGCCGCGGTCGAGCACTGCCACGGGGTTCTCGTCGATGTCGGTCGCGAGCACCACGCGGAAGCGCGCGATGTCCTCGCGGAAGATCTCGAGCACCGAGTCGCGCACCCAACCGTCGCCGAAGTTCACCCTGGGCCGGCGGCCGCGCGACTGATGCGCCGCGGAGCGTGCATCGACCGACTGCTGGAACAGCGCCACGCGCGTCTCGCGCCACAAGCGGCGGCCCAGCAACACCGGCGAGTTCGTCGCCACGGACAGCACGGGCGCCGTGATCGCCTGCGCGACGTTGTACAGCTTCGCGAACTCGCGAGGCCCGACCTGGAAGTGGACCTGGAAGCTCGTGTTGCACGACTCGAGCATCACGTTGTCGTGCGTCATGTCGAGCTCGTCGACGCCCTTGATGCGGAACTGGAACTCGCCGCCTCGCAGCACCGAGATCGCGTTGTTGAGGGCCAAAAAGCGCGGGTTCTGCACCATCGAAGCGAGTGTCAGGTCGGCGCGGCGCAACGTCGGCAGGATCCCTGTCAACACGATGCCGCCGCCCATCTCCTTCGCCGCCGTGCGCGCGCGCAACAGCAGCTCGCGCAGCTCAGCTTCCATGGCCGACAGGCAGTTCCCGCCGAAGACCTGCGGCGCGAGGTTGCACTCGAGGTTGAACTGCGCGAGCTCGTAGGTGAACTGCGGGTGCGCGAGGCGCTTCATCATCGCGTCGGCCCCGCACCAGGCGCGTCCCGCGCGATCGAGCAAGAACATCTCCTGCTCGGCGCCGATGCGGCGGATCCCGGTTTCGAACCGGTCCTCGGTGAGCATGCGTTCGAGCGCGTTCAGATCGGCCAGGATGGCCTTCATGAACGCGCGCAGCTGCTCTTCCGTGAAACCGCTAGGCAGGTCGTGTCGGCCCATACAGGGGGGCGGCCATTGGGGGCGGCCAATGAGGGGCGGTAGGTCGAGCGAGACCATACCAAGCCGCCTCCGGAAGCGCTCGCAGGCGCTCCAACTCAGCGCCGCAGCGGCGGCTCGCGGCTGTTTCGCCCCGTAAGGGGACGCCGCATTGCGGCGATGACCAACAACTCAGCGCACGAAACCGTTGAACATGATCCGCTTCTCCTTGACGAGCGGATGGTTCAACTCGACCACGAGGTCGCCCTTCAGCAGGCCGGTCGGCGCGTTGTTGGCGATCGCGAGCTCGACGACGAGTTTGTTGCCGTCCTTGTGCTGCGACGCCGTCACGAACTCACTGCCCAATGAGATCTTCTCGAAGCGGAACGACTTGGCCTCGAGCGACGACCCGTCGTTCGGCTCGAACACGATCTCCTTCTTGAGCGAGGTGCCCTTGGGCACGAGACCCAGCACGAGGAAGCAGCCGGGTTTCACTTCGAGCGGTCCCTGCACGAAGGCCGACACGCGCACGTTGAACGTGGACTCACCCCGCACGTCGGTGAAGAACTTCAGCTGGCCGCCGCCGCCCATCTCACTGTCGACGGGGCCGTATTTGCCCTTGATCGTCCAGCTGGTCATGCCGTTGGTGACGCTCTTCTCCCAGGTCGCCGTGAACCCCTTGTGGTCCTCCATGCGCAGGATGTTCCAATCCTTGTGCAGCGGCGAGGTGACCGTGACGTTGAAATCGCGGCTCTCGGCCCAGGTCATCTTGTTCAGGTTGACGTCGGCCGGCGCGACCGTGAACAACTGGGCGCCCGTCGCGGAGAACTGGAGCCGCACCATCGGCAGCGCCGGGTCCGTGGTGTGGATCTCGAGCGTCGCCTGCTTGGGGCCCGTGATGCTGTGCATGTCGAGGTGACATTCGACCTCCCCCTCTTCGTTGGGCCCGATCGTGATCTGCTGCACGACTTCGTTCTGGTCGGGTCCGCCCTTGCCGCGCACCACGCGGGTCAGCACGTTCGCTTTCGGCTTGCCGGACAGGTTGTAGGTGCGGTCCCCGATCCGGATCTCGGAGCGCGCACACTGGCAGCTGCCGGTGAGGTTCTTCCACTCGATCTGGTTGTCGGTCGGGTTCTTGAACTTGTAGGTCCCGACCGCATCGCCGCTGCCGAAGAAGGTGCCGAGGTCCTGGATGGTGACCGGGAACCAGGGGTTGCCGCCGCTCGCCGTCGTCTGGCGCGGCGTGGTGCCCGGTTGTGGTGCGACGGGCTGCGGGAGGCCGGCATCGGCCCGCTGGACCCCCTTGGTATCCTGGGCCAGTGCGAAGGAGCCGAGGGCCGAAACAAAGACGATGCCGAGCAGACGGTGGGAACGGTTCATGTAGTCGACTCGCTGGAGAGAGGCCGGCCCGAAAGGGAAGGGGGCAGAGCAGTATAGCCACTGACCACGGCCAAAACTCCCGGACGGCCGGCAGTTCTGGCAGTGTTCCGTCGGAAGCAGACGGCAACCTTGGAATCGCACGGTCTCCTGCGCACCATGCCGCCGATGCCGCCCTCCCGTCTGGCGTTGTCCGTCCTGCTGCTACTTCCGCTGTCGGGCTGCTGCACGCTGGCACGGTTTTTCTGTGGACCCGACACGACGCCGTGGGTCTCGGTCCGGTTCGAGACGCCCCGGTTGGCCGTGTCGACGCTGCTCGAGGCCCTGCGGCGCGACGACCCCGAGATCGTCTATCTGAGCTTCTCGGTGGACTACCGGAAGCGCGTGGGGATGGACATGAGCACGGTCGTGTACGTGTGGCCGCGCGTGCGCGAGGAGAACCCCGGCCTGCACGTCGCCGGTTACGCGGAAGTCCCCGAACCCACGCTCCTCGACGCGGACCATGCGCGCGTCACGATCGACGTTGCCGGCCACCAGGTCGAGATCAAGCTCGTGCGCGAGTGCTGGAGGGAAGTGCGCTACGCGCGACCGAACGGGACTCCGGGCGAGCCCCTCCTACCTCCCGTGCCTTCCTTCGACGGTTTGGCCCGGATCGAGGCGATCGGGGACCTCGACCACGACCGCTCACGTCTCGTGCTTCAGCCGCTGGTCTTCGACCACGAGGGTCTGCGCACCCTGACCCTCGACGACATCGAGCACGTGGCGCTGACGCACAAGTGGAAGATCGACAACGTGCGTCAGCTCGAGCCGTAGTCGCTACCGCAGCGACTCCGAGGCCCGCACCGAGATGCGCGCGTCGCGCGGCAGGATCTTGAACAACTCCTGGATGTCGGGTGCCAGCATGCGGATGCAGCCCATCGACGACATCGTGCAGATGGTGTCGGGCATCGGCGTGCCGTGCGCGCCGAAACCAGTGTAGCTCGCGTGGCGGAACTTGATGAAGTACTCGCCGAGGATGTTCCGCGGGTCACCATACGCGTAGACGTCGCCATTCGGCGCCGTCCACTGCGGCTTCGGCTGCTTGTCGCCGACCGTGAAGTCCGCGACGGGCGTCTTGTCGTTCTCGCCGTGCCCGATCCAGTAGAGGCGCAGCAGGCTGTCCCCGACGTAGACCGCGAGCGAGAAGCTGCGTTTCTCGACGACGGCGTGGATCGGGTCGACGGGCACCTTGATCTTCTGGCCGACCTGCACGGCGTTCTCGTTGTGGATGCGGTTCAGCACGGCCAGCGTGCCGGACTCGACGGGGATCTTCTCGCGCCGGAACTTGCTCGCGACCCTCCCCAGCGTGTCGCCGTCGCCGATCGTGTAGCTGCGCGAACCCGCGACGTTGCCGGGGTCGCAGACCCAACGGTCCGCGCGGACCCGGTACTTGCGGTAGGCCTCGTCGACGTTTGCGCGCGCCTGCGTGTGCGCGCGATCGATGCGGCCGCGCAGCGACAGGTTGATCAACTGGGATCCCGCGGCGACCGCTTCGGCGTCGGGCAGGGCCATCGCGGCCGCGAGCGCGCTCGTCGCGAGCGCGCGGCCCTCCGCGGAGTGCAGGAAGCTGTTGTCGGCGCCGAGCGCGGCCAGCTGCGAGGCGAAGTCCTTGCCCTGCGCTACGAGGGCAGCGAGAAGCTCTTGTGGCGGAGCACCGGTCTGCGTCGCCACAGCCGCCCAACCGAGGGACACCGCTGCGGGCTCCCGCTGGGTGATGCGCGGCAGCAACTCAGCGAGCCCCGGCATCACGGGCGGTGCGGGCGGCGTCTCCGCGACGGGCTCGGGGCTGGCCTTCTGGACCTGCTTGTCCTGCGATGCCGACAACATGTTCGCGAGAGGAGCATCGAGTGGCGCCGTCGGCACCAGCTTGCCATCGCCCGAGGCTTCTGCCCCGGTGACCCAGCCGTAACCCCACCAGCCCAGCGTCGCCAGGACGAGAAGAAAGAAGAGTCGCCGCATACACCACCTCCGAGAAACGCGCCGAAGGCGCAAACCGCCGCGCGCCCCCTGACCAGGTGCGTCGCATGGGTCGTCAGCGATTACCGCTGGGGCTACCGCTGGCCGACCGAGCCAAACGGTAGCGACCGCCGCGCAGAAATCGAGAGGCTCCGCTCCACCTGGACCGTCGACGGGGGCCCGGTTGAACCCTTGGGTTCAGGTGGGCTCCCCCCCGGGGCATTTGGGAAATGGCAGGCGGCACCGCGTGCGGCACCGTCTCCTGATCCCGCCTGACCCGTAAGGTCGGAGCCCGGCGAATTGTCATCGGTTCAACTTTTTGGCCCGCGTGCAGCTCGAGAACTGCAGAGCGGAGCCTCATCGAAGCGACCAGTCTAGCGGACCGTCGCGGCTGCGCCATGGGTTGCCGGCCTACTCACGCAGCGGTTCTTGCCATCCGCGCAGTACGCCACCGCAACGCCAGGCGGGGCGCCGCGTCAATCCCACCGATTGCGCGTGATCGCGGCCATGACCCGTTCGGCCGCCGCCACCGCGAGCACGCCGTCGGCACCGCTGACGAGTGGCTCGGCGCGCTCGCGCACGCACCGCAGGAAGTCCGCGAGCTCTTCCTGCAGCGGATTGCCGGCGTCGAGCTGCAGGTTCTCGACCTTCAGGAGGCCTTCGAACACGAACTTCCACAGGTCCCCCACCTGCGAGCGGTCGATGCCCTCGAGGTCGAGCTTCTGAAAGTCCCAACCCTCGGCCTTGCGCACGACCATGCCCTGGTTCTGCTGGAAGTCGAGGCTCACGTAGCCCTCGCGCGAGAACACGCGCATCTTGCGGAGCGGCTTCAACGCGACCCGATTGGCCGTCAGGTGCGCGACGGCGCCGTTCTGGAACTTGATGATCGCCGACGCCATGTCCTCGGCCGGCGTGAACACGGAGCCGCCGAACGCCTCGACCGAGACGATCTCGCTGCGCACGAGCGCGAGCACGAGGTCGAGGTCGTGGATCATCAGATCGAGCACGACGCCGATGTCCGTGCTGCGGAACGTGAACGGCGAGAGCCGATGCGACTCGATGTAGCGCGCGCTGCGGCCGATCGCGGCGATGCCGCGCAGCGCCGGGTTGAAGCGCTCGACGTGGCCGACCTGCAGGATGCGACCCCGTGCCTTCGCGAGATCGACCAGCGCCTGACCGTCGGCCGCCGTGCGCGCGATCGGCTTCTCGACGAGCACGTCGACCCCTTGTTCGAGGAACACGCTCGCGACCTCGCGATGCACCTTCGTCGGCACGACGACCGTCACGGCATCGACTCTGCCGAGCAGCTCACGATGGTCCGCGAACACGGGCACGCCGTAGGTCGAGGCCGCGAACTCGCGCGCCTCCGGGTTCGGATCGGCGATGCCCGTGAGCTCGCAATCGAGCTCGCGCAAGAGACGCGCGTGGTGCTTGCCGAGATGTCCGACTCCGACCACGCCGATCCGCACCTGGCCCTTCGCGGATCGAGACGGCGCGGAGCGGGGCTGCGCGGCGGGCTTCGTCAAGCGTCGACCAGGGTGAACTTCAACTCGGCTTCGGCGACGAGCCGCCCGGCCACCTTGCAGCGCGCGCGCACGTGGCCGACCTGCGGTTTGGCGCGGATCGTCTCGACCTCGATGCGCAACTGGTCGCCCGGCACGACGGCACCGCGCAGCTTGACCTTGTCGATGCTCCACATCACTGCGAGCTTGCCCGTGTTCTCGAGCTTGCGCAGCAGCAACACGCCGGCGAGCTGCGCCATCGCCTCGAGCTGCAGCACACCGGGCATGATCGGCTGCTCGGGCCAGTGGCCCTGGAAATACGGCTCGTTGATCGTGACGTTCTTGATCGCGACCGCGCGCTGGAAGCCCTCGAGCTCGATCACGCGGTCGATCATCAGGAACGGATAGCGGTGCGGCAGCAGATTGAGGATCTGCCGGATGTCGAGACCCGAGGCGCCGATGGCCTCTCCCTGCTCCTGCTCGCGTTCGCGTTCCTCGATGATGCGCTGCACGAGCGCCATGTTGAGGCCGTGGCCGGATCGCGTCGCGATGATGTGCGTGTCGAGGTCGACGCCGGCGTTCGCCAGATCGCCGACGAGGTCGAGGATCTTGTGCCGCGCGAGCTCGTCGTCCCACTGCAGCGTGTTGGCCTGCGGTCCCTCGGGCCCGACCACGAGCGTGTTCTGGGTCGTGGCGCCCTTGCCGAGACCGGCGGCGCGCAGCGCGTCGACCTCGTGCGCGAACACGAACGTGCGCGCCGCGGCGATGTCGCGTTCGAAGTTCTCGGCCGACAACTCGAAGCCGACCGTCTGGCGCGCGGCCGGCACGGCGCCGTTCTTGCCGGGATAGTCGAGGTGGTATTCGATCGTGAGCCGTCCGCTGCCCGGCAACGCGACGATGCTGGCCGCACCCTCGCGCACGTAGATCGGATGCGTGACCGCGTAGACGGCGCGCGGCGCGCGCATCTCGACGGTGCCGCTCTCGCGCAGGCCGCGGAAGAACTCCGACGCCGCGCCGTCGAGTCCCGGCACTTCCTCGCCATCGATCTCGATCAGCGCGTTGTCGACGCCGAGCGCATACAACGCCGCGAGCAGGTGCTCGCACGTGTAGACCTCGGCGCGGCCGTCCTGGATGCAGGTGCGGCGCTGCCGCGCCCTCATGTTGGCGCCGTGCGCGCGGACCACTGGGTGGTCTTCGATGTCGGTGCGCACGAACGTGACACCGGTGCCCGCCTCGGCCGGCCGCACGACGATCCGTATCTCCTTTCCCGAGTGCAGCCCGATGCCGCGGTACTCGACCGGGTTCCTGATCGTGCGTTGCTGCCGACCGGAGGGCGTTGCCGGGGTCGCTACCACAGCGTCACCCGCCCCCGCGTTCGGGTTTCGCCGGCGTTTTCGGCGGTTCCGCCGTCTTGGCCGGGGCGTCCTTCTCGAGCGGCACCTTCAGCAGTTTGATGAGGTCGCCGGTCAGATCGATCTCGTCCGTGTTGTACCAGACCTGGCGGCGATCGAACATCTGGAGGCGCAGGTTCATCTGCCCGAGCTCCTTGTTCGACGCCTTGTCGGGATAGTTCGGCGGCGGCCCCGGATCGTAGGTGCGCACGACGAGTTGCACGCCGCGGTTCTTCGCGACCTTCGCGACGGCCACTTCCATGTCCTCGTAGAGCTCGAGTTTCATGCGCATCTCCGCGATCTCGAGCTTCTCGACCATGCGTTTGCGCTTGAACTCCCACAGCTGGCGCAGGCCGTCGTACTGGAACATCCTGTCCTTGCCTTCTTCGCTGTTTTCTCCGACTGCTTTGATGTTCTCGCGTGTCTCGTTGATGCTCGCTTCGATCTTCCCGAGCTCTTCCTTCAAGACGTCCTGCAGCGTCTTGAGCTCCTGTTCCATCTTGATCTGCTTCGGGTAGGCCTCGAGGGCCTTCGCGAGATCGACGACGCCGATCGAGACGGGCGCGACCTTCTTGGTCGCACCTTCCGTCGCAGCCGCGGAGTGATCCTGCGCGACGAGCAGCGAACCAGTGGCAACCAACAGCGCGGAGATCCAGAAGGGATGGGTCGACATGGTGGGCTCGAGGGTCGCAGGAACCGTCGAGTCACGGTAGCAAGAGCACTCTCGAAAGGCCACTGCACGGAGCAGACGATCGGACGCTGCTGCGGGCCTTCACCCCTTCTCGCCCGGCTTCACCCGGGGCCCGCACCACCGGCGATCGCCTGACGCAGATCCGCGAGCAGGACGTCCACGCCTTCGAGGCCGACCGCGATCCGCATGAGCCCGTCGGGAATCCCGGCCCGCGCGCGTTCGGCCGCCGACAAACCCGCGTGCGTCGTGAACGCCGGCAGCGTCGCGAGCGTCTCGACGCCGCCGAGGCTCGGCGCCTTCGCGATGCGGGCCAGGCGATCGAACACCGCGCGCGCCCCGGGCAAGCCGCCATGCACTTCGACCGAGACAAGGCACCCGCCTCCGGTCATCTGCCGGCGCATCAGCGCGTGGTCGGGATGCTGCGGCAGGCCCGGATGACTCACCGCCACGAGCCGCTTCTCCGCGACGTCGGCGACTAGCTCCCGCGCGATCGCGAGTGCCGCCGCCTGTTGCGCTTCGATGCGCAGGCGCAGCGTGGGCCACGATCGCAACAGCAGCCACGCCGGATCGGGTGCCAGGATGCCTCCCGTGCGGCGTCGCAAGGCTTCGATCGGGCGGAGCATGGCGTGGCTGCCCGCGACGACGCCCGCGAGCACGTCGCTGTGGCCGCCGAAGAACTTCGTCGCCGAGTGCACGACGAGGTCGACGCCGTGTCGCAGCGCAGACTGGATCGGCGGCGGCGCGAACGTGCCGTCGAACACGGTCGTGGCACCGGCGCCGCGCGCGGCCGACGCGATGGCCGAGATGTCGGCGAGACGCAACGTCGGGTTGATCGGCGTCTCGAACACGACGAGGCGCGTCGGCCGCTGCAGTGCCTTGCGCAGGCCGGCGAGGTCGAGGGCCGAGAAGCGATCGACAGCGACGCCGAAACGCACGAGGTCGTGCAGCGCAAACGCCGAGGTGCCGCCGTAGATCTCCTCGGCCAGCAACACACGGTCGCCACTCTTGCAGTGCGCCAGGAGCGCTGCGCTCATCGCCGCCATGCCGCTCGAAAACGACACCGCACCGTCCGCCCCTTCGAGCGCGGCCACGAGACTCTCGAAGGCGCGGCCGCAGCTGTGACCCAGACGCTGGTAGAAGTCGCTCGCGCTCTCGGCGCTGCCGACCAGGCGCAGCGATTCGGAGTCGGGCTGGGCGGACGTGCTGCTGCGCACGAGCGGCGGCGACAGCGGGCCCAACGGCGGGCCATGGGGCTGCGGCGTGCCGTAGAGCGGTTCGGCCATGCGCCCATCATGACCGTGCTGGGCCTGCTGTGCGAGCGGGTGCTTCGAGTGTTGGCGAAGCCCGACGACCGCGTAGGCTACGCGCCATGGTCTCGAGGACGGTCGTGCTCAGTGACGACGCCCGCGCTGCGCTCGAGCGAGCCGCGGCGGAGGCCGCGCCGCGCGAGATGGTCGGTCTGCTCGCCGGGACCAGCGCTTTCGCCGTGGAGCGGTTCGTGCCCGTCGCAGGCGCAGCCTGCACCGAGGATCACTTCACGATGCCGGCGGCGGTCTTCGCGGCGGCCGAGGCCGCGTGCCGCGCGCGCGGCGAACGTTGGCTCGGCTTCGCCCACAGCCATCCGCGCGGCAGCACCGCGTTGTCGGCAGCCGACCGCGCCTTCTTGTGGCGCGATTGCCTGCAACTCGTCGTTGTCCCGGGCGGCGATGGCACGACCCGGATCGGCGCCTACTGGCTCACGAAGGATCGCGTCGACACGCTGGCGATCGGTCGCGCGGAGGCCGCGCCCGCATGATCGTCGCGATGGGCGTCGACTCGATCTCGATTGCGCGCATCGAGCGACTGTGGCAACAGGCCGGCGAACGCTTCGCGCGGCGCGTCTTCACGGCGCAGGAGATCGCCTACTGCCTCGCGCGGGCGCGGCCCGCCGAGTCGTTCGCGGCGCGTTTCTGCGCCAAGGAGGCCGCGATGAAGTGTCTCGGCACCGGTTGGGCCTTCGGGCTCGGCTTCCAACAGATCGAGGTCGGCCGCGACGACACGGGTGCGGTCGGGCTCTCGCTCACGGGAGCCGCCGCGAAACGCGCAGCGCTCCTGGGCATCCGCCGCCTGCACGTGAGCCTTACGCACACCGAATCGGTGGCGACGGCCTTCGTGGTCGCAGAGACCTGACTTGCCGCGCAGAACCGGTCGCACGGCCGCAATGCGCGATTCACTCCCGGAATGGGACGAAGGCACGCAATGCCTGCAGCGGGATCACCGTGGCGCCGAAGTTCATTGTCGCCGCCATGGCAGTACGCCGTTCCTCATGTCTGTTCGCCTGCATCGCCTTCCTCGGCGGCGCGTGCGCGACGGGCCCGCATGCTGCGCTCGAGGTCGAGTACGAACGCCAGGTCGCGTTGCGGCCCGAACTCGCGACTGCGATCGCTGCAGGAGCGCTGCGCCACGCGCTGCCGTTCGCCGATCCGCTGCCACAAGCGAGCGGCGCGCCGGCGCTCGACGTCGGCGGCAATGCGTTCGAGGTCCGTTTCGAGCAGGGGCCGGCGTTGCTCTGGGTGCCCTGCGCGTCGCACCGCCTCAGCGTGGTGCCGCGAGCCGCGGGAGCCGGCGTCGAAGTCCGGATCCAAGAGCTCGGCGGTCTGCAGTCGCTGCGTGCGTTCGGCCGACACGCCGTGGCCAGCATCCACCTGCGCATCGCGCCGGCCGGCAAAGAGAGCCGCGTCGTGGGCACGTTCCACACCGAGCTCGGCCCCGTCCTGGCCGAAGCGCTCGACCGCGCGTTCGAGCTCGCCGAGGATCCCGCTGCCTGCGTGCTCGGACTCGCCGAACCCAACCTCGCCGCGGTCGCGTGCGACCATCTCCTGGCGCAGGCGAGCGAGGCGCTCGCAGACGGCCGCCCGCTCGAGGCCCGGGCCGCGCTGCAACGCATCGAGCGCCTCGGTTGGACCTCGACCGCGCTGCAGCACCGGCTCGGCGAGCTCGCCGCCGCGGCCGGAGATCATGCGAGTGCGCGCGAGCACCTGTTGCACGCGATGATCGGGGCCCAGGACCCGACCATGCGCTCGCAACTCGCGGAGCGCTTCGCCGCGGTGTCGGCGGCATCGAGCGATTGCGGGGCGCTGCGTGCGGCGGCCCGCGAACGGTTGGCCGGCGATGATCTGGCGGCGGCCAAAGCACTGCTGCACACGGCCCGCCGCGAGCGGCCCGACCCGACGATCGACTACCGGATGGCGAGCCAGCTGTATCACGAGCGCGACGACCGCGGAACGGCGCATGCGTATGCGTTGCTCGCGCGCGAATACGAGCCCACACCGCCGCTCTTGCTGCGGCTTGCGCTGCGATGGCAGTGGTTGACCGGGCAGCGTGAACCCGTGATCGCCGTCCCGAAGCCCTGGTCGCGCGCGCAGCCCGGCATGTCGCCGCCGCGGTGAAGGCAACCGCGCGCGTGCATGGCGCCGCGGCCCGCGAAGGTTCATGCTGAGCGCATGCCCAAGAAGATCCCCCCGCCCGCGGCCACCCTCGCCGCGGTGCTCGTGCTCGCGGTCGCCTGCCAGACCTCGGCCCCGGATCCCGGCGCGATCGATCGCGATCTGCTGGACGTCACGGTGGGCCAGCTGCACCGCCTCTACGCGGAGCGAAAGTACACCGTCGCGCAGGTGGTGCAGTGGCACCTCGATCGCATCGATCGCTACAACGGCGTCTACGGCGCGGTCGAGACCGTGTTCCGGCGCGAGGCCCTGGCCGAGGCCGCGCAGAAGGACGCCGAGCAGGCACAGGGCAGCAGCGCGCGCGGGCCGCTCTGGGGCGTGCCGGTGGTCATCAAGGCCAACACGAGCATCGCCGGCCAGGTCACCACTGCGGGCTGGCACGGCTTCACCCGGGCAGGACACGAACTGATCGCTCCGCGCGATGCAACCATCGTCGCGAAGCTCGAGGCAGCGGGCGCGATCATCGTCGGGCACACGAACATGCCGGATCTGGCCAACAGCGACACGAACCGGAGCAGCTCGTATGGACGCACCGGCAATGCCTACGACGTCCGCTTCTCGCCGGGCGGTTCGTCGGGCGGCACCGTGACCGCGGTGGCCACCAACATGGCGGTGCTCGGAAACGGCACCGACACCGGCAACTCGATCCGGATGCCGTCCGCCACGAGTGCGTTGGTCGGGTTCTTCCCGACGCGTGGTCTCGTCAGCATCGCCGGCATCGCGCCGCTCGACTGGCTGCTCGACAACACGGGACCGATCGCGCGCAACGTCACCGATGCAGCGATCGCGCTCGCCGTCATGAGCGGCGAGGACTCGCTCGACGCGTGCACGATGGCGGTGCCCGACACCGCGCAACGACCGCCCTACGAGCCGTATCTGCGCGCCGACGCGCTGCGGGGCAAGCGCTTCGCCGTGCCGGCGTTCGTGCTGGCCGGCGAGGGCATCCCGTTCCGCGGCATCCCGGCGTGCGTTCCCGAAGCAGCGGCCGAGGCGATCCGCACCGACGAGAAGGAGCCGCTGCGGCCGCCGACGCACGCGATGTTCATGCAGGCCCTCGCGGCGCTGCGCTCGGCCGGCGCCGAGGTGATCGTCACCGACGACATCCTGCCCGCGAGCTTCGCGAAGCTCGCGAGCCGCGTGGGCACCTATCCCTACACGCTGTTCGGCACGAACCGCTTCCTCGCGGTGTTCGGCAGCCCGGAGTATCGCTCGGCTGCGGACTACCAGCGTGTCGTCGGGGCGCCGCTGTTCCCGTCGATGATCGGCACGGGTGCCTCGCGCGTCATGGGCGGCGTCGAGATCGAGCAGCGGCCGTTCGACACCGATCCCGACGCCGAACGCAACTACCGCGCGCCGCGGCGCGAGATGCTGGCCGCGTATCTCGAGCCCTTGGACCGTCTGAAGCTCGACGGCTACGTCTATCCGGCGATCCAGATGCCGCCGCCCGACGAGACGATGCCGCAGGACGGCCGCGTGAGCCACGGGCCGCATTCGGCCACGAGCTGGGTCAACATGATCGGAGTGCCCGCGGTTGCGGTGCCGGCGGGCTTCTACCCGAACGGCCTGCCGTTCGGGCTCGAGTTCTCGATGCGCCCGTGGCGCGACGGCGATCTGCTCGCGGTCGCCTACGCGTGGGAACAGCACACGCACTCGCGGCGCCCGCCGGTGCTGGTCGAGAACGGACTGCTGCCAGTCACGCCAGCGCGCGAAGCGCGCGGCAGCCAGGCCCCGGCGCGCTGAGGGGCTGGGCGAGCAGGCTCGGTCTACAGCTGACCGCGCGCCTTCACGGCCACGCGGCAGACGGCGATCTCCTGCTGCGGGTAGAGCACGAAAGCAGCGGCGGCCTGCGGATCGAGGTCGTGCACACCAGAGAGCAACTCGGCGCTGTCGAACTGCACCTTCACGTTCGCACGACGCAGCCCCCACGTGGCCTCGAGATCCAGCCGAATCCGATGCGTGGCTCCCGGAAGCGCGACCCTGCCGGCGGGCGGGTTGAGCAGGGCGTGCTGGAACGCGCGTTGCACCTGTTGCGGGTCCACGGGGTTGCCCTCGACGAGCGCGCCGTGCACCGCGTCGTTCGCGGTGACCACGAGCACCAGCGGCACGCCGCGGAACTCGAACACGTAGAGCCTGCGCCCCACGGTGCTCGGCGGCAGCACGACGTCGACTTCGACATGCATGCGCGTGGCGCGCGGTTCGATGCCGCTGTTGCACCTCAACCGCTGCGACGCGAGCTCGCGCCACGGCCGATCGCCGCCCGCGAACTCGAGCGTGCCATAGCGCAGGTGCCATCCGTCGCTCGCATCGTGCTGCAACAGTGGCGCTGCCAGGGCCACTTCGGCGACGAGGTCCTCTTCCGCGATCCACACGGCGACCTTGGCATCCTTGGGCGCGCTGGCGAGCAGTTCGGCCTCGACGTCGCGCCGCCGGCGCGCGCGCGCGAGCCAGGCCTCGGCCTCGCGCAGCAACACATCCTCGCGCCCGCTGCGTTCGGTCTCGGGTATGCGGTTCTTGCAGGTCATGAGCGCCTGCTCCATCGCCGTGAGGTGCGCATCGGACTTCGTCGCGGCGTCGCGCGCCGACTTGAGGTTCTCGAACAACTCGGCGCGGTCGGGCGTCGCGTCGGGCCGCTCCTTGCGAACGGTCAGGATGCGCAACCAGATCTCCTCGAACACGAACGCGTCGGGCTGCTTCTCGAGCTCGCGCAGGTCCGCGTCGAGACGAGCGAGGTCGTCGCCGATGAACTTCGCGACGAGGAGGCCCAACGCGCGTTGCTCGGCAGCGAGCCCTTGTAGCGGATCGAGCCCTTCCACCCGGAGCCGCGCGAGCAGGTCGCTGAAGCGGAACTCGGTGAGCCGCGCCTCGTGCGGCGGCTGTCCGATCGGCTGGCTCACGAGCCGTTGGCCACCGTCGTGGGGCTCCATGCGCAGATCGACCGACTGGCTGCCTTGCCGCGGGAGGGCCACCACGGGGCGACCGATCCGCGCTAGCGCCTGCAGCATCGCGCTCTCGATCGACGCCATGGCCGACAGCGCCTGCCGATGCCGCGCGAGCCGAGTGCGCTGTGCGTCGGTGCTCGTGGCCGTGTCCTCGAGCACGGCCAACGCATCGGCAGCGGTGCCGTAGCACAGCGCGCGCCAGGCGAGATCGAACCGCTGCTCGAGCTTCAGGTCGGCGGCCTGCGCGATCGCGAACTCCACCTTCGGCTGCAGCGAGCGCAGCCGGCTATCGATCTCTGGCCACGGATCGCGGCCTGACCTCACGCGGAAGCGACTCGACGCGGGCCACATCTGCTGCAGGCTCGCCCGGAACTGCGTGATCGCCGACGCGACGGACTCGGGGTACACGCCGCGGCGCAGGCGCTCTTCGAGCTCGGCGCACACGGTGGTCACCTCGTCGCGCAGCGCATCGGCCTCCTTGGCCTCGGCCGCGTCGATGACCGCCTGGGCGGCCTTCTTCGCGCGCTCGTAGTTCGTGAACATGCGCGACGCCATCGCCTCGGGCAGGCGTTCGGGCAATGGCATGCTCACGCCGTCCCAGAACCTCGTAGGCGAATCCCACAGGTGGTCGGCGCCGGCGAAGTCGCGGGCACGCAAGCGCTCTTCGACGCGCGCCTGCAGCGTCTCGTCGAGGAACGACTGGAAGCGCGCGAGCACTTCGCCATCGCGCGCTTGCAGCTCGCTGTCGATCCGCGCGAGCAGTTCCTCGATCCGCGCGCGTTGCAGGTTGACCGGCATCTGTCCGGGGCCGAGACCGACTCCGGCGCGCTTCTGCAGCAACGGCTGGACGCGTTCGAGCTCGCAGCGCTTGCGATCGGGCCACACGACCGGGTCGCGCAGCCACGCCGAGAGCCCGCTCCAGTCCGGTCCGAGCAGCTGCGTTGCCACCCCATCGACCGCAGCCTGGAGTTCTTCCTGGATCCGGTGTCTGCGCTCCTCGATCGGTCGCGCCGTGCCCGGCGGCGCTGCGTGCGCTGAGTGCACGGTTTCGAGCAGCAGTTCGAGCCGTCGCCCCGGCGTCGGCAGCTGCTGCAGCTTGGCGTCGAGGCTGGCCACGAACTCGTCGCTCGTGGGCACGACGGTAGTGACTTCGCGGGTCTGCGAGCCGAGCCACCAGCCGCCGCCGACGAGCGCCAGCACGACCACCGTCACGAGCGCACCCAACAGGACCCGCGGCCGGCGCGCGGCTTCGGCGGCCAACCTCGCGGCATCGACCTGGGGCGGCAGCGAACGGTCGATTCGATCGAGATCGTCGAGCAGCTCCCGCGGCGTCTGGTAGCGCACGCGCAGGTCCTTCGCGAGCAGCTTGCGGATCACGAGCGAGAGCCCGTCGGAGAGCGCCGGATTCACTTCGTTCGGCGCCGTCGGCGTCTCGTTGAGCACGTTCGTGATCAGCTGGGCCATCGTGTCGCCGCGGAACGGCGGCATCCCGGTCGCCATGTGGTAGAGCGTCGCGCCGAGCGAGTAGAGGTCGCTGCGCACGTCGACGTCCTGCGGGTTGCGCGCCTGCTCGGGCGATATGTATTGCGGCGTCCCGACCGTCGCGCCGTCGCGGGTCAACGTGAGATCGGCGGGCCCCTTCGCGAGGCCCATGTCGGTCAACTTCGCGACGCCGGCCTCGTCGATCAGGATGTTGCCGGGCTTGATGTCGCGGTGGATCACGCCGCGCTGGTAGGCGTGGTCGAGCGCCTGCGCGACCTGACGCGCCACGGCACGCACGTATTCCTCGGCGAACATGCCCCACTCGACGAGCAGCGCGCGCAGCGACTTGCCCTCGATGAACTCCATCACGAAGAAGTGGTAGCCACCCTCTTCGCCGAGGTCGTAGCCCGTGACGATGTGCGGGTCGTTCAGCGACGCGACGATGCGGGCTTCGCGGCGCAGGCGGTCGACGTAGCGCGCGTCGCGCGCGAGCGACGGCTTCAACACCTTGAGCGCGACGATGCGATTCAACTTCTTGTGACGCGCCTTGAAGACCGTGCCCATCGCCCCCGCGCCGACGCGATCGAGGATCTCGTAGTCCGAAAAGGGTTGCGCGAAGGTCATCCGAGCGCCGTGTGCCGATTCATGTGCGGGGACTCACGCCCGATGGTTCATGCGGTGTCGTCGTGGGCCGGTTGCGCACCGGTCGGGCGGCCGTCGGCATCGAGAGCATACTTGTCGAGCTTGCGCTGCAGTGCGAAGCGCGACAGCCCCAGCAGTTCGGCGGCGCGGCTCTTGTTGGACTGTGCGCGGTCGAAGGCCTTCTGGATCTCGCGCGTCTCGAGCTCGCGCACCATGTCGGGCAGCGTCGTCCCACGTTCCGACGGCACGAGCCCGTCGTCGAGCACGCCCGTGCCGGGCCCGCGGCGTCCCTCGCGCACGTGCTGGCTCAGATGCGATTCGAGGATGATGCCGTCGCAGAGGATGGCCGCGCGGCGGATCTCGTTCTGCAGCTCGCGCACGTTGCCGGGCCACGTGTAGGCGGCGACGCGTTCCATCGCGTCGGGGCTCACGCGCACGCGGATCTGCGTCTCGCGCTGCAGGTCGACGAGGAACCGCTTCACGAGCTGCGGGATGTCCTCGCGCCGGTCCCTGAGCGGCGGCAGGTGCACAGGCAGCACGGCGAGCCGGTAGTAGAGGTCCTCGCGGAACTCGCCGTCGCGCACCATGAGCTCGAGGTTTCGGTTCGTCGCGCAGATCAGGCGCACATCGACCTTGACCGTGTGCTGGCTGCCGAGCGGGCGCACCTGGCCCTCCTGCAGCACGCGCAGCAGCTTCTTCTGCAGCTCGACCGGCATGTCGCCGACCTCGTCGAGGAACAAGACGCCGCCCTCGGCGGTCTCGAACAGGCCCTTCTTGTTCGCGGTCGCACCCGTGAAGGCGCCGCGCATGTAGCCGAACAGCTCGCTCTCGAGCAGGGCTTCGGGCAGCGCCGCGCAGTTCTCGCTGACGAACGGGCGGCTGCCGCGGCGGCTGTGCGCGTGGATCGCGCGTGCGACGAGCTCCTTGCCGGTGCCCGAGTCGCCGGTAATCAACACGGGATCGTCGGCATCGATGTATTTGTCGAGCAACGCGAACAGCGTGCGCATCGCGCGCCCGGTGCCGACGATCTGCTTGTAGTCGTATCTGCTGCGCTGGCCGAGACTCTGCGCGCTGATCTCCTCGCGGATCTGCGTGAGCTCCGACGTCGTTTCCTGCAGCTGCCCCTTCAAGGCCGCGTTGAGCTGGTCGACGCGATCGAGCGCGCTCTGCAACTCGATCTGCTTGCTGCGCAGCTGCTCCATCGCGCGCGCATTGCAGATCGCCGTGCCCGCGTGATCGGCCAGCGACAGCAGCAGCGACTTCTCGCGTTCCTGGAACATCTGCTGCTGCAGCCGGTTGTCCACGTAGAGCACGCCGCCGACCTCCCCCTGGATGCGGATCGGGATGCACAACACCGAGCGCAGCCGCAGATCCGCGACCGACTGCAGGTCGCGGAAGCGGTCGTCTTCCTGCGCATTCGTGGTCAGCTCGGGCACGCCCGTGGCCATCACCCGGTTCGCGATCGTGCGCGAGATCTTGAACTCGGGCGACAACACTTCTTCCTGCGCGAAGTTGCGCGCGACTTCGACCGAGTGTTCGCCGCTGCTGCCAAGGATCAGGAAACCGCGCTCGGCCCCGCACAACTGGATCGTCGCATCGACGATCTGCGTGAGCAGGCGCGTCAGGTTCTGCTCTTCGTTGAGCGCGCGCGCGAGCTGCAGGAACGCCACGAGGTCGTGGCTGCCGCGCGGGTTGTCGCCGGGCCGCGTCTCGTCGACCGACGCGTTCTCGGTCGCCGGCATCCCGAGCGTGATCTCGTAGTTGCCGAGCGTGAACGACTCGCCGACCTTGAGCTCGGCGCGCAGCACGGGCCGGCCGCGCATCTTGGCGGGGTTCTGGGCCCCGGCATCGACCAGCGCGAAGACGCCGTCCGTGCGCTCGATGCGGCAGTGGATGCGTGAGATGAGGCGGTCGGGCAGGAACAGCTCGCACTCGCGCGAACGGCCGATCGACACGACATCCTGGTGGAAGGCGTGGGTCTCGGCTTTGCCGTCGCGCGTGACGACGAGGAGGAAGGGGCCTTGGCTCATTGGGGCAGTGACAATGGATAGCCGCGGCGGCGCCGCCTGTAACACGAGCCGCCGCCTTCGCGTGGAGGATCCTAACCGCGGTGGGCCGGTTGTCCCGCCCAGTCGTGCGGAGCTGTGCCGAGCCTGGGTGTGGGGACGCAGGGGCATGAGGGCCGGTGTCGGCCGTGGCAAGCCATCCCCCCGATGCCGACACCCCGATGGATCCCAGGCCTCCCTCCCATTCCACACTCTGGTGGAGGCTCCTTGGGCACCCCGCACGACATCCTGTTCCACCGCGCCTTCGGCCGGGCGGCGAATGCACGCGACCTGCTGCGCAGCGCGCTGCCACGATCGATCGCGAAGGCGATCGTTTGGCGGAGCCTTCGACTCGTCGACGGCAGTTTCGACAAGCGACTACGGCGTTCGCATACCGATCTCCTGTTCACGGCGATCGTCGGCTCCCGCCGTGTGCTGCTCTACGTCCTGGTCGAGCACAAGGCGACCGATCCTCCGGGTACGCGAACAGGTGCTCGACGTCGCCGCGCTCGGTGCGAACGACCCACGCGTTGCCGCCGCCGTCGGAGACCCCGCACTCGAGCACCGGGGGTGACCCGCCTCGACGAACACGCGACATGTCTCCGTCCGCCCGACGTCGGCATCCCCGTCCCCGTCTCTCCCGGAGCCCCATGTCGCCGCGCGTCCTGCTCGGGTCGTCGATGTTCGTACCTGATTCTCTGACCACAGCCACAGACAGGACTCGCGAGGACGCATGGCTTGGATGGGCAGGCGCCAACTGACCAAACCATCAGGTGAAGTCCCTAGGGGGAGACGACGTTCGGCGACCACACGACAATTCCCCGTCCGCCCGACTTCGGTCGGCATCTCGTTTCCCCGTCTCCCCCGGAGGCCCCATGCCCTCGCGCTTTCTGTTCGTCGTCTCGTCGACTCTCTTCTCCTGCCTGGCGCTGACCCAGGATCCGCCTCGCAACGTCAGGACTTTCCACGCTCTCGACGGCACCGTGGTCGCGCAACAGTGGATCGAAGGCGGCACGTCGTTCTTCCGCCTCAGCCGCGACGGCCGCACGTTCACCGCGCCGAGCCCCGCCGACTACACGCTCAAACTGCGCTGCCGCGAGTTCGATGCGCTCGTCGATACGCCGGCCGTGCCTGCCGAGCTGGCCGCCGACGCGACCGCCGGTCTCTTCATCGTGCAGTACTGGACGCCGGGCCTCGAGTCGTACCGGCAAGCGATCTCGCTGCTCGGCGCCGAGAGCCTGCTGTTCCTCGCGCACGCGGCGAACGTCTACGCGCTGCCGCCAGGCACGAGGGAAGTGGTCGCGGCGCTGCCGTTCGTGCGTGCCGTCGTGCCGTTCCATCCCGCGTACAAGCTCGAGCCCGCATTGCTGGCCGCGATCGCGGCGAAGGCCGGCGGCGAGCTACGCGTCAACGTGCTCACCATGCACCGCGGTGCTGCGAGCAAGGTCATGGTCGCGAGGCTCGTGCGGGAACTCGGCGGCGTCGTCGAAGACGCTTCGAACGAGACCTTCCTCATGAGCGCAACCGTGCCCGTGCATCGGCTGCCGGCCCTCGCGGCGGGCCCCGAGGTGCAGTGGATCGACCGCTGGAGCGCGCCGTCGCACGACATGGACATCGCGCGCGAGTTCCACGGCGCGAACTACTTGGAAGGCCTGACCGGAGTCAGCGGCCAGGGCGTCCGCGTCGAGGTCATGGACGGCGGCTGCGACCAGACCCACTCCGACATCACGAACTTCCTCGTGCACGGCGCCACCAACGGCGCGTCGGCCCATGGCACCTGCACGTCCGGCATCGTCGTCGGCAGTGGCGCCGGCAACGCGGCGGCGCGCGGCGTCGTGCCGAGCGCGTTCCTCGCGATCGCCGACTACGAGTCGGGCTTCTCGGGCGGCAGCCGGTGGGCCCACACGGCCGAGCTCGTGAATCCGTCGCTGTCGTGGCAGTGCGTGCTGCAGAGCAACAGCTGGGGCAGCGCGCAGACGACCGCATACACGTCGGTGAGCCAGGACCTCGACCAGATCCTGTTCGACCATTCGCGCATCAGCATCCTGCAGTCGCAGAGCAACCTCGGCAACCAGAGCTCACGGCCGCAGGCGTGGGCCAAGAACATCATCGCGGTCGGCGGCATCAAGCACCTCAACACGCTGACCAAGAGCGACGACAACTGGACCAACGGCGCCAGCATCGGCCCGGCAGCCGACGGCCGCATCAAGCCGGACATCGCGAGCTTCTACGACTCGATCCTGTGCACCGATCAGGTCGGCTCGGCCGGCTACACGACGACCAACTACTACTCGTCGTTCGGCGGCACGTCGGGCGCCACGCCGATCTGCGCAGGACACCTCGGCGCGTTCTATCAGCTCTGGCATCAGGGCGTGTTCGGCAATCCGACTTCGACGTCGGTGTTCGCGTCGGCGCCGCAGAACACGACCGCGAAGGCGATGTTGATCAACACGGCGAGCCAGTGGACGTTTTCGGGCACGACCCACGACCTGACGCGCACGCACCAGGGCTGGGGCCACCCGGACCTCAAGCAGATGTACGATCGGCGCACCCAGATGCTCGTGATCGACGAGAGCGTTGTGCTCAGCAACCTGCAGAGCAGCTCGCACGCCGTAAGCGTCGCCGCCGGCACGCCCGAGCTCAAGGTGACGATGGTCTATCGCGATCCTCCTGGGACGACGTCGTCGACCTTGCACCGGATCAACAACCTCGATCTGAAGGTCACGTCGCCGTCCGCCACGGTGTATTGGGGCAACAACGGCCTGCTCGCGGGCAACTACAGCACGGCCGGCGGCGCGCCGAACACGATCG
>Ga0075428_100000653_pt1 | contig 35648 bp, 26 predicted proteins | sample RhiMetdeltSRZDD2_FD_75291 | JGI IMG/M metagenome (GOLD analysis project Ga0075428, IMG submission 75291) | Populus rhizosphere microbial communities from Tennessee, USA - Rhizosphere MetaG P. deltoides SRZDD2 | ecosystem: Host-associated > Plants > Roots > Rhizosphere > Soil | place: USA... | reverse complement strand
GCCGGCATGGCCGCGTCGAGCGGCAGCTCCGCCGGCAAGAGCCATCTGCCGAGCGGATGAGCCACGAACGGCACGATGCCGAACATCAACCCAGCGATGATCATGAGGCGGGTCGGCAGCTTGTTGGCGCCGTCGCGCGCGGCGAGCCGCCCACCGCACCAAGCGCCGCCGGCCAGCGCCGCGAGGATCACGCCGATGACGTTGGTCCACACCGACGCACTGTCGCCGAAGTGCGGCGCCAACACGCGAACAGCCGTCAGCTCCCCCGCCATGCAGGCGAAGCCGGCGAGGCCCGACGCAGCCAGCGCGCGCGCGTGTGCGGACGCGGGGGCAGCGTGACCCGGAGGCGCACTCACTTCTTCGGATCGGCCTTCGCCGGTTCTTCCTTGGGCTTCGCCGGTTCTTCCTTGGGCACGGTGGCGTGGTAGTCCACGGGGAAGATGTATTCCCAGTCGCGGCGCACCACCAAGCGCTTCCGCATCTCGGGGAAATTCCGGGTCCGCTTCTCGGTCGAGGCCTTGTCGTTGATGACGACCGTGAACTCCTTGTCCAGGTCGATGAGGTCGTCGTTCAGATACAAGAAGAAGCTGTCGACGCCCTGCGTCTTCACGGTGATGCGGTTGGTCGCCCGATCCGCTTCGACCTCGAGCCGGGGCTTGTCGTCGGGCCCCGCAGTGCTCAGCGGCTCGACGCGATCCATGTCGGCCCAGTAGGAGCGGTTGTGGCGGTCGTGGTTCGACTCGATGACGATCTTCTTCGGGGTCATCTTGCGTTGCTGCTTCTGCATCCACGCTTCGATCGCCCCGCTGGCACCCTTGTGCGGATAGTCGTCGGTAGCCTCCACCACTGTGACCGAGTCGGGTGTGACGGCCTCGAGTCTGCCCTTCAGCGCGGCGACGTCCCCTGCCGTGGCCGCCGTCTGCAGCATCAGCACCGGGATGCCGAGAAGGCTGCCCAGGCGGATGCCGGCCACGTCGATGGGCTGCCGCAGGATCAACCCCGCGAACCGATCGGGGAAGATCGAAACGAACCGCACGCCGAAACCGCACGTGGCGCGCCCACAGTCGAGAAAGACCCGCGGGCGATCGACGTTGTATGCGTTCACGACCGGCCCGAAGCCGCTCCACACCGCGTCGATGCGGCGCTGTTCCTCGTCCCCCTGGCCTTCGCGACTGAAGTCCGGCACGGGATCGAGTTCGAGTCCTGCGGGAACGTGACAGATCTGGAAGATCGTGTCGTTCAGCGCGGTCGTCTTGTCCCACACCGCAGCGAAATAATCGGCTGGCTTGGCCCAGGCGGGAGCACCTGCAGCAGCGGTGCCGGGCAGCACGATCACGGTGCGCATCGGCTTGTCTGCCTTGTAGCTCTTCGGCAGGAAGTAGCTGTACTCGACGCCGAACGCCTTGTCCTTGCGCAGGCTGCCGGGCTCCTTCTCCGGTCGCTCGAGCAAGAAACAATTCTCGAAGATCGCGCGCAGATCGGCCATCGAAGCGAGCAGGTTGTGGCCGCGCTTCTCCATCTTGTCCCACTCCTTCTCGCACGCCTCCTTCGCCGTCTCGCGCTTCTTGCCCGTCTTCTCGCGGTCCTTGACCGCGGTGGCGCGGTCCCAGGCGTCGTCGGCCTTGATGAACTCCGCCATCTTGTCCCGCAGCAGGAGTTGCTCGGCCGGTGTCAACAACGGGGGACGGCCGTCCTGCTCAGTTCCGCCCTGCCCATTGCTTGGCGGTGCTTGGGGCAGCAGGGCGAGTACGGCCAACGAAGCCAGAATCGACATCAACGCATCCTCGGGTAGCAGAACGGATATGGCCGCCGAGGCGGCAGCGGCAGCCGTAGTGGCACCAGATTAGCGCAGCGGCGCCTTCCCCACCACTTCGCCCCCGCGAGTTTGCGGCCCCGCGGCGACGCAGCGGGGCTGGCTGCGTGTTTCGCCGTTGTTGTTTCCCCGCGTAGCGTCGCCGCAGAGATCGTCGAGCGGGTCGCCCCTCGGGCGAGCCGCTCCGCATCACGACGACAGCTCGACTTTCTGCTCGCCCGGGATCACTTCGCCGAGCGGGAACGCCGCCTCGCCGAGCTCGCGCAATTGCGTCACCACGACGTCGCGATGCTCGGGGCGCACGAACAGGACCATGCCGACGCCCATGTTGAGCACGCGGTAGGCCTCGGCCCGTTCGACCTTTCCACGCTGCACGATCAGGTCGCAGATCGGCAGCTTCGGAATGGCTCTCGTGTCGATCCGCGCGCCCATGCCCTGGGGCAGCACGCGCGGCACGTTGTCCGGCAGACCTCCGCCCGTGATGTGCGCCATCGCGGTCAGGCGGCCAGCCTGCACGAGCGGCAAGCAAGTGCGCAGGTAACTGCGGTGCACCGCGAGCAGCGCATCGCCGACCGTCGTGCCGCCGAGCTCGTCGGGCCGGTCGCCGAGTTGGAGCCCGGCGTCGGTCAGCAGCACGCGCCGCGCGAGCGAGTAGCCGTTCGTGTGCAAGCCGGAGCTGCGCAGCCCGAGCAGCTGGTCACCGATCCGCACCCTCGAACCGTCGAGCAGCTGCTCGCGCGGCACGCAACCGACGATGGTGCCCGCGACATCGACTTCGCCCTCGCGGTAGACGCCCGGCATCTCGGCCGTCTCGCCGCCGATCAGCGCGCAGCCGTTCTCGCGGCAGGCCTTGGCCAGGCCGTCGATGATCTGCTGCACGAGCTGTGGCTGCATCGGCGACATCGCGATGTAGTCGAGGAAGAACAACGGGCGCGCCCCCTGCACGAGGATGTCGTTGACGCAGTGGTTCACGAGGTCCTCGCCGACACTGCCCAGCGTGCCGCGCTGGCGCGCGATCATGACCTTCGTGCCCACGCCATCGGTCGATGCCACGAGCAGTTGGCCAGCGGCTCCGGCCGCTGCCGGATCGAACAGGCCGCCGAACATGCCCACGTCGCCGACGACGCCCTTGGTGAAGGTGGAACGGATCGCCGCGGACGCGCCGGCCACGGCCGCGTACTTCTTGTCGATGTCGACACCCGCGCGCCGGTAGGCCGAAGGGGCTTCGCTCACGTGAGACTCCGATCGTGGCGGTGGCAGCACCGCCGGTAGCTGAAGAGATGCTCGCGGCACGTCCGCGGAGCATCGAATCGCATCATCGGGCCGCGGCCGCGGCCCGGCAACCTTCCGGTGGCCGTTGCATTCGCCACCCGGCAACGCCGATGATCGGGGTGGTGTCGAGACGGCGTGTAGCGATCCTCGGTTGTACGGGCTCGGTGGGCCAGCAGGCCCTCAGCATCCTCGGCGACCACGGCGATCGGTTCGAAGTCGGGTTGCTCGCGGCCCACACCTCGGTAGAGGCGCTGGCCGCCGCCGCACACCGGCACCGGCCCGCGGCCGCGTGCCTCACGGGATGCGACGCTGCGCCGGCCCTGCCGGGGGGCACGCGCTTCTTCGCTGGCAGCGGCGGCCTGCTCGAAGCGCTCGAGGCCACGGCACCGGACACGGTGCTCAACGCGATCACGGGGGCCGCCGGGCTGCAGGCATCGGAGTGGACCTTGCGCACGGGCCGCACGCTCGCGCTCGCGAACAAGGAGTCCCTGGTCGTCGCGGGCGAGTATCTGATGGCGCTCGCAGGGCGCAGCGGGGCCCGCATCCTGCCCGTGGACAGCGAACACTGTGCTCTGTTCCAGTGCCTCGACGGCGAACCTCTGCGCGCCGTGCGGCGCCTCTGGCTCACGGGTTCGGGTGGCCCCTTCCGCATGCGGCCGCTGCAGACGTTCGCGGACATCACGCCGGCCGAGGCGCTGAAGCACCCGACGTGGTCCATGGGAAAGCGGATCACGATCGGCAGCGCCACGATGATGAACAAGGCCTTCGAGGTCATCGAAGCCCACTGGTTGTTCGGCGTGCCGCCGAGCGCCATCGAGGTCGTCGTGCACCCGCAGAGCATCGTGCATTCGATGGTCGAGTTCGTCGACGGGTCGATGCTCGCGCAGTGCGGCTTGCCCGACATGCGCGTGCCGATCCTGTTCTGTCTCGGCTACCCCGAACGGCTTCCCTTCGCGTTCCAGCCGTTCGATCCGCAACGCTGGCGCACGCTCGAGTTCGCCGCGTTGGAACGGGACCGCTTTCCGGCCGTGGCTCTCGCCTACGACGTGTTGCGGCTGGGCGGCGATGCCGGCGCCGCGCTGAACGCCGCAGACGAAGTCGCCACGGCTGCCTTCCTGGCGGGACAAGTGCCGTTTCCGACGATCACGCAGACTTCGGCGCGCATCCTGCGCGAACGCCCGGTCCGACCGATCCACTCGCTCCAGGACGTCCTGGATGCCGATGCGGAAGCACGGCGTTGGGCCGAGCGTCTGCACGCGATGCGGGTAGGCTCATGAAGCGGACATCCTGATGGAACTAGGCAGCATCTTCCTGGCCGCTCTGGGCATCGGCCTCCTGATCTTCATCCACGAGCTCGGCCACTTCCTGGCCGCGCGCGCCGCCGGGGTGCGCGTCGAGGTGTTCTCGCTCGGCTTCGGCCCCCGCCTGTGCGGCGTGCCCTGGAAGGGCACCGACTTCCGGTTGTCGCTCGTGCCGTTCGGCGGCTACGTGATGGTCGCCGGGCAGGATCCCTCCGACCAGCGTTACCCGAGTCAGGTATCGCTGCACAGCAAGACGCTGGGCCAGCGCGCACTCTTCTGGTCGGGCGGCGTGCTCATGAACACGCTGTTCGCGCTGATCGTGTTCCCGCTCGTGTTCCACGCGGGCGTGTCGTTCCTCGCGCCGGTCGTCGGCACCGTGGAATTCGGCGGTGCGGCCTGGGAGGCCGGCCTCGCGCGCGGCGAACGTGTGCTGGCCGTCGCGGGCAAGTCGATGTACTCGTTCGAGAACCTCGCCGTCGAGGTGGCGCTGCACGGCAACCGTCCCGTGCAGCTGCTCGTGCGCGGGGTCGATGGCGGCGAGCGCCTCGTCACGGCGACCGCCCACTTCGACGCCGAACGCGGGCTCTACGAACTCGGCATCCGTCCGTCCATGGCGCCGCAGGCCCCGACGCTGCTGGTCGTCGAGGGCGGTGCGGCGCAGCGCGCGGGCCTGCAAACCGGCGACACGCTGCTGTCGATCAACGGCGTGGCCGTGCTCGGCGAGACGTTCGGTCCAGCACTCAAGCCGCTCGACGGCACGGCCAGCGAGCCGGTCGTCGTGCTCGTGCGCCGCGGCACGCAGGAGCTCGCGATCACGGTCGCACCGACGGTGCACCCCGAGCCTTCGCCTCCGCGCATCGGCGTCGCTGCGTTGCCGCGACGCGTGCTCGGCATCCGCCTGGGCGACGGCTTCACGAACCGCCTCGGTCTGCAGCGTAACGACATCGTGCTCGCGATCGACGATCGGCCGTTCCTGTCAGGGGATCTCGCGGTCGTGCGCGACGGACCCGAGCGCCTGCGTCTGCACGTGCTGCGCGACGGTCGCGAAGTCGTGCTCGAACAGACTGCGAGCAAAGCCGAACGCGCGGTCCTCGCCGAACACGTCGCTCTGACGAGAGCCGACACCGTCCTGCTGCAGCCGACTCCGGGCAGTGCGGCCCTGGACGCAGGCCTGCGCAGCGGCGACCGCGCGGAGACCGTCGACGGCACCGCGGTGCGCGAGTGGAGCGATATGCGCCGGGCCATCGAGCGCGCCGGCGACCGGCCCATTTCGATGACGGTGCGGCGCGTGCGTTCTACGGCGCTGTCGACCTTCTACGATCCCGCGCAGAAGGACCTGCCGATGGAAGAGGTCGTGACGGTGACGATCACGCCGCGGCGGAACACGGTCTACGACTTCGGCTTCTCGCCACAGGTCGCCGAGCTGCGCGAGGAGACCAAGGCAACGTCGCTCTTCGATGCGCTGCGCCTCGGCACGGTCTGCTCGCTCGACCTCGTAAAGCAGCTCTACGTCACGTTGAAGCGCCTCGTCACGGGCGATGTCGGCGCCAAGAACCTCGGCGGCATCATCCGCATCAGCCAGGTCAGCTACGACGCGGCCCAGCGCGGCCCCAGCTGGTTCTGGTATTTCCTGGCGCTGCTGAGCTTGAACCTCGCGTTCGTGAACCTGCTGCCGATCCCGGTGCTCGACGGTGGCTACTTGATGTTCGTGCTCATCGAGCGAGTGAAGGGCTCGCCCGTGAGCACCAAGGTGTATGGCTACAGCCAGGTGGTCGGTCTCGTGTTCGTGCTGCTGCTCGTGCTGTTCGTCACCTACAACGACATCCTGCGGTTGCTCTGACGCGGGCCAGCGGTTGGAATCCGCGCGTGTCCCGCCTCCTGCCCCTGCTGCGCCTGCTGCGCGTCGGCACGTTGTTCTCCCCGGCGGCGGACGTCGTCGCTTCGAGCGCGATCGCCGGCCTGCCCTGGTCTTGGAGCGTCGCGGCTGCGGTGTGCGCGAGCACGAGCCTCTACGCCGCCGGCATGGTCTGGAACGACGTCGCCGATCGGAAGTCCGATGCCTTGCTGCGACCCGAACGCCCGCTGCCACGCGGCGACGTCTCGCTGCCTCTGACGGTCGCATTGGGCACGGCGCTCATCGGGCTGGGCCTGTGGCTGTCGCCGTGCCGCGGCTACCACGGCCTGATCGCCGCACTCGTGCTCGCCTACGACTTCCTTGGCAAACGTGTCGCCTGGCTCGGCGTGCTCGGCATGGGCACGCTGCGCGCGTTGAACCTCGCCACGGCCCTCGCGTTCGGCGGCGAACAGACAGCGTCCGGGTCAGCGACGTCGCTGCTCGTCGCCGCGGTCTGCTACGGCTTCTACATCGTCGCCGTGACGATCCTCGGCATCTTCGAAGACCTGCCGCAGGTGCGTGCGCGCGCAGTCGCCGCGGTGCAGACGGCACCGCCGCTTTGCGCCTTCTGCGGTCTCTGCGTCGTGCAGGGCCACGTCTGGCCGGCCCCCGCGATCGCCGCAGTGCCGATCGTCTGGTTCTTGCGGCGCATCGCGCGCACGATGAACTGGGATCAGGCCGCGATCCGGCGATCCATGACGTTCCTGCTGCTCGGAACGATGCTCTACACGGCGCTGTTGGCGCTCGCTGCGGGCCGCCCCATCGAGGCGATCGCGATCGGTTCTGCGATCCTGCCGGCGCGTTGGATCGCACGCCGCATCGCGCTGACTTGAGCCGGGGGCGCGGCTAGGCCTTCAAACCCATCGTCTGCAGGCGGGCCTGCCACGCAGCGCGCGCTTCTTCCTTGTTCATCACGCCCTGGCGCACGAGCGCCTTCAAGGTGCCCTTGAACCGCTCGAGCTCCTGCTCTTGTTCCGCGCTCGCTTGCGTCGGTGTCGGTGTCTCACCCGCTGCTGGCTCCGGGGCGCGAGGCGCCGCGGCTTGCGGCGCAGTCGGCATCGCGGGCGGCTTGGCCGGCTCCGGCGGCACGGAGAGCTGGAATGCCGGCGGTTGGGGTTTCGTCGGCTCTGGTGCCGGCGGCTCCTCCTCCTGCTCGGCTTCGGGCGACAACGCGGCCACCTTGTGCTCCTCGATCGGGACGGCTTCCGGCTCCTCGGTCGCGGGCGAGGCGGCGGCAGCGCGGAACTCGCGCTGCACCTCGTCGACCGCGGTCTCGAACGGATCCTGGCCGATGTGCTTGTCGTAGAGCTCGGCCGTGCCTTCGTTGCGGAACTGGTCCAGCGCCGCGCCGACGATGTTGGCAACCCTCGGCTCCAGATCCGCTTCGGCCACCGGCCCGCTCTTGTGCTTGAGCACCGCGACGACGAACGCGTTCATGCGCGACAGCGCGTCGAACAGGAACGCCTCCATCTCCTGTTCCACGCGCAGGCCGGCCTCGGCTTCTGCATCGCGCGCGACGCGTTCCACGATCCCGGCGGCCTGACGCGTCGCAGCTGCGAAGAAGTCGTGCACTTCGCGCGTGAGCTGCTGGTCGAGGATCTCCTTGGCTTCTACCTGCTCGAGCTCCTTGAGCGCGTCGTTTGCAAAACCGTGCGCAGCGGGCTGCTGAGGACGCTTCGTCTGCGAGCGCTTGCGTTCCCAACGAAAGTCGTCGAATCCCTTTGTGTTCCGCCCTTGCATGGATCTCCTCGGCTGTGGCGGCATGTCGCTGCTCCACCACAGCCGACCCTATCGAGCTTTGGGGCTCTCAGCCTTGACGCAGTCGCGCGACCATGTCCCGCAAGAGGACGAGCGCCTCGTCGCGATTCATTGGAGTCGGCGACTCGTCGGCCGCGGCTTGCACCTGGGCCAACAGCCTGCCGACCACGGGCCCTTCGGCGATGCCGAGCGCCAGGACGTCCTTGCCAACGACGAGTGGCGCCTCGACCGGCGGCAGTTGCTCGAGCATCGCTCGCGCGAACTCGTAGATCTCGAGCTTGCCGTGGCTGCCGAGGCAGTCGGCGCGGTGGAACTCGAGATGCCGCCGGAAGTGTGGTGTTCTCATCCACCTTTCACGGCGGCGGGGCCGCATCTGCGGCAGCGCGGCGAAGTGGATGTGCTTCTCGCAGATCTCGACGACCAGATCCCGCAGCTCCGTGCTGGCGCGCAGGCGCTGCAGGATGCCGTCGGCCATGCGGGCCGACAGCGTATCGTGGCCATCGAAGCGGATGCGATCGGCCGCGAGGCGCCAGGTCGGCGGCTTGCCGACGTCGTGCAGGACGGCACTCCAGGCGAGGCCGAGGTCGCCCTCGGGCACGTGGTCGAGCACGAGGCACACGTGCGTCAGCACATCTCCTTCGGGGTGATACAACGGCGGCTGCGTCACGCCCCTCATCGCGGCCACCTCGGGCAGCACGACCGCGGCCAAACCGAGCTCGACGAGCAGTTGCAGCGCGCGGCCACGTCCTCGACTCGTGAACGCGTCGCTGAGCTCGGCGAACGTGCGTTCCGGCGACAGGACCGAGAGCGTCGGCGCCGCCTCGGTCATCGCCGCCGCAGTCGCCGCCTCGATCTCGAGGTCGAAACGCGCGGCGAAGCGCAGCCCTCGCAGCAGACGCAGCGCGTCTTCCCCAAAACGCCGCGAAGGCTCGCCGATCGTGCGCAGCGTTCGTGCAGCCAGATCGCGGCGGCCACCGGTGAAGTCCAGGATCTCGCTGCGTTCGACATCGAGGTAGAGCGCGTTGATCGTGAAGTCGCGGCGTAACGCATCGACCTCGGGCTCGCGCACGAAGCGCACCGAGTCGGGGTGCCGGTGGTCGCCGTACTTGCCGTCGGCCCGCAGCGACGTGATCGCCACGGGGCCGCTCGCCGACAGCACGCGGCATGCCCCGAGGTCCGCGTGACGATGATCAGCGTCGGGCAGCACGCGCGCAACTTGCGCGGGCACGAGGTCGGTCGCGATGTCGTAGTCGCGCGGCACCACTCCGAGCAGCAGGTCGCGCACCGTGCCCCCGACCAGCCAGACACGACCTCCCGCGGCGCGCAAGCGACCGAGCAACTCACCCACCGCGGCGGGCACCACCGGTGCAGGGTCGATCCTGGCAACATCCATGGTTCGCGACGATACTGCTCCGATGGAGGTTTCGCGGCGGTCGCGTTGGTGCAACCCAGGTGCCTGGTTCACGACGCTCGGACTCGTGTTGCTCGTGTCGACGGTCTGGGTGCCGTTCCAGTCGGCGGAACGCACTGCCCGCGTCGAACGGCGCGCCGACCAGATCGCTGCCCTTCTGCTCGAGGCAACTGCCCGCGCGAGCGGCGCCACTGTTCGTGCGGACTGGGACCCTGCCACGGTGGAGATCGTGCTCGCGTTTTTCCACGCCCTGGCCCAGCGCGACGGCGCTTTCGTCAACGACCTCGAGGTATTGGACCAGCCGCTGCCGAACAGCCTGCTCACGCTGCAGAACAAGCACTACGCGTTCCAGATCGCGGTCTCACCGCCCGACACCAGGGAGACACCCTCTGCGGACGCCGAGCCCGCCTACGAAGTGACCGCGTGGCCGCTGTCCACGGTCGGCCCCGGGCGCTGCGTGTTCTTCTATCCCGAGAACGCGCCGCGCGCCTACACGCGCAACCTCGCGAAGGGCTACAGCGGTCTCGGCGACCGGCGCATCGCGCCCGGCCGCGGCCATCGCCGGCCGGCGCAGACGCTCGAGCTGCGTGCCTCCTACCGCGGTCTCGACGACGAGCGCTGGATCGTCTACTAGGAACGTCGCCGCGATCGGGCGGCTGGATGCGACGTTCCGCTGGTTCGTGGATCGCCCCGCGGCGATGGGAACTACTGAGCGGCTCGCCAAGAAGCGACCCGCTCAGTTGATCTCCAGGACGCCGCCACGCGGGGATGAAACAACGGCAAGACACGCGGCCAGCCCCCGCGGCGGCGTCAGAGGCAAACGCGGCGTCAGAAACAGTCGTTCAGGAAGTCCGTGAACAGCACGCGCATGCCGGGCTTTTCCTGCAGCCGCATGTTCTTGAGCCGCAAGACCTCGTCGATCGTGAGCCAGCGGCGCGCCAACAGGTTGAGCGCCAGCACACGCATCTGCGGCAATTCGTTGCGATCGAACAACACCGCGCGGACCGGCTTCAGGCAGGCTTCCTGGAGCTCCTTGTCGGTGCGATCGGACGCGATGCCGGCCAGCGTCGGCAGCAAGGCCGCGCGCAGGCGCCACTCCTCGGCCGGGATCTTCGCCGCTGCGGCAAGGACCTCCTGCTCGACGCCGCGCAGATTCAGCAACAGCGTGGGGATGTAGTTGCGGGTCGTGAAGATGCCCGAGGCGCCCTGCGCCACCACCTCCTCGGGGCCCACGAACAGCGTGAACAAGGCCGCGGCCGCGGCCTTGCTCTGGTTCCCCGACAGCGCCTGGAGGAACGGGCGTCGCTCGGTCGGCGGTGCCTTGTGGTAGCGTTCGACGAGGATCGGTACCGCGCGATCGTCGCTGCTCGCAACAAGCTCGCTCAAGAGCCGCTGCAGTCGCATACCGGTCACCGTGGCCGCCTCCTCGAGCAGGACCGTGACGACCTTGGGGCGGCCCCGCCGCGTGAGCTCGCGCAGCGCGATCGACCGGATCTCCCATGCCTCGTCTGGTCCGACCAGCAGCTCGTAGACATCCGCGATGTCGTCGCCTTCGACGCGCGTCAGCACCCTCGCCACTTCGAGTCGGACTTCGGGTCGGAGGTGGGTCGAGGCCCGCAGCAGCGGTTCGCGCAGGACCCCGGGATCGCCGACGGCGTTCGGACCGCAGAACACACAGTGCCTGATCGCGAGCGAGAGCTGGTGGATGTCCTCGCCCCGCAAGGCATCGTTCAGCCAGGCCGTGCCGGCCCCGTCGCCGGCGGCGTGCTTCACGCCAGCGATGATCGCCTTGAACTCGTCCACGGCCTCGGGCCAACGCCCGTCCAGGATCTCGGCCGCGGCGGCAGCCGGCAGCTGCAGCGTCTCCTTGAGCACCAGGTCGCGCAACGAGCTGTGAAACTCGGCCATCATGAAGTGCTTCAGCACCGGCACTGTCTCGGCGCCGAGCCGGAGACGGACGGCTCGCAAGAACGCCTGGCGCGCCCTGCCATCCATCTGCGGGAACCACGCGATCATCTTCGACAGCGTGCTCACCTTGCCCGACGTCGCGAGGGCCGAAAACGCCGCCTGGCGCACGGCGTCGCTGCTGTGCTCGACCGCACGCTGCAGCGCGCTGTCGAACTCCTCGCGGCCCATCTTGCCCATCGCCTCGACGCAGTTCCTCACGACGTCGGCGAGCCCGGGTTTGCCGAACGCGCGATCCATCGCTTCGATCAGCGGCTCGACCGCATCTTCGGGCGCGCGCCAGAAGAACTCGGTGGCGAGCATCCAGGCCTCCTTGCGCCCGGAGCCCATCAGGTTCGCGGCCAGGCGTTCGAGCATCTGGCGCCGCGTGCGGTCGTATTCGAGCCCGCTGTGCGGCGGGTAGTCGAGCTCGACCGGGAAGTCGGCGTGGAACGGTTCGAGCTTGTAGGGATTCTCGGCAGGCTTCAGGATCGGCAGTTGCTCGCGCGCCTGCGCCTGCGCGCCTTGTCGTGTTGGTGTCGCGGCCGGCAGCCCGCGCGCGGCGACGACCAGGAGACCCACGGTCAGCAGGGTGGAGAGAACGGATCGGAGACGTCGCGCCATCGGCAAGAGCCTACTAGTTCGGAGCGTGGCTTGCGTCACCAGCGGCGAACGGCGTTCGCGAACGCCCGGTGGCATCGGCTCACTCGACGGTCGCCTGCAGCAGACCCTGGGCATGCAACAATCGACTCTCGGCCACGCGGAAATCGAGCTGGTTGCGCAGCAGGCGGCTGCGGGCCTCGCGCAGCGCCTGGTTGCGGCGTTGGACCTCGAAGTTCGTCGATGCTCCGACGCGCAGCTTCACCTGCTCGGTCTCGAGATTGCTCTCGGCGAGTCGCACCGACTCGGAGCTGGCGACCACACTCTGACCGAGACTGTACATGTTGCGCACGGCCTCGCGCACGTCCTTCGTCACGTCGAGCGTGATCGCGTGCAGCAGACGGCGCTGGCGCTCGACTTCGAGCTGGGCGCGGTTGCTGCGAGCCCGAGCCTGGTGGTTGCCGATCGGAATCGCGAACTCGAGCCGGACCGACCAGTCGGGATACTGTTGGTCGAGCGAATCGCGGAAGGCCGCGTTGATGTCCTCGCGGACGCCGTCGCTCGACCATGCCGTCACGAGGTCGAGGGCCGGCAGCGCGTCGCGTTCCGCCTCGAGCAGGGCCACCTCGGCGATGGCCACCGCGCTGCGCTGGCTGCGCACATCGGGACGGTTCGCGAGCGCGATGTCGACGATGGGCTCGAACGGCTGCTCTGCAGCAGGCGGAACCACGTTCATCTCCGCGACGGGCCGGAAGTTCATCTTCCAGAGTTCGGGTTTCGTGGCGTCGAACACGAGCCGCCGCAGGTCGTCTTCGCGCGCGCGGATCTGGTTCTCCGCGACGATCAGGGCCTCCTTGCCGCGCGCCACTTCGGCCTCGTCGGCGACCCGATCTCGCGGGGCGAGCTGGTTCACGCGGATGCGCTCGCCCGTGATGCGCAACTGCTCCTCGGCTACGGCCAGCGCCGACTGCAGCACGCGCCAGTTCTCGCGCGCGAACACGAGCTCCCAATACGCGACGACGATCTCGAGCAGGGTGTCCTGCACGGCCTGGTCGAACGTGTGACGCGCCTGGCTGAGGCCGTAGCGGGCCGCCGTGACCTGGGCGAGGTTGTAGTCGGTCCAGGCCCCGCGCAAGAGCGGCTGCCGGAACGACGCCTCCCACTCCGACGTGAACTGCTTCTCGGGGAACGCCGCGGCCCCGGCCGTCTCGAAGCGGGCGGGCCGGTAGGCGAGGTCGAACAAACCGCCCGTGATCACGCGTTGGCGCCAGCCGACCTCGGCGTCGATCACGGTGCGCGAGACCGACGGGCTGAAGGCGTTGCGCGTCGGCGACTCGGAGTCGAGGTAACCCGTGCTGCCGTAGAGCTCGGGCTCGAAGCCGGCTTCGGCGAACAGGACGTCGAGACGCGCCTGCTGGGGCACGAGTTCGGCCGCGCGCAGGCGAACGTTGTTCGCCACTCCGATGCGCAGCACGTCGCCGAGTGTCACGTCGCGGATCGGGGCCCCGCGGCGCTCGGCCTCGGCGTCGACCGGCACCTGTGGTTCCTGCCCCTGCGGCGCCGGAGGTCTCTGTGGTTCCTGGGGCTTGGGTTCCTGCCGCGGCGGTGCAGGAGGCGTGACCGGATCTTGGCCGAGCCCGGCGTGCGTCAGCAGGACCACCATCAGTGAGAGACGACTGCCGAGCGATGCCGCTGTGACCATAGGGTTCGGCTGCGAACGTGGCCGACTTGGTATCCGACGCTGCCGCGGAAGCCCAGTGAAAAGAAGCCGGTGAAACGGGCCGCGGTTCGCGCGGAGCCCGCGGGAATGGCGCTAGTCGCCGGTGACGTCGCCGGGGCTGCCGCGGAAGGCCGCGTAGTTCGTCGCCAGGCACAGGCAGAAAGCCGCGCGGTCGCGCAGCGGCTGCGGTTCGGACAACACCGCGAGCTGGCGCAGATCGCGTTGCATGCGCGTGAAACCAGGGCGCCCTGGCTCGAGCGACCAGGCAAGCTGATGCACCGTGACGAAGTCGGGTGCAAGCCGGGCCGGGTGCCAGCGCCGCAGTTGCATTTCCATCTCGTCGCGCTCGCTCGGCGCCAACAGGTCGGCGCTGCCGAACACCATCGCCGCGACCACCTCGGGGCCATCGTCCTTGCGGTCGGCGCGTTCGCGCAGCTGTCCGAGCAGCAGCTGCCGCACGAGCGCGCAGCGGTCGACCTCCACACCGAAGCCCGGCAGCAGGCGCAGCAGGCGACCGCCGTCGCCGATCGTCGCGGCCGGCACGTGAGGCGACAGCAGTTCGGGGCGCTGTCGCCCCCAGTTCTGTCCGTCGGCGCTCAGCACCTCGTGGACCAGCCGTTCGCCGTGGTACGCGACCTGATCGGCATGGGCACCGTTCACGGCCGCGACCTCGACCAGCGCCGCGAGCGCCGTGAGCAGGCCCGAGCCCGTCTGGGCAGGCAGCTGCGCTGCGAGCCACTCGCCGCCGAGTTCGAGCGCGCCGCTGCGCACGCCGTTGCCGGGACCAGCCGCCACGAGTGCGCGCAAGGCCATGGTCATCGCGCCGAGATCGGGCACGGCCGTCTTCGACGACAACGTCACCGCGAGCTCCGCGGCGATCTGGTCGACGAGCGTCTGCACGCGCGCGTCGGCGGCAACCAGGCCACCACCGGCCCGCAAGGCTTGCTGCCGCACCGCGGCCGTCGCGTATCGTTCGTGGTCCAGACGCAACCGCGCGAGTACGTTGCACGGCTCGAGCCAGCGGCTCAGTGGGTCGTCCGCGGGTCGCAGACCCACCTCGAGCGCTTCGCACAGACGCTGCGACGGTTCCTGCGTGAGCCACCGGCGCATCTCGGCGATCGAAGGCTCCCACGCCGCCGCCGGAGCCACTCGTGCGACGGGCTCCACGCGCGCAGCGCTCTTCACGGACGACGGGCCGGGGGCCGCTGCCAGGGCGAGCTCATCGGCAATGGTGCGGGGGCTGCGCCGCGCCAGCGGATCCCAGTGGAACAAGCCGGCAAACGTCGCGACCGCCGCGGCGGCCGCGATCCATCCAGGCCCGACCCGCCTCGGCGGCGCGCGGTGCCGGCGTCGTCCGGCGCGCGCCACGACGTCGGCGAGCCTCGCGGCGAACGTGGGGCTCGGTTCGACGCGCAGCTCGCGGAACTTCTCGAGTAGCGTCACCGTGTCCGCCATCTCGAGCGCGAGGCGTGGCTCGGCCCCGATGCGGGCTCGCAGCTCGTCCTGTTCCGCGGGCGTGCCCTGGCCGAGCAGCAGATCCAGGGCCGCGATCTCGATGTGATCGCCCTCGATCCGGTCGCCGCCGTCCGCCTCTCGGTCACCGGCGCCGCTCAACCTGCGCCTCCGGCCTTCGGCCGCATCGAGTTCGCGTGCTCCTGCGTGCTCGCGCCGAGCATCTGCTTGAGCGCCTGCACCGCGTTGTGCATGCGCGACTTCACGGTACCGACCGGAATGCCGAGCAGCTCGCTGATCTCGCCATAAGGTCGTTCCTGGTAGACCGCGAGCTCGAAGACCAGACGGTGAGGTTCCGTGAGGCTCTCGAGAGCCCGGCGCATCGCGGCCTTCTCCTCGCTATCGGCCAGCTGCTGGATCGGCGTGACGCCGGGGCCGGCCGTCTGTGGCGGATCGATCTGACTCTCGGGCAGCACCGCCTGGTCGAACGAATAGAACCGCGGCCGGGGCCGCTGCTGCCGGTAGTGGTCGATCCAGAGATTGGTGGCGACGCGGTAGACGAACGTCGTCATCCTGCCTTCGGGCCGATACCGCCGGCTGCCGAGCAGCAGCTTCAGGAACAAGTCCTGGGTCAGGTCCTCGGCGCGGTCGCGATCCCAGCACAGCCGGTAGAAGAACTGGACCATGCGGTCCCGGTAGAGATCGACGAGCTGACGAAACGCTCCGACGTCGCCATCGCGGTAGTTGGCCAGCAGGTCGACGTCGCCATCGGGCAGCACGCGGTTCTTGGCCGGGGTGTTCTTCACAGGGCACGGGCGACGACGCCACAACGAACGGCGCGCGCCAGGGTTCAGGCCATCTTGGGCAGCTCGAGGAGCCAAGGGAAGTGGCTCGGGCAGGCGAGCCGCAGTTCGAGCCGCCGCCCGCCGCCCGGCGGCATCGTGAACTCGATCCACAACGTCCTTGCTGGAAGGTGCTTGGCAATACGCTGCCCCCACTCGACGACCAGCACGGCGCGGGGGTCGAGCAGGTAGTCGAGACCGCCGTCTTCGATGAAGCCTTCGAGCTTCTTCGGCAGGTAGGCGTCGGCATGCAGCAGCGGGGTGCGGCCGGGGTGTTCGACGACCAGCAGGTAGGTCGGACTGCTGACGGCGTCGGGATCGGTGCTGCCGAGCCCCACGGCGATGCCGCGCACGAGCGTGGTCTTGCCTGCTCCGAGCTCGCCGATGAGCCCGACCACGTCGCCGGGAACCAGATGCTGGCCGAGCCACACGCCGAATCGCTCGGTCGCCAGTGGGTCCTGCAGCATGATCGCAACGCGCACCGCGGTCATGCCGGAAACCTACTCGGAAACAACCGCGGGGTCTCCCCTCCGGGTGGCCTCGGCCTCGCGCAGGTGACCCGTGCTCGAGCCGCGCATCGACCGTGCATCGGGACGAACGGCGCGCTAGGGTGATGCACGCGTGGCGCTCCTCGTCTATGCCAGCCATCGCCTCGAGGACCTGTTCCGTGCGTTGGTGCAGAACCTGACCGCGGCGCCGCTGCCGCCGCTCGAGAGCGAAACGATCCTCGTGCCGGGACAGGGCCTCGCTCGCTGGCTGCAGCTGAACCTGGCCTCGCAGCTGGGCATCGCGGCGGGTCTGCGTCTGCCCTTCTTCGGCGCGTTCCTGCAGGAACTGTGCAGCGCGAACACCCGCAGCCCGGCTCGAGGCGACCCGGCTCGAGGCGACCCAGCTCGAGGCGACGGTGTCGACCTGTTCGCGCGCGACGTGCTCGTCTGGCGGCTGTGGCGGTTGCTCGGCCAGGCCACGCTGCGCGAGGAGCTCGGCCCCGCCGCGGGCTATTGTCGCGACGACCCCGACGGCCAGAAGCGGTTCCAGCTCTGCACGCGTCTTGCGGCGTGCTTCGACGACTACCAGCTCTACCGCGACGACGTTCTGCTCGGCTTCGCGCGCGGCGACGACGGCAAGAACCTGGGCCCGCACGCGACCTGGCAGGCGCATCTGTGGCGCGCGCTGCTGCATGACGCCGACTACCAGCTGCCCAAGCCGCCGCCGCGCAAGCAGCAGGAACGGACCAGGGAGACGGGGACCGGCTGGCTCTTTCCCGAGATGGCCGCGACGGATCGCACTTCCGACGATCGCGCCGTGGCAACACCGGCACACCGCATCGAGCAGCTGCGGCAGCTGTGGACCGATCCCGCGCACGCGAAGGCCATGCTGCCACGCCGCCTGTCGGTGTTCGGCGCCGGTACGCTGCCACCCGCCTTCGTGCGACTGCTGCAGCAAGCGGCCGCGTTCGTGCCCGTGCATCTCTACGTGCCGCAGCCGACCCCCCACTACGTCGGCGACACGCGCCGACTCGCGGCCGGCGAGAATGCGCTGCTCGCTCGGCTCGGTGCCGAGGCGCGTGAGTTCGCGGACCTGCTGCTCGATCTCGATGTGGAGCGCATCGAGGTCGGAGTCGCGCCGCCATCGTTGCCGCGTTCGTTGCTCGAGTGCCTGCAGCTCGACGTCGTGAACGCGTTCGACCGCGCCAGCGCGCCCGCGGGCGAGCGCTTCCACATCGACGCGGCCGACGATTCCGTGCGCGTGCACGACTGCCACTCGGAGCAGCGTGAGCTCGAAGTCGTGCGCGACCAGATCCTCGCGGCGTTCGCGGCCGACGCGGACCTCAAGCCGCACGACGTGCTCGTGCTCGTGCCCGACATCGATCGCTACGCGCCCTATGCGCACGCCGTGTTCGGTCCGGTCCGCAACCACCTGCCGTTCCACGTCGCGGACCGCAACCCGAAGAGCGAGCTGCCGATCTGCTCGGCGCTGCTCGAGGTGCTGCAACTCGGTCGCGACCGCCTGCGCACGTTCGACGTGTTGCACCTGCTCGAAGAGCCTGCCGTGCAGCGCCGCTTCGAGCTCGCGGCGTCCGACCTGCCCGTGCTGCGCGATCTGTGCCAGCGCGCGGGCATCCGCTGGGGCCAGGACGGCGAGTCGCGCAAGACGCGTTTCGACCTGCCCGCGTTCGACGAGAACGCGTGGCTGCCCGGCCTGCAGCGCCTGCTGCTCGGAGTCGCAACGGGCCCGTGCGAGGAGCTCGTCGCGGGCCGTCTGCCGGTCGGCGACGTCACGGACGGCCGCAGCGAGCTGATCGCGCGCTTCTGCGTCTTCGTGCGCACGCTGTTCCGCTGTCTCGAGCCGCTGCACCGGGCGCATCCGCTGCAAACGTGGGCCACGCTGCTCGACGGACTCGTGGCCGACCTGTTCGCGCCCGCGGGAGGCGACGACGAGGGCGCCGTGACGCAACTGCTGCAGACCACGGCCAGGTTGCGGGCCGAGGCGATGCACGCGCGCCACGCCGAACCCGTGGCTCCGACCGTGTTGCGGGACTGGCTCGTCGGCGCGCTGCAACCGAGCAGCGGTTCACACGGCTTCCTCGGCGGCGCGGTCACTGTGGCGGCCATGCTGCCGATGCGCGCCGTGCCGAAACGCTGTCTGTTCGTCTGCGGTCTCGACGACGCGTCGTTCCCGCGCCGCGACCAACCGGCCTCTTTCGACCTGATCGCGGTGCAGCGACGCGCCGGCGATCGCTCCCGTCGCCTCGACGACCGCCAGATGTTCCTCGACCTGTTGCTCGCGGCGCGGCAGAAGCTGCACTTCACGTTCATCGGCCATTCGGCGAAGGACGATGCGGCGTGCACGCCGTCAGCCGTACTGACCGAGCTGCTCGACCACATCGATCGCACGTGCGAGGCGCCGCCCGCGCCGCGGACGGCGCCCGCGAGCCAGAGGGCGAGCGAGTTCGTGTGCGTGCGCCACCCGCTGCAACCGTGGAGCCGCCGCTACCGCAGCGGCGCGGATCCCCGGCTGTTCACGTTCGGGCGCCATGCCGCGGCCAGCGCGCCATCTGCTGTCGAACGGGCGTGGCTCGCTCCGGGCACGGCGCTGCCGATCGATCTCGAGGGCGCCGAGATCCCGCTCGACCGCCTGCTCGAGTTCTGGTCGCACCCGTGCCGGTTCTTCCTGCGGCACTCGCTGCACGTGCGCCTGAACCGCGACGACGATCGCGAGGACGAAACCGAGCCGTTCGTCGTGCACAATCTCGACAAGTATCTGCTGCAGGACGGCGCGGTGCGGCGCGCGCTGCGTGGCGAGCCGCCGCCGCGCGATCCCGAAGCGCTGGCCCGTCAGAGCGGCATGCTGCCCGTGGGCGCACATGGCATTGCCTCTTTCACGGCCATCGACACCGAGACGCAGCAGTTCCTGCACGAGGCGGCGGAGCACAGTGCTTTGTCGCACCGGCTGCTGCGCGCGCGCGGTGCTGCCTTCACGATCGTCGGCGAAGTCGATGGGCTGGCCAGTACCGAGCGCGTCGCGATCCGCTTCACGAGGATGAAGCCGAAGGACAGGCTGCGCGGCTGGATCCTGCACCTCGTCTGCGCCATGGCGCGCATGCAGGGTGAGCCAGGGCTGCCGCCGCACACGCGCCTCATGGCGAAGGACAGGACCGTGCTGATCCCCGAGCTGCCTCGAGACCTCGTCGAGACGCAACTCGCCTGGCTCGTCGAGCAATATCGGGCCGGCCAGCAGGCACCGCTGCCGTTCTTCGAGAAGAGCTCGTACGCGTACGGCGAGGCGCTGAAGAGGGGCAAGGAACATCTCGAGGCTCTGCGCGCGGCGCGTCGCATGTGGTCACCCGACACGAACCCCGAGAGCCGTTTGCCGAGCGACTCCGAAGACCCGAACATCGAGCTGTGCATGCGGAGCCGCGACCCGCTCGCCGAGCCGGAATTCGCCGAGCTCGCCGCCGAGCTCTGGGAGACGGCCTGCAGCTACATGACCGCGGAGAACGAATGACGCCGACGCGCTTCGACCTCGAGAGAGCTCCGCTCGACGAAGGCACGGTGCTGCTCGAAGCCAGCGCCGGAACCGGCAAGACCTACACGCTCACCGGGATCCTGCTGCGGCTCTTGCTCGAAGGCGTCGTCGAACGACTCGACCAGGTGCTCGTCGTCACGTTCACGGTAGCCGCGACCGACGAGCTGAAGAACCGGTTGCGGGCGGGCCTGCTGCGAGCGCTGTCCGTCTGCGAAGGCAACCCCGACCGGGATCCGTTCTTCGCCGGACTCGCCCGGCACGCAGAGAAAGGCGCGCGCATCCTGCGCGCGGCGCTCGAGACCTTCGACGACGTCGCGGTCGCGACGATCCACGGCTTCTGCAAACGGCTGCTCGACGAAGCGGCGTTCGAGAGCCAGGAGCCGTTCGTGCTCGAGCTCGCCGTCGACGAGTCGCCGTTGTGGCAGCTCGCCGCCGAGGATGCGCTACGGCTCCTGCGCGCGAACGACAGCCTCATGCTCGGCGCGCTGCAGCACAAGGCCGGTTTCGATCCGGACGCGCTCGTGCAGCTCTACCGGCTCTGGCAACGCCACTCGGATGTGCAGCTCGATCCCGCCGAGCCACTGACCAAGGTGCACGTCGCCGTGCTGTGTTCGGCCGTGCACACCGCTGCGCGGCACTTCGACGAAGCCGCCGTGGAGCAGATCCGGAACTTCCAGTGGAAGGCCGGCCAGCGCGCCCTGCCGGAAGACCCGACCTTCGCGTTGCAGCACCTCGGGCAGTTGCTCGCAGACAAGCCGGAGCTGGCCCTGCCCCAGCTCTGCGACTTCGCGCGCAGCAACCTCGCCGATGCCCTGTACAAGAAATCGCAGCGCCTCGATCACGCCTTCTTCACGCACTGTGACCAGGTTCTCTCCGCGCTGCAGACGGCGGCGAAACACCTTCGCAGCGAGCTGCTGCTGGCCATGCACAGCCGGCTGCAGCAGCAGAAGAGGCAGGACCGCGTGCTCGTGTTCCAGGACCTGCTGTCGCGCACGCACGCGGCGCTGCACGACCCCGCGCGATCGAGGGGTCTGCTGCAGGTCGTCCGGCAGCGCCACCGGGTGGGGCTCATCGACGAGTTCCAGGACACCGATTCGCTGCAATACGGGATCTTCGCGACCTGCTTCCACAACCGGCCGCTCTTCCTCGTCGGCGACCCCAAGCAGTCGATCTACGGTTTCCGCGGCGCCGACCTTCGCACCTACCTCGCGGCGCGTGACGACGCGGTGCTGGAGCGCACGCTCGACGTGAACTTCCGCAGCTCACCGGACGTCGTCGCAGCAGTGAATCAGCTGTTCGCGCGCAGGAACGCATTCGTCACCGAAGACATCCGCCTGCATCCGGTCAAGCCCGGGCCTGCGTCGCTGCAGGTCGAGGGAGACCCGGGTGCCGTGCTGCGCTGGCGCTTCGTGCCGCCGCCGCCCGAGGACCTGCACAAGACCGGTTTCTGGCCCGGCGACGTCTCCGAGCCGCTCATCGCCGCCGACGTCGCGGCCGAGATCTCGCGCCTGCTGCGCTCGGGGCTCACGCTCGATGGCGAGGTGCTGCAGCCGCGCCACGTCGCCGTGCTGACGCGCACGAACCGGCAGGCAACCGTCGTCCAGGACACCCTGCGCCGCGCGGGCATCGTGTCCGCGATCGGCAAGGCCGGCGACGTGTTCGACACCGAAGAGCTCGTCGAGGTCGAACGCATCATGCTGGCCCTGCTGCGTCCGAACGACGTGCAGCGCGCGCGTGCCGCGATGGCGACGCGTCTGTGGGGCCTCGACGCAGCCGCGCTCCACGCGCTCGAGGCCGACGACTCGGCACTGGAACGGGAGATGCAACGCCTCGAGTACTGGCGCCAGTTGTGGCTCGGTCTCGGGTTCGTGGTCATGAAGGAGCACATGCTGGTCGGGCTGCAGACGCAGACCCGCCTGCTGGCCATGCCGGGCGGCGAACGGCGGCTCACGAACTACCAGCAGCTGTTCGAGATGCTGCACCAGGCCGAACACGAGCACCGGCTCTCGCCCGAAGGCCTGTTCCAGTGGCTGCAGCACGAACGCCGCCACCAGGACGAGATCGACTACCAGAGACGCGAGTTGCGGCTCGAGAGCGACGACGACGCGGTGCAGATCCTCACCGTGCACGGCAGCAAGGGCCTGCAATACGAGATCGTGTTCTGTCCGTTTCTCTGGGATGGACGCAGGGCACCGGCGAAGTCCGCGATCGTGGAGCGCGAGGGCGGCCGCCGGCTCGGGTTCGACCTCGCGAAAGACGACCCGGGCTGGTTGCGGAACGAAGGCGAGCGCCTCGCCGAGGACGTGCGGCTCTGCTACGTCGCATTGACCCGCAGCAGGCGCCGCTGCTACGTGCACTGGGGCTGTCTCGGCAGCCACACGAGCGGCGCCTGGCTCAGCTCGCTCGGCTGGCTGTTGCGGCCGAATGCGCCCGACACCTCCGTTCCGAACTGGCCGATCAAGTGGTCGGACGCATGCAAGACCGACGCGCCGAGCTTCGGCGCGCAGCTGCGCGGCTTCGCCGACCGCAGCAACGGCACGATGAGCGTCGAGGACGTGCCCGAGGCTCCGGTCGTGGTGCCGGTGCCGGCCACGACCGCGCCCCCATTGCGCGCGGTCCGGGTCGCGACGCGCACGCATCGCGCGATGGCCGTGCACAGCTTCACGTCGCTGACGGCCGGCGCGACCGTCGCGCAGGTTCCGCGCGACGTGGCGGACCCCGCCGTGCCTGCGTCGCCGGCACCCGAGTCGCGCGGCATCTTCGGTTTCCGGCGCGGGACCGCCGCGGGCCAGTGCCTGCACGAGATCATCGAACACATCGATCTGCAGGCGCTCGGCGCACCCGCGGCCGAAGAGCTCGTGCGCACGAAGCTGCGCCAATGCGGCCTCGCCGATGCCTCGGCTCACCCGGGCACGGTCGACCCCATCGCCGACGTGCTCGACAACCTGCGTCACCTGCGCGCTGCCCGCGTGCACGAGGGTGGGCCGACGATCGGCGCGCTCTGCAGCGGGCAGAGGCAAGCCGAGTGGCAGTTCATGCTGCCAACCCGGGCCGAGCTGCGCGGGCTCGCCGAGCTCTTTGCTCGACACGGCGGCGACATCGCGCGCACCTACGCGGCGCGGCTCGAGACGCTGTCGGAGCGCACGCTCGACGGTTTCCTCGTGGGCTTCGTCGACCTCGTCGCCGAACACGACGGCCGCTACTGGGTGATCGACTGGAAGTCGAACCACCTGGGCCATCAGGCCTCCGACTACGGGCCCGATGCGGTCCTGCAGGCCATGATCGAGCACGACTACGTGCTGCAATACCACCTCTACGTGTTGGCGCTGCACCGGCAGCTGCGCGCACGCCTGCCCGACTACGACGCGGCACGCCACCTCGGCGGCGTGTGTTACGCGTTCCTGCGCGGTGCTTCGGCCGGCGCGACGACGGGCATGTTCTTCGACCGGCCGGCGCCGGACCTCGTCAACGCGATGGACCGCTGGGTGTCCGAGCCCGCGGGCGGGAGCAGCGCTTGAACCAGCCCGCGATGCAAGACGGCCATGCGCTCGCGCGCCTGCTCGGCGACACGCTCGAGGCACTCGCCACAGGCGGCGACGGCGACCTGCTGCGGGCCACCGTGGCGCTCTTGTGCCAGGAACGCGAACAAGGCCACGTCTGCGTGGCGCTGGCCGACTGGTCCGGACAGTCCATCGACACCGGCGGACCTGCAGCTCCGTTCCCCGCCGTCGCGAGATGGCGCGAGGAGCTCGAGGCCACGGGTCTCTGCACGCCAGCCGGAGCCGGCGACAAGCCCCTCGTGCTCGACGGCAAGAACCGTCTGTATCTGCTGCGCCACTGGCGGACCGAGCGGCAGCTGCTCGCCTTCCTGCAGCAGCGCCTCGCGACGCCGACCGCGACGAGCGCCGACACGCTTGCGCGCACGTTCGAGAGCCTCGGCATGCGCCCGGCGTCGCCCCGCGGCGAGCCCGACTGGCAGCTCGTCGCGATCACCGCGGCCGTGCACCGTTCGTGCGCGGTGTGGTGTGGCGGCCCGGGCACCGGCAAGACCTCGACCGTCGTGCGCCTGCTCGCCGTGCTGCTGCACCAGGAGCCTGGGCTGCGCATCGCGGTGTGCGCCCCGACCGGCCGGGCCGCTGCCCGCCTCGGTGAAGCCCTGCGTGCGAACGTTTCGCCGCATCCCGGTCTCACGGCGGCGATCGCCGCGATCCAGCCGCGCACGCTGCATCGCCTGCTCGGCTACCTGCCGCTCGAGGACAGCTTCCGCTCGGGCCCCGATCATCCACTGCCCTACGACGCCGTCATCGTCGACGAGGTCTCGATGGTCGACCCCGCGGTGCTCGCCGTGTTGTGCTCGGCGCTGCGCCCCGCGGCCCGCCTGCTGCTCGTCGGCGACAAGGACCAGCTCGCCGCGATCGCCGCGGGCCAGGTCCTCGGCGATCTCTGCCGCAGCGCGCGCCCCGAGCTCGGCGTCGGCGCCGAGCTCGCCGCCTTCGTGGCCGAGGCGACCGGCATGAAACTGCCCGTGCAGCAGGCCGCGGCCCCGATCGCGAACGCGACGATCGCGCTGCGCGAGAACCATCGCTTCGGCCGACAACCGGGCATCGGCGCCTTCGCGGAGGCGCTGATGCTGCGCGAGCCCAAAAAGGCATTGCAGGCCCTCGCGGCGGGTCACGACGACCTCTTGCATCTGCCCGACGAGGCAGAGGCACTCGCGGCGATCGAACCCGTGCTGCGCGCGCAAGCGTCCTGCCGCGACCCCGAGCAAGCACTGCAGAGTCTCGGCACGGGGCGCGTCCTCACGGCGTCGCGTCACGGACCGAACGGGGCGCTGGCCTGGAACCAGCGCGTGCAGGCGATGCTCCGCCAGCACGGCCACCGCACCGACGACGCGTGGTACGAAGGCCGCCCGATCCTCGTCACCGCGAACGACTACCAGAACGAGCTGTGGAACGGCGACCTCGGTGTCGCGAGCCGCGGCTCCGACGGCAAGCTCGCGGTCTGGTTCGCGTCGCGCAAGGGGCCGCGACGCATCGCGATCACGCGGTTGCCGCCACACGAGACGGCCTGGGCCATGACCGTGCACAAGGCCCAGGGCAGCGAGTTCGACGAGATCCTGCTCGTGATGCCCGATCGCCCCGGACCACTCTGGCAGGCGTCGCTCGTCTACACGGGTGTCACGCGCGCCCGACGCCGCGCGATCGTCTGCGCCGACCTCGAGCAGCTCGGCCCGTGTCTGCAGCGCTGGCCCCAGCGCAGCTCGGGACTCGCCGACGGGCTCGGCGCCGCCGCCCCCTGACTCAGCGGTGGAACTGAGAGGAGCGGGCTAGTTGCGCGGGTCGGAAGGACTCCTGGCGCCTGTTTCGAAGCCAGCGGTGGAATCCTCGCTCGAACCCGCAAGAAAGACGCGTCCGCGATCCACTACCCAAGCAAGGACCGACATTGACTGCTGAATCAAGATGACCACTCGCCCCCAGCACAAGGCGATGAGGCGCCCGAAGAACTGGTGCCAAGGAACCGCCGGTCCACCAAGGAGGACCGACATTGTGAGCCGAATCAAGATGACCGCCCTCCCCGATCATTCGAAGAACTGGCCCCCGAAGAATGGGCGCCCAAAGAACCGCAGCCAGAAGAAGAAGCCACAGCAGGGCGTGTTGCCGTTCCGCCAGCACGGCGGCAGACGGCAAGGTGCGGGCAGGAAGCCCAAGGGCGAGAAGGCGGGTGTCAGTCACGCGCCGCGAGCTTTGCTCGCGGCGCGCTTCCCCGTGCACGTGACGCTGAAGCTGCACCGCGGGCTGCCACGCATGCGAAACCGCAGTGAGTACGCGGCGCTGCGCTCCGCGTTCGTCGCCGGATGCACGGGCATAGCCCGTGCATCCGGCGGCGACAGCTTCCGGCTCTGCCACTACGCGGTGCTCAACGACCACCTGCACCTGCTCGTCGAGGCGCGGGACCGCAGCGCCCTGTCGCGCGGCCTGAAGGGTCTCGCGGTCCGGATCGCCAAAGCCTTGAACAGGCTCTGGCGACGCCGCGGCACCGTGTTCGCCGACCGCTACCACGACCGCATCCTGAAGACGCCGCGCGAGGTGCGCAACGCCCTGCGCTACGTGCTCGCGAACGGCAAGAAGCACGCCGCCGAAGGCCGCGAGGTCCACGTGCCGGCCGCCATCGACACCTACACCTCGGCACCTTGGTTCGACGGCTTCCGGGAGACGGTGACAGTGCGTGGCCTCGAAGCGATCCCTCGGCCCGTCACCGACTCACGCACGTGGATGCTCAATATCGGCTGGCGGCGGCACGGGTTGCTCTCCGTGCACGAACTGCCGGCGACCGGCTGAAGGCCATGCATCACGCGCCCGTCCCTTCGCCGCACTGAGTGTCCTGAGTGTCCTGCCGCTCGCCGTCGCCGGCGAACCAGATCGTGTCTTCGAGCAGCTCGCGCAACACGGCCGTCGCGTAGGCGCCGCGCGGCAACGCGAACTGCAGGCGCAGCCCCGACTCTACGGCTGCCGCATCGACATCGCTCACGGGAACCCGCAACGGACGCCGTTCACCGCGCGCGAGGCGGAACGGCAACCCCGCGAAGTCGCCTTCGGTCAGATCGAGATCCTGCAGCGCCTGCTGTTCGATGCGCAGCGGTTCGCCCTGCGGCACCTTCATCTCCGGTCCCGGCATCGGCCCCGAAGGCGACAGCTCGAACGCCGCGGCGCGCGGCTGCTCGCGCGCGCAGTCCTCGACCGGGAACACCGAGCCGTTCTTGTGCACGAACGCGAGGTCGCCGGGCAGCAGCATGGCGAGCGCCTGCCGGCGGGCCATCACGACGCGGTTGAAGACCTCGCTCTGCACGGCTGAGATCACGAGGCCGAACACGCGCCGCGGCATACGCGCGGCAAAGGCCCGCGCGTTGCCACGCAGCACCTCGAGCCCCTTCTGCAGGTTCGCGCCGCGCTTGCCGAAGCGTTGCTCGCCGAAGTAGTTCGGCACGCCGATCCGCGCGAGCTCGGCCAGGTTCGCGCGCGCCTTCTCGAGGTCGCCGGGCGCCGTCCCGCGCAAGACGACCGCGAAGCGGTTGCCGCGCAGGTGGCCCATGCGCAGCTTGTTGCCGTGCCTGCTCACGCGCAACACCGCGAAGCGCTCAGAGCGCAGCCCTTCGCAGGCGCGCGGATCGGCGTGCTCGAGGCTCACCCACTGGCGGCTGATGGCCCGCGCGTCCTTGAGTCCCGCGATGCCGAACTCGCGTTCGTCGCGGTCGAGTCCGCGCGCCAGCTCGTGCAGCAGATCGAGCGTCGACAGCCCACGCTTCTCGATCCACATCCAGACGTGGTCGCCGCTGCCGCCCGGCTCGTAGGCGGGGACTTCCTCGACCACGAAGTCCTCGGTGTGTTCCTTGTAGCGGCCGCGGAAGAAACCGGCGCTGCCGCCGCGCGGCACGGGTCGCGTGGGCTTCACCTTGGGCATGGCTCGAGGGGGGCGCTGGCTCGCGCAGAGGGGGGCCGCTGCGGCGCGGCCGAGGGCGTCAGGCCTTCTTCTCCTTGACCTTCCTGCGCGGTTTCTCTTCGACGGGCGGCGGCACGGTGACCACCTCGGCCTCGGCCGCGATCGGCTGCGGCTTGAACGCCGCGACCGGATCCCGCCCCGTGACGTAGGCCAGCAGCCGCCCCAGCTCGTCGCGCATCTGCGCGCGCGGGACGATGCGGTCGATCTGCCCCTTCTCGAGCAGGAACTCGGAGCGCTGGAAGCCCTTCGGCAGCTCCTTCTTGATCGTCGTCGCGATCACGCGCGGACCGGCGAACCCGATCAGGGCACCCGGCTCGGCGACCAGCAGGTCGCACACCGAGGCGAACGACGCCGTGACGCCACCCGTGGTCGGGTGCGTCATGACCGAGATCGACGCGACGCCGGCCTGGTTGAGGCGCTGCAGCGCACCGCAGGTCTTCGCCATCTGCATCAGCGAGACCGCGCCTTCGTGCATGCGCGCGCCGCCCGAACAGGCGAACAGCACGACTGGCAGCTTCTTCTGCGCCGCCATCTCGCACAACAGCGCGATCGTCTCGCCGACGACCATGCCCATCGAGCCGCCGAGGAACTGGAAGTTCATCACGCCGAGCGCACACGGGATGCCCTTCACGTTCGCGGTGCCGGCGACGATCGCGTCCGACTCGCCGGTCTTCTGCTTCGTCGCGGCGAGCTTCTCGCCATACGGTACGCGGTCGTGGAAACCGAGCACGTCCTGTGCCTGCATGCCCTTCCACATCTCCTCGAACGTGCCAGGATCGACGGTCAGCGCGATGCGCTCGCGGGCGGGCAGCGTGAAGTGGTAGCCGCACGAGCCGCACACGCGGAGCTTCTGTTCGAACTCCTTGCGGAACAGCATGCCGCCGCAGGACTCGCACTTGATCCAGAGGCCACCGGGCATGTCCTTCTTCTTGCCGAAGCGGGTCCAAGCCATTCGTTCGTCCTCGGTTACTCGGGGTTGATGCTCACGCAAAACATGCGCTCAAGATACCTGGGCCGCCACGGGCCGGTCCATCTTCCAGTATCGGCTTTCGCGCCGGTGTGGCTCACAACGCTGCCATGGCTGCGCGGCGCAGCTCTGCGATGCGGCCCTTGCGGTCGGTGGCGCCGAACACGGCCGTGCCCGCGACGAACACGTTCGTGCCGGCCCGCGCGCTGTCGGCGATCGTCTGGGGTCCGATGCCACCGTCCATCGACACTTCGCCGCGGAAGCCGAGCCGGCGCAGCTCCTGGACCTTTGGCAGCACCGTGGGCATGAACTTCTGGCCGCCGAAACCCGCGAACACGCTCATCACGAGCACGAGGTCGACGCGGTCGACGAACGGCTGCAGCCGCTGCACCGGCGTGTCGGGTTGAACGGACAACCCGGCCTTCACGCCGCGCGCGCGGATGTGGTCGAGCAGCTCGCGCACGTCGCCATTCTTTTCGACTTCGATGTGGAACGTCAGCAGATCGGCGCCCGCGTCGAGGAACGCGTCCGCGTACTTCCACGGGTCCGTGATCATCAGGTGCACGTCGAGCGGCTTCTGCGCGCACTTCTTGACCGCCGCGGTGATGAACGGCCCGAACGTGAGGTTCGGCACGAAGTGACCGTCCATGACGTCGAGGTGCAGCCAGTCGGCGCCGGCGTCTTCGACCGAACGGACTTCGTCGTGCAGCCGCGTGAAGTCGGCGGCGAGCAGGGACGGCGCGATGCGGATCGGATGCAAGGATGTGGGCCCGGGAATCAGTAGGCAGCGGCCGAGCCGCCGCTGCGGTGGTCACAGACGCCGAGGCGGTCGCCGTTCTTCAGCACTTCGATCGCGAACACCTGGCCGATGCCACCCGGGCGCTTGCCGAACGCGTGGCCCTTCTTGGCGAGTGCGTCGCGCACGTCTGGAGAAAGCGACAGCGGCTCCCAGCTGATCGCATCGGGCAGCCACTGATGGTGGATGCGCGGCGCGCGCACAGCCTGTTCGAGGCCCATGCCGTGGTCGACGACATCGAGCAGCACCTGCAGCACGGCCGTGATGATGCGACCCCCACCCGGCGCGCCGAGCACGAGGCGCAGCTCGCCCTTCTGCAGCACGATCGTCGGCGTCATCGACGACAGCATGCGCTTGCCTGGCTCGATCGCGTTCGCCTTGCCGCCGACGAGGCCGAACTGGTTCGGCACGCCGGGCTTCGCCGAGAAGTCGTCCATCTCGTTGTTGAGCAGGAAACCGGCGCCGTCGACGACCAGCATCGAACCGAACGTCGAGTTGATCGTCGTGGTGCAGGCGACCGCGTTGCCTTCCTTGTCGACGACCGAGAAGTGCGTGGTGTCGTCGCTCTCCTTGGCACCGGGCGGCAAGCCGGGCTCGACGGGGCTCTTCTTCTCGCGATCGATGCTCGCGCGCAGCTTCGCCGCATACTCCTTGCTGACGAGGCCCTCGGTCGGCACGCCGTAGAAGTCGGGATCGCCGAGCCAGCGCGCGCGGTCCGCGAACGCGCGCCGCATGACCTCGGTCAGCAGATGCAGGTATTCGCTGCCCCCGAAGCCCATCGCCTTCAGGTCGTAGGGCTCCAGCAGGTTGAGCATCTGCAGCAGTGCTATGCCGCCCGAAGACGGCGGCGGCATGCTGAGCACTTCGAAGTCGCGGTAGCTCGCGCGTAGCACATCACGCTCGCGCGCGCTGTAGGCCTGCAGGTCCTCGCGCGTGACGAAGCCGCCGTCCTTCTGCATCTGCGCTGCGATCAGCTCGGCCGTGCGGCCGCCGTAGAAGCCTTCGAGCCCCTGCTTGCTGAACCGCTCGAGCGTCGCTGCGAGATCGGACTGGACGAGCACCTCCCCCTGCGCGAGCGGTTTCTCGCCGCGGAAGAACACGGCCCGCGTCGACGCGTAGCGGCCGAGGTCCTTCTTCTCGGACTCGAGCGACGAGGCCAGGAAGTGGTCGATCGGGAAGCCCTCGCGCGCGAGCCGGATCGCCGGCGCCGCGACGGCCGCGAGGTTCTGCGTGCCGAACTTCTGCAGCGCGTAGAGCAGGCCGGCCGGACTGCCGGGCACGCCGGCGGCCGTGGCCCCGAACTGCACCTTGTCCGTGTCGACGCTGCCGTCGGGTTTCAGATACATCCCGGTCGAGGCCGACTTCGGCGCGCGTTCGCGGAAGTCGATCGCCGCACAACGGCCGTCCGCGAGGCGGATCACCATGAAGCCGCCGCCGCCGAGGTTGCCCGCTTGCGGGTGCGTGACCGCGAGCGCCAACGCAACCGCCACCGCGGCGTCGACCGCATTGCCGCCGCGCTGCAGCACGTCGAGACCGATCTGCGTCGCGTGCGGCTCGGCCGTCACCACAGCACCCTGCGCCCCGCGGGCCACGAGGTCGTTCGGCAACGGCGCGTTGTCTCTCGGAGCGGGTCCGGCCGTGGCCCACAGGCCCCAGCTCAGGCCGCTGTACAGGGCAATCGCCGCCGAGACCAGCGCCGGCCACCTCATCGCTCGGAGCTCCCGAGGCCCTCGCCGAGCTTCACGCCTTGGCTGCGCAGATACTCGAGTACGCGTTGGATCTCGGACTGCTCGCCTTCGAGCTCGAGCGACATGAAGCCGCCTTGATCCGTGACGGAGGCTCCGCGGATGTTCACGATGACGTCGAACGAGCGGTTGATCTTGTAGAGCAGCGGCTCGCGCACGAGATCCTGGTCGAACTCGAAGTGGATGTTCTTCTTGGTCTTCACGGGGAAAGGCCGGCCGGGGAGCCGGCAGGGAGGCGTGCAGCATACGTGTCCCCTGGCCCCGCGCCGCAGGTTCTCTGTCGGGGGCACGTTATCCCTTTGCCAAGCTCGCCTCGCTCGCTACCTTCCGGGCCCTCCGGTCCCGTAGCCAAGTGGTTAGGCAACGGATTGCAAATCCGTCTACCGCGGTTCGATTCCGCGCGGGACCTCCAATGCGTGCTGAGACTGGGCTGTGGCACAATGGCGGCCTCCGCGGGGGTGGCGGAACGGCAGACGCAGCGGCCTTAAAAGCCGCAGGCCGGCAACGGCCATGAGGGTTCGACTCCCTCTCCCCGCACATTCGCGCAAACCCATGGCGACGCAAAGCGACCGGATCTGGTGGTTGTATCTGGTGCGGCGTCGTGATCGCGCGCTCTACACGGGCATCGCGCTCGATGTCGAGCGCCGCGTCGAGGATCACGCGGCGGGCAAGGGCTCCAAGGCGTTGCGCGGCCGCGGCCCACTCGTCGTCGTGTTCACGGCCGCGATCGGCGACCGTGCCAGAGCCCAGCGCGTCGAGGCGCAGGTCAAGCGCCTTGCCAAGGCCGACAAGGAACGCCTTGTCGCGTCGCGCGCGTTCGCCCGGCGGTGGCTCGCCCGCGTCCGGCGCGGGCTGTCGTGACCGGCTCAGGATCGCGCTCGATCCGGCCGAAAGTGTCGCTACAATCCTTTGCAAATACTGCGCGGGTCCATTGCTGGGCTCGATCCAGCAATGATCAGCCCCAATCCGGACCCCGTTCCCCAGTTGCCGACCCCGATTTGCCAGACAGCGGGAACTGGCACCCGCGGCGAGGAAGCGCCTCTCGACGCGAGCCACTGGAAGTCCATCGTGGCTCGCTACCAGAAGTCGAGTGCGGCGCGCGCCTCGGTGCAGCTCGTCAACACGCTGGCGTCCTACGTCGGCGTCTGGGTCCTGATCTACCTGACCAGCCCGGTCTCCTGGTGGTTGACCCTGCCGCTCGCGGTGTTGGCGGGAGGGCTGCTCGTCCGCGTCTTCATCATCTTCCACGATTGCGGGCACGGCTCGTTCTTCTCTTCGCGCCGCGCCAACGCATTCTGGGGCAGCGTCACGGGCTTCCTGACCATGACGCCCTACTCGCACTGGCGCGGTGAGCATGCGATCCACCACGGCACCACGGGCGACCTCGATCGCCGCGGCATCGGCGACATCTGGACCATGACCGTGCAGGAGTATCTCGCCGCGACGCGTTGGCAGCGGCTCCGCTATCGCGTGGTCCGCAATCCGTTCGTGCTGTTCGTCGTCGCACCGCTCGTGTTGTTGCTGGTCCTGCTGCGCTTCTCGCGCGCGGGCGCGGACCGCCGCGAGCGCCTCTCGGTGTGGGGCATGAACGTGGCATTGTTCGGCATGTTGGCCGGCATGAGCGCCATCTTCGGTGTCTGGCCCTACCTTCTGATCCAGCTCATCGTGCTGCTCGTCGCCGGTTCGACAGGAGTCTGGCTCTTCTACCTGCAGCACCAGTTCGAGGATGCGTACTGGGAGCGCGGCGAGAACTGGGACTACACGGCCGCCTGCATGCAGGGCAGCTCGTTCTACAAGCTGCCGCGCGTGCTGCAGTGGTTCTCGGGCAACATCGGCTTCCATCACATCCACCACCTGTGCCCGCGCATTCCGAACTACTACCTCGAAGCGTGCCATCGCTCGGATCCGCGGTTCGCCGCAGTGAAGCCGATGACGATCTGGAGTTCGCTGCGGACGCTTGGCTTGAGGCTCTGGGACGAGTCCGCGAAGAAGCTCGTCGGTTGGCGACGGCTGCGCGAAATCCGGAGGGCGCAGAAGGAAGCCGCCTGAGGCCCGGCCGTCAGCGGGTGCCCGCACGATGTGCCGCGAGCTCGGCTGCCGCGTCGAGCACGGCTTGCGGCGCCGGTGCAGGTCCGCCGTAGCGCGCTGCCTCGAGCTCGGCGTGGGCCGTGCGCAACCGGGCCAGGAGTTGCGGCGACGCACCGCGTCGCGCGAGCGCGTTCCAGGTCGCGTCGCCGACAAACGCCTGCTCTCCGGTACACGCACAGCAGAGCGCCTCGAGCGCAACGAGCGCGTCGGCGGGACCGCGTGCCAACGCCCAAACGAGCCGGTCGTGCAATGCGCGCAGCTCGGCGCGCTTTCGCGCGAGCCGGACGCGCGAGCGCCACAACCCGAGCGCCATGCCGAAGCCGAGCCCGGCCAACGCCACCACCCACCACCACTTCGCCCGCTGGGCGGCCGACACCCCCTGCGCATCCGCGGCCATGAGTTCGGCAACGCGCAACGGCAGGTCCTTCAACGCGGGCAGCACCTGCAGCGGCACCGGATCCGTCGCGAGCGTCACGTACTTGCCGGCACGCGGCGAGAAGGTCGCGAACAGCACGGCCGGCACCTCGGTGACCCCTTCGCGCAGCGCGACCACGTCGAACAGGAACGTGCGCGCCGCCGCACCGCGCTTCTCGACGAGACCCTGCACGTGGAAGCCCGGCAGGCGCGGCCACGGCATCGGCGCGAAGCGTTCGAGATTGCCCCCGCCCGAGACCACGACTTCGAGCGTGAAGACCGCGCCAGCCGCGACGCTCGTCGGCGCCGCCGTCGCGCGCACCGCGAACTCGCCGACCGCTCCCGTGAACCCTTCGGGGCGATCAACCATCGGCAGCGCCTTCACGGTGAGTTGCTGCGGCGCCGACAGTGCCGTCGCCTCCTGTCGATCGAGCGGTTGTCTCCCGCGCAGGAAGTCCTCGGCAAAACGCGTCGCGAACGCGTAGCGCAGCTCGACCGGAGCGATGGTCGAGACGCCGGCCGCGAGCGGCAGCCAGCGGCAGCGCAGTTCGAGCAGTGCGAACGTGTGCCCGTCGATCGCACGCTGCCCGGCCGGCTGCCAGAGCACGACGCGGTCACCCATCGCGACGCGCTGCCCGATCGCCGCCGCGAGTGGCACGATCTCGACGGCGCGATCTTCGGCGCCGAGCAGCCAGGGCACTGTGACGAGGAAGGGCTGGTCGAGAGCCTGCTGCAGCAGCGGCACGGCCCGTTCGGCGAAGAACACGGTGTCGTAGCCGACGCGCACCGTGAGCTCGACGGACTCGTGCACCCAAGCCGTGGTCGCCGCGGCTTCGACCTCGACGAACGCCGGCGGCGCCGAGGGCTGCTGCGCGGTCACTTGCCCGAGCAAGAGCGCGGTGGCCAGCGCGTGTCGGCTCACCAATCGCGCTCCCCGGCGATCAAAACACTGCTCGGATGCAACAGCCGCGCACCCCGCTTCTCACGCTGCTTCTGCTGCAGTCGTTGCCGCAGCCGCGCGAGCTCTGCTTCCGGCAACGTCGCCTGCACGAGGTCGGGCTGCACTTCTTCGGTGGACGGTTGCGCAGGTTGCGGCGGCGGCTCCGGAGGCACGGGCTCCGTGCGCTTTTGCTCTCGCGGTGCTTGCGCTGCACGCTCGCGCTCGAGCGCGGCGAGCGCCCGCACGGCGCGCTCGGCGTTGCGCAGCGCCTCGGGCCAGCCCGCACGAAGCTCGGCCGCCCGGCACCAGCCCTGCACCGAGCCGGCCACCGACCGCACGGCGGTCTCCCAGGCCATCGGCTCGGCATCCGGCAACCGCGCCGCGGCTGCCGCGCGTTCGCCGCGCTGGAACGCAGCGCTCGCCAGCAGGAACTCGCCCCACGCGCGGTCGTCGATCACAGCACTCTCGAGCAGCGGGCGCGCTGCCGCTTCGGCGTCCTGCGTGCGCTGCACGCGCAGCGCCGCCATCGCGAGGTTCGCGCGCAGCTCCGCGGGAGCACCGGCCCCGTGCGCGGCGAGCTCCGCCGCGAACGCGACGCGGGCGTCTTCGTAGCGACCGGCGCGCCAGGCCGCGACGCCGGCCGTGAACTGCTCGGGCCCGCCGCCGGGCGCCTGCAGCGCGACGAGACAGAGCAGAGCCGCGGTGGACTTCGCGTTCATCGGCGGCGCTCCGGCAGGCACCAACGCAGCAGGCAGAACAGCAGCGACAAGAACAAGGGCCACTGGAACCGATGCGCTACCTGCCGCTCGGGCTCGGAGATCGCGGCGCGACGCGCGGCGGGCTCGAGCACCGTCCGGTGCAGGGACGACAACGCACCGGGAACGGTGCCGAGCAGCAACTGCCCGCCGCCGGCCTGGGCAACCGCAGCGAGACCGTCCGTATCGAGGCGCGTCACGATCTCGTGGCCCGACGCATCGCGCAGGAAGGACTCGCCGGTCTCGCTCGCGACGACGATCTTGCTGCCGCCTTCGGCGCCGAACCCGATGCAGTGCACGGGCACGCCCTGTGCCTGCGCGAGCGTTGCGGCCGCGGGCCCCGTGCCCGCGAAGTCCTCGCCGTCCGTGAGCACGACGAGGCTGCCGCGACCCGGCTTGCCAGCGCGCGC
>Ga0075428_100000649_pt1 | contig 35792 bp, 29 predicted proteins | sample RhiMetdeltSRZDD2_FD_75291 | JGI IMG/M metagenome (GOLD analysis project Ga0075428, IMG submission 75291) | Populus rhizosphere microbial communities from Tennessee, USA - Rhizosphere MetaG P. deltoides SRZDD2 | ecosystem: Host-associated > Plants > Roots > Rhizosphere > Soil | place: USA... | reverse complement strand
AGGGAGAGGGGGTCGGGGGGTGAGGGCTATCCGACCGGCATCGTGCGCTTCGAGTGCGCCCGGCCGGCCTTCGCGTTCTCCTCGCTGTGGCCGGCGAAGACCCTCACGCCCTCGTCGATCCTCCGTCGCACGCCCTCGGCATCGGCGGCGCCTTCGAGGAACGCCACGCCGTACTTCTTGCAGAGCCCGAACACCTTCTCGCGGGCCTCCTGCATCTCCGGCGGATACGAATCCCGCCCTGGCATCCGCTTGTACCCGAGCGCGTGGCTCAGGTCGCCAGGTCCCATCTCGGCGAAGCCGAGGCCGGGCACTGCCAGGATCTCCTCGGCTCGTGCGATCCCCTCCGGGCTCTCGAGTTTGATCCCGAGCAGCAGCTCGCCGTCAGGGTTGAGCGGCCACGGATCGGCCTTCGCCGTGTACTCGTCCGCCGAGACGCCCCAGATCGCCGCCGCCGTCGACTCCGAGCCGCGCCCGCGCGTCCCCAACCCGAGGAGCGGCCGTCCGTCCTTCACGCCGGGCCGGCCGCGATCGGCGCCCTTCAGGCGCTCCTGTGGCGTGGCGAACGACGGGTCCGTTCCGATCGTCCCCTGGGGGTACCGGCACGACTCCACGAAGGCGCGAACCGCGCCGGCCGTCTCCGCCTGACAGAGCAGGATGCCGTGTGCTCCCCGTCCGAGGATCTGGCGGAACTGCCAGGCGTTGTACAGGATGTACTCTTCGTTGATGCCGTTGACCGGCGCTTCCACGATCACCGTCGGCGTACGGTGGCCGGAGTTGGTCGGACCGCCCTCCACCATGCCGGTCAGGTACTCGGCGAGCCCGTGAAAGTCCATCGCGCCGTGCTCGAACCCGACGTTGATGTAGTCCGCCCAGATGTGGACGTCCTTCTTGCCCTGCTCGCGGGTCAGCACGTGGCCGGTGTGGCCGCCCGAGTAGTAGATCGGCTGGTCCTGGCCCAGAAGCTCGATCGCTCGGTTGATCCGTGTCGCCATGAGGCGCTCCCCTCTGATGGTTGGCTTTGCTCACCCGACGTTGTACCCCAGGCGCCCGCCCCGATCCGACCGGGGTATGATCTCGCCCGCTCGCGGCACGCGTTGGGAGGCGCTCCGCGAGCCAGATGAGGAAGCTCGGCTGGCTCGCGGTGACGGTGCTCTGCGCCTCCCTCGCGATTCACAACGCTGCGCGCATGGCGCCGACGCCGCTGATCGAGGAGTTTCGCGCCCGCTACGACGCCGACTACGCCAGCGTTGGCACGGTCATCGGCGCCTACACCGTGTCGTACGCGGTGTCCCAGCTGGTCGCCGGGCTGCTCGCCGATCGGCTGGGTAACCTCAGACTGATCAAGGCCGGTCTGCTGCTGATGGCCCTCGGATCGGGCATCTTCGCGTTCACGGCAGACTTCACGCTCGCGCTCGTCGGTCGCTTCCTGATGGGCATCGCCGGCGGCCTGCTCTACGTTCCGGCCCTCTCGTATAGACCTACCTTCGCCAGGAGTTCGCGTTCGGCGTCGCGGAGGCTGGCGCAGCCGGAGCAACGGTCGCCGCCGGCTTCATGGTCTTCTCACCGATCTTCGGCGTGCTGGCGGACCGGGTCGGGTCTCGGCTCCAGGTGATGCTGGCCGGCAGCCTGATCGGGCTGGCCGGCTTCGCGATGTTGCTGCTGACCCACGATCCGTGGCTCGCAATCGCGGCCGGCTTGCTGGTCAGCGCCGGCATGGGCGCGACGATCGCGATGCAGGTCGTCTATGCCGGCGAGCGGTTCGCGGCGATCGGGGCTGGCACGGCCATCGCGATCGTCAACACCGGCGGGCAGCTGAGCCAGTCTCTTGACGGCCCGTTCTACGGCGCGATCCTGGACCTCGGCTTCGGCTGGACGCCCGTCTGGCTGATCGCGGCGATCCTCGGCGCGCTGCGCGTCGGCGCCGTGCTCCTCCTCCGCGAGGACCGCACCTGACTGTCTTCCCATCCGACGGTGTCTTCCCCTACGGGTGTCCGCTCAGTCCCGGTACGCGTCCCTTCGGTTCAGCACCCGTGAGATCGCCATGATTCGGCCGCCGGCGTCGAGCGTGAACAAGACACGCCAGTCGCCTACGCGCAGCCGATAGACTCCCGATCCGCCGGCCATCTTTCGAACGTCGCCTCGGTCGTGTTCAGCATACGCTGAAATGGCAGCTCCGATCCGATCGGCCAACGTTTGGTCGTGACTGGCGATGCGGCGGAGTTCCGTGAGCGCACGCCGTCCCCAGGTAATCTGACGGCTCACCAACCGAGCTCGCGCTTGACGACCTCATGCGGAATCGTGTGTCCGCGAGCAATCTCCTCGCGCGTCTCAGCAATCGCAGCGAGATCCTCGTCGGTGAACGGTTCGTCGTCTTCTGGGGCGTTGAGGACTGCCAGGCCCACGGGATCAAGCAGCGGTGTCAATACCGCCTCCGCCTCGTCGAGGCGTTCGCTTAGGAGCAGATCCAGAATTTCGTGCAGCCGTTCGCGCGTCGTCGCCATGCTGGCCTCCTCTCGCCAGATTCTACCGGTCCTGTCGCATGACCAGGTGAGGTGGTGGCAGCCCGCGATGTACGGTGGCGCGGACGGGCGCACCGGGAGGCGGCGATACAGTCCCGGTACGTGACGCTGTGAGAAGCACGAATCTCCGCGCCGCTCTGATATCATGCGGTGCGGGCGACGCCGAGTCGTCGGGGGTCTGAGGCTGGCTGGATGAGTGCACGTCTGACCGCCGCGCTGCTCGCAGGTCGTATGGCCACCGGCCTGAGCCGCCGGCTCGGTCGGGGTGGTGGCACGGTCATCGCCGGGCATGTCGTGCCGCGCATCGACCCCACTGCCCTGCGCACCGTCACCAGGCGGCTGCGCCACGGCACGGTCCTGGTCTCCGGCACCAATGGCAAGACGACCACCAGCCGGCTGATCTCGCACATCCTCCGGCAGGGCGAGATCCAGGCGCTCCACAACCGGGCCGGCGCCAACCTCGTGACCGGCCTGGTTTCGGCAGTCGTCGCCCAGACCAGCCTCGACGGCTGGCCCCGCGCCGATGTCGGCCTCTTCGAGGTCGACGAGGCAACCGTCCCGGCTGCCCTCCGCGAGATCCGCCCGCGCGCCGTCCTGCTGACCAACATCTTCCGCGATCAGCTCGATCGGTACGGCGAGGTCCATTTCGTCGCCGACCTCTGGGCGAAGGCGATCCGCCACCTCTCGCCGGACACTACGCTCATCCTGAACGCCGACGACCCACTGGTTGCCACCCTCGGCCGCGGGCAGCTCGAAGGCGCGATCTACTTTGGCGTGGGCGATGCCGGCGTCGGGACCGGCGAGGTGCCCCATGCCTCGGACGCCCGGATCTGCCCGGCCTGCGGCACTGCCGTCGCCTACGACGTCCACTTCTACGGCCACCTCGGGCGGTACGCCTGCCCCGGCTGCGGCTTGGCCCGCCCCGTGCCGTCCGTCGAGGCGACCAGCGTCACGCTCCGGGGTGACCGTGGCACTGAGGTCACGCTCCGCACGCCGCTCGGCGAGATCCAGGCAACTCTCAGCCTGCCCGGCCTCTACAACGTCTACAACGCCCTCGCCGCCACTGCCGTCTGCCTCTCACTCGGGCTGGGCCCGGAGACGATCAAGCTTGGTCTGGAGAGCTTCACCGCCGCCTTCGGCCGCCTGGAGCGGGTCAAGGTCGGCGACCGCGAGCTGTTCCTGGCGCTGGTGAAGAACCCGGTCGGGTTCGGCGAGGTGCTCCGCACGATCCTGACCGAGACGTGCGAGCGGACCCTCGTCATCGCGATCAACGACAACTTCGCGGACGGCACGGACATCTCCTGGCTCTGGGACGTCGATTTCGAGCGGCTGGAGGGGAACGTCTCCTCGGCGATCTGCAGCGGCACCCGTGCCGAGGACATGGCCGTCAGGCTGAAGTACGCGCTCGTCCCGGAAGACCGCATCGTCGTCGAGCCCGATCCACGCCGTGCCCTGGCCGCGGCGCTGGAGCGCGCCGCGCCCGGCGAGACCGTCTACGTCCTCCCCACCTACACGGCGATGCTGGAGCTCCGCGAGGTGCTCCGCCAGGATGGACACGTCGCCGGCTTCTGGCAGGACTAACGTGACGCAGACGAAGTCCGTGCTGGCAAATGGCTCCCCCTCTCCCGCGCACGGGAGAGGGGGGCGGGGGGTGAGGGGTTGACTTCCCTCCGGCTCACCCTGGTCCACCTCTACCCGGACCTGATGAACGTCTACGGCGACCGTGGCAACATCATTACGTTTCGCCGCCGTTGCGCCTGGCGTGGCATCGAGCTTGACGTGCAACCGGTCACGCTGGGCGACCGTCTCACTCCTGGAAGTACAGATCTGATCTTCTTTGGGGGCGGTCAGGACCGTGAGCAGGCGGTGATCTCACCCGATTTCGTCTCCGAGAAGGGCCAGGCGGTTCGCGAGGCCGTCGAGGACGGCGCCGTGGTGCTGGCCGTCTGCGGCGGCTACCAGCTACTCGGCCACACCTATACCACGGTGGACGGCCAGGAGCTGCCCGGCGCCGGCGTCTTCGACGTGCGGTCTGTGCCCGGCACCCGCCGCCACATCGGCAACCTGGTCGCCGAGGCGAACCTGGACGGCATGCTCCGTACGCTCGTCGGCTTCGAGAACCATAGCGGCCAGACGTACCTCGGGCCGGGCGTTCGGGCGCTGGCGACGGTCCTTCAGGGCGGCGGCAACAACGGCGAGGACGGCACCGAGGGGGCCGTCTACAAGGACGCCTACGGCTGCTACCTGCACGGCTCGCTCCTGCCGAAGAACCCCTGGCTCGCCGATCGGCTGATCGTGCGGGCGCTGAAGCGGCGGTACGGCGAAGACGTCGCCCTCGCCCCGCTGGACGACACTCTCGAGGAGCGAGCGCACGCCGCGGTCGTCAGCCGCGCCCGGCGGCTCGGGACCGTGCGCAGCGGGGCCTGGTAGACGGCGTATGTACCATCACGCCCGCAAGCTGGCAGCGGCCTCGCTGGTGGTGATGGCCGGCTTCGTTGCGAGCCGGCTGCTCGGGCTGGTCCGCAACGTCGTCATCGCGCAGCAGTTTGGGACCGGGCGCGAGTACGAGGCGTTCATCGCCGCGCTCACCATCCCGGATCTCGTCTTTCAGGTGCTGGCCGGCGGCGCGGTCGGCTCGGCGTTTATTCCGGTCTTCAAGGAGTACTTCGCCAGGGATGACGACGACGGCGCCTGGCGGATGACCAGCCTGGTGATGAGCCTGGCGATGGTCGTCACGATCCCGATCTCGCTGGTTCTGGCGCTGCTTGCCCGCCCGCTGACGGAGCTCGTCGTCCCGGCCTGGGACGCGGCCTCCAAAGACCTGACCGCCACGCTGATGCGGACGATGCTGATCACGCCCGCCGTCTTCGCCGTGAGCGGTTTCGCGACCAGCGTCCTCAACTCGTTTCAGCGCTTCCTGGCAGCCGCCCTCGCCCCGATCATCTACAACGCCTCGATCATCGTCGGCGCGCTCCTGTTTCGGTCGCTTGGCATCGAGGGCGTGGCGATCGGCGTGGCCGTCGGCTCGGTGCTGCACCTGCTGATCCAGGTACCGGGCCTGATCGCGGTCGGCATGCGGTTCCGCTTCGGGCTCAGCCTGAATCACCCGGGGGTGCGCGAGGTGCTCCGGCTGATGGGACCGCGCATGATCGGCCTCGGGGTGTTCCAGGTCAACCAGCTCGTCAACGTGATCCTGGCCTCGTACCTCGTGGTCGGCAGCATCGGCTACCTCAGCGTCGCCTGGCTGATGCTGATGACGCCGCTGGTGCTGGCGATGGCCGTCTCGACCGCCGTCTTCCCGACGATGGCCGAGGAGAGCGCCAGCAACCACGGCGAGGCCGTCCGCGACGTCTTCGTGCTCTCGCTCCGGACGATCCTCTTCCTGACGATCCCGATGGGGATCGGCCTGATCGCGCTGGGCGAGCCGCTGATCCGGCTCCTCTTCGAGTACGGCGCGTTCACCGCGGAGAGCACAAGCTTGACCCACTTCGCCCTGATCTTCTACGCCATCGGGCTGGCCGGCCACGCCACCGTCGAGATCGTGGACCGGGTCTACTACGCCCTCCACGATACCTGGACGCCGGTCAAGGCCGCGACGATGGCGTTCGTCATCAATCTGGTGCTGGGCGTCATGCTGATGCAGACGGCACTCAACTACGGCGGGCTCGCCCTCGGGAACTCGCTGGCCGCCCTCGCCGAGGCGACGCTGCTGATGGTCCTGGTCCGCCGTCGCATCCCCGGGCTGGAGTTGACGCCCGTGCTAAAGTCGCTTTGCCGCACGATCGCCGCCAGCCTGCTGATGGGGATCACCGTTGTTACCTTGCCGCGACTGCTTCAGGACCGGCTGGCCCTGCCGGCCACCCTCGAGCTCGCATTGGTGGTCGGATTTGTGATTCTCGCAGGCGGAATGGTCTACTTCGCCTTCTCATTTCTTCTACAATCGGAAGAGTTGCGGGTGCTTCTCAGGTTGGCGCGCGCTCGTAGCTGAGGTTAAGTTGTCCGTTCGTCGGCACGTCTCTTGCACGGCGTTCTCCGCCCGGCGCGCCCGGGACGGGCGACCTGTAAACCTGGGTCGCCGCGTCCTGCCTGAGTGTGTCGGGGGAGAGGGAGCATGGCCACGTCACCCTTCGACCCCGCGCAACGGTCAACCAGTGGAGCTCCGCGTACCCGGCGCGGTGCCCGCGTGAACGATCCGCTTCCGGCCGGACAGTCGCCGCTCGGCAACAAGCGCCTGAAGGGGCGGTACAAGCTCGGCGCCATCCTCGGCCAGGGCAGCCTCGGGATGACGTATCGCGCGGAAGACATCCTGCTCCAGCGCGCCGTCGCCGTCAAGATGCTCGCCGATCGGTACGCCGACGACTCCGTTTTCCGCGAGCGTTTCATGGCGGCAACGGCTGCCGCCGGTCGCCTGATCCACCCGAACATCGCCACCGTCCTGGACGCCGGCGTCGCGGACGGTCACCCGTTCGTCGTGATGGAGCTCGTCGAGGGCCAGAGCCTGCGCAGCCGCCTGAGCGATCGTGGACCGATGTCCGTTCAGGACTGCCAGCGGCTCGCCCTCCAGTTGACTGAGGCGCTCGCCGTCGCCCATCGTCAGCGCGTCATCCACGGTGACATTCGCCCGGAGAACGTCCTCCTGGACGAGGATGGCAACGCCAAGCTGACCGACTTCGGCTTCGTCAGGGCGGCCGTCGCCACCGACGTCACCCTGCTGGGGACGGTTCAGCGGGCCGCGTACAGTCCGCCCGAGCTGGCGATCCGTGACAGCGGCGACGAGCCGACCGACGTCTACGCCCTGGCCGTCGTCGTTTACGAGATGCTGACCGGTACGACGCCGCGCGCGGCGACCGGCGCGCAGGACCGGGCCACCCAGACCGGACCGATCCCGGTCCGACGGCGCCGCCCGGACGTGCCGGCGCACCTGGACCGCGCAATCTGGCGGGCAATCGAGCCGGAGCCGCGCGAGCGGATCAGCACGGCCGTGGAGCTGCGCGCGGCGCTCAGCGGCCGGGACACGGCCAGCGTCGTGGCCGCCGGCCCTCCGCCCACCCCTCCGCCGATGCAGGCCGCCTGGCGCGCGGAGCCGCGCCAGCGTCAGCGGAGCAGCGGCCCGAGCAGCGGCATCATGATGACGCTGCTCCCGCTGCTGGCCACCGCCCTTCTGATCGCGGCGGCCGTTGGCGGGATCATGTTCTTCATTCCGCGTCTCTTCGATGGATTCCGCATGACCGATACCCCGGCCCTGGTCGGGCGGACCATGCAGGAAGCGATGGGCGAGGCCGAGCGCGTGGGCTTGAGTGTCAAGGCCAGTGAGAGCGTGCCGACTGACGACCAGCCGAAGGGGACCGTCCTCAGCCAGGACCCGCCGGCCGATCGGCGGACGCGGCGTGGAACCGAGATCAAGATCACGATCAGCGCCGGCATCCGGCCGCCCGCCGTTCTCGGCAAGCCGGTGGACGAGGCCAGGGTCATGCTGGTGCGGGCTGGCTGGAACGTGACTGGCGTCGAGACGCGCAGCGATCTGCCGGGCGCGGCCGGAACCGTCGTCAGCACAAAGCCGGGCGCGCAGGAGCTGGCCGACGACCGGAAACAAGGCATCTTGCTCTACGTCGGGACCGGCAACCTGGCAGCCGGCCGTGCCGTCCGCTTCGAGGGCGGAGGGCCCGGCCCCACCGAGATGATCGACGGAAAGGTCGAGACGGCCGGGTTCCTGAACAAGGCCGCGCCGACCTGGATCGAGATCGACCTGGCCCAGCCGGGACCGCTCACGGCCGTCGAGCTCGTCACCGCGCAGGACCAGTCGTCGGTCACCATTCACGAGATCTGGGTCTGGACCACGGATGGGCAGTTCCGCGGGATGCACACCTTTGTCGGGCCAACCTCGGACGGCCAGACGCTGACGACCCGCTTCGACTCGGTGCCGAACGCGCGGGCCGTGCGGATCGCCACCACCCAGGCGACCGGCCGAACCGGCTGGCGCGAGATCAAGCTGCTCGACCGCTGAGTGGTGAGGGCGCTCCCGCGATGCGCTCCAGCCGTGCTCGACGGCGTCACGGTACGATGGCGCAGACGTTCTGCCAATGCGCCCGGACGTCGCGGTGTCCTGGCGTCATGGCGCAGACGTTCCGCCAACACGCCCGACACCGCCAGAACCGCGACACTGAACCAGTGTGCGCCGCTGTGATCAGCCGGCGCGCGGTCGGATCGGCGCCGAGACAGCGCACGACGCGGGCAAACAGTTCTGGGTCTCGGCGCGGGCTGGCCGGCGCTTTTCGATACGATTCTGACGCTCTTCGCCGATCATTGACCCGATGGCAGTTGACAGCGTCGCCGTCAGGGGCTAACGTCGATTCGGCGAATGATGGGATTCCGGTCGATGGAACACGAGAACGAAGGCTCAGCGCTCACCAGCGCTCGTGATACGCGTGGACGTAGGGTCATCGTGTCTGACGAATCCCCGTCGCAGCCCGCATCGCCCCCTGCTGCTCCGGCTGCCCTGCCGTCCTCAATCGTCGACGAGCTGTTTTCGATCCTCTCGCACGAGCTCCGGGCGCCCCTCACGACGATCAAGGGCTCCTCACGGACGCTCCTGCGGCACGGCGCCGCGCTCGAACCGGAGACCGCCCGTCAGCTTCTGCGAGACATCGATCAGGAGGCCGATCGGCTCCATCGCCTGGTCGACAACCTCCTGGAGCTGGCCCGTGCCGGCGTCGGACCGGATGCGCTGCGCACCGAGCCCACGGCCGTGGACGTGCTGCTCCGGCGCGTCGTCGCGGATGCCACCCCCCGGGCGGGCAGCAGGCGGCTGCGCGTGCGCGCCCCGGCGGACCTGCCCCCTGCTGCCATCGACCCGGTCCGGATCGAGCAGGTCGTCCGCAATCTGGTCGACAACGCCGTCAAGTTCTCGGCTCCCACCGGCGCGATCGACATCGTTGCCGCGCAGCAGGAGGACGCGATCGTCGTCACCGTCAAGGATGACGGGCCGGGCGTCGCAGCCGAGTACCATGACCGGGTCTTCGAGCGGTTCTTCCGGGTGGAGCGTGAGGGGAGTACCGTCGCCGGCGCCGGCCTTGGCCTGGCGATCTGCAAGCGGTTCGTCGAGCTGCACGGCGGGCGGATCGAGCTGGAGTCACGGCCCGGTCACGGTGCGGCGTTCCGGTTCACCCTGCCGCTTGACGAGCATACCACCGTGCGTGAGACTGCTCCAGTGAGAGAATCTGCCCCATGATGAACAGTCGTCGGATCAGCGTCCTGGTCGTGGACGACGAGCCGCGTGTGCTGCGCTTCGTGCGGGCGGAGCTCGAGTCTGACGGCTACCGCGTGCTCATCGCCAGCAATGGGCGTCAGGCGATCGAGCTGCATGAGAGCGAGCGGCCAGCCCTCGTCATCCTCGATCTGATCATGCCGGACCTTGACGGTTTCGAGGTGCTCCGCCGCATTCGGGTCAGCGCCCGGACCCCGGTCATCGTCCTGACAGCGAGAGCCAGCGACGTCGACAAGATCCGCGGCCTGGACCTGGGCGCGGACGACTACCTGACCAAGCCGTTCAATCCGGAGGAGCTGGCGGCTCGGATGCGGGCCGTCCTGCGGCGGACGCAGGGACTGGCAGCTGTGGACGAGCGCCAGGTGCTCACCTTCGGCGACGTCGAGGTCGATCTCGAGCGCCGGCGCGTCACCGTGGCAGCGGAAGAGGCCGCCCTCTCGCCAACCGAGTGGCAGTTGCTGATGAACCTGATTCAGAACGCCGGCCGCGTGATCCTACACGAAGACCTGCTCGGAATGACCTGGGGCCCGGAGTACCGCAACGATCTCCAGTACCTCAGAGTCTGGGTCAGCCGGCTACGGCGTAAGCTGGGCGAGAGCTCTCACCACCCCGGTCTGATCAAGACGGTGCCCGGTGTCGGGTACATGATCCGGGAGCCGGACCGGCTGGACGGCGAAGGCGAAACCCTGGTCGAGGCGTCCGCCGAACCGGGAACACCCTCGTGACCCGGCGGGCGTGTCAACCATGCCTACCATCGCACCGCTGCGGGGCACGATGGCGGCACGCCTTTTGCGCGGCAGTGCTGGCCTGTGGCATCCTTCGTGGCTGTTGCTCAGACGCATGAAAGCGCTCGTCATCGTCCCAACCTATAACGAGCGGGAGAATCTCCCCCAGCTCGTGCCAGCCATTCTGGGGCAGGGCGAGCAGTTTCATCTGCTCGTCGTCGACGACAACTCGCCAGACGGCACCGGCAAGATCGCCGACGAGATGGCCGCCGCCGACCCTCGCGTCAACGTCATCCACCGAGATGGGAAGCGCGGCCTGGGCACGGCGTACGTCGCCGGCTTCAAGTGGGCGCTCGAACGCGGCTTCGACTACGTGTTCGAGATGGACGCCGACTTCTCCCACGACCCGAACGACCTGCCGCGCCTGCTCGAGGGCGCCATGCGCGGCGATTGCGCGGTCGGCTCGCGGTGGGTGCCGGGCGGCGGCACCGAGAACTGGTCGTTGCTACGAAAGTTCATCAGTCGCGGCGGCTCGGTGTACGCCAAACTGATCCTCGGGGTGCCGATCGACGATCTGACCAGCGGCTTCAAGTGCTTCTCGGCGTACGTGCTGCGCTCGCTCGATCTCGACTCGATTCGCTCGAACGGGTACGCGTTCCAGGTCGAGGTCAACTACCGTTGCCATCGCCTCGGCTACCGGATCGTCGAGGTCCCGATCATGTTCGTGGACCGGCGCGTCGGCAAGTCGAAGATGTCGGCCTGGATCGTGGTCGAGGCGATGGGCGTCGTCTGGAAGCTCCGGCTGTCCGGTGAACCGCCGGGCAAGGCGCCATCGGCCAAGTACTCGAAGCTCCCCCCGAGCTAGCCCAACGGGCGGGCGCAATGAATTGCGCCCTACCGGGTTCGATCCTGTAGGGGCGCAATTCATTGCGCCCGCCCGTTGGGCTAGCGTTCATTGCGCCCGCGTTCATTGCGCCCGCCCAGCGAAGACCTTCAGCCGCCCGCCAGGTACGCGACAATCCCCCCGGCGTACCCGCGCGCCAGCGCCTGCCGAAGCTCCTCCTGGAGCAGTAGCTGTCCCTCGGTCGGATTCGAGAGGAACAAACCTTCAACCAGCGCGCTCGGCATCCCGCCGCGCAGGCTGAAGAAGTGTCCGTACGGCTTCCCCGCCGCCAGGTCTTCCTTCGCGCCGCGATCGGCGGTGGCGTAGCCGTAGTCGTTGAGCGCCGCCACCACGTACCGCTGAAGCGACTCCGCCAGCCGACGGCTGTCAGGCCCGGCGTTCTCGCTGTTGTAGTACGTCTCGGTGCCGCGCAACGACGGCAGACCGCCGTTGAAGTGGATCGAGACGTAGATCCGAACGTTGCCGACAGCGGCGATCCGGGCCGCCTGCTCGATGCGGGTCCGCTCGTCGCCGCTGGTCCGGCCCATCGCCGAGAGCGGCTCGTGATCGGTCCGGCTGAGGTTCACCCGCAGTCCGGCCTGCTCCAGCATTGGCTTGACGCGCTGCGCGATGTCCAGCGTGTGCTGGTACTCGCCAATGCCGGCGCCGCTTGCACCGACGTCGAAGCGGCTGTGGCCGGGGTCGAGGCCGACGTCGGCGTCGAAGCCGTCTGGATCGGCCCAGGCGATCGGCGAGCCGAGCGGGCCACCGAGCGCAAGGCCGGCCCCCAGCCCGATCCCGGTCCCGATGACCTGGCGCCTCGACCAGCTCGTCCTCGCCATGCTACGCCGAAACCAGGCCAGCAGCCATCAGCACGACCTTCAGGAGCATGCCCCGAGTATACCGCCCCTATCGTCTCCTCGTCCGGGCCACCAGTACGCCGCCCAGCAGCACCAGACCCAGCGGCACGCCGGCGCAGCTCAGGCCGGAGCCCTGGCCCATCGCGCTGCCAGGGCGCGGCGAGGCCGGAGTCACCCGTGGGCGGAACGCCAGCACCAGGATCCGGCCCGGCTGGAGCGCGCCGGAGCTGGCGATGGCCGGCGCGAACGGCGGCAGTGTCTCGGCCTGGCCGGGCAGCCACTCGTTCCAGGTTGGCAACGTCTGCCGCCAGATCTCGTGCTCCGGTCGCCCGAGCGCACCGGTCGAGTCGCCGGGCTCGGTGATGATGTACTTCCGGACCGTGCCATCCCGGTAGTAGGCGATCCGGAAGATCCGCGTGAACGAGGCGGGGTCCGTCAGATCGCCCACGTTGTCGTCCACCCGCACGAACGGGACGTCCAGGTCGTCCTTGCTGAAGTGGTACGCCTTCAGCCCCATCGGCGTGTCTTCGACCAGCGTCGCGCGGTCCCGGACGGCCCGGAAGTCGTCGAGGTATTTCCGATTGGCGTCCACCATGATCTTGGCGGTCCGCTCCGTCAGCGCCCCTCGCACTGTCCGGACCTGCACGAAATCGGGGTCGGGGACGTCGTAGATCTTCTTTGCCTCTTCCACGGCGTCCGCCTGCCCGCCCTGGACCAGCACCTCCACGTGGTTCGGGTCGTTGTTCCGCTGCAGGCGGTACTGGACGACCGGGTCCTTCGGGAAGGTGGTGAGCCGATCGCCAGCGAACGAGTCGAAGGTGACCCGATCGCCCTGCCGGGCGACCGTCTTCGAGACGAACGTCCCGGTCGGCACTTCGAGCACGAAGCTGTCGCCGGGCTTGACCAGTTGCGGCCCACGATCCGGGAACTCGCTGCGGAAGCTCTGCTCGATGAGCTCGACGACTTTCTGGTCGCCCTGCTCGATCGCCACCAGCGGCAGGCGATTGAAGCCGAGGTCCCACAACGACGCGCCCGGCCCGAGGGTGATCTGATACCGATCGACTCGCCGGCCCGGATCGGTGCCGATCGGGCTGATCTCGTAGGCAGCCTGCGCCAGGACGATGGCAGGCTCCAGAAGGCTCTCGCCGAACAGCAGCGCCAGCGCGAGCAGCGCGGGATACCAACTCCACCGGGCCAGTGCGCCGCTCCTGCTCATGCCGACCGCCCCCGCCACCTACTGTCAAGAGCGCCATTGTAGGGGCGTCTTCTGCGACCAACGGCGGCCCGGCATCACAGTTCGGCGCGCGCCGGCAACACCCGCCCGTTTGCCCGGGCAAGAGGCAGACGGCCCTCTCGCGGCCGTCTGGACGCACCCGGAACGCCCCGGAGCCGTCCCACTTCCGACTATTCTGTCAAGACGCAATCGTGCGGGCAAGGGTTTCCGCCGCTCGTCCCGGTCCCTCGACCTTGGCTCCTCGTTATGCTATACAGCCGGTGTCAGGTGGTGACACCCAGGCACCTCGCACGCGCGCCACACCGTCGTGGTGACGCTTTCGCCGGACCTGCCGGCCACCGGAGCCCCACGACGACTGCCCCCCCTCGAGCGCCGAAGCCGGATCGTGCGGACCCGGGCCAGCCCCCGGCGCGCGGCCCCTCCCCCACTGACCAGCCCGCCACACCCGGTCAGGCGGGCTCAGCCGGTGCCACGACGCACGCCGCCTCCGGCCCGGTCCGCCACGTCTCGTTGGCCGACGAGGAGCTCACAGCGCCACGCCGCCGGCGCGGCTGGATCCGAGTGCTTGGCCTGCTGGTCGTGCTGCTCGTCGTCGGCGCGATCGGCACCGCCGTGGGGTACCACTTCTGGCGCGAGTCCACCTACTTCGTCGTCACGGACAACGCCTCGGTCACCGGCGACCTGATCCAGGTCGGCTCGCTCAACGCCGGGCGGATCGTCGCCGCGCGGTTCGAGGTCGGCCAGGCGGTCCAGGCCGGTCAGGAGATGGCCGTCGTCCGGATCCCGCAAGAGGTCGGCATGCCGATGGGCGGTACGATGGTCCTGGAAGAGCCGGCCGCCGGCGATCGGCTGGCCTCGGTGCGCGCGCCGTTCAGCGGCGTCGTCGTGGCGCGGCTCAGCCACCTTGGCGGGACCGTCTCGGCGGGCCAGCCGATCTACGCCATCGTCGATCCGAACCGTGTCTGGATCAAGGCCAACATCGAGGAGACGAAGCTCGCCCGGGTCCGGCCTGGTCAGGCGGTGGACGTCTACATGGACGCGCTCGGCTCGACGTTTGAGGGCCGGGTGATGGCGATCACGCCGGCCAGCGCCGCCACCTTCTCGCTCCTGCCAAGCCAGAACGCCTCCGGCAACTTCGTCAAGGTGACCCAGCTGGTGCCGATCAAGATCGAGGTCAAGTCCGACGGCCAGGTCTTGCCGCTCGGCACCTCCGCGACGGTCAGGATCAAGGTCCGCGAGCCAGTCGGCGGCGTCCCATGGGAACCGTAGGCTCTCTTGTTGTTGGCAGGCGGCCGATCTTCCAGATCGGCATGGCGTACCACTGGCAGGCGCTCGTTGCCGTCGTCCTCGGCACCTTCGTCGTCGTCCTCAACCAGACCATCGTCAACGTGGCGCTGCCGCGCGTCATCCAGATCTTCCAGGCGACGGTCGATCAGGGCCAGCTCGTGCTCACGACGTACATGCTGGCGCTGGCCGTCTTCATGCCGGCGACCGGCTTCCTGACCGATCGGCTCGGCACCAAGCGCGCCTACCTTGGCTCGGTCGGCCTGTTCACCATCTTTACGGCGCTCTGCGGCCTCGCGCCCACCATGGACGTGCTGATCTTGTTCCGGGTGCTCCAGGGGATCGGCGGCGCGATGGTCATGCCGCTCGGCATGGCGATCATCTTCCAGACCGCCCCGCCCCGCGAGCGCGGCGCCGTGATGGGGATGTTCGGGCTGCCGGTGCTGGTCGCCCCGATGAGCGGGCCGGTCCTGGGCGGCTACCTGGTGGACGCCGTCGGCTGGCGGCCGATCTTCTTGATCGGGATGCCGGTCGGGATCGCGGCGGTGCTGTACGGCATGGCGATCCTCCGCGAGACTCCGCGCAAGCACGACACCCGCTTCGACTGGGCCGGCTTCATCCTCGGCGGCGTCGGCTTCTCGGCGGCGCTGGCTGCGCTCTCCCGCGCCCCCGCCGATGGCTGGTTCGCGCCGCACCTCGTCGCGCTCTGGCTCGTCGCGGCGGCGGCGCTCGGCTGCTGGGTCGTGATCGAGCTGACGGACAAGCATCCGCTGCTCGACCTTGGGGTGCTCAAGGATCGAACCTACCTGACCTCGAACGTCGTCGTCTGCCTGATCATGGTGCTGATGTTCGGCTCCCAGCTGCTGGTCCCGCTCTTCCTGCAAAACGTGCGTGGCCTCAGCCCGTTCGCGACCGGCCTGCTGATGGCTCCGGAGGCGATCGCGATGGCGATCATGATGCCGATCGCCGGGAGGCTGCTGGATAAGGTCGGTCCACGCCCGCTCGCCATTCCGGGGTTGATCGGCCTCTCCTTCGCCTACTGGCAGCTGTCCGGACTCGACCCGAACACGTCAGACACCACCATCGCCGCGATCCTGGTGCTCCGTGGCGTCTCACAGGGCATCATGATCTTGCCGCTGATGACGGTCGGGATGGATCGGATCGCGGCGGCCCGGATGAGCCGCGCGACGGTCCTGGCCACGGTGATCCGCCAGATCGCCGGCGCGTTCGGCGCCGCGGCGGCGGCCAGCTTGCTGCTGACACGCCAGCAGCATCACCAGGCGACCCTGGTCCAGACCGTCACGCCGGACGCGCCGGCCGTCGTGAGCTCACTCGGGTCGATCACGGTCCGGCTGCTGGAGCAGGGGGCCACGGCTGCCAACTCGGCGAACATGGCGCTCGGCTACCTCAACGATCGCACCAAAGAGGTCGCCAGCGTCCGCGCCTACGACGATTGCTTCCTGGTCTACGCGGTGCTGGCGCTCATGACGCTGGCGCCGGTCCTGATGGTGCCGCGCCGCCGCCAGCACCACTGATCCGGCGCTTCCGGAGCCAGAACGCTACCCGGATGAGCAGCAGCACAGCGAGCACCGTCGCGTACATCATCGGCTGGCTGAGGTCGATCTTCACCCGCCAGATGAAGTGGACGACCGCCAGGATGCCGGCCGCGTACGTCAGGTAGTGCAGACGCTGCCAGCGGCGGAAGCCGAGCCGCCGCACCGCCCCGGACGTCGAGGTCACGGCCAGCGGCACCATCAGCACGAGCGCCAGGAACCCGACGGTGATAAACGGCCGCAGGGCGATATCTTCGAGGATGATGCCCAGGTCGAAGGTCTGGTCCACCAGGTACATCAGAAAGTGGAGGACGGCGTAGAAGAAGGCGAACAGGCCGAGCTCCCGCCGGACCCGCACCGGCCAGGTCCAGCCGAACACCCACCTGGCTGGGGTGCAGGCCAGGCTCGCCACCAGGAAGATGATCGCGGCCAGCCCCAGCTCGTTGATGATCTCGGCGATCGGGTTGGCGCTGAGCGTGCCCTGGAACGTGCGCCAGACGATCGCCGCCAGCGGCACCAGCGCCCCGATGAAGATGCCCGGCTGCAGCCACGGCGTCGGTGCGCCGCGCCGCCGGGCCGGCCGCGGCGGCGCCACCACTGGCCGCGCCGGCAGCGATTCGCCTGTTACTTCCATCAGTACAGCTTCTTCGGGTCCATGCCGGCGTAGAGGCTGGCGACCTCCTCGGCGTACCCGTTGAACGGCAGCGTCTTGCGGCGCCCCAGCTCGCCGATCCGCCGCTCGGTCGCCTGGCTCCAGCGCGGATGGTCAACGTCAGGGTTGACGTTGGCGTAGAAGCCGTACTCGCGCGGGGCCGCCAGCGCCCAGGTCGTCTTTGGCTGCTCCGCCGTGAAGCGGATCTTGACGATCGACTTGCCGTTCTTGAAGCCGTACTTCCACGGCACCACCAGCCGGAGCGGGGCGCCGTTCTGGTTCGGCAGCATCTTGCCGTACAGGCCCACCGCCATCAGCGACAGCGGGTGCATCGCCTCGTCCATCCGGAGCCCCTCGACGTACGGCCAGTCCAGGACGGGCCGACGCTGCCCAGGCATCTGCTTCTCGTCCTGGAGGGTGATGAGCTCGACGTATTTCGCGTTGCCGGTCGGCTCCAGCCGCTTGATCAGATCGGCAAGGGGAAATCCGAGCCACGGGATGACCATCGACCACGCCTCGACGCAGCGCATCCGGTAGATCCGCTCCTCGTGCGGGAACCACCCGAGGAGCGTGTCGATATCGATGACCTGGGGCTGCTTGACCTCGCCCTCGATGCTGACCGTCCACGGCCGGGTCTGGAGGTTCTGAGCGTTCCGGGCCGGGTCGCCCTTGTCCAGCCCGAACTCGTAGAAGTTGTTGTAGGTCGTGACGTCCTTCAACGAGGTCAGCGGCTCGTCCACCGTGTACGGCCCCGACGCGGCCGGGACGGCGACCTGAATCGGCGCCGGCGGCTGCGCGGCCTGGACAGGCTGTTGTGCCGGCGCCTCCTCGATCGAATCAGGCGGCGGGCCGTTCCCGATCAGCCACAGCAGGCCGCTGCCGACGATGGCAGCCGTGCCAGCTGCCAGGACGCCGTTCTTGATGAGCTCGCGCCGCCCCAGGTAGAGCGACTCGGGAGTGATTTCGCTGCTGGGGGGCTGCGAAGCTGGCCTGCTCATGCCGTTGACCCGTCCTTCGCCTACTATAACGCCGCCGAATCTGCATTCGATCCGGGGAAACGGTCGCCAGACCTGTATACGCCCCGGACCACCGGACAGACGTGTCGGCGCTACCCTCAGCGTACACCGACCGTTCCTTCCGGTGGGTGTCAAACCTTACAATTCGCGGCCCAGCCCCGGCTGCCGCAGTCTCAGAAGCCCGATCGGAGGCCGCCCAATCGTCGCCGTAGCCCTGCCGGCCGTTCCGCTGCGATCCCGCCTTGCGCTCACCCTCACCAGCTCCCGCGCAGCCGTCGCCCTTGAAGTCATTGCCGTCACCATCCTGCTTGTCGTCGCGACAGTCGTCCGCGCGGACGGCTTCATGGTCGTCCCGAGGCTCGCCGACGAGACGCTCGAAGTGGTCCTCGGGCTCCGCCTCGCCCGCGAGGGCGGCCTGCCGCTGGTCGGCTACGCGCCCCACATCGGCGGCCTGTTCACCTATCTCGTGGCGGCAGCCTTCCTGCTGGTCGGCCCGAAGATCGAGGCCGGCCGGCTGGTCGTCCTCACGACCGGCGTGCTGACGATCCTCCCCACATACCTGCTGGGCCGAGAGCTCGGACGGTCGGCCGGGGGGAGCGTGGCGCGGGGCCGGCTCGTCGGGTTGATCGCCGCGCTGCTGCTGACTGTCTCCGGGCCGCACATCGCCACCAGCAGCCGAATCGCCTACTCGAACTCGCTGACGCCGCTGTTCACGGTCACCGGACTCTGGCTTGCCCATCGCGCCATCAGCCGGCACTCGAACTTCGCCCTGGTCGGGTGCGGCGCCGCGCTCGGGCTGGCGCTCCAGACGGCGATGTCGGCGCTCGCGGTCTTCCCGGGGGTCGCCGCCGCGATCCTCGTCCCGATGGCCGCCACGACCATCCGCGAGGGCTTCCGCGCCGCCTGGCCGCGGCCGGACGTCTTCCTGACGGCGGCCGGGGCCGGCATGCTGATGATCCTCAATCTGGTGTTCTACAACCTGTTGCTCGGCCCAGGTACGTTCAGCACCAGCAGCAACCGGATCGGCCGCTACGTGAGTGAGCCGGGGGCTGATTCGCCGTGGACGCTTGACGCCTGGGGGGACCGGCTGCTCGGCCTGCTCCAGGCCGCCGCCCTGGCCATCGGGAGCCAGACGACGGAGGTCGAGCAGTCCGCTGATGCCCTGCTGACGCCGGCCGTCGTCGTCTCGGTCGCGCTCGCGCTGCTCGGTTTGTGGGTCGCTGCACAGCGAGGGATCTGGCTGCCGCTGTTCGTGACCGTCTCGGTGCTGATGTTCGTCTCGCTGCTCAACGGGCGGGTCGAGCCGGTGGTGCCGCGCGTTCGCCACTACGTCACGCTGGTCCCGCTCGGCGCGGTCATGATCGGCGTCGCGCTGGCCTGGCTCTACGAGCGTGCCGACGCCTGGCTCAGCGGTATCCTGGGGGGCGTCTGGATCGCACGTCTCGGCCTTGCCGCCGTGCCGCTTCTCCTGGCCGTCAGCTCGTCGACGACGTACACGGCCTACGAGGCCGAGCGGCTGAGCCGGCCGGAGAAGAACAACGCCGCCTACCTCGCCGTGCTCCGCGCCGTGGCCCGGAACGGCCCGATCGACGAGCGCCTCTACCTGGACGACCAGCTCAACGACCTGCTGACGCTGTCCGGGGGGCGGATGGTCACCCACCTGCGCTACGCCTTCACCGTCACCGGCCAGGAGTTCGACACCATCGACGTGGCCGACGATCCGTTGCCGATCGGCCAGCGCGGCGACAATTCACGCCGCCTGATCTTGCGAGCCGAGACGATCCCCGTCGCCGCTCGACAGTATCGGCTGATCCCGCTCCCCGGCGAGCCCGGTGAAGGCGCCCCGCTGCGCGCGTTCCGGGCGTACCCGCTCCGCCCACGCTGACCGTTAGACCCCCGACGTCGCGTACGCCCGCAGCGCGCCTTCGTCCAGCAGGTACTGTGGCATCACGCTCTCCGCGCGGAACAGCATCGCGCCAGCCAGGCCGTCCTCAGCGTCGATCCAGGTGTCCAGCAGCGGCGTCAACCGCGCGCCGCGCTCTACCAGCGGCACGCTGGCCCGATCCATCACGATCAGCGCGCGGCCGGCCGTCCCCTCGGCGGCAAGGGTCATGGCGTTCACGAAGATCGTCCGCGTCGGCACGCCGCTCGCCGTCAGCAGGTACTGGAGCGCTTCCAGCGCGTTGCCGCCAGCTCCGAGGCGGAGGCGCGCGAGCCGCTCGTCGAGCAGCACCACCTCGTCGTAGCGGCGCTCGTCGAAGACGGCACGCGGCACCCGCAACAGCCCGTCGCTCGCCTGCTCCGCCGCGGCGGCCTCGTCGTAGAACGTGCGCAGCCCCCCGAGCGGCGCCAGCACAAGCCCGCCCAGCATCACGCCGAGCGCCAGCCGGGGGAGGCTGCCACGGCCGGTGACGATCGGCGCCAGCGCTCCGACCGCCACGCCGATCGCGACGATCCCGACCACCGCGACCGGCATCAGGTACCGGCCGTTCAAGAGCGGGTTCGCCTCGGCGCTGAGGTACGGCAGGATTACCAGGCTGGAGATCGCGGCGAGCGGCAGCAGCGGACGCCCCCGGAGCACCAGCACCAGCACCCCGAGGATCGCCAGCGCCACGAACGGCCAGGCCAGCGGATCGGAGAGCACGTCCTCAGCCGGCGGCCGGCTCGTGAGCTGCCCGGCCAGCATCCGCCAGACCGCGACCAGCGCCACGCCGACCGAATCGAGGTACATCTCACCGGTCGGGCTCTGGGCAGCGTCGGCGGCCAGCCACGACCCTACGGCGACGGCTCCTGGGACAGTGCCCTCCTGAACTGTCGTCGCCAGCGTCCCGGCGTACGCTCCGGCGAACCCGAGCATCGCTACGGCCGACCAGTGGCTGACCAGGAGCGAGCGCGCCTGCCACCAGCCAGCCAGGAGCAGGCCGGGCACGATCGCCAGGACCAGCGGCGAAGTCTGGAGCGCCAGGCCGAACAGCGTCCCCGCCAGCAGCATCCAGCGGCCGTTCCCGCCGTTGAACGCCCGCTCCAGCGCGAACAGCAGGCCGACCACCAGCAACGGCGTGAAGCTCTCGGCGCGGGCGACGTGACTGGTGACCACCACGTGTGCCGCCGAGGTGGCGAGCAGGCCGGCCGCGACCAGTCCGGCCAGCCTCGGCATCACGAACGCCTCCTCGATCCGGCGTCGCCCGAGCGGCCGGCACAGCTCCCGCGTCAGGATGTAGACCAGCGGCACCGTCAGCGCGGCCTGGATCGCCGTGACCAGGCGCGGCAGGTACGGGCTCGGGCCGACGGCCGCGAATGCCGTCGCGAAGAGCAGCTCGTGGACGGCGCCCACCGAGGAGAACACCGCGCCCGAGGCCGGCCAGGCGCCGCCCTGCGACCGTGCGAGCGTCGTCAGCAGCTGATCGGCCTCGTCGCCGAGGCTCGGGATGGACCAGAGATGGGGCAGCCTGATCCCGACGGCGATCATCCAGAGCGCCGCCAGCACGAACGCTTCGAGCCAGCCAGTCCGGGCCCGCTCGAACAGCAGCGAACGCACGGCATCGGCCGTAGATGGACGAACCGTTCCCAGGTGGATACCCGGTGACGGCCCGACCGGGCGGGGCAGACGGTAATGATCGGCGGCCACGCATGCCTCCCAGAGATGCCAGATCGGCACGCCCGGGTGGCCTGTCGCCGCGCGCTGACTGCGCTCGGCCGCCGCCCGGGGGACCGCCGCCGACGCGTGTTGCGCCCTCGTCGAAGACCCTGGCGTGTACCCAGACGTGCGGGCGCGACGGGAGACTCGCCGTCGCAACGCGGCTGCAACGCCCGGCGACGGTACCGTGACAGCAGTTGACAGATGGCCACCAGATCTCAGGCGACTGCCGAACGGCTCGCGGCATACAATTGCTCTGCAAGGGACGTGTGTGTCCTGACCCTGGAGGTATCAGATCTCGACTTTGGCCCGGCGTCAGGATCGCGCCAGACACCAGCACCTGGACCCAGTCCCGCACGCGCTCGCCGAAGACGTCCAAAATGACTCGCAGCACCGGTACAATCTCCGACGGCGGGGCTCCCAGGGCTCACACTTTCTGGCAAGTGGGTGTGAGCCCTCGGTGCCCTGCCTAGCTCCATCTGTCTACGAAATTGACGAAGGCTAGCTAGTCGGGAGCCACAACAATGCTGGGCTATCGCTTGCCATCCCCCTGGGTACCGAGCACCAAGCTGTGTCCGCCGACACTTCCTCCGGATTTCGTTCCACGATCTCGCATTCACGAGCGGCTGACGGAAGGTCAGCGGCGGCGCCTCACGCTCGTTCTCGCTTCGGCTGGTTTCGGGAAGTCGACCGCGCTGGCCGGTTGGCTCCAGGAAGTGCGACGACCCTGGGTGTGGGTCAACCTCGACGAGGTCGACAGCGACTTCGCCAGCTTCGCAAGCCTGCTCATCTCGGCGCTCCGCACCGTCGTGCCGGATGCGGGACGCCAGGTTCTCGCCCTTGCCGCGCAGCTCGAAAGGCCCGCACTCAGCCAACTGACGGCACTCCTTGCCGACGATCTCGCGAAGGTCGAGGACGAGCTGGTCATCGTGCTCGACGACTTTCACGTGATCCAGGAGCCGTCGATTCACGCGCTGCTGTCGCTGCTCATACGCCGCCTGCCGCCGACCATCCAGCTCGTGATCGCGAGTCGCGAGGAGCCGCCGCTGCAGCTGGGACTCCTGCGCGGACGGCGCGACCTGGCGGAGGTTCATGCCGACGACCTGCGGTTCGATCGCACCGAGGCGATCGCGTTGGTCGAGGGGATGAGCAGCACGCCGCTCGACCTCCAGCGTGTCGCCGATGCCGTCGATCGATCCGAGGGGTGGGCCGCCGGACTGCGCCTGCTGACCCTCGTCAGCTCACAATCTGGGTCCTCGCAGATCGGCTCGACGCCGGCGGCGGCTCGCGAGCGGCAGGTCGTGGACGCCTATCTCTGGGAGGAGGTGCTGTCCCGCCAGACGCCGGAGCTGCAACGGTTCCTGACCCAGACCTCGATCCTGGACCGCTTCTGCGCTTCACTCTGCGAGGCAGTGGTGGACGGCCTGCGGCCCGGCGACTCCTCCCGCCTGCTGGACGAGAGCATGGCAGCCGGGCTCTTCCTGACGTCGCTCGACGACGAGCAGCGCTGGTACCGCTTCCATCACCTGTTCCGCGACATGCTGCGTCGACGCCTCGAGCGCGATGCGGGACCGGAGCGTGTCCGGGCGTTGCGGCGTCGGGCCAGCGACTGGCTCACAGGAGAGGGGTTGTGGGACGAGGCGGCGACCCAGGCCATCGACGCGAACGACGTCGGACGGGTCACGTCCCTGGTCGAGACCTGCCTGATGACCGAGCGGAGCATCGGCGCGCGATTGATGCTCGAGTCGTGGACCCGTCGACTGCCGCGTGACACTGTGGAGGCGAGCGCGACGCTCTCACTGGCCCGCTGTCGGATCCTGTCCCAACGTGGCGAGGTGGGCGCCGTGGAGGTAGAGGCGCGCCGGATCGAAGCGATGCTCGCCGAGCAGCCGTCGCGCATAAGCCCGGCCCTGCTCCCGATCGCTCGCGGCCAGATCGATGTCCAACTCGGGTGGGCGCTTCATGAGCGGGGCGGCGCCGATCGCGAGGCTTGCGCTCGTCTGGAGCGCGCGCTCGACCTGCTCCCCGCGGACCAGCACGACTTTCGTGGCTCGGCCGCCGCGACCTACGCCAACGTGCTCCAGGACCTGGGTCGAACCGACGACGCGCTCTCTTGGATCGGCACCCAGCTCAGTAACGAGGCGGCACTCCATTCCGAGTATGTCGTGCGCCTCCTCATCGGCCAGTCGCACGTGGAGCTCGGATCGGGGCGCCTGCCCGCCCTCGTCCACACCGGTCGGCGGATGGTGGCGTTCGGCAACACGCTCCAGCATGCGGTGGCCATCGGCTGGGGGCACTTCGCCCTCGGGCAGGTCGCATACGAATGGAACGATCTCGACGGTGCTCGCGAGCATTTCGAGGCCGTGCTGGCGCTCGGCCGGGGCTCCCAGCGCATGTGCATGGTCAACGCGACGCTCGGTCTGGCGCAGACGCTCGTCGTCCAGGGACAGCTCGCCGAGGCCGAACGGCTCGTGCTCGCGGACCTCGAGCAGGCCGAGGAGGCGCGCAACACGTTCTTCGTCGACGGCCTGCGGTCGTTCATGGCGCGCCTGGCGCTCGCGTCGGCTGATCCGGAGCGGGCCGTCTACTGGCTGGCGGGAGTCACGCTGACCCGCCAGGGTATCACGGCGTACGACGTCGAGAATCCGTGGCTCACCCGCGCCCACGTCCTTCTAGCCCAGGCCACGCCAGAGGGCGTCGACGAGGCGTCAGCCGCGGTGGACCGCGCGGTCGAGCTCGCTGAAGCGCGGCACGTGACCGCCTCGCTCGTGCGGGGGCTGGCGCTGCGCGCCCTGATCGAGCGGTCGCGAGGCGAGATCAGCCACGCCGGAAGGTCGATCGCGCAGGCCCTCGAGGTCGCCGAGCCGGGACGATACACTCGCACGTTCATGGATCTCGGCCCCGCGCTGACCGGGCTGCTCGTCGAGATGGCGAGTCACGGCGGCCTGGCAAAGCGGGGAGAGCGGGTGCTTGACGTGTGCCGAGCGGAGTCCGGTAGTCCGGTGTCCAGTCTGCCGAGCCGGGACCCCGCCGCGCCGAACCTCGTCGATGCGCTGACCTGGCGTGAGCTCGACGTGCTGCAGCTGATGGACGGACACTACACCAACAAGGAGATCGCCCGGCTGTTGAGCATTTCCGACGAGACGGTGAAGAAGCACGCCCAGAACATCTACAGCAAGCTTCAGGCTAAGGGCCGACGAGACGCGGTGATTCGCGCCTACGCGCTGGGGATCCTCCGAGCCGAGGCTCGCCGGACACCCCGACCCGTCTGATTCTGGCGGCGGGGGAGGCAGACTCGGCCAGAGCCTGGTGACTCTTGCTCAATCTGAGTCGACTTTGGCCCTCTTCAAAGGGCCAAAGTCGACTCAGATGACGAACGGCCGAATCGTCGTTGATCCCCGCGTCATGGCGGGCAAGCCAGTGGTACGCGGGACCCGAATCCCTGTCGATCTGGTGCTAAAGCGGCTCTTTCAGGATCTGGATCTGCGCTCGCCATTCGAGTCTTATCCCCGTCTGACCGACGACGACGTCAAGGCGTGTCTTGCCTATGCATCGGCCCCGGTCCAGGGCGAGGATGTCTTCCCTGAGCGCGTCATCCTGTTTCGCAATGGCAATGAAGCGATACCGCCGAAGATCCGTTGCCTCGATCACATTCTCGAAGCGTACGGCGATCGGCTGAGAGAGCTCATCGTGGTGAACGATCGCGGGGTGCGCGTTCGTGGCCGGCAAGCCGAATAGCGCACCTGCACGTTCAGGCGACGGCGCCCGGTGGTCGGGGGGCCGGGCCGTCGCCTACCATGCCGGCTGCTGACACGGCGCCGTTCGCCTGTCGGCAGCCGGCCCGCCGCATCATGGCTGGCCGGCGAGGTACACCAGGGAGGATCTCTCCAGATGTCTATGAGAATCAACACCGCCAAGCAGAAGATGCTGCGGGGCGAGGTCTCGTACGGCTACGCGCTCGGCCTCGGCTCGATCGTCGCGGCCGAGGCGATGGCGAACTGCGGCATCGACCACATCCTGCTCGATCGGCAGCACGGCTCCTGGGGCGAGGATTCGACCATCGTCGCGCTGATCGCCATGCACGGCGGCACCGCCATCCCGATGGCGCGCGTCTCCCGCAACGACTACACGATGATCGGCCGGCTCCTGGACGAGGGCTGCATGGGGATCATCGTGCCGATGGTCCACACCGCCGAGGACGCGAAGGCGGCAGCCGACGCCTGCCGCCTCCCGCCCACCGGCACCCGCTCGTGGGGCTGGGGCCGGGCGGCACTCTTCGGCGCTGACTATCCGGACACGGTCAACGACCAGATCTTCGTCGCCGTCCAGATCGAGAGTCGCCAGGCTGTCGAGAACGTCGAAGCGATCATGGCGACGCCCGGCGTGGACGGCTGCTGGACCGGCCCTGGCGACATGGCGCTGTCGATGGGCGTCGATCCGCGCAAGGCCGCCGAGAGCGACGAGCACGCCCGAGCGCTGGAGAAGATCGTCCAGGCGTGCAAGAACACCGGCAAGATCCCGGGTATCGCGGCGGGGGGCATCGAGGACGGCAAGCGTCGAGCAGTGCAGGGCTTCCAGTACATCATCTGCGGCAGCGACGGCGGCTTTATGATGGCCGGCGCGCGAGCCGGCCTCCAGGCGCTCGGCGTGACGAAGTAGCTCGCCACCCTCCATGTTATCCCTCGCTACTCTCGCGTAGCACACCTGTGCTACCCTCTCGCTGTGCCCGCGACCTCGGCGCGCGAGAAGGTCTTCGAGCGGCTCGTCGCCTGGATCTGGGAGCAGCAGGCCCTCGCCAGCCCGCTCCCAGCCGACGACGGCCGCCAGTATCAGGTCGTCTTTCGGGGGCGGCCGTGGGGCGAGCGTAGCCCTGACTTCCAGGGGGCGATCCTGGCCCGCGACGACGGTCAGCTGCTGAGAGGCGACGTCGAGATCCACGTCCGGGCATCGGACTGGCGTCGCCACGGTCACGGCCGCGACCCGGCGTACAACAAGGCCGTCTGCCAGGTGGTCCTTTGGCAGGATGAGGCCCGGCCGATCGTCCGCCAGGACGGCACCAGCATCCCGACCATCGAGCTGGTCACGCGCCTGGCGGCTCCGCTCGCCGAGCTGGAGCGCCGGGCGGCGCCAGATCTCGCGGACGTTAAGAAGGCCCGGCGCCGCGCCCCGGCCCTACCCTGCGTCGAGACGCCGTCAGACCTCGCGCTCCTGCTCGACCGGGCCGGCGTCGCTCGCTTCCTGGAGCACGCCGCCACCTTCGAGAGCGACCTCGCCTGTCTCCCGCCCGAGGAAGTGCTGTACCGTGGCGCACTGCGCGCGATGGGGTACACCGCCAACACCGGGGGCTTCGAGCAGCTCGGGCAGGCGCTCCCGCTGGGCACACTGCGCGCCGTCACGGTGAGTCCGTCTGCCCCGACCCGAGTGCAGCGGCTCCAGGCGGCGCTGCTCGGCGTGGCCGGGCTGCTCCCGAGCCAGCGCGGGATCGCCGTCTCGGAGGGCTGGCCGGATCTCCTGGAAGCCGCGTGGAGCGAACAGGCTGACGCGCTGCCCGAGCCGCTCCCGCCGGGCACCTGGCGCAGCTGGCGGGTCCGGCCGGAGAACGTCCCCGTCAGACGCACGGCCGGCGTGAGTCACCTGATCGGCGCGTGGAGTGCTGGCGATCCGCTCGATCGGCTCCTCACGGACCTGGAAGCGGCCGAGCGCGCTGCCAACCCGACGCTCCTGGCGATGCGCTGGCAGGCCCGCGCCGAAGACGACGGCTTCTGGGCCACCCATCACGACTTCGGCCGGCCGTTGCCGGCGCCCCAGCCGTGGCTCGTCGGGGCTGGCCGGGCGGGGGAGGTCGTCGTCAACGTGCTGTTGCCGTTCGCCTACGCGCTCGGCCAGGCGACGTCAGAGAAGGCGTTATCTGAGCGCGCCCTCGCGGTCTACCGGCGCTACCCGTCAGGCCCGCCGAACCGGGTGGTCCGTGAGATGGCGCTCCAGGTGGGCGGCGTGGACGGCCCGAAGCTCGCGAAGGGCGCCTGCCGGCAGCAGGGTCTGATCCACCTCTACCGCCACTGGTGCGATACCCGCGACTGCGCCCGCTGCGCCGCCGGCCCTGCTGTCGCTTCACCGTGGTGAGTCAGGGCAAACGCGTCTCGCGGAGTCCTGGGATAATTGGGGCACGACTCACTCGCTGATAGTCAGGGCCCCCTACACCGGCGCCAACGCGACGGTGCCGCGAGCTGGCGCCGAGGCTGGGCAAACGGCTCATGCAGGCGGCAACCACGAGGAGAAGACGATGAGCGATGAGGCTCACGATCGCCGAGAGCTCCTGGGACGAATCCAGGCGAGACGCGCGAGTATCCGTGCGTATGTCAGCGACCTGGGGGCGCGTGGTACTCGTTTGACCAACCTCAGCATCATCTGTAGCGCGGTGGTGACGGCGCTGACGGCCGGCCCGGCGCTTGGCGGCACGAGATTCTCGGACGGGGCGGCAACCCTCTTCAGCCTGCCGAGTGACTCGATGGTCTGGAGAGGGTTGTGCTTCATTGCCATGATCCTGTCGATCGTCGCGGCGGTCGCCACCAACATGTACAAGTCCCAGGACGTCGCGGCTCGTCTCGCGGCGGCCGAGGCGTGTAACGCCGGGTTGGAAGGGTTGGAGACGCTCGTCCAGTTTGGGCAGGTCTCCGTGGCCGACGCGGTAAAGCAGTATCAGCAGTACATTGCCAGGATCCCATTCGTGCACGATCAGCCCGCGGGGCCGAGGCGGCGCCGCTCTACGGTGTAGGCGCACGGTCTGCCTCGCACGAACCGTGTGAGAGCCCGGGGGACCGGATCCTCGGGTGCGACTCCATGGGCACCATCCCGTAGTAAGGTTCTGGGTCGGCGCGGCGCGCAGCGAACGGTCGCTCAGTTGGGATGCTGGCGCAGGCCGCCCTGGCTGAAGGACGGCCTGCGCATCAGGACACCGGTCTCGGCATGGGGCTTGCACCGCTCGTCGCGTGACCGCGCCCACGACGCCGCGCAACCGCGTCCAGCCCGAGGCGTCCAGGACGGATGGCCTGCCGTCACCGCCTTTGGCCCGGCCCGAACGTCCCTCCGGGCCGCTCGACGACGCCCGCGCCTGGCTGGAGCCTGCAACCCGACCTCGCAGGCTCGCGGACGTCGCGCTGGTTGCCGGCGGCCTGCTCGGGCTCGTCGTCAACGCCCTGGTCCTGCGCACCGTCCTCGCCGATCGGCCCAGCGCCTACATGGACGAGGCGACTTTCATCCTAACCGGTCGCTTCCTGATCGAGCGCGGCGCCGTCTACGCCGATGCCCTGGACTGGACCTACGGCTCGTACCTCTGGCCGCTCGTCGCGGCGTACGCCGACCTGGCCGGCGGCCTGCCGCTGGTCCGCTTCGTCGTGCCGCTCACGGCCGCCTGCACCCTCTACTTCTTGCTCTTTCAGCGGAACCTGCTCACGCTGCTTGCGTTCTCCAGCACCTACGGCGATCTGACCAGTGCGTTTCCCCTGCGCGACTACGTCTACGATCGTTCGGAGCTCTGGATCCTGGCCGCGCTGGCGCTGGTCGATCGTCGCGTATTCTTGGCTTCTACCCGGACCTGACCGATTCGCTCGAAGCGATCCAGGCGCAGACCGCCGACGCCCGGACCGTCCTGGTCGATGACAGCGCGGTCCGCTACTACCTGTACCCGCGCATCTCGACGGATAGCGTGACCGACCCGTTCGCAATTACCTATCGCGGCCTGCGTGGGGTCGATGGGTACCGCCTCGCCATCTCGGATCGGCACTGCGACGTCATTGTCCTCGACGGCGGGATCGGTCCGATCGGCGGACGGATTCGGCAGGAGCTCGGCGCCGACGTCGCTCAGTAGGTACTATCAGCGTGTCTATGCGCAGGAGGCACCGAACCGAGCGCTCGTCGAGATCTACCACCCATCCGCCGACCGCGCCCGGCTCGGGCAGAGCACCCGGCTGGCCGCCAGGTCGACGGGTCGTTGACCTTCGACCTCGACGCCGGCCGTGGCGTCCTGGCCGGTCAGGGCCGCTCAGGAATCTCGCGCGGACGACTCCCGCTGGCTCTGGCCGGACTCGGCGGGCGCCTCGAGCTCGCGCGCGGTCGGGAAGTCTCGCGCCGAGCGGTCGCTAAGGTGCTGATACTCCTTCAGCACCGCCTGGAACTTCTGGTTGTTGTCTACGGAGAAGACGAGCTCCGTGAACAGCTTGCGTCCATCGCTGGCGACCTGTCGCTGGAACCTCGATCGCTCGGCCAGCCTGAACGTGTTCTGCGTGGTGATGATGGCCGCCACCACGACGCCGAGGATCGCCGACACCACGTTCCCGTTGAGCGAACGCCCGCCGATCGTCAAAAGGTCCGCGGCGCCGAGGATGCCGACGATCGAGATCAGCGCCGAGAGGATCACGCCGAGCAGCAGCAGCGCCGAGTTCTTGCGGGCGTCAGACGCCGCGAGCTTCTCGTTCACTTTGATCATCTCTGAGACCTGCTCGGTCAGGCTCGCAAGCTCGACGTACCGCGAGGCGTAGCGATCGAGGATGCGCTTCTTGCCGATCACCACGGCGCGCTCGTCTACGATGTACCGCGAGAACTCCTTGAGCCTGGACGCCTGGTACGCGTACCAGACGATCAGGATCAGGCCGATGATCAGAGCGATCGGCGGCGCTCCGGAGAGCAGGATCTCCATCAGCAGATTCGGCTGAGCGACAGAGTGGCCTGCTGGAGGGGCACCGACAACTAGGTCCATTTGAGGGCCTGTTGGCGACATACTGATGGTGAGATTGAACATCGACAGCACCGTGAACACCGCGCCGTACGCCAGCAGCGCGAGCGCGAGCAGCTTGATCGGTCTGCTACTCGACGCCGCGTACCGACAGTAGCTCAACCCCGCGTCGAGTGACTCCAGCTTCCGCTCCAGCTCATCCGATCTGAAACTGTTGACCTCGTTCAAGGTCCGGTCGATCCGGCTGAAGGGATCGGCCAGGATCTGCCTCGCCTGGAGGTAGAAGCCGAGCATCAGCAGGATCGGCGCGATCACCGCGAACGATGCGAAGAATTCTCGATACGCCTGATCGGCAGCACCGCTTCGGGCCGGCATCCCCGCCAGGAACATCGCGATCAGCCCGAGGACGATCATCAGCCCGGGCACGATAGGCATGAGCTTCTCGATGCGATCGCGAAGCGGGGTAGCGTCCGCCGCTGGATCGCGCGACACCGGCACGTCGGCGGCTCCGACCGGTGCCGCGACCGGCCGCACGGCCGGCGGAGTGGCACTCGTGCCGGCCAGCGGTATCGCGACCACGTTCCTCGGAGGCTCGGCGGCCTGGTCGTCAGTCCGCGCGAGGCCGGATTCGGCCTCGATCGCCCCGGCCTCTTCGTCGGTCTGTCTGGTGGCGGCGTCCGTCGGTGCCCCGGCCTGGTCGCCCGGCTGCTCGCCGGGCCGATCGGGGGATGCAGGGTTTGGCGTCGGGCTTGTCATCTCTCCCCCAGTGAGAAACGATTGTGCCGCCGATAACTGGGAATCACCTATAGCAGTGATCAGTTCCTCTGTCAGGCGGTCAGTGGTGCACCAAACAACGGCCAGGGCGCGTGTGAGGACGGCGTACAGCGTTGTCCTGACCGTTTGGAGCCGCCAGCCTGTCCAAAGAGACAGGTCTGAGCCCACGGCACCCGCGGATAGAATGGATGCCAACGGGATCGCCAGGACACGCTGCCGGAGGCACGATCATGGTAGTGACGGACACCGATCTGGTCCGCGCGGGATCGCTCGACGAGCTGAAGCAGAAAGGGTGTCTGGTCGTCGGCGCCGGCGGCCACACCATCGCCGTCTTCTGGCACGAAGACCGCCCCTGGGCCGTCGACAACCGCTGCCCGCACATGGGGTTCCCGCTGAGCAGGGGCACCGTCTGCGAGGGCCTGCTGACCTGCCACTGGCACAACGCCCGCTTCGACCTCGCGTCTGGCGGCACCCTCGATCCGTTCGCGGACGACGTCCGCGCCTTCCCGGCGATCGTCGAGGACGGCCAGGTGCTCGTCGACGTCAGCCCCGAGGGCGGTGACCGGGCTGCCCACTGGCGCAAGCGCCTCGAGGAGGGGCTCGAAGACAACCTCTCCCTCGTCCTCGCCAAAGCGACCCTGGCTCTGCTCCAGGGCGGCGCCGATCCGCGCGAGATCGTCCGCATCGGCGCCCGCCACGGTGCCCGCTACCGTGCCCGAGGCTGGAGCCAGGGCATGACCATCCTGACGGCGATGGCGAACGTCCTCCCGGCCCTCCACCCAGACGAGCGACCGCTCGCGCTCTGCCACGGCCTGGTCCAGGTCGCCGAGGACTGCGCCGGCCAGCCCCCGCGCTTCGACCTCGAACCGCTCCCGACTGGCGACCTCGCCCTGCCCCGCCTCAAGTCCTGGTTCCGCCAGGCTGTCGAAGTCCGGGACACGGACGGCGCCGAGCGCACCCTCAGAACGGCGATCGCCGCCACGTCCATCGAATCCGCGCCCCGCGACCTCGCCGACTTGCTGCTGGCCGCCTGTACCGACCACTACTACCTGGACGCCGGCCACGTCCTCGACTTCGTCAACAAGGCGTGCGAGCTGCTCGACCTGCTCGGTTGGGAGGAGGCCCCCGCGATCCTGCCGAGCCTGGTGGACGGCCTCTGCCGAGCCCAGCGCAGCGAGGAGCAGAAAGCCTGGCGCTACCCGATCGACCTGACGGCCTTGCTGGAGCCGGCCTTCGCCGAGCTGCCGGGGCTCGTCGGCGAGCACGTCGCCGATGCCCAGGACGGCGCCAGGTTAGACGACGCTCGCTTCGACGCCCTGGTCGGCGCCCTCCTGGACGACGACCCGCGCACGGCCGTGGACGCGCTCCTGGACGCGTTACGCCAGCGAACCGCTCTCGCCGAGCTGGGGCAGGCGGTTGCCCACGCCTCCAGCCTGAGGATCGCCCGCTTCCCCACCTCCAACGAGTTCGGGGACTGGGACACCGTCCACAACACGTTCAGCTCGTGCAATGCGCTCCACCAGGCGATCCTGCGCGCCCCCTCGGCCGAGCTGGCGCGCGGCCTCTTCCACGCCGCGATGCGGATCTACCTGGACCGCTTCCTCAACGTCCCGCCGGCCCGACTGCCGGACGAGCAGGCACCCGCCGCCGCGCCAGACGGCCCGGCCGCCCTGCTGGACCTGCTGGACCGCGAGCAGCAAGTTGCCCAGGCCGCGCGCCTGGTGGACGCCCACCTGGCAGCGGGCCGCGACGAGGGCGCGTTGATCGAGACCCTCGGCCGGGCCGTCCTGCGCGAGGATGCCGACTTCCACGACTACCAGGAGCTGGAAGGGGCCTGGCGCCAGTACACCGCCCTCAGGCCGAGCCGCCCGACGGCGGCCCGTCGCGCGCTGGTCGCGATGGTCCGCTACGAGGCCGCGCACTGCCCGACGTCGCGCGCGTTCCGCCAGACGTACCAGATCGCGCTGCGCCTCCAGCGCGGCGACGCGCTCTACCAGGAGGAGGCGTAGGCGGCGATTCGCGTTTCGAGCTGGCCTAGCCGACGCGCTCGATCTTCTCGACGCGGTACTTGTGGACGCCAGCCGGCACGGTCACGCTGACGACGTCGCCGACAATGTGATCGAGCAGCGCCCGGCCGACCGGCGACTGGGTCGAGATCTTCCCCATGCCGCGCTCGCCAGGGCCCACGAGGGTGTAGGAGAACTCCTCGTCTTCGTCCAGGTCGCGCACGACGACCCGGGTGCCGACGCCGACGCGGTCCTCGCTGGCCTCGTCGACGATCGAGGCGTGGGACAGAGTCTCCTTGATCTCGTCGATCCGGCGCTGGATGACGGCGCGATGCTCCTTGGCAGCATCGTAGGGGGCGTTTTCTCGAAAGTCCTTGTCAGCCGCTGCGCGCTGCATAGACGCGATGGCGGCCGGGAGATCGTCGGATTCGAGCTTCTGAAGCTCGACCTGGAGCTGCTCGAAGCCGGCTCGGGTCACGTCGATGGTCTGGACGGCCACCGGGCGGCCGAGCGACTGGCGCTCGGCGGCGCTCTTGCGCTTGATCTTGACGTAGCTCGCCAGGGCGACCGGGATTAGCTTCTTCTGACGCGCGTCGGAGAGGAAGGTTCGCAACGGCTCTAATCGGCTTGTCGGATCAACGCCTGAGGACGCGACGTAATCCTGGAACCGCTCGAGTTGGACCGCGTCGATTTCTGCAAGGCCCCGTTCGAGGCCGAACCAGCGTCCGAAACTGTTGAGTACCGGAACTACCGTCGGTCGCTCGGTCGGTGCGAGCGCGGTGATGTAGTTCCTGATCGCGTCGCCGACAGTCAGCTCACCCGCCACCTGTGACTCCTGGGATCGAGTTGGGGACCAGAACTGGCATCGCGCGGGCGCTTGAGGCCGTGCGAGCCGAGGGCGCTTACTGGCCAGGACGGGGCTGTCAGGGCGCGTGCCCCCCATCAGGCCCACGTACGAAGTATACTCGCGATGCTCCTCGCGCCGACTACGGAGGCGGTTGTACGGCGCGCGTCGCGCCGCGGGGCGGGCGACTTCTCGGAGGCTGCGCTCGGGTGACGCTGGAGATCGTGGTGGGCGGCGCGGCCAGATTCGGCATCGCGCTCGGACCGGCGCAGCTCGGCCTGATGGCGCGCTTCGTCGCGTTGTTGCTGGACCGGAATCAGCGCCTGAACCTGACCCGGATCGTCGAGCCGGGCGAGATCGAGCGCCGCCACCTGCTGGACAGCCTGACCTGTGCGCTGCCCGTGCTGGCGGAACGACCCCTCCCCCTGCCCTCCTCCCCTCCCCTCGCGGGGGAGGGGTCCGTCCTGGCGGGCTGGTCATGCATCGACGTGGGGTCTGGTGGGGGACTGCCCGGCATCCCGCTCGCCATCGCGTTTCCAGGGCTGCGGATGACGTTGCTGGAGTCCGCCGGGAAGAAGGCGGCGTTCCTCCAGGAGGTCGTGGCTGAGCTGGGTCTCGCGAATGTGTCCGTGCGGACCGGTCGGGCCGAGGAGGCAGCACGAGATTCAGGCGAGCGCGACGGGTACGACCTGGTGGTGGCGCGGGCGCTGGCGCCGCTGCCGGTGGCGCTCGAGCTGTGCCTGCCGTTCGCGCGGCCGGGCGGCCTGGTGGTGTTGCCGCGCGGCTCCGACCTGGCCGGCCAACTGGCGGACGGCGAGGCCGCGGCTGAACAGCTCGCCGGACGGCTCCGACCGCCGATCGCGCTCGCCGATCCGGAGCTGCCGCCGGGCCGGTCGCTGGTGGTGGCCGACAAGCTCGGCGCGACGCCGGCGCGGTTCCCACGCCGGCCTGGCGTGGCCGCGAAGCGCCCCTTTCCTCTTCACTCCTGACTCCTCCCGTATACTTCGGCCGTGCCTGCGCAACGCCGGATCTCCGCCTTCTTCCCCTGCTTCAACGATGCCGGGACGATCGCCTCGATGGTCATGGAGGCGCTCGTGGTGCTCCGCGAGCTCGCCAACGAGTACGAGGTCATCGTCATCGAGAACGGGAGCACGGACTACGCCTGGGACGTGCTGGACGAGCTCGAGCGCCTCTATGGGGACTGGGGCGTCGACAACCTGGATCGGGGGCGGGTCCGGATCATTCGCTTCGCCGAGGCGCTGGACTACGGCGGGGCGTTACGGGCGGGGTTCGCGGCCTGCCGGTACGAGCTGATCTTCTACACGGACGGCGATGGCCAGTACGACGTCCGCGAGCTGCGCAGCCTGCACCAGGCGCTTCTGCGCGAGGAGGCGGCCGGACGGCAGGTTGACGTGGTGATGGGGAACAAGATCACCCGCCGCGATCCGCTGCACCGGCGTTTCATCAGCTGGGCGTACCACAACCTGATGCGGCTCGTGTTCCAGTTTGGCGTCCACGACGTGGACTGCGACTTCCGCCTGATCAAGCGGCACGTGTTCGACAAGATCGTGCTGACGCAGAACAGCGGGACGATCGCGCTGGAGCTGATGACGAAGGTCCAATACGCGGGATTCAGGACGGTGGAGGTGCCGGTCAACCACTTCCACCGGGCGTACGGGGTGTCTCAGTTCTTCCGCGTGCGGCGGCTGCTCGCGGTCTTCGTGAGCCTGGCGAAACTGTGGTGGTGGCTGCGGGTGATGGGCGCACCGGGAACGCCGTCGCGGCTGCCGGACCCGCTGCCGGCCGGGGC
>Ga0075428_100000648_pt1 | contig 35798 bp, 28 predicted proteins | sample RhiMetdeltSRZDD2_FD_75291 | JGI IMG/M metagenome (GOLD analysis project Ga0075428, IMG submission 75291) | Populus rhizosphere microbial communities from Tennessee, USA - Rhizosphere MetaG P. deltoides SRZDD2 | ecosystem: Host-associated > Plants > Roots > Rhizosphere > Soil | place: USA... | reverse complement strand
TCCGCTCCGGTCGTCTATCCGGCGCTGTGCCTGGGCGCCGTGGCGGGCATCCTGGCCGTAGCGTGCTGCGCGCCGGGACCCGCCGCCGCCCTCTACCGGGCCTTTCTCGCCGGCGACCATGAGCGGGCGCGGCGTATCCAGGCCGCGCTGACGCCGCTGGCGGTAGCGGTGACGGCGACGTGGGGCGTGGCCGGCCTCAAGGCGGCCATGGACGCGGCGGGGTTGCGCGGCGGGGAGGTGCGGGCTCCGCTGCTGCCGGTCCCGGCGTCGGCCCGCGAGGAGCTGGCGGCGGTCCTGGCGCGGGCGGTCAGCGCCGCCGGGTGAACGCGTGCGCCGCGCGGCGTTGGCGAGAGACGAGCAGCGGGACCGGGACCTCTTGTCCGAGCGACGCGACCGACTCGAGCGCGCGGTCGCCGGGGGCCTGCGATCGGCGATCCACGATCACGGTCCGATCACCGCCGATTGGATCGGCAGCACCGTGAAGCGCGTGGTCGGCGCCCTCTTGACGCTCGCCGAGTTCAGGGACCTTCAGCCGTCTCGACGTCGTCGCAAGACGTAAAGGGCGCGCTTACCAAAACCGTATCCGTTTCAGAACGGATAACTCAGCTCGCCCCGTAGCCGGGCCAGCGGCCCTACTTGCCCGCGGGCAGCGCCGCCTTCGCCTTCAGGTCCAGCTCCCACTTGTCGCCGAAGAAGTCCTGCTCCTTGGTGGTGTAGAAGCGGCCGCTGAGGGTGCCGGCCTCGACCTTCACGCCCTCCGCCTCGATCGTGCCCACGGTGGAGAACCCGGCCTTCTTCAGGGCCTGATGGGAGACCTGCGTGCCGATGATCTTGCCGCTCTTGGTGACGGTGATCGTGAGCGCGTCACCCAGCTTCCCGAACATGGCCTGGGTGTCGGCGCCCATGGATCCCGAGGCCGCTTTCTCGGACAGCACCAGGGTGTAGGCGGGCTCGTCGTTCCACGGCTCGTGCGGGACCACGACGGCGTAGGCCAGCTTCGCGGCCTTACCGTTCCCCATGTACTTGCCGGTCACTTCGCCGGCGAAGGCCGGCCCGGCCAGGACGAGACCCGCGGCCAGAGCCGCGACGACTCCGGCGATGTGCTTCCTCTCCATTCGATGCCTCCTCTTCGGGCCGCGACAGTACCGGCCGCGGGCGTGGCGGTCAAGGCCGCGTCGAGGGCGGGGACTGTGCGGCCTGGACGGCCGTGACCGCGACGACGTCCACGATGTCGTCCACCGAGCAGCCGCGCGACAGGTCGTTCGCCGGCCGGCGCAGGCCCTGGAGGATCGGGCCCAGCGCCCGTGCCGAGGCCAGCCGCTCCACCAGCTTGTAGCCGATGTTGCCGGCGTCGAGGTCCGGGAAGATCAGGACGTTCGCCCGCCCGGCCACCGCGCTGCTCGGCGCCTTCGAGGCCGCAACCTCCGGTACGAGCGCCGCGTCGAGCTGCAGCTCGCCGTCGGCCACGAGAGCCGGCGCCACCGCGGCCACGATGCGGGCCGCCTCGGCCACCTTGCGCGAGCGCGCGTGGTCCGCGCTGCCCTTGGTGGAGAAGGACAAAAGCGCCACCCGGGGCGGGACGGTCAGGAACAGCGCTGCGCTCTCGGCGGTCAGGACCGCGGTCTCCGCCAGCTCGCGGGCCGAGGGGTCCGGGTTCACGCCGCAGTCGGCGAAGACCAGCAGGCCGCCGTCCCCCATCTCCGGGCGCGGGGTGACCATCAGCATGAACGACGACATCCGGGCAACACCGTCGCGCATGCCGATGCCCCGCAGGGCTGCCCGCAGGGTCTGCGCGGTCGTGGAGCGGGCGCCGGCCACCATTCCGTCGAAGCGCCCGGCCGAGACCTGGAGCGCCCCCCAGAGCAGGGGATCGGCCACGTGCTCCCGCGCCTCGGACTCGGAGACGCCCCGCCGGCGCACGTGCTCCAGGTACGCCCTGAGGGCGAGGTCCACTTGCGGACCCTCCCGAGGCACGGCCGCGATCTCGACCGCCCCCAGGTCGGTGCCGGTCTCGCGGGCCCGGGCCATGACCTCGTCGCGAGGGCCCAGCAGCGTGACCTGCGCGATCCCGCGGGAAGCCGCCCGCGCCGCGGCCTGGACGGTCCGCGGCTCGGTCCCCTCCGGGAGGACGATGCGCATGCGGGCCTCGCGGGCCCGGGCGGCGAGGCGGCCCAGGAAGTCCATGGGCCGCTGACGCTAGCACAGGCCCCGCGACAGGTCACCGGCGGGCCTCCGTTGACAGCCGAGAAGACCGTGTGATACGGTGATCGCTCCTCGCAACTGCTTGCGCCGCAGGGAGAATCCGCCATGAAGATTGTCGAGCGCCAGGTCGGTGACGTCGTGATCCTCGATCTCCACGGTAAGATCCTGATCGGCGAAGGCGACGACGCCCTTCGCGACGCGGTCACGCGCCTGGGGGACAGCGGCAAGACGAAGATCCTGCTGAACCTGGCCGACGTGCCCTACGTGGACTCGGCCGGCCTGGGCGAGATCGTGCGGTGTTACACGACCGTGAGCCGGAAGGGTGGACGCCTCAAGCTCGTGAACCTTACCAAGAAGATCCAGGACCTGCTGGCCATCACGAAGCTGCTCACCGTCTTCGAGTGCTACGACAGCGAGGAAGAGGGCGTCCGGAGCTTCAAGTAGGGGATTCCCGCGCAGCGTAGCGACCCATCCCGGACCTCCGTGGACGTCGCGACGCCCGGTCCCGCCGCCGCCTCCGCAGCCAGCCTGAAGATGGGGCCGGTCCTCGTCTCGCTGCGCCCGCACCAGTGGACGAAGAACCTGGTGCTGTTCGCGGCCCTGGCCTTCTCCAAGCACCTGTTCGAGGCCGGCCCGCTGGTGCGCGCGCTCGTGGCCTTCGCGATCTTCTGCGGGCTCTCCGGGGCCGTCTACCTGCTGAACGACGTGGCCGATCGCGATCGCGACCGCATGCACCCGTTGAAGCGGCTGCGGCCCGTGGCCAGCGGGGCCCTGTCCCCGCGGACCGCGGTGGGCCTGGCCGCCCTCATCGGCTTCGGCTGCCTGGCCCTGTCCTTCGGGCTGGGCGTGCCCTTCGCCGCCTGCGCGGTCCTGTACCTGGGCCTGAACCTCCTGTACTCGTTCAGCCTCAAGGAGGTCGTGATCCTGGACGTGCTGGCCATCAGCATGGGCTTCGTCCTGCGGGCGGTGGCGGGCGCGGTGGCCATCGGCGTGCAGATCAGCGACTGGCTGCTCATCTGCACGATCCTGCTCGCCCTTTTCCTGACGCTGTCGAAGCGCCGGCACGAGCTCACGAGCCTGAGCGACTCGGCCACCGGCCACCGGCCCACGCTGCAGGAGTACAGCCCGTACCTGCTGGACCAGATGATCGCCGTGGTCACGGCCTCCTGCGTGACCGCCTACGCCTTCTACACCACGGCCCAGGAGACACGCGACAAGTTCCAGACCGACCGCCTGGCCTGGACGCTGCCTTTCGTGCTGTACGGGATCTTCCGCTATCTTTACCTGGTGCACCGCAAGGAGCAGGGCGGCAGCCCCACCGACGTGCTGCTGACCGACCGCCCGCTGCTCATCGACGTGTTCCTGTGGGCGGTGACCGTGGTCCTCATCATCTACACCGCCCGGGGCCTGCCGGTGCCCCTGGTCCGGTGAGCGCGGCGTGAGCTTCGAGATCAAGTCCGGGGACGTGGACGTGGACGCCATCATGCGCATGATCCGCAAGCGCATCGAGGAGAAGAAGCAGGGCCTGTACACGGACGAGGAGATCCGGGAGATCGCCGAGCACCGGCTGGACGCCGTCCTCGACGCCCACGAGTTCAACAGCGACTTCATCGCCGATTTCCGCGCCCAGCAGAAGCGGTGGAACTACCACTTCGGCCCGGAGACGATCTACCGCAGCAGCCGCGGCGGGGTGGGCGGGGTCCTGGAGAGCGTCCGGCGCCTGCTGCGTCCGCTCCAGAAGCTGGTCTGGAACCCCAACCCCATGATCGCGGCGCTCTCCCGGCAATCGGACCTCAACACCTACTACGTCCACCTGCTGCACAACCTCGCGGTGGAGATCACCAAGCTCAACCTCGAGGTGCAGGACCTGAAGAACCGCAACCTCCAGCTCCAGGGCCGGCTGGAGTTCCAGGCCCGCCGCGAGAAGACCCTCGAGGAGATGGTGGTCTACCGCGACGACGCCGCGGCGAAGCCCGGGGGCGGAGGTGGAGGGGCGGCGGGGAACGAGCCCGCTTGAAGCTGGCCTTCGTGGTCCAGCGCTACGGCCTGGACATCGCGGGCGGCGCCGAGTACCACTGCCGCCTGGTGGCCGAGCACCTGGCGCGGCACGCCCAGGTCGAGGTCCTCACGACCTGCGCCTCCGACTACCTGACCTGGGCCAACCACTATCCCGAAGGCCGCGAGGTCCTGAACGGGATCCCCGTGCGCCGGTTCAAGGTCAAGCGGCCGCGGGACTCCCGGGCGTTCGCGGATTGGACGGACCGTGTCTTCCGCGCGTCGCACGACCGGGCCGACGAGCTGCGGTGGCTGGAGGAGCAGGGGCCGTTCTCGCCGCGTCTCGTCCGCCACATCCAGCGACACCGCGACGACCATGACCTGTTCGTGTTCTTCTCGTACCGGTACTACCCGACGCATCACGGCCTCCAGGCGGTGCGGGACAAGGCGCTGCTGGTCCCCACGTGCGAGGAGGACGGGGTCTACCGGCTCTCGATCTTCCCGCCGTTCTTCAGGCTGCCGCGGGCCATCGTCTACAACAGCGTCGAAGAACGGGCCTTGATCGAGACCGTCTCCGGAAATCAGGACGTGCCAGGGGACGTGGTCGGGGTGGGGTCGGCGCTGCCGGACCGGTTGGACGCGCAGGGATTCCGCGAAAGGTCCGGTCTGACCGGACCTTATATGCTCTACGTCGGTCGGATCGACGAGAACAAGGGCTGCCGGCAGCTCTTCGATCTCTTCCGCCGCTACCGCGGCGAGACGGGATCGAGGCTGACCCTGGCCCTGATCGGCAAGCCCGTGATCGAGATCCCGGCCGACGCGGGCATCGTGCACCTGGGCTTCCTCTCCGACGAGGAGAAGTGGAACGCCCTGGCCGCCTCGGACCTGCTGGTCATGCCGTCGCGCCTGGAGAGCCTGTCCATGGTGACGCTCGAGGCGTGGTGGGCCGAGCGGCCGGTGCTCGTCAACGGCAAGTGCGAGGTGCTGCGGGGGCAAACCCGCAGGGCCAACGCCGGTCTGTACTACACGAGCTACGACGAATTCCGCGAGGCGTTGGCCCTGCTCGAGTCCAACCCGACTTTGCGCGCCGAACTCGGTCGGAATGGCCGTTTGTACTTCGATCAGCATTACACGTGGGACATCATCGAGAGGAAATACTTGTCTCTGATCGCGCGCGCATCTCAGACCGCGCGGGCTGAGGATGCCGGGCCCGCGCGGTCTAAAGCCGATCCAGCCTCCGTCTCATGACCAGTCCTCGCCCGTCGTTCAACGTCGTGGAGATCATGTCCTCGATCCGCGAGCAGAACCGCCAGAAGCGCGAGCGCGGGATCCTCACGGAAGAGGAGCTGGACGAGATGGCCCGGACGCGCCTGCGCGACTTCGCGCAGACCGCCCACCTCGACCCGCGCCTCCTGGACCGCTTCCTCGACCCCGGCCACGACTGGAACATCGCCACCGACTACATCATCCGCACCCACCGTCGCGGCCCGGCCGCCCGCCTCAGCCTGGTCGGCAAGCGGCTGGCGCGGCCGCTCGTCCGCCTCTACACCGACCACGTGCTGAACCGGCAGACGCAGATCAACCAGTACTTCTGCGAGGTGCTGCATCACTCCGTCCGGGAGATCGTCCGGCTGGAGGCCCAGGTGGCCGCGCTCCGGAAGCGCTGCGAGGAGCTGGAAAGCCGTCGGTGAACCTCTGCTTCGTCATCCAGCGCTACGGCCTGGAGAGCCCCGGCGGCGCCGAGACCCACTGCCGGTGGCTGGCCACCCGCCTTTCGGGGAAGCACCGGGTCGAGGTGGTCACCACCTGCGCGCGGGACTACACCGACTGGCGCAACCACTACCCGGCGGGCCGGGGCGAGGTGCTGGGGATCAAGGTAACGCGCTTCCCGGTGGAACGCCCGCGGTCGGAGCGGGCCTTCGCGCTCTACTCGGACATCGTCTTCCGCGACCACCACACCGCCGCGGAGGAAGAGGAATGGGTCGACCAGAATGGGCCTTTCGCGCCGGCCCTCGTGGAGGGCCTGCCCGCGATGGGGCACGTGGACCTCTTCCTCTTCTACTCGTACCGGTACTACACGACCTTCCGCGGGCTGCCGACGGTGGCGAGCCGGGCGGTCCTCGTCCCCACGGCCGAGGACGACCCGGCCATCCGGCTCCCGATCTTCCGAGCCCTCTTCCGGGCGCCGCGCGGGTTGATCTACCTGACGCCCGAGGAGCAGTCGCTGGTGGAGTCGGTCGCGGGGAACGGCGACGCGCCGTCGGTGGTGGTGGGCAGCGGCGTGGACATCTCATCGGGTTGGGCCGATCTGGACGTACGGGGGAAGTTCCGGTTGCCGGGCCCTTACGTTCTGTACGTCGGGCGCATCGATCGTAACAAAGGCGTCGACCGGCTTCTCGATTATCATCGCCAGCTCGCGCAGGACTGGCCCGACACGCCGACCCTCGTCCTGGCCGGCCCGCCCACCCTCCCCATACCCGACCATCCCAATGTGCGCCATCTCGGGGTCGTCCCGGACGCCGAGAAGCACGCCCTGATCGCGGGAGCCGCGGTACTCGTGATGCCCAGCGCCTACGAGAGCCTCTCCTTGAGCGTGCTCGAGGCCTGGGCCCTGGGGCGGCCGGTCCTCGTCAACGCGGAGTGCCGCGTCCTCGAAGGGCAGTGCGTGCGCAGCAACGGCGGCCTCTTCTACCGCGGCTACGCGGAGTTCGCGCCCGCGCTGCGGATGCTGGTCGAGCGCGGGGACCTGCAGGAGGGCCTGGGCGAGGCGGGACGGGCCTACGTGGCCCGGGAGTACGATTGGGGCATCGTGGAGCGCCGCACCGACTCCTTCCTGGAAGAGATCGCGGGAACCCGGACGGCATGACCCGTCCCGGCGCGCCCCACGTCCACCAGGTCCTGGCCGCGCTCTCCTACGGCGACGCCATCGGCAACGAGGCCCTGGCCATCCAGCGGCACCTGCGCCGGGCGGGCTTCACGTCGGACATCTTCGCGGAGGGCGTGCACCCGCGCATGTCCGGCCTGGCCCGGCCGCTCTGGGAGTACCGCCAGGTCTCCTCTCCAGAGACCGTCTGCCTCTTCCATTTCTCCATCGGCAGCGCCGCGGGGCGGCTCGTCCATCACGCGCCCGATCGCCTGGTCTGCCTCTACCACAACATCACGCCCGCGGACTTCTTCCTCGGCTTCCACCCGCACCTGGCCGGGCTGTGCTACCACGGCCGCCGCGAGCTCCACGCCTTCGCGCCGCGCGCCGAGCTGGGCCTGGGCGACAGCGAGTTCAACCGCCGCGAGCTGGAGGCGGCGGGCTTCCGGCGGACCGGCGTCCTGCCCATCGTGCTCGACCTGGAGGCCTACCGCCGGCCGCCCTCGCCCGTGATCCGCCGGATCTACGGCGACGGGCGCGTGAACATCCTGTTCGTGGGCCGCATCATCCCCAACAAGAGGATCGACGACCTGATCCGGACGTTCGCGGTGTACCAGCGGTACCAGGAGCCGAAGAGCCGCTTGCTCCTGGTCGGCGACCACCGCGGCCACGAGCGGTACTACGACCGCCTCCAGGAGATGGTCCGGGCCCTGCGCCTGGACGAGGTCGTCTTCACCGGCCACGTGGACGACGACGAGCTGCTGGGCTACTACTCGGTGGCCGACGTCTTCCTCTGCCTCTCCGAGCACGAGGGGTTCTGCGTCCCCCTGCTCGAAGCCATGACGTTCGGCATCCCCGTCCTGGCCTACGACGCCGGCGCGGTGGCGGAGACGCTGCGCGGCGGCGGCATCCTGCTGAAGGACAAGAGGCCGGACGCCGTGGCCGAGCTGGTGCACGCGGTCCGCACCGACCCCGCGTTGCGCCGGTCCGTGCTGGCCACGCAGGAGCGCGCCCTGCGCGAGGTGCGCGCCATCGACTTCGGGGCGCTGCTCATGGAGCGGCTGGCGCCGGTGCTCCCGGCCCGGGAGGCCGCGCGCCGGTGAGGGTGGACCAGTGGGTGCCTGCCCTGCACAAGGGCGACGCCATCGGGGACTCCGCCCGCCTCATGCGCGACGCCTTCCGCTCCTGGGGGATGACGGCCGACGTGTACGCGCTGGAGCTGGACGAGGAGCTGCGGGGAGACGGCCGTCACTGGTCGGAATGGCGGCCGGGCGGGCCCGACGACGTCGTCATCCTTCACTACGCGCTGCCGTCGGTCCTGACCGCCGCGCTCAAGGAGCACCGCGGCCGGCGCGTCCTGCTGCACCACAACATCACCCCTCCGGAGTTTTTCTCGGGATACGACGCCGAGATGTCGCGGATCTGCGCCCTGGGCCGGGACGAGCTGCGCGGCCTGGCCGGCCACGTGGACCTGGGCCTGGCCGACAGCGAGTTCAACCGCCGTGAGCTGGAAGGCGCCGGTTTCGCCCGCACGGGCGTGCTGCCCATCTACCTGGACTTCGCGCGATATCGCGAGCCGGCGAGCCCGGTCCTGGCCCGCGCCCTGGGCGACGGGCGGACGAACGTCCTTTTCGTCGGACGCGTGGCCCCCAACAAGCGCCACGAGGACCTCATCCGGCTGGCCGCCTACTGGAAGAGATTCATCTCGCCCGATCTGCGCCTGCTCCTGGTGGGGAAGCTGCCCAGGCGGCGCCACTACTTCGATGCCCTGCAGGCCCTGATGTACGAGGAGGGCTTCACGCCGGCCGAGGTGGTCTTCACCGGTCACGTGGACCACCGCGACCTGCTGGCCTTCTACGCCGCGTCGCGCGTCTTCGTGTCCATGAGCGAGCACGAGGGCTTCGGGGTGCCCCTGGTCGAGGCCATGCTCATGGGCGTCCCCGTCCTGGCCCACCGCGCCGCCGCCGTCCCCGACACGCTGGGCGGCGCCGGCGTGCAGTTCGGCGAGAAGAAGGTGGACGAGGTGGCGGAGATGGCGCACCTGCTCGCCACCGACGGCGCGCTGCGCGCCACCGTCCTGGCGGGCCAGCGGGAGCGCCTGCAGGCCTTCGCGCCCGCGGCGGTGGAAGGCGCTCTGCGGCGATACGTGGACGCGCTGTGAACGTGGCCTTCGTCGTCCAGCGCTACGGCCCGGACATTGCGGGCGGATCCGAGTCGCTGGCCCGGGCGGTGGCGGAGCGCCTGGCCCCGGACATCCGGATCACCGTGCTCACCACCTGCGCGCGCGACTACGTGACCTGGCGGAACGAGCTGCCCGCGGGAAAGGAGAGGCTGAACGGCGTGGACGTCGTCCGGTTCCCGGTCGAGGAAGAGCGCGACCTTCCGGCCTTCAATCGCTTGTCGGAGCCGCTCTACGCGCGGCCGCACTCGGAGGCGGACGAGTTCGTCTGGCTGCGCCGGCAGGGCCCGTACGCGCCGCGCCTCGTCGAGGCCCTGGCGAAGCGGAAGGGCGAGCTCGACGCCGTCGTCTTCTTCACGTACCTGTACTACCCCACGTACTTCGGCCTGGAGGCGGCGCCCGAGCACGCGGTGCTGGTGCCGACCGCGCACGACGAGCCGCCGCTGCGGTTCCGCATCTACGACGCGCTGTTCGCGCGGCCGCGCGCGCTGGCCTTCTGCTCGGTCCCGGAGATGGAGCTGGTGAGCTCCCGATTCGGCCTGGGCGGCCGGCCCGCGGCGGTCACCGGAATCGGCGTGGACGTGGCCGATCCGGCGCAGGGCGACGTCGACGGCTTCCGCATCCGGCACGACGTGCGGGGCCCCTACGTCCTCTACGCGGGCCGCATCGACGCGGGCAAGGGCTGCGAGGAGATGGTTTCCTTCTACGAACGCTACCGCCGCGATCACGCGGGCGCGGCCGACCTGCTCCTCATCGGTCGCCTGGCCATGGAGGCCCCGCGCGTGCCCGGCGTGCGCTACCTCGGATACCTGTCCGAGGCGGAGAAGAGGGCGGCCCTGGCCGGGGCGCGCGCCGTCGTCTGCCCCAGCCCGTTCGAGAGCCTGTCCATCGTCCTGCTCGAGGGCCTCGCGCTCGGCACGCCGGCCCTGGCCAGCGCCCGCTCGCCGGTGCTGAAGGACCACTGCCTCCGCTCGCAGGGCGGCCTCTTCTACTCCACCGCCGAGGAGTTCGCCGAGGCGCTGGACCTCCTGGTCCGCGAGCCGAAGCTGCACGGGGCGCTGGGCGAGAACGGCCGGCGGTACGTGCGGGAGAGCTACCAGTGGCCGGCGGTGCTCTCGCGGTACCGGGGGCTGATCGAGGCCGCGGCCGCCGCGCCGCGCTAGCCGGCGCGGGCCCCGTCGGGAACGGGCCTCTCCGGCACGGCCAGCGCGGGTACGATCCCGTCCGCGTAGCCGATGTCGAACAGCATCCCCTCCGAGACCTCGCCCGCCATCTTCTTCGGCTCGAGGTTGACCACGAAGAGGGCCTGCCGGCCCTCGATCTCGCGCACGTCCGTCCGCTCGCCCTTCATGCCGGCCAGGATCGCGCGGGAGTGGTCGCCGAAGTCCACCCGCAGGCGGACGAGCTTCCTGGCGCCCGGAACGTCCTCGACGCTCCGGATGGTCCCCACGCGGACGTCGAGCTTGTCGACGTCGGCCTTGGAGATGGTGGGCTTGACGGGGGCCGGCTTCGTGTCGGGCATGCCGGATCCTACGCGGAACGACCGGACAGCGCGGTTACGAATTTCGAATCCGTTTCAGAACGGATAATCGTTACCGCCGATCGGCCCGCGGCGACTCGCCCGGCAGCCGGCCCCCGACCACCCGTTTGGCGGGCCCGGCCTCGAGCGACCCGTCCACCGTGGTCTCGTTGATGATGGCCAGGGTCTCGAGCGGCACCGTCGACGGATGGCGGTCGGCGAACTGGCGCAGCGACATGCCTCGCGGGAGATCGACGATCGACAGCCGCTTCGGCTCCACCTCGAGGTAGCGCCGGTCCGTCAAGCGCCCGAAGCTGCTCACGGTCTGGTTCATGAGCTCCGCGTAGCGCGGCCACCGCGCCGACGAGGTGTAGCCCAGGAGCTGGAACACCTTGCCCTGATGGGCGACGAAGGCGGCCAGGCCGCGGATGACGGCGCCCTGCTGCGTCTGGGCGGCGAAGCTGTGCGCCACGGCGGGCAGGCCGTTGAGGTCCCCGCGCCACGCGCTGCCCTGCTGGATCCCTCCCTGCGAGAAGAACTCGCGCGAGGCCACCTCGGGCGACTCCCGCCGGGCCAGCGTGATCACCACCACCGCGTCCTGGTTGGGGCTCTGGGCCCCCACGGCCTGCTTCTGGTTGCTCGTCTTCCAGCCCTGCGGGAACTCGAACTGGAACCTCATCTCGGGATGGTAGAAGACGTTGCGCTCGAAGAAGCCCTCGCGCGGGTCCTCGCCGAACTCGAGGCCGTCGATGCGTCGCAGGTACTCGGCGCGATCCCGTCCGCGGGTGCCGGGCGCCTCCTTCAAGGCCGCGATCTGCTGGCCGATCCGCGTGCGGCGGTCGCCGGGGTCGGGGTGCGTCGAGAGCCAGCCCGGCACCCGACCCTTGCTCTCCGCGGCGCTGACGCGCTCCAGGGTCGTGAAGACGTCGGGCATCGGGCGGGGGTCGTAGCCCACGCGGGTGATGTACCGGAGGCCGAGGTCGTCGGCCTGGCGCTCGGCGTCCCGCCCGTATTTGAGGAAGAGCAGGCTCAGCCCCGCCTCGGCCAGGCCGCCCAGGCTCTGCAGCTCCGGCCGCACGATCATCCCCACCGCCAGGCCGATGTTCGCGAGCTGCGCCTTGCTGATCTGGCTGACCGTGTGCCGCGCGGTGATGTGCCCGATCTCGTGGCCCATGACGCTGGCCAGCTCGGCCTCGGACGTCATGTACGACATCAGGCCGCGGGTGACGTACACGTACCCGCCCGGGATGGCGAAGGCGTTGACGGCGGGATCGTCCACCAGGCGAAACGTCCACGGCAGCGAAGGCCGCTCGGAGCGCGCCGCCAGGTCCTCACCGATGCGCCGCACGTAGGCCTGCAGGTCGGCGTCCTCGTAGAGGCCGATGGCCGCGGCGACCTCCCGGTCGGCCTGCTGGCCCATCTGCTTCTCCTGCCCCTCGGAGACAAGCGCGATCTGCTTGCCGCCCGTGGCGGGATTGGTGGCGCACGAGGGGCCCGCGAGGCAGGCGGCCGCACAGGCGGCGGCGGCCGCGCGTCGGATGAAGGGCCGGCGAGAGGCGATCACTACGGGATCGTGACGCTGAGCTTCTGCTCGGGCCCCAGGGGACTATGGTCGTTGGCCGCCAGCTGGACCATGATGCCGTGCGCCCCGGGCTTCAACCCGTGGAAGCTGAGCTTGACCGCCGTGGTGGCGACGATGGGGCCGTCGTCCACCTGGTAGTGCAGGTGGCCCTGGCCCTTGATCGGCTTCTCGCCGGAGATGGCCGGGTCCACGATCCGGACGCCCCGGACGGCGACGCTCACCGTCGCCGCCTGCTTCTTCGCCTTGGCCTCGGGGTCCACGAGCGTGGCGGTGATCGACATGGCGTTGGCGCCGGCCGTGGTGGAGGGCTCCATGGGCCGTGTGCCGGGCACCGCGGTCCCGCCGGGCGCGGCGGGCGACGGGCGCGCCATTCCCGGCGACGGCTGCGGGCTAGGCTTCCCCTTTTCCTCGTACTGCGCGGAGAGGGTGGAGCCAATCGCGGCAACGCCCAGGATCGATGCAAAAGCAATCGCTGTCGAGTTGTTGCGTCCCATGGGTACTCCTCTCACGTCGAGAATGGATCGAGCACACGCAGCCGCAGAGCGGCGGCAACGTCGTCCTCTTGACCCGGGGGATGCTGCGCGCCGGCCACGTGGCCGGCCCGACGACGTTCCATCGCGAAATCCTGGTTCTCATGTGCCGCCCGCTCGACTCTCCCGCGGGAACTAGCACGTTGCGTGCCACGGGGAGGGCCGGCCGGAGGAAGGGGAGCAATTCGGCGGAGTTGTAACACTTGCTACTCTTCCGGGGAGCTCCCCGCGTCCGCCTGTGGCCCCCGAAACCCCGCAACCTCCTCTAGACGGACCTTGCGCGAAAGGCCGTAAAAGACGGTTACGGGATTCGTTTCCATCTGGAACGTCACGCCGAGGTCCCTGAGCGCCGCCGCGAACCGCTGCGGATCGTCCTCTGGAGGCAGCACGTAGGCGTCGGGACCGTCCTCCGCCACGCGGCGGGCCTGGGCGTCCGACTCGTAGGCCGGCGTGGGCCCCAGCGCCGGGGAGAGCACGATCCGCTCGGAGGTGAACATCGTCACCGGCGCGGCGATCGAGAAGTCCGAGTAGCCGGTCCGGATCCCCTTCTCCTCGAGCGAGCGCACCACGGCCCGTTGGCCGCGAGCGATCCCGGCGCTCGCGGCGAGCCGGGGCGCGGTGCCCGTGACGTTGAGGGTGAGGAGGGCGGCGCCGGCGGCGCCCGCGGCGACGCGCGAGCGGACCCACAGCCAGGCGCAGACGACGCCGACATGGACGGCGCTGGCGGCCACCACCGGCAGGAGGTACCGCGGGCGCCGGTAGACGCTGCCGGAGGCCACGGCCCAGAACAGCGCGAGGCAGAACGTCATGAGCAGCGGCGTCAGCACCGCGGGCGAGGGCCGCGCGCGGCGCGCCCACACCGCGAAGTCACTGCGGCGCACCACCAGGTACGCCGCGAGGAGCAGCGGGAAGAGCCATGCGGCCCCCGCGCGCACGCCGGGCGCGTCCGCCCAGAGGTGGTTCGGGCTGAGGCCGGAAAGGATGGGGAACGACACGGAGAGCGTCCGGTCGACGAGGTGAGGCAACGCCTCCGCCTGCGCGCGCAGCTCCAACGGCTCCCGGCCGAGGATGTCGCGGGTCGCCCAGCCGTGGCGGAGGTTCCACAGCAGGACGGGCAGCGTGCCGAGCAGGCCGCCGACCGGGACGAGCAGCGTCCACGGATCGCGCCACGTCGCGGCGCGCAGCGCCAGCACCACCGCCACCACCGCGGCGTAGGACAGGGCCACCGGCTGCTGCCAGAACGCCGCCCCCAGCAGGAGCCCGATGGCGAGATAGGCCCCGCGGACAGGAGCGCCCCGGCCGTCCTCGTCGAGGACGCGGGCGAGGAGCGCCAGGGCCACGCCGCCCAGCGCGAGCACGTCCACGTATTGGCCCACGCAGTTCAGCGAGAAGACCGTGAGGAACCGCGGGCCCAGGGCGAGGTAGAGGCCGGTGGCCACCGCCGCGGGGCGACCGGCCACGCGCCGGGCCAGGGCCATCGCGGACGCGGTGAAGACCAGGTAGAGGATGAGGCTGGCCGCCGTCATCAGGAACGACAGGTCGCGCGCGCCGGTCAGGAGCGCTAGGCCCCCCGCCAGGTGGCTCTTCAGCGTCCCCTGGTAGTTGGCCCCTTCGGTGAAGACGGGCGCGGGGCGGGCGCCCTCGAGCAGGTGCAGGGCCACGAACGCGCCGTAGGCCCCGTCGCGGTTCACCCAGCCCCACGGATGCAGCAGCGCCGGCAGCCGGTAGGCGACAGCGCAGGCGAGGCACGCGAGCGTCTCGAGCCGCGGCGCGAGCCTGGGCGGCAACGCGCCTCCGGCCCAGCCGCGCGCGGCGATGACCAGCAGCAGGGCGGCGAGCGCCAGGCCGGGCGGGAGCCCGCGCGGCATCCCCGCGAACCACGTCGTCACGGTGAGGACGCCCGTCGCCACGGCCGCGGCCTCGAGGGCGAGGGTCCGCGTCGCGGGAGCGGGCCTAGCGGATCGACTTGAGCTGCTCGAGGAGGGACTCCGTCGTCGAGGGCCCCTTCAGGATGGAGGCGGCCCGGGCGATCTGGCTGATGGCCTCGTCCACGGCCTCCGCGCCCGCGCCGTGCTCGATCTCGTAGCGGGCCTTCTGGTAATGCTTGTTCACGACGCTCTCTCCCACCGCGCCCAGCAGCGAGTTGGACACCTCGCGCACGCGATCGAGCCGGCCCAGGGTTTCCGGGCTCGGCGCAGGGGCGGGAACGCTCGCGGGGGCATGGGCGGCAGCCGCGGCGGGGGCCGGCGCGTGTTGCGGGCCCGCGGCCGCGTGGGGCGCCGCGGCGTTGGACGCGCGCGGCGCGGTCCGCGCCGATGCTTCGGGGCCCGGCTCGCGCAGCCGGATGAGACCGGTCGCGATGAGGCCGTAGAGGATCTTCGAGACGTCGAAGACCGAGAGCCGGCCGGTGGCCGCGATCGTCTTGATGCTGCGGTGGCCGTCGATCTTGGACAGGATCATCCACTCGCTGGTGTTGAGGTTGATCTGTCCCTCGCGGGTCTCCTGCACCACGAACTCGGGGACCATGTCCACGGAGGGGATCTTCTTGGACAGGACCCGCCACTCGTCCAGGCGCCGCGCGGCCTCCATGAGCAGGTTGGTGTTGCTCTTGGAGATCGTGCGCAGCTCGGTGCCCGTCCCGGGCTCGAACTTGAAGTCCCCCTGGCTCCAGATGGCCAGGGTGTAGACCGCCTCCTCGCCCACCGCGTCCTCCAGTTGGGCGTGGACGATCTTGCCGTCGTGCAGGTAGATCTGGCCCTTGAGGTGGCCGTCGGTCAGATGGAAGACGCCGGTCTTCCCGCTGACGCTGATGAGTTGGATGATGTCAGGAAGGTGAAGCTCAGTGAGCGAACCCTGAAAGGCCATGAGCCCCTTGTCTTAACCCTCGTGATTGCTTCCAATTGCGGGTCGAGGCTAACAGGGGCGCCGGGGAGTGTCAAGGACGCGCCGGCTCCGGCTTGGGAGCCGGGACCTCGACCTCCTTCGCCGCGCGGCGCTCGCGCTCGCGATCCCGCGGGAGCGGGATGTTGTAGCGCTTGATCATCTCGTTGAGGGTGGTCGGCTTCAGGCCCAGAAGGCGCGCCGCCTCCTTCTGGACTCCTCCCGTCGTTTCCAGCGTGGTCTCGATGAGCCGCCGCTCGAAGCTGCCCACGACGTCCTTCAGGCTGATCCCCTCGGGTGGCACCGTCATGTTCGGGACGTGGAAACTCGGGGCCGTCCGCACGTGGTCGGGGATGAGCTCGCGGCCGATGCGCTGCTCCGTGGTGAGCACCACCCCGCGCTCGATGACGTTCTCCAGCTCGCGCACGTTCCCCGGCCAGTCGTAGTCCATGAGGGCCTGCAGGGCCTCCGGGGTCACGCCCGTCACCGGCTTGTCGTTCTCGCGCGCGTACTTCGCCACGAAGTGGTTCACGAGGGCGGGGACGTCCTCCTTGCGGTGGCGCAGGGGCGGGAGCTGGACCGCGATCACGTTGAGCCGGTAGTACAGGTCCTCGCGGAAGCGGCCCTCCTCCACGGCGCGCCGCAGGTCGATGTTGGTGGCGGCCACGATGCGCACGTCCACGCGGATCAGGTCCACCCCGCCCAGGCGCATGAACTCGCGCTCCTGCATGACGCGCAGGAGCTTGGCCTGGGTCTCGAGGGGGATGTTCCCGATCTCGTCGAAGAAGAGCGTGCCCTTGTCCGCCAGCTCGAAGAGGCCCTTCTTGGCGTACACCGCGCCCGTGAAGGCGCCCTTCACGTGCCCGAAGAGGTTGCTCTCCAGGAGGTCGGGGGGCAGGCTCCCCGAGTTCACCACGACGAAAGCCTTGTCGGAGCGCGGCGAGTTGGCGTGGATGGCCTTGGCCACCAGCTCCTTGCCCGTGCCGCTCTCGCCCACCACCAGGATGGTGGAGCGGCTGGGCGCGGCCTGGGCGATGAGGCCGAAGACCTGCTGCATCTTCGGGCTCTTGCCCACGATCTCCGTGAAGCGGCCCTGGTCGCGCAGCGCGGTGCGGAGCTGCCGGTTCTCGTCCTGCAGGCGGCGCGAGTTGAGCGCGTTCTTGAGGATGTGCAGGACCTCTTCGTGCTTGAAGGGCTTGGTCACGTAGTCGAACGCGCCCTTCTTCATGGCCGTGATGGCCGTCTCCAGGGACGCGAAGGCGGTGATCATCAGCACCACGAGGTCGGGGTCGCTCTTCTTCAGCTCGTCCAGGACCTCGAGCCCGCCCAGCTCGGGCAGCATGACGTCCAGGATCACCGCGTCGAAGGACCGCTTGCGGGCCAGGGCCAGGCCCTCCGCCCCGTCGTGCGCCAGGACGACGTCGTACCCGGCCTCGGTGAGGAGGGTCTGGAGGACGTCGCGCATCACCTCCTCGTCGTCCACGACGAGGATCGTGCCGAGGCTCTCGGGCGCCGCCATCGCCTATCGCTCCGCGGCGGCCTCGGCGGGCCGCAGCGGTGGCAGCGTGACCTGGAAGGTGGTGCCCTGGCCGGGAACGCTGTCCACGAAGATCGCGCCCCCGTGCTCCTGGAGGATGCCGTAGGAGACCGAGAGGCCGAGGCCGGTGCCGCGGCCCATCCCCTTGGTCGTGAAGAAGGGATCGTAGATGCGCTTGATGTCCTCGCGCGTGATGCCGTGGCCGGTGTCCGCGACCTCGATCACCACGGTGTCGTCGTCGGCGCGCGTGGCCAGCGTGAGCCAGCCGCCCCGCGGCATGGCGTCCTTGGCGTTCAGGATCAGGTTGAAGAACACCTGCTGCAGGCGGTTCTCGTTGCCGCGCACGTCGGGGAGCGTCTCCGCCAGCTCCTTGCGGACCTTGATCCGCGCCCCGTCCAGCTGGTGCTCGAGCAGCGAGACGACGTCGAGCACGAGCTTGTTCACGTCCAGGGCCTCCATCTCGCCGCTCCCGGAGCGCGAGAAGTTCAGGAGGTTGTTGATGATCTTGGCGGCGCGGAAAGTCTGCTTCTCGATCTTCTCCAATAGCGCCCCGCCCGGATCGGAGGCGCCCACCTGCTGCCGCAGCATCTGCGTATAGGACGAGATGCCGGTGAGCGGCGTGTTCACCTCGTGGGCCACGCCCGCCGCCAGCAGGCCGATGGAGGCCATCTTCTCGGAGTGCTGGAGCTGCTCCTCGAGCCGGATGCGCGCGGTCACGTCGTCGAGGATGAGGATGGTCCCGCAGCGCTCGCCGGATCCCACCTGGAAGGGCGCCATGGACACGTTGACCATCAGGTTGCGGCCGTCGGCGGTGGGCAGGCGCAGCTTGTAGATGTGGCTGATCTCGTCCTCGCCGGGGCGGCCCAGGACCAGGCTCCCGCGCAACGCCTCCAGGAACGAGGCGGGGAAGACGTCGTCCAGGGCGCGGCCCAGGACCTCCTCCCGCCGCCGCCCCGTCAGGATCTCCAGCGAGCGGTTCCAGCGCGCCACGTGCCCGTTCAGGTCGAGCACCAGGATCCCGGAGTCGATGCTCTCCAGGATGTTCACGTTGTACTCGGTGAGCCGCTGCAACTCGTCCGCCTTCTCCAGGAGGCTGCGGTAGAGGCGTCCGTTCATGAAGGCGGTGGCGGCCTGGCCGGCCAGGGCCTGGAGCAGGTCCACCTCCTCGCTGTTCAGGCTGTCCAGCCCCGGCTTGCGCCCGATGCCCAGCACGGCGATCGTCTCGCCCTTCACCCGGCAGGGGAGGTAGTACGCGAGGTCGAGCGACTTCACCTCGGGCAGGGACTCGGGGTCGGTCTCGGCGTGGACGGGCTCTCCCCCGGCGAGGCGCGTGAGCAGCGGCCCGTCCGCGGGCACGCGCACGCGGTCGGCGGCGGGCGGGCACCCGCGCGCGCGGAAGACGGCGAAGCTGCCGTCGGCCTCGGGGAGGAAGACGGCCAGGGATTCCACGCCCAGCGATGCGCCCACGCCCTCGAGCAGCCGCTCCGTCATGCGCGCCAGGTCGAGGTCGGCGTTCAGGTCCTGGGAGAGGCGCAGGACCGCGCGCCGCGACTGGTAGCGCTCGCGGAAGAACAGGCGGTCGATGCCCTCCTGGATCCGGCTCTTGACCGGCGAGAACAGCAGGATCACGAGGAGCGTGGAGATCACGGCCACGATGGTGACGTGCGGCTCGTCGTCGCCGCGCACGATCACCTGGAACAGGTTCAAGGCCAGCAGGCAGATCCCCACGATGGCGGCGGTGGCCAGGGTATAGACGAGGGTCCGCCGGAAGATCAGCTCCACGTCCATGAGCCGGTGCTTGACCACCGCGTAGGCCAGGGACAGCGGGATGAGCGCCAGCGGGATGTACCCGGCCAGCTCCATGGCCAGGCGCGGCTCGCGGCCCAGCAGGAAGGGGATCGAGTAGAACAGGAAGAACGGCAGGACGCCCGCGCCCGTGCCCCAGACCAGCCACTTCATCTGCTTCCGCGCGGTGAGGCTGCGGGTCTTGCGGTACGAGTCGAGCAGGATCCCGAAAGACAGCGCGAAGAGCGCGGCGAAGTAGATCGGCTTCCAGCGGTCGATGGCGGACGTGATGCGCCACAGCACCTCGCTGCCCGAGGTGGTCACGAACAGGACCTGGCTGGCCACGGCCGCGCCCGCCAGCGCCAGGGCCGGCATATAGGCGGCGGGGATGATCCATGCGCGCCGCGTGACCAGGCGCCGCTCCGGGAACGACAGGCAGAAGTGCAGGAAGACGACGGGTAGGAACAGGATGGCCAGGTTGTCCGTCCAGAGCAGCGTCCAGTCCGCCAGGTTCAGCTTCCCCGTGTAGGACGTGGAGTACATCAGGAAGAACAGCAGGCAGATGGCGTAGAAGTGCAGGGCCGCGCGGTCGGGCGGCCGCCGCAGCATCACGATCGTCCCCACCACCAGGCTGAAGAAGCCGACGAGCGAGAGGTAGTAGAACAGGCTGACGTTGCCCTGCGACAGCGGCTTCACCGCCACCTGCAGCGCGCGGCGCTCGTCGGCGCGCAGGAGCGAGTACGTCACGCGCGCGCCCGGCTTGCGTTGCGCCAGGCGGGCCTGCACCTCTTCGGAGCGCAGCACCTCGCCGCCGTCGATGGCCAGGAGCACGTCGCCCGGCTTCACGCCGGCCAGCGCCGCGGGCCCGCCCTGCGCGACGCGCCCGGCGGTCAATCCCTGCGGGCCCTGCCGCCAGAAGACGCCATCGTCCATCAGCGTCCACGTGGCCTTGAGGAAGATGTTGTAGATCCCGAGGGTCGCCAGGAGGAGGGCGACCAGGAGCACGGTCACGTTCTTGAGACGGGACCTCATCGCGGCAAACCGGCGATGGTGCAAACGACATGCCGCGATCCGGGATGTTGCATCGGCCACAACTCGTTGTTGGTCAATGCGTTCGTTGGAAGGTTCGAGCCGCCGGATTCACGGGGTCGTAGCGGCGATCCATTGCGGTGGATGCGCTTCGTAGCCAAAAAAAGAGCGAGGCTTATCCGCGCCTCGCTGCCGCTCCCGTATCCCCGGGGTCTACGCATTCAAGCCGGTCCGGGACGCGACTAGAACCGGACCGAGATTCCTCCCAGCACCCGCTTGGGCGGGTTCAAGACGGCAACCTCGTCCAGCACCGCGCCCTCCGTCGTCTCGTAGAACATGTTCCGCACGGCGAGCAGGAACTCCCAGTCCGCGCGGGTCAGGCTGCCCAGGAACGGCAATCCCTGCCGGAGCTGGACGTCGAACCGGGTGCTGGCCACGGTGTTCGCCTTCTTCCCGTCCACCTCGGGCGAGAGGCTGTTCAGCCGGTAGAACGCGATGACGCGGGTGTCGGTGCTGTCGATGAACGTCTCGACGCGGGTCACGAGGTCGTGGAAGTCGGCGTCGCGGTACGCGAAGAGGTCGGGCAGCACGCCGGCCTCCTCCACCGCCCCCGGCTCCCCGCGCCAGCTGTGGCCATACGTGTAGCTGAGCGAGCCGGAGAACCCGTCGCCGAACCGCCGGGCCACCGTGAGGCCCAACCCGCGCGCCGCCACGCCGCCGCCGTTGACGATGCGCAGCGTCCGCGCCCCGCTCGGGCCGCCGAAGGCGTTGACGAGCTGATCGTCAACGTCCTCGTAGAACGTCCGGGCGGTGACGGTCGCCTGGCCCAGGGCCTGGTCCACCGCAAGCTCGTAGTGCAAGGCCCGCTCGGCCCGCAGCTCGCCGTCGATGACCGCGAAGGCCATGGCCGGCGCGGAGCCCACGATGGAGAGGGTGAGCAGGTCGCCGCCGGGGACGATCGTCCGGCTGGCCACCGAGCCGCGCACCCGCGTGCGGTCGTCGGTCTTCACCTCGAAGCCCGCGAAGGGATCCAGGTGGTTGCGATCCTCCACGAAGCCGATGTAGGAGAACCGCGCTCCCGCCGTGTAGGCCACGTTCTCCGTGGCCTGCCAGCGGTCCTGCACGAAGATGGCGCCCACCGACCGGTTGTCCCGGCGGCCGTCGCTGTCGCCGGACACCAGCGGCTGGAACAGCCGCGTGCCGTAGCCGCTGCCGGCCTGGATCTCGTGCCCGGCGCCCGGCTCGATGATGAACTCGGCGGCCGTCCGCCAGGCCGTGCTCTCGCTGTCCGCCACGAGGCCGCCCAGGCTCCAGCTCCCGCCCGCGCCCATCCGGCCGTTGAGCCGGAGGATGCTGAAGCTCTCCGCCGGCGCCTCGAAGCCCAGCGGGACGGATCCCACGCCCACGCCGGCGGGGTTGGCCATGACCTCGACGCTCCCGTCCACTCCCGTGAGCCACGAGGCGAGGTGGGCGGAGCTGGCCGCGTCCGCGGCCAGGACGCCGTCCGTCGCCACGGTCTGTCCCTGGTCCTCCAGCACGGAGCGGCGCTTGTGGCGGAGGAGCCAGCGCAGCTCCGCCGCCGCGTCCGCGCCCGAGTCGTTGGCAGCCTCGGCCGGGTCCGCGATCGAGGGATCGATCTTCAGCGGCGTGAGGCTGACGGTGAAGGTGGAATCGCGGTCGGGGAGCACCGTCACCTGCCGCGCCGGCGCCGGCAGGTGGCCCGCGGCGAGGGCGCGCAGCGTGTACGAGCCCGCGGGGAGCGAAGGCAGGGAGAAGCGCCCGCCGCTGTCGGACATCGTCACCAGGCCGGCGGCGTCGACGCCCTTCCCGAAGAGCGAGATGACCACGCCGGCCACGGGGGTGCCACGCGTGTCCTCCACCCAGCCCACGAGGCCACCGCCCGGCGGGCGGGCGATCACGGACGGCGCGGGGAGCGCGAGCGCGAGGACGACGAGTAGAGCACCCCGGAGACGAGACACGAGGGTCCTCCGCAAGGTCCCCCAAACTTACAGGCCGCAAGGGGGCGTGTCAACCGCATAGGGCGCCCAAGACGCGGTCCCCGCGTGAAATTATGTTACGCTCCGTGCCCCTTCCATGTCCCGGATCATCGACGTGACGGTGCCCCTGTCGGCGGACGTCCCCACCTTCCCGGGCGACCCCCGGTTCCAGATGGAGTTCAGCCACCGGATCGCAGACGGCAAGCCCTACAACGTGGCCAAGGTCACCATGGGGGTCCATTCCGGGACGCACGTGGACGCGCCGTACCACTTCCTCGCGGAGGGGGCGACCGTTGAGGCGCTCCCCCTGGAGATCCTCATGGGGAAGGTCCTCGTGGTCCAGGTCACGGCGCGGGAGTCGATCGACGTGGCGGACGTGGAGGGGCTGGACCTGACCGACGAGATCCGGGTGCTGTTCAAGACCCGCATGTCCGGGCAGCTCAGGAGCCCGCAGTTCCAGGAGGACTTCGTCTACCTCGCGCCCGCGGCGGCCGCGCACCTCGTGCGCGCGGGGATCAAGCTCGTGGGCATCGACTACCTGTCGGTGGAGAAGTTCCAGAGCCGCGACTTCGCCGCCCACCACGCGCTGCTCGAGGCGGGCGTCGTCATCGTGGAGGGCCTGGACCTCTCCGAGGCCGACCCCGGCGAATACGACATGGCCTGCCTGCCCCTGCGCATCGTGGGCGCGGACGGGTCGCCGGCGCGGGTGGTCCTGCGGAAGCGGGCGTGAGCGCCGCCGCCCTCGTGGCCGAGATCGAGGCGCGGCGCGCCTTCGCGGTGATCCGCACGGACACCGCGGAGCAGGCCGTGGAGGCCGGCCGGGCCTGCCTGAAGGGCGGCGTCTCCCTGCTCGAGGTCACCCTCACCATCCCCGGCGCGCTCACGGCCATCCGCCGGCTCGCGGAGGAGGCGGGCGCCATCGTGGGCGTGGGATCGGTGACGGAGCCCGCCCAGGTGCGCTCGGCCGCCGCCGCCGGCGCGCGCTTCGCTGTCTCGCCGCATTTCGACGCCGACATCCTGGCGGAGACGAAGTCGCACGGCCTGCTCTCCTCGATGGGCGGCGTCACGCCCACCGAGGCCATGACCTGCCACCGCGCGGGAGTGGACGTCATCAAGATCTTCCCCGCCTCCTCGTTCGGGGGGCCGGCCTACCTCAAGGCGCTGCGCGAGCCGCTGCCGTTCCTGCGCCTGATGCCGACGGGCGGCGTGGACGAGTCGAACCTGCGCGCGTACCTGGACGCGGGGGCCGCGGGCTTCGGCCTGGGCGGCAGCCTGGTGGACCGCAAGACCGCCACGGCCGGCGACTGGCCGGTCGTGGTCGAGCGCGCGCGCCGGGTGACGGCCGCGGTGTCCGCATGGAGGGCCGAAAGGGCCGAGGGGAGATAGGCGGGCGTGAACGTCCTCCTCCTCCGGGACGTCGTGGCCGTCCTCCTCGCCGGCGGCGCGGGCGAGCGGCTCTACCCGCTGACCCGCGACCGCGCCAAGCCCGCGGTCTCCTTCGGCGGCCCGTACCGCATCATCGACTTCACGCTCAGCAACTGCGTGAACTCCGGGCTGCGGAAGATCTTCATCGCCACGCAGTACAAGGCGCAGAGCCTGAACCGGCACGTCCGCCTGGGCTGGAGCGTGGTGAACACCGAGCTGGGCGAGTTCGTGGAGATCCTGCCCCCGCAGAAGCGGGTGGGGGAGAACTGGTACCTGGGCACGGCGGACGCCGTCTACCAGAACCTCTACATCATCGAGCGCGAGGGGCCGCGCTGGGTGATCGTCCTCTCCGGTGACCACATCTACAAGATGGACTACGGCAAGATGCTCGACGTCCACATCGCGCGCGGGGCGTCTTTGACCGTGGGGGCCATCGAGGTGCCCGTCACCGAGTCCCGCCGCTTCGGGGTCCTGGAGGTGGACGAGGACAGCCGGCTCACCGGGTTCCAGGAGAAGCCGGCGACGGCCGCGCCCACGCCCTGGAACCCCGGGATGTGCCTCGGCTCGATGGGCGTCTACATCTTCGACACCGCCGTGCTGGTGCGGGAGCTGGTCAAGGACGCCGAGGAGGGGACGAGCCACGACTTCGGGCGCGACATCATCCCGAAGCTCGTGGCCGGAGGCGACCGGGTCTACGCCTACCTTTTCTGGGACGAGAACAAGAAGGAGTCGAAGTACTGGCGGGACGTCGGGACCCTGGACGCCTACTACGAGGCCTCGATGGACCTCATCCAGGTGAACCCGGTGTTCAACCTCTACGATCCCGACTGGCCGCTGCGCACGTACCAGCCGCAGTTCCCGCCCGCGAAATTCGTCCTGAACGAGGACGGGCGGCGGGGCCACGCCCTGGACTCCATCGTCTCCATGGGCTGCATCATCTCGGGCAGCGAGGTGCAGCGCTCGATCCTGGCCCCCGGCGTGCGCGTGCACTCCTACTGCCAGATCGATGACTCCATCATCATGCCCAACGCGACCATCAACCGCTACGCGAAGATCCGCAAGACCCTCATCGACCGGAACGTGGAGATCCCCCGGGGCGCGATGATCGGATACGATCCCGCGGAGGACCGCCGGCGGCACACGGTCTCGGACGGCGGGGTGGTGGTGGTGACGCCGGGCGAGGACTGCTACGTGGACCCGGCCGTGGCCGCCGGCTGAGCGCGGTCCCGCGGGCCTGCACCACTACGAACGGAGCCCTCACATGACGCTGATCGAGTCGGTCTTCGCGCGCGAGATCCTGGACAGCCGCGGCAACCCCACCGTGGAGGCCGAGGTGACCCTGGAGGGCGGCTTCTTCGGCCGCGCGGCCGTGCCTTCCGGGGCGTCCACGGGCGAGCGGGAAGCGGTGGAGCTGCGGGACGGAGACGCCAAGCGGTTCCTGGGACGCGGTGTGGGCAAGGCGGTGGCGGCGGTGAACGACGCCATCGGGCCCGAGCTCCTGGGCGAGGACGCGCGGGACCAGGCCGTGGTCGACCAGCTCATGATCGAGCTGGACGGGAGCGGCAACAAGGGCCGCCTGGGCGCCAACGCCATCCTGGCCGTGTCCCTGGCCGTGGCTCGCGCCGCCGCGGAGTCCACCGGCCAACCCTTGTATCGCTATGTCGGCGGAGCCGCCGCGCGCACGCTGCCCGTCCCGTTCATGAACATCGTCAACGGCGGCGCCCATGCGGACAACAAGCTCGATCCCCAGGAGTTCATGATCGTCCCCCACGGCGCGTCCTCCTTCGCGGAGGCCCTGCGCATGGGGGTGGAGGTCTTCCACAACCTGAAGACCATCCTCAAGAAGAAGGGGCAGGCCACCTCGGTGGGGGACGAGGGCGGCTTCGCGCCCAACCTGTCCTCGAGCGAGGAGACGCTGGAGACGATCCTCGATGCGGTGCGGGCCGCGGGCTACAAGGCGGGGACGCAGATCTCGCTGGCCCTGGACGTGGCGGCCAGCGAGTTCCACGAGGGGAAGAAATACGTCTTCAAGAAGTCCGGCGGGGGATCCAAGACGCCCGAGCAGATGGTGGCCATGTACGAGGCCTGGGCGAAGGCCTACCCGATCGTGTCCCTCGAGGACGGCGTGGGCGAGAAGGACTGGCCGGCCTGGAAGGCCCTGACGGAGGCCCTTGGCTCCCGGATCCAGCTCGTGGGCGACGACCTGTTCGTGACCAACCCGGAGATCCTGGCGCGCGGGATCGCGGAGGGCGTGGCCAACTCGGTCCTGGTGAAGGTGAACCAGATCGGGACGCTGACAGAGACGCTGGACTGCGTGGCCATGGCGTACCGGGCCGGCTACACCTGCATGATGAGCCACCGCAGCGGGGAGACGGAGGACACGACGATCGCCGACCTGGCGGTGGCCACGGGCTGCGGGCAGATCAAGACGGGATCCGCGTCCCGGACCGACCGGGTGGCGAAGTACAACCAGCTCCTGCGCATCGAGGAGGAGCTGGGGCCCATGGCGCGGTTCGCGGGACGGGGGGCGCTGAACCCGAGGAAGTAGCCGTCGAGCGGCCGGGTGTCGCCGTTGCTGGCGCCCGCGGTGTCTTGGACGGACCTTGGTTCTTCAAGGCGGCCCCTCCCTCTTCGCCATCGCGCTGGTCGCTGAAACAGCGCGTGCTGCGTTCGCCCATCACGTTCCGGCGGCCTGAAATAACAAATTCATTCTATCAATTCTGAATGGAGCGGACCTGCTATGTCCGCGCCGCGCGATACAACAGATGCATGAAGGTAAACACTCTTGATACCGCCCTCGCGCTGTCGGACCGGGATCTGCTCGATCGCATCCATGCCCTGGTCGCGGCCGAGCGTGAGACGGCAGCGGAACTGGTGGGCCATCTGGCCGCGCTCGAGCTGCGGCCCTCGCTGTATGCCGCGCAAGGGTACGGCTCGCTTTTCGACTATTGCACGCAGGTTTTGAAGCTCTCCGAGGACGCCGCGTGTACGCGGACTCGCGCCGCGCGAATCTGCCGGACCTTCCCGATCGTTCTCGACCTGCTCTCGTCCGGCGTTGTTACGCTGACGGCGCTCCGGCTACTGCAGCCGCATCTCACGGCCGAGAATCACGAAGCGGTGCTGGCCCGCGCCGCGCACAAGAGTTGCGAGGAGATCAAGGCCCTGGTCGCCGAGCTGGCCCCGCAGCCGGACGTGCCGTCGTCCGTGCGAAAGCTGCCCAGCGAGCCAACTCCCGACCCGGGATCAGGACCGGGGCTGGTCTTCGAGGAGCGCACCACGTCCGCAGCGGTCATCGAGGGGTCGCCGGACGGGACTTCGTCGGTCGTTCCAGGTTCGGGGTGCCCTGCGGGCGCCACTCCCACGACTGGCCTTCTGGGTGCCCCCATGCCGCCGATCCGTCTCGCCGTGGCCGCGGGGCCGCGGCCGGTAATCCAGGTCTTGGCGCCGGAGCGCTATCGCGTCCAATTCACCATCGGCCAGGACACGCACGACAAGCTCCGCCGCCTGCAGGCGTTGCTGCGCCGTGAGATCCCCACGGGCGACGTCGCGGCGATCTTCGACCAGGCCGTGGACTTGATGTTGGAGAAGGTCGAGCGAGCGAAGCTCGGCGCGAATAGGCGGAAATCGCGGCGGCCGGGCAGGCGGAAGGGCAGCGCGACTTACGAAAACCGAATCCGTTTCGAAACGGATGGCTGCGGCACGGAGGAGGCCGAGGCTTTGGAGCCAGACGCGGCGCCCGCTGTGAACGCGGATGAGACGCGCGCGGCGAGCAAGGACGGGACGAGCGCGGCGAGCAAGGAGGGGACGAGCGCGGCGAGCAGGGATGCGACGACTGCCGCGAGCACGGATGCGGTGAGCAGTACCAGCGTCGCTGTCATGAGCCGGCGACTCGAGCCGACGCGCCACGTCCCGAATCGTGTCAAGCGGGCGGTCTGGTGGCGCGACCGCGCACAGTGCGCGTTCGTATCGGCCACCGGTCATCGCTGCACGCAGCGCGCCTTTCTCGAGATCCATCACATCCGTCCGTACGCTCTGGACGGGCCCTCGACGGTGGAAAACCTCTCTCTCCGCTGCCGCCGGCACAATGCCTACGAAGCGGAGCTGGTGTTCGGAACGCGGCGAGCAACGACGCCGAGGGCTGGGCATTGAGGGCGAGGCAGCAGGCCGATGTGCAGGCGCCCGTGATCCGCGGAGGGTCGAGCCGTCACCGGGGCTCAAGTGGAGCGAGGCCGGCTTCCTGAATCCAGGGGCCGATTCGGAAGACGGGGGCTGAGAGAGGTGAGCGGGGACCGGGGAGCTACTCCCCGTCGTCCTCGACGGAGATCTTGAGCGAGCGGAGGAACTTCTTGTCCAGCGGGGTCATCTTGAGCGTCACGGGCTCGCTCTTCTCCACGCGGAAGTCGAAGGTGGAGACCTCGGCCGCCTCGCGGCTGCCCGTCTTGTTGAAGCCGATGGTGGCCTCGAGCACGAGCGAGACCTCGTAGCCCTCGGCCTTGATCCGGTTCAGGCAATGGGCGATCTGCGGGGCCTCGGCCAGGGTGCGCTGGATGGTCGAGCCGAGATCCTGCACCATGCGCTTCACGTCCTCGCTGCTGGCGGGATCGGTTCGTTCCATGTGCGACCCGTGGAAATTATGGGGAGCGGCCCCGCCGCTGTCAAGCGCAAGGGATGCGCCGCGCGCGGGGTCGAAATGCCGGCTCGGAAGGCCCACGCGAGGCTCGGACCACCCCGGCCAGCCTCAGAACGCCCACGCCCAGACGACGACGAAGCCGAGCTGGTGCTCGGAGCGCACGGCGTAATCGGCGGGCACGACGCGCGCGCCGTCGGGCAGGGCCACGTCAACGGGCGCGCCCGCGACCAGCCGCTGGCTGCCGGCGCGCAGGTGCGGTGCCGCCTGGGCCGCGCCCACGGACGCCAGCCAGGCCGCCAGGGCCTCGTCGCCCACGCCCGTCACGTCGATCAGGCCGGCGACGGGCGACGGCCGCCGCTCGCCGGAGGGCAGCGCGTGGCCGTGATAGCGCAGGGCGAGCCCCAGCCGCGCGCCGCCGAAGCGGGCCTGCACACCGGCCAGGAAGTCGACGGGCGTCGCGGTGTCCACGGTGGGGGTGCGGGCGCCCACGTCCAATGCCGTCGTGACCTCGAGCGCCGCCGTCAGCCGGCGCGACAGGGCGCGCCGGGCGCCGACGCCGAGCTCGACGCGATCCGGAAGCATCAGCGGCACGTCCGACACGTCGGCCTCGCCGCCCGCGCCCGCCAGGATCGCGCGGTCGCCCAGCGGCGGCCGGCCGGTCCACGTGTAGGAAGCGTCCGCCAGCACGTCGTACGCGCCGCGCCGCCACTGCGCCGTCATCCGGGCGGTGGCGTCGACGGCTCCCGTCCCCGACCCCGACTGCAGGTCGGCGACCTTCCGGCTGAGCGGCGCCTTCACCTCGCCGCCCAGGGCCAGGGCGGGCCGCGCGCCGGCCGCCTCCGCCAGCCTCAGTTTCAGGCCCACCACCGCGTCCCCCGGGACGAAGGCGCCGAACCGCGCGCTGCCGCGCCTGTTCACGTACGGCACCGCGGGCTGGATCGCGTAGTGCGGGCGCGGCGGCGCCGGCCCGGAGACCACCACGAGGTCGAGATGCGGAGGCGGAAGCACGGGCGGCTCCGGCATCGACACCACGCGGCTGAACACCCACCGGCCGTACGTCTCGAGCCGCGGGGTCACGCCTGCGGCCCACGCCAGCGAGTAGTCGAAGAGGTCCAGGCCGAGAGGATCGCGGTCGCGGTTGTCGAGGGCGAGGCCGAGCGTGAACCGGCCGGGGGCGAGGGTGGAGGTGTCGGGCAGCGTGAAGAGGCCGCTGCCGGAGAGCGAGGGCGCGGGCGGAGGCGCCGGCGAGGCCGCGCGCGCAGGGCCGGCGGCGCAGCACGCCACCACGAGCGCGGCCAGGGACGGCCGCAGGCGCCGAGCGCGGCGCGCCGCCGCCGCGGTCAGGCGGGCTCGCGGCCCGCCAGGCTGGCCACCACGCTGGCCAGCTCGGCCAGCTCCACCGGCTTGGGCACGTGCGCCTGGAAGCCCGCGGCGATCGCGCGGTGGCGGTCCTCGTCCTTCGCGTACGCGGTGAGCGCGGCCGCGGGCACCCGCCCCCCGCGGTCCTCGTCGAGGGCGCGCACCTTGCGGATCAGCACGTAGCCGTCGTCCCCGGGCAGGCCGATGTCGCTGACCAGGACGTCCGGCTTGTCCCGCTGTATGGCGGCGAGGGCCTCGCTGGCCGAGCCCAGCGCCGTCACCTCGGCCCCGTAGTTGCGCAGAGAGAAGCTCAGCAGGTCGCGGGTGTCGGCCTCGTCGTCCACGACCATCACCCGGACCCCGTCGAGCCGTACCGATCCCTCCTGCGCCTCGGCGGATTCGGGAGCGGGCCGCTCCGGGCCGGCGGCGGGCGAGATGGGCAGCTCCACGGTGAACACGGCGCCCTTGCCCTCCCCCCCGCTCTCCGCGGCCACCGTGCCCCCGTGCAGCTCCACCAGGTGCCGGACGATGGCCAGGCCGATGCCGAGGCCGCCGTGGGCCCGCGTGCTCGTGCTGTCCGCCTGGCGCAACCGGTCGAAGACGTGGGGGAGGAACGTGGGCGAGATCCCCTTCCCCGTGTCCTTCACGCGGAGGCGGGCATGGGAGTCGATCCCGGTGAGCTCGACCTCCACCCGCCCTTCCTTCGGCGTGAACTTCACGGCGTTCGATACCAGGTTCCACACCACCTGCTGCAGCCGGTCCGGGTCGCCGACCATGGCGGAGGCCCTGGGGTCCAGGCGGGACTCGATCTGGATGGCCTTGGCGTCGGCGGCGGGACGCACCGCCTCGATGCCCGCCTCCACCACCGTCACCAGGTCCATGGGCCGGACCTCCAGGCGCAGCTTGCCCGTGATGATGCGCGAGACGTCGAGCAGGTCCTCGATGAGCTGCGTCTGCGCGCGTACGTTGCGCTCGATGACCTCCAGGCCGCGGGCGCTGGCCGCCGCGTCCAGGTCCCCGGACCGGAGCAGCCGCACCCAGCCCAGGATCGGCGACAGCGGCGTGCGCAGCTCGTGGGACAGGGTGGCCAGGAACTCGTCCTTGGCGCGGTTGGCGGCCTCCGCCGCCTGCCGCGCCTCCTGCGAGGCCTTGTACAGGCGGGCGTTCTCCACCGCCAGCCCCGCCCGCCGCGCCACGTCCTCGGCCAGCCCCAGGTCGGAGCGGCCGAAGCGGCGCTCCGACTCCGACGCGATGAAGGTGAGGGCGCCGAGGGTGCGGCCGCGGGCCACGATCGGGACCGCCATGAGCGAGCGCGGGGCCAGCGCCTCCATGGCCCGGCGATGGTCCTCGTCCTTCCCGAGGTCCCCGAGCTCGGCCAGCCTCACCTCCGGGATGATCAACGGCTCGCCGGAGCTCAGGACCCTGGCCTCGGGCGATCCCGCGCGCGGCGCGGCCGCCTTCAGGCGCGCCGCCACGCCGTGCTTGGCGGGGTCGGCCAGCGCGACCTCCAGCCGCGTGACCCCGCCGTCCTCCTCGGCGATGTCCACCATGCAGGCGTCGGCCAGGAAGGGCACCGCCATCCGCGCCACGCGGGCCAGCGTGCCGCGGTACTCGAGGGAGGCGGCCAGGGCGGCGCTGACCTCGGCCAGGAACGCGGCCCGGCGCTCCGAGGACTCCGCCGACGTGCGCGCGAGCTGCTCGCGCACCAGCTGGACGCGCTCCTCCTCCGACCGCTTCTGGGACGTGATGTCGCGCACGAAGACGTAGATCAGCCCCTCCGCGGGGAACGCGGACGCGGTCCAGCCCAGCCAGCGATACGCCCCGTCCTGGCAGGCGCACCGGTTGTCGAAGTTGACCACCGGCGCGCCCTTCTTCAGCCGGTCGAGGTGGGCGGTCATGGCCTCACGGTCCTCGGGCTGCACGATCTCCAGGACGGGGCGGGACCGGAGCTCCTCGTCGGTGTAGCCCAGGATCTCGCGCCAGCTCGGGTTGAGCTGCTTGAAGAACCCGTCGAAGCCGAGGATCCCCAGCATGTCGGGGGCCAGGGAGAAGAAGCGGTCGAGACGCTCCGCCTGGGGCGCCGCCGCGACCTCGGTCAGGCGCTTCTGGAACCTGTCCTCCTGTCCCTGGCGCCGGTGCTCGGCCTGGCGCCGCATGCGCGCCGTGTTCTTGTAACCGTCCACGAAGACCCGGACCTTGGCGCGCAGGATCTCCGGGTCGATGGGCGTCCGGATGTAGTCCACGGCCCCGAGCGAGTAGCTGCGGGCCACGTAGCGCTCCTCGTCGTGCGCGGTGAAGAAGATGATGGGCGTGGTCTCGGAGCTCTGCCGCTGGCGGATGAGGGCGGCCGTCTCGAAGCCGTCCATACCCGGCATGTTCACGTCCAGCAGGATCACGGCGAAGTCCTGGTTCAGGATGTGCCTCAGGGCCTCCTTGCCGGATTGGGCCTTGACCAGGTTCTGTCCCAGCTCGGCCAGGATCGCCTCCAGCACGATGAGCTTGTCGGGCCGATCGTCGACCAGGAGGATGTCGACCTTGTCGTCCGCGACGGCGCTGGCGGCGCTCACCGGTCAGGCCACCTTGCGGTAGAGCTTGCCGCGGTCGTCCACGGCCTCGTACCGCGACTCGACGGGCGTCACGCGCAGCGATTCCTTGGACCCCAGGCCCAGGTAGCCGAAGCGCGCCAGGCTCTCGTACAGCAGGCCGTGCACCCGGTCCTGCAGGCCGCGGTTGAAGTAGATGAGGACGTTCCGGCACAGGACGGCGTTGAACTCGTTGAACACGCCGTCGGTGGCCAGGTTGTGCAGGGCGAAGACCACGTTCCTGCGCAGGCGGGGCTCGAACACGGCGCGCTCGCCCTTGACCGTGTAATACCGCGAGAAGGGCCCGCGGCCGGAGGCCTGGAGGTAGTTCGCGGTGTTGACCTGCATGGCCGAGACCGGGAAGTTCCCCGCCTGGGCCTGGGCCAGGACGGCGTCGTTCATGTCCGTGGCGTAGATCCGGCAGCGCTCGTAGAGCCCCTCCTCCTCGAGGAGGATGGCCATGGAGTAGACCTCCTCGCCCGTGGAGCAGCCGGCGTGCCAGAGGCGCACGAATGGGTAGGTGCGGAGCAGGGGCACGGCCTTCTCGCGGAAGGCGGCGAAGAAGCGCGGGTCCCGGAACATGGCGGTCACGGGCACCGTGAGCACGCCCAGGAGCCGCTCGGAGGCAGACGGGTCGTGCAGCACCTTCTCCTGCAGGCGGGAGATGCTCTGCAGGCCCTCCTCGCGGATGTGGTGCCGGATGCGGCGCTTGATGGAGGTCATCGCGTACTGCCGGAAGTCGTAGCCGTGCCGGTGGTAGATCGCCTCCAGCAGCAGGCGGACCTCGAGGTCCTCGAGGTCCGCGGGCCCTCCGGAGGGACGGTGAGCCTGGCCAGTGACGGGGGGCGCTCCTAGCGGTAGAGCCATACCCGCAACAGGGTCAGCAGCTGTTCGGTGTCCACCGGCTTCGCGATGTAGTCCGACGCACCCGCCTCGATGCACTTTTCACGGTCGCCCTTCATGGCCTTGGCCGTCAGGGCGATGATGGGCAGCGACCGGAAGGACGGGAGCTTGCGGATGGCGCGGATGGTGTCGTAGCCGTCCATCTCCGGCAGCATGATGTCCATGAGCACGATGTCCAGGCCCGGGTCCTTCTCCAACGCGTCCAGGGCGGCCTTGCCGCTCTCCGCGGAGACGACGTCCATCTTGTGCCGCTCGAGGACGCTGGTCAGCGCGAAGACGTTGCGGATGTCGTCGTCCACCACCAGCACCCTGCGGCCGGCCAGCACGCCGCTGTCGGTCTGGTGGAGCTTCACCACGATGTCGCGCTTGGCCTCGGGCAGCCGCGCCGTGGGCCGGTGCAGGAACAGCGCGACCTCGTCCAGGAGACGCTCCGGGGAGCGGACGTCCTTGACGATGATGGTCTGGGCCAGCTTCTTGAGCTGGGTCTCCTCCTTGCGCGTCAGGTCCTTGGCCGTGTAGACGACCACGGGCACGCGCGGGCGCGAGCGCGCGCCGGACTGCTTCTTCATCTCGTTCAGCAGGTCCAGGCCGGACATGTCGGGCAGGCCGAGGTCCAGCACCATGCAGTCGAAGTGCCGTCCCTGCACGGCGGCCAGGGCGTCCTTGCCCGTGCCCACCTCGGTGATCTGGACGTCTTCGCCTCCCACCAGGTCCACCACCGCCCGGCGCTGGGCCTCGTCGTCTTCCACCAGGAGGAGCGTGCGGACGTCGCGGTCCACGAACTCCTTCAGCGCCCCGATGGCCTCGTTGAGCAGCTCCTTGGGCACCGGCTTGGTGAGGAAGGCCAGGGCCCCCTGGCGGAGCGCGCGCTCGGGCTCGTCCGTGATCGAGATGACGTAGACCGCGATGTGGCGCGTCTCCGGGTCGTCCTTGAGCCGGTCCAGCACCTTCCATCCGTCGAGGTCGGGCAGGCTCAGGTCGAGGGTGACGGCGTCGGGCTTCAGCTCCCGGGCCAGGCTCAGGCCGAGGGTGCCGCGGGCCGTGGCCACCACCTTGAAGCCCTTGTCGTGGCCCATGTCCAGGAGGAAGCGGGCGAACGCGGAGTCGTCCTCGACCACGAGCAGCACGCGGTCCCCGGGGTAGATGGCCGCGCGGTCGTCCGCGATCTCCACCGCCCAGCTCGGGATGACGTCGGTGGAGGGCGCCGGCGTGGTCACCTGGGGGAAGCTCAGGCTCGTGATCTCGTCGGCGGCCGGGCGGCTGTCGCGGCGCGGCGTCCGCACCGGGCGGTAGGTGGCGGGCAGGTAGAGGGTGAAGGTGCTGCCCTCGCCGGGCGCGCTCTTCAGGTGGATCTCCCCGCCGAGCAGGCGCGCCAGCTCGCGGCTGATGGCCAGGCCGAGGCCGGTGCCGCCGAACTTGCGGGCGGTGCCGCCCTGCGCCTGCTGGAAGGCCTCGAAGATGATCTGCTGCTTGTCGGGCTGGATGCCGATCCCGGTGTCGGTGACCGCGAAGCACATCACGGTCCCCGCCTGGTTCAAGCTCTCGTGGTCCGGGCTCCAGCCGCGCTTCGAGGTGCCGATCTGGAGCGACACACCGCCCTTCTCGGTGAACTTGAAGGCGTTGGACAGCAGGTTCTTGAGGATCTGCTGCAGCCGCTTGGAGTCGGTGTGCACGGTGGGGGAGACCCCGTCGTCCAGCCGGATGTCGAAGCGGAGGCCCTTGGCCTCCGCCACGTGCCGGAAGGTGCGGTCCACGAAGTCCTTGAGCTCGGCCACGGGCACGTCGGACACCTCCACCGTCACCGTGCCCGACTCGATCTTGGAGAGGTCCAGGATGTCGTTGATGAGCACCAGCAGGTCGTTGCCGGACCCGTAGATGGTCTTGACGAACTCCACCTGCTTGGGGGTGAGGTTGCCCTCGTGGTTCTCCGAGAGCTGGTGGGCCAGCATGAGGAGGCTGTTGAGCGGCGTGCGCAGCTCGTGGGACATGCTGGCCAGGAACTCCGACTTGTACTTCGAGGTGAGGGCCAGCTGCCGGGCCTTCTCCTCCAGGGCCTGGCGCGCCTGCTCCACCTCGCGGTTCTTGCGTTCCACCTCCACGTTCTGCTGCGCGAGCAGGCGGGCCTTCTCCTCCAGCTCCTCGTTGGTCTGCTGCAGCTCGTCCTGCTGGCTCTGCAGCTCCTTGGCCAGCGACTGGGACTGCTCCAGCAGCCGCTCCGTGCGGGTGTTGGCCTCGATCGTGTTGAGGACGATCCCGATGGACTCTGTGAGCTGCTCCAGGAAGGCCAGGTGCGTATTGCTGAAGCGGTTGAAGGAGGCCAGCTCCACCACCGCCTTGACCTCGCCCTCGAAGGTCACGGGCAGGACCACGATGTTCTCCGGCGGGGCCTCGCCCAGCCCCGAGGAGACCTGGATGTAGTTGTCGGGCACGCGGGTCAGGAGGATGCGCTCCTTCTCCAGCGCGGCCTGGCCCACCAGGCCCTCGCCCAGGTGGAACTCGTTGTTGACGTTCTTCCGCTCCCGGTAGGCGTAGCTGGCCAGGAGCCGCAGGCGCTGGTCCTCGCCGGCGCCGTCCTCCATCGTGTAGAAGACGCCGTGCTGCGCGGAGACCGTGGGGGCCAGCTCGGAGAGGATCAGCTTGCCCACCGTGAGCAGGTCCTTCTGGCCCTGGAGCATCCGGGTGAACTTGGCCAGGTTGGTCTTCAGCCAGTCCTGCTCGTTGTTCTTGAGTGTGGTCTCCTTGAGGTTGCGGATCATCTCGTTGATGTTGTTCTTCAGCTCCTCGACCTCGCCCTGGGCCTG
>Ga0075428_100000644_pt1 | contig 35878 bp, 39 predicted proteins | sample RhiMetdeltSRZDD2_FD_75291 | JGI IMG/M metagenome (GOLD analysis project Ga0075428, IMG submission 75291) | Populus rhizosphere microbial communities from Tennessee, USA - Rhizosphere MetaG P. deltoides SRZDD2 | ecosystem: Host-associated > Plants > Roots > Rhizosphere > Soil | place: USA... | reverse complement strand
GCACCTACCACCGCAAGATCTACGCCGACACCCTGGCAGCTGAAGACATCCTTGATCTGTAACCACATCCCGCACGCACATCAACGAAAGCGAGCGATCTTCTATCGGTGCGGGTTCCCCGTTGAGACGACGTCACAGCTGTCCGGAACGGTGCCCTCATTGAGACGGGCGGTGGCCTTTGCCGCCAAGCCGAGATCGGCCGCCTCAAGGTCTCGTTGGTCGACCCCTCAATGAGACGCGGCCGGCCCCTGTCGGCCAGGATTACATTGACCGATGCCGACAAAGCACGGTTCGTTCACAGCTCGGGGCGGGGCCGTTAGGACTCGGAACGAAATTACATGATCGTCACTTGCAGATGGATCGGTCGCATTTAAGGAGGTACACCAGCGAATTGAACATATAATTTCGTTCCAGCTCCTTAGTTTCAAGCTGGATGCAGATCGCAGTTGTCTGATCCCACGCGACTCGGAAATAGCCGAGCGCCGTGCCAGGCACCCCGCGGTCCAACGGATAGTCAGCATGACCGAGGCGTTGGCGGCGACGCGTCAGTAGCTTAGGCGAGCCTTGGGCCATGGTTTCGGCTCGCGGTTCATACATTCCCGGCTCAGCAGAGTCCGTTTTCGTGGGCGATTTGGATGATGTCTGCTGGCTGGCGTGCGCCGAGCTTGCCTTTGATTGCGGAGATATGGTTTTCCACGGTGTGGCGATGGATGTCCATGCGCTTGCTGATCTCGGCGTAGGTCAAGCCGGCGGCAAGGTAGCCGATAACGGTGCGTTCCTTGTCGGTAAGCCCGAATGGGCGTTGTGCGGTCTCTCGGATGACGTCGAGGACCGCCTGTGCCATCTTAGGCCCGAGCGCCGCCCCGCCGGCGGCGACCACTTCGATCGCGGCGGCGGCAACGTGCAGCGAGTCTTCTTTGTCGACATATCCTGCGGCACCGGCGATGATCGCCTCGACGACCCGGCTTCGGTTTCCGACACCGCTGACGGCGATCACTGCTGTGGCGGGAAGCTCTGCGCGGATTTTCCTGGTCGTGTGGAGGCCGTCGACGCCGTCCATTTGCAGGTCCATCAGAATGATGTCCGGGTGATGGATGTGAGCCAAGACCAGGGCATCGGCGCTATTGGATGCGGTGGCGACGATTTCGATGCGAGGGCTGACATCGCTAAGGCAGCGGTATCCGAGGATGACGGCAGGATGATCGTCGACGAGGAGCACGCGGATGGTGCTAATTGAGGTCATGGTGGCCTCCATTGAGGGGAAGGGCTGCGTGCACTGTGGTGCCGCTTTGCGGCGACGATGTGGTGACGCAGAATCCGCCTACTTGTTCGGCTTGGGTACTCATCGACGCTCGTCCCATTCCGGCTGGGGCGGCATCGCCTGTGCCGTCGTCGTGTATGCGAAGGTCGAGCATGGCGGGTGAGATCGTTGTCGACACGGTGACTCGGGTGGCGTGGGCGTGTTGACGGGCGTTGTTCATGGCCTCTACGGCGATTTGGTACGTCGCGATCTCCGTCTCTGCGGGAAGGGATTCGAGATCGCCGTCTGCTTCGATCGTGACTTCGAGCTTGTGGAACTGGGGCGCCGTGGCGTGCGTGCGCAGGGCACGGACCAGCCCGAGGCGTTCAAGGGTGGCGGGCCGCATGCCTTTGACGATTCGTTCGAGTTCGGCCAAGGCATTCTTTGCGCATTTTTCGATTGATTCGAGTTTATCGAGAACCGCCTCGGCTTGGGCAGCGGTGAGGGTGCAAAGCAGTGACTTACCACCCTCGGTCAGGTGGGCTATGGCCGTGATTTGGTACTTCACGAGATTGTGAAGTCGTTGGCCGAGTTCCCAGCGTTCGGCCGACCGCGTTTCCTGGATCGACAGATCGGCGCGCACAGCCTTGAGCGCCATGGCGATCTGCCCGTGATGCCGATCGAGCATCATCTGGTCGGCGATCGGCAGCGCCTCGTCGATGTCTCTGGCAGAGACTTTGAGTCTTCCTATCTCACGGCGGGCATGGCCGTCGCCGATTTCCAGCCGCACTTCGTGGATCGGCCCGACGGGTCTGCCATGGCTATGGGCGGCAACCGTTCTACCAGAGCTGGTCACTTCGATAGCGACGAACGGCAAGCGCATGGTCTTGGCGATGGTTTCGGCGATGGCATAGAGGACTTCGTCTGGCCTTACGGTCCGGCTCAGCCGCCGGCCCATTTCGGCCAGCGCCATGTCGGGATTGTCACGGCTTCCATAGACGACCCTGTTCGCCCATTGTCGCAGCACATTGTGGACGGCCAGTGCAGTCACCGCCACAGTCACCGTCACCAGTGCGTTTCCCACCGTAGGTGAAGGTCTGATGGCCACGCCCACGACGAAAGTGGCGGTCACATAGGTCAGTAGCAGCGTGCTGACCAGCGCTCCGTAGGCGAGCGACCGGCTTACCAGGCGCTCAATCGCCAACAGCCGGTACCTCAACACAGCGAATCCGGTGGCGGCCACAAACGGTATGCCCGACAGAGCGGAGAACCGAGCCGGGACCTGGTGATCACCGGTGACAATCTCTGACATAAGCCAGGTCGCCACGGCAGCCGTCACGCTCACAAGTGAGCCTGCGGCGATCCAGTCCAGCCACGGTCGGCGTGCCTGCCGGCGCCAACTCAGGTAGGCCAGGATGCCAAGCGCTCCGCCGACGGCCAGGCTGGCCAAGGTGACCAGGAAGTGACCCAGATGGATTAGCCCCACCATCGCGGGTGTGGCGTCATCAAGGAGGATGATAGCGCCGGCCCAGACGCCGAGCAGCATCAAAGGACCGAAGTAGCAGGCGAGAACTAGCTGCGGCCTCACCCGGCGACCTTGGGGCTGCAATGTGGTCCAGGTCATCGCGAGCATGCCGCCCCATCCCAATGCTGACCCTCCCAGCAGCGCCAGGTGATACAGCCAAAACGAAGCGTTACCCGCCAGCACATCCCGGACGGTGATCATCGCTAACGATCCCAGAGTTGCCGCCACCAGACCTGCGGCACAAACCAAAAGAGGCGTCACGAATGCCGCGCGCGGTCTGCGCCATCGCAGCCATACAGCCAGACCGCCCAAGGCTACAAGCCATGCGATCAAACCTGTGGTGGACTTCAATGAAGGAGCAAGGTTGGGTTTGCCCAACCGTACTGGTATTTCAAAGACGGTCTCACCGCGCCTGACCCGATATATGCCAACGGCGTCGCGACGACTTTCCGGAAACGACTGGACAACTCCTTCCCGGAACTGAACGCCGTCGATGGCCAGCACCGCATCGGCTTTCGTGAGCCCACTGCGGGCCGGTCCACCGGGCACCTCAATGACGACGGCGTCCTTAAGCCACTTTGACCATCCAGCTGTCACCTCGGTGCCATCCGATGGCATGTCCCATCGCAGGACCAGACACAGCATGCCCGCTGCGGCAGTCAACACGGCCAACAGCAACGCCAGTCGCCCAGGCCAGGTCAGGTCAGATGCGCTGTCGTTCATAACGCTTATCTTCGCCATCCCGGCGGCGACGGTCCAGAGGTCCCCGCCTCCCAGGAAAACCTCCCGGCTCTATCTGCCGGAACCCACTAAAACACGGGAGTGATCACACTCAATACTTTAGGCCTGACCCGCCTGACCCACCCCGCCCTCAGCAGCGTAGGGCCAATCCGAAGGGACCATAAGATGCACATGCTTCGTCCTGGTGATCTATCGCCGTCGGGTGGGCATTCGCGTTCTGGTGATTATCAGTCAACGGCAGCCGGCAGAGACCAGGAAATGTCGCACGACATCGGGACACGGTGTACCGCGCTGTTGTGGCCGCATCGCCTGGCCGCCCCGACAGCCGGCCAGGATCGTGCGAGCTGTGCCAGCGCAACGACGATGAGGACGGAGCACGCTATGGCAGGAACACGGGACTGGCAGACCCATTGCCGCCTAGCGGGCCGCAACGTCGCGGAACCACCAAAACGATCACATACCCCAGCAGGAAGACCATGTATGCATCGCCATATATGACAGATAGGACCGATTACGGCGATTTCTTGAGAAAGGAGCTCTGCCATGCTAGAGACCACAACCACATCACGCCAACGCCGATGGCTGCCTGCCCTGCTCGCCGTCGTGGCGCTCGCCGCCGGGGGCTTCCTCACGGCCGGCAACCCGGCCACGGCACGCGCACAACCGACTGCGCCGGTGGTCGCTGCACAGGAGTTCGGACCGAAAGGTTACCAGGCCTGGGCTTATGTGGAGAACACGACCTCGACCGCACCTCGCATCCGCAAACATTACGAGTCATCACCCTGGACCGGCGCCAGCCCCACCGTCAGCGAATCCGAGGTGGCGATGGCCACGACAGTCACCTGGGTATTCAATCCGTTCCTGAGCACCGATCCGGTATTCGTGTCAATCGTTCCAGCCGGCCTCAACGCCCCCGCCGACACCGACGCCAGCGCGATCCACTGCGCTGTCCAAGAGCAGCGAATCACTGCGCCGCCGAGCTATCACCTCAAGGTCGATGTCACCTGCAGGCGCCTGGACTTCGGCGCACACACCGATACCGACTTCTACATTCTCGTTGCCGGCTAGGACAGTAAGCAACAGATATGTCATCGACCTATTCGCATATCGCGCCATCGCGCATGATACCGATTCGCACCACTCGGGTAGGCGCAGGCGTTCCATCCCGGCATCTGGTCCGCCAGCGCCGACCCTGTGCCGCAGCCTCGATCCGGCCAGCAATCACTCAAGGTAAGAAGGGACCCGCAATGGCTCAAATCCGAAGGTATATCGCTAGGGTTAGGACGGTTATCGTTACGCTGGCCGCCGTCATCGGCGTGGGTACGGCGGCGGCCACAAGTCAGGCGGTCGCCGGCGGCAACGTCACCGAGGTCACCGAGCAGATCACTACGAGCGCAGTAGGCGCGCAAGGTAACAGCTATGGATTCATCGCCGCCGCGTACATCGAAAACGCGGGCACACGCACCTCGGCAGGCACTGCGCCGTACCTCCGCAGCTGGTGGTCATCTCAGGGCTATTTGCTAACCGTAGCCGATGAACAGACATTCCCAATCGGCGGCTTCTACTTTGTCCGCGTCCGGATCTACGGCACATCACTGCCCGCCGGCGACCACGTCCAGGTCCAGGTTACCTCCGCCCAGTCGAATCAAAACTGTGTCGTTCCGTACTCGATCGTCGAAAGCGGCGGTTCCATTAACGTCAATGTCGCTTGCGTGGAACAGGGAGGTGACGCAAACGCCTTCACACAAGGATGGTTCTACATCCTGATCACGGGATGAAATTGTGGCACGAGGATCAGGCATGGCGTTGATCGGCGATAGCCAGTACGGCAAACACGCTGGATTGCTGATCCACAATCGATCGCCATCGTAACCACATGACCTCAATACCGCTCGCATCACCACTCACACGCGGCGCTTCGCGGCAGACGGCGGGGCGCCGCACGCTGCTGCCAACCGACATGGTTCCCGCCGGTTCAGCGGCGGCATGCGGGCACCGAGTCCGGAGACCTGGATTTGGGTGCGGCTCTTCTGGCGGGAACGTCACCGGACAGTCGGGCGGCGGCGGCGCTGCGGAATCCGTCCGCTCACCGTTCCCATTTTCGGACACGGCCAGGCGAGTTCGATGAACACCCGCCGATTGAGATGCCGTGATGGGGTCCCCTCGGGTGGGATCAGGTTCCACGACGATACTGGGCGACCCTGTGGTGCATCACGCCGCTTTGGGTACCTGATTGGATGGGACGGCCGTGAGATAGATGGCCGTTGTGGTGGGTGGGAGAGTGCCGAGATTGCCGCGCTTGGACAGGTTGAAATATCCGCGGACGACGATACTTCCGGCACCGTACTCACCGTTGTCGACTTGGGCATCATCGACGTTGGCGGTGAACAGGAACAGGATCACCGAGCCGTCACACGCCGACTCGCGCAGGGATTGACAGCTCGGATCGTCGTTGAGGTCGAGCAGCACGGCGGCCCGGTTGAGCGGATCGGCCTGCTGCACGCACGCCATCGGACGGTCATCACGGTAGACACACTTGAGATCGATGTGTACCAGCTCGCCGTCGTGTTTGTCGGCGAAGCTGAGGAACTCGCGCATTCCCGTGGCCGACTCGACGGTTCCGGTGTAGGAGGCCGGACCTCGATCGCGCGTCACGAACTCGTATATCGCGATGGCGCCCGACACGACACCGATGATGCTCACCAGTGCCGCGACCACCTTCGGCCACGTCTTGCTGGCCCGTGGTGGCTTACCCGGCGCGATAACCTGGTGCGGAGGCATTTTGCCATCCTTGTCGCCGGTGCGCCGTCAGCGCATCACCACCTTGGGCGAATGACCAGACCCGGACGTCCAGTCAAGGCAGCCGTTGCCGCCCTCACCAAGCGGATCGCTTCATCCACGACGGCCACCGAGACCGCCAGCGGTCACGTACGGCCGGAATTGGCCGTTCGGCCACACCGACGCCGTTGGCATCGTCGCAACGACGCCAGCACCTGACCGTCTCACCTGCCTCGAACGGAGACACGGCCAGGCTTGTCTGAACGGCCGCGGATCATAATGAGACGAGTCGAAGGTCGCGGCAACTGCTGGTATTGATCAAAACTGTTCGCTGCCGGACCCTTCATTGAGAAGATCGAATCAGGCGATTCCAGAGATCCCTTGTTGTAAGCGGCTTGGGTAGATCAACGTGCGGATCGCGGCAGATCCGCGTGTGTGACTGGGCGCCGACGCTGCGCCGACCGGGTGTGCACGGTAATTTGTTGCGGTGAACTGGACGATCGCGGAAACAAACTCGGTGGCCGAAGCTCCAGTCGCCGTAGATCCACTCGGGCGGCATGTGTCGGTTGTTTCCGGCGATACATTGACCATACTCGACCTCTGGGACGACCTTGCCGACGTTGCATCCCACCACGTGCCACCTTCACGCCTGGTCGCCGTTCACCCCACTGGTACGGCGGTCGCCACGCTGTCTCACGACGGAGATCTGCAGCTATGGCGCAACGACGCCAGGGAGCAGACCACGTCGGCTGGCAACGGTGAGTGGCTTACGTTCACCGCGGACGGCAGGTACTTGTTGCTCGGCTCGGCGGCGGCCGGCGAGCCCGCTCGTATTGACCTGTTCGATGCCGTCATGCTCGAACGACTCGACACGGCCTTGATGGTGGACTGGCGCGCGGACCCGCTCAGCCACTGGGGTGAGGGCGTCGAGGTCGCCTGTTCCATCGACCAGACAGCGGCTGTAGGTTTGGCCGCCAACCTCGGGGACGATCCGTACATCCTCGCCGTCGCTGAGGTCAGCGGCAACAGGCTCCAAGTGCACGGCGTTGACGCAGAACATTCGTACACGCTGCATGTCCCCGGCGAGCGGGTCAACGGCATAGCGCTGGCCGGTCGGGAGCTGTTCGTGCTTGACAACGACGGCATCCTCAGCGTGTTCGACTGGCAGGCACCCGGGGTCGCACACAGGTTGGTTGCCAGCGGCGGCGACTTGCTCGACTACGATGATGGATTCCAGCTCGGTGGTTCGTTGTTCGTACGCGACGACGTTGTCGCGCTGGACGTCGTCCACGAAGAACAGCTCGTCGCAGTCGTGCTGCTCGACGCCCGATCGGGCCAGCGCCGTCGATTGTTGGAACTGCCAGTGGACTGGCATGACAGGCACGCCTACATCGACAACGGTTTTCTACGCGGCACCGATGGCGGCCATACTCATTTCGCCGCTATCCGCCCGGAGTAGGGCCCCGACTCAGCTCCCGAGCAGGCGCCAAGCGTGGCCGGCCAGAGTTGCCCGACCGCCGCCCTCGCCGCCGGATACGACCTGGTCTTCCTCATAGCGGCCGGGCTCAGCCTAGCAATCGCGGTGGTCAGCTTGCTGCTGCCGCGGCACACCACACGCGCACTACTTTCGGCATGAGCGTACGGTTGCGCCGGCGATCCATTTTGGACGGCGGATCCGCGGCAGATGCGGATGGCGCAGTGCACGCTGTCGGCGACCGAGGGCGGGCATCAGCCGAACTTCGTCCACTGCCCTTCGGAGATCACCTCGACGGAGCCGTCGACGACCTTGATGGCCGTCTGTTCGTCGATGGCGTAGGCCGGTACGCCGAGATCGGCGGCCCACCGCTCTGCGTCAGCGGCGGTGTTCGTTGGGAAAGCGTTGAGGTGCGGGAAGATCGAGAAGTCGACGACGCCCAGGGTGCGGTCGTCCGGCGCGGACGGCCACTCGACGAAGTACTTGCCGATCCGGGGCGTCATCACCATGCTGCCGGCGCTCACTCCCACCCAGACCTTGTCGGGCAGCGACGGCAGCAGATCGGCCAGCCCGGACTCTCGCATCCAGTGGCACAGGTACGTCGCGTCGCCGCCGTCGACCAGGAGGACGTCGGCCTCCTTGACCCAGGGAACCCATCGGTCCGCGCCGATTGTGGGCAATGCGGTGAGCTCGAGGGCACCGAGCGAGGCCCAGCCCAGGCCGGAGAAGTACCGGAAGTCAGGCTCGGCGGCGATGAGGCCCCGCACCGATACCGGATCGCACATCGGGTGACCCCACTGTGCCGTGGGGACCACGAGGGCGTGGCACTCGGCGATCGGCTTGCCGAGAAGCTGCACGAGCGCCGAATGGATGCTGGGGTTCGTGACGCCGCCCGACGTCAGCAACAGCTTCAAGATGCCTCCAAATTCGGGAACGGAATGGGTGCTTGTGCGTCGTCGGCTCTCAGGCGGCCGATGCGCTCGCAGATCGGTTGCATCATGCCTGGCGAGACTGGTCGTGTCCGCTCAGCCGGCCAGGTAACGGCCGTCGAGCATTTCGGTGGTACCGCCGACGCGTAGCACCGGCGCTTGTGTTCCGTCGATGCCGTCGAGGTAGACGCCTTGATCGGTCCAGGTCAGTGTCGTTCCGGCGCCGTTCTTGGCGAATTCGAGGGTGGCGACCGATACCGAGTTTCGCACGTCGTCGGCGTACATCTCGTAGCGTAGATGATGCGCTGGTCGGGCACGATGTCGTAGAACAGGGCGTCGTACCGATGGGTTTTCGCCGCGGTGCTTGACGCCGAACCGTTCGCGTCCGCCGGGCCGGAAGTCGAATTCCTGTACGCCGGACGGACCGTCGGCGAGTTCGTCTTCAGCGCAGTGCCAGGCGCGTTTGGCTGATGCGGATGCGAAGGCAGAGAACACCCGCGACGGGGTGGCCGGGTAGGTGCGCTGGAGGGAGAAGGTGTCGTGGAGGACGGAGCGGTCGGTCATGGTCGCTCTTGACTGTCGAGTGTGGACTGTGGTGGGTCGGCGGTCGCGGCCAGGTATTCGCCGAGGCGGTGCAGGTGGCGCTCGACCATGGTGCGCCGATCGGCGATCCAGCTCTCCGCCGAGCGCAGCGGCCGGGTTGATGCTGCCAGTACGGGTGCGGCCCAGTTTGCTCGACCGGATCAGACCGCACGACTCCAGCACGTGGACGTGCTGCAGGACGGCGGCCAACGTCATGTCCAGCGGCTGACCGAGTTCGCTCACCGACGCCGGGCCGCGGCTGAGCCGTTCGACCATGAGGCGCCGGCCGGGATCGGCCAGCGCCTGGAACACCCGATCCAGATCGGGCGCATAGGTAAGCACGCGCTTGAGTATTCGGTACCCCGGCGGATAGTCAAGTGCATGCTTCAGTGTTGGTAGCCCTGCTAACGCAAAAGATCGGTCCGTCCAATCAGGACGCACATTTGAAACCATTGCAGCTCAGCCGCTCGGCGTACTCCCAAAAGGTCCTGAACGGGCCGTCCGACACGGTCAGTGCGGAAGCGGTGGCGGTGGAAGGCCCCGGAGCGGGGCCCTCGCGAGCATCAGCTCACGCATCGCGACGAGCCCGCCGCGCTGGTGCCAGGCCAACCGGCGCCACACCTTGCGGCTCGTAGTATCGCCAGTGGTCGTGCCGTGGCCGGAGGAAGGGACGAGCGTTCCGCGGAAGCGCTGCCTTCCCGGGCGGCGGCTGGTCGTGTCTTGCGGCATACGATGCAAAACGTGTTCCCGTGCTGGAGCGGTTCCGGTCTGTGAGAGAGGTGCGGGGTGTCCGACGGCTACGTGGAGGTGGACTTCGGTGCGGGCCGCAGGCGGCTGCCGCGTTGGCAGCAGGTGCTCGACCTGATCCCGCACCGTGGCGGTCTGGTACCGGCTGAGGGGCCGGTGGACTGGTCACAGCTCGATCTGCTGCCCGGCTGTCTGACGGTGGAATGGGCCGGTCCGCAGCGCGGGATCGTCGAGGCCATCGCCGCGCACCCCACCATCCAGTTCCTGTACTGGCACGACGCCGTCGGCGACGTGGACCTGAGGTCGACGAATCTGGGCACGGTCCAATTTGAAGGCCCGGGGCTGGGCAACGTGCGTCTTCCCGAATCGGTCGAGACGCTGCTGCTGCGCGATCCGCCGGCAACGCTGCAAGTTCAGGCGCCAGACGAAGGTCATGGACTGGACCTGCGGTACTTCCAGTCCGGCAGCCAGGTGCTGGTGCCGCATGGGCTGCGGCGCACACGCACGCTGTGGCTTTGGGTCGGCGGTGCGGTTTCGATGGCCGTGCTGTCCCACCTGACAGACCTGGAGCAGCTGACGGTCACCTTCGACGATCCTCCGGGCACGCCAACCGAGCTGGGCGAGCTGCGCCGCCACCACCGGCTGCGCACGCTGCGGTTGGATGACGCGTTTGGCCTGGACCCCGAGGCGGTACCCGACCTCGCGGGGCTACGCAGTCTGGACCTGGTCGGGACCAGGCGTACGACGGCCGCTGCGGTGAAGGCGCGGTTCAAGGGCAGCGCCGTTAAAGTGTCGGTCAGCGGCGCCAAAGCTGACTCTTGGTTGGCGCAGCACATGGACAACCCGTTCCGCGACTGGATCGAGGACTCCAAAGGCTTCGGGCGGGCAGCCGTTGCCGCATACGCACGAGCATGGCGCGCGGTCGAAGCGATCGCCCCGGAAACGTCCGGCGCATCGGCCGCCGCGGAACAGGCACTTCGCGGACTCGTCGCCGAACTCAGCTCGATCAACGACAAGTACGAACTGATTGACACTCTCTACCGCGAGCAGGCCTGGGACGCCTATCGGGCGCTGGCAATACGGCTGCAGGTTCCCGAACAGCAAGCCGAGGAGTGGTTCGACAGCGGACGCCGGTTCTGACCATCACCCCGCTGGACGTACCAGACACCGAGCTATATCCGCACATCGGCATAACCGGATGATTGATTGTGCCGCCAGCCGACCAGGCGACAGTGGATTGGTGTTCTGCGGCGGTATCGGATCAATGCGGCGGCAGTTCCAGCCTGATGCCAGGGCAGCCGTAGTCCAGATGCTCCCGATGGTGCCGCATCCACAGGGCTACATCAATCAAACGGATGTCGCTGATGTCCGCGAGCGGCACCAGTTGTCGGCGAAGCTCAGCGATCGCACGTCCGACGTCGGGTCGACGAAGCACGGTGCGCAGCACGCTCCAGAATTGATCGGGTGTACCGAAGGCACACCTGATCACGTTGTCATAGACGGGGAGGAGGTGGGGCCGCTTAAGACCCGTGCTGCGCGCGTGGCGATCCATTCCCGACACTCGATAAGCGGCAGATCCGGATGCCCGCGTGTGCTTCGTCAGGTAAGATCGTTTGTACGCTTGAGGTTCCGTTGTGGACATAGCGACGTAATCGCGGTTCGTTACGCTCCACATCTTTTGTCTCGGCTTGTTGATCTCGTGGTCCGGCAACCTGATATTGCGGTTGCCGGTGTCATCGGTGTGGAAATCCCATCGTCGATCACTGCAGTTCGTGCCGGGCTGGGGCGCTGGTGGCGGGCGGTGCGCAGCGTCGTGTCCAAGGTGGTGCTCGGCGTGGTGCTTGGGGTGGGTGTTGCCGGGGTGGTCAGGGTTTGGGTTTTCGATCGTGGTTTCTGGAACGACGAGCTGTACATTGCTGTCAACCTCAAAGCCAAGACTCTGGTCGGTCTTGCCGGGCCGCTGATCCACCTGCAGACTGCGCCGCCGGGTTGGATGGCCAGCGAGCAGGTCATTTACAGGCTGTTCGGTGGGCAGGAGCGGCTGTTCAACGTTCCCCAGTTGTTGGCCGCCGTCGCCGTGCTGGTGTTGACCGCGATCATCGCTTGTCAAGCGGCCGGCAGGTGGGCCGCCCTCATCGCGACAACGCTCGTGGCCGGATCCCCGTTGGTGTACTACTACGCCGGTGAGCTTAAGCAGTACGAGATGGAGGCGGCCAGCTGCCTCGTGATCATTCTTGCGGCCGGGCTGCTGGGCCGCACCGCACTGGCCGGCGCGATGACCGGCAAGGTAGCGGCGATCGCCGGTGTGGTGAGGCTGACAGCGACCGCCCTAAGCTACAACGCGCTCATCGTATGCAGACCCCTTGGAAAGCATGATCATTTTTGGTTGAGGGGCCGGTTCGAACTCAGTCGCCAGGCTTGCTGCTCGCCGATTTCCGAATATCGCTGCGGTCGAATCGGTGGAAGATCTGTGCCGGAGAGAACCCCCGCGGTCTCCGGATCAAACTGTGCTGGCCATCGTGTGGTCTCGTCAGCGACAGCGCCTTTCAGGAAGGTCTTGGACAAGTCAACAGTGCTTAGATTCGCGCCTCGAAGGTCAGCTTGCTCAAGATGCGTGCCGGTCAAACGGGCATCCCTGAGATCGGCGCCGGATAGGTCGCCGGCGCGCACGTTTGCATAGTCGAGACGGGCCCGTTGAAGCGAGGCAGTGCGTAGGTCTGCCTGGTAAAAGTTGGCATTGATCAATGCCGCATCCTGCATCATCGCGCCAGTCAGATCGGCTCCACGCAGGTCGGCATTGACAAGTATCGAGTCGGAGAGGTCTGCATAATGTAGGTCCGCCCCTGCAAGCCGTGCACCAAACAGGTCGGCGCCTCGAGCATCGATCCGTTCTAGGTGCTTCTCGTGGGAGTCTTGCGGAAACCGTCCCAACACGGTCAGCGCAGCTTGCACATCGGCGGCGCGCACCCGCAACCGGGCTCCTGCCGGTGCCGAGTGTTCTTGATCAGGCGCTGACTCGTTGAGATCATGATGGGTCGGAGCATGAAGCCTGACATAAGCGCATATGACCTCCTGCACAGTAGGGCGGTCAGGCTTGGAGTCCAAGGCGATTCGCTCTAAGGCGTAAACGCCGCCGAGACGAACATCCGCCGTGGCTTCGCCAAGCTGACTCACCGCCCGGGTGAACCGTTCAGTGATCTGACCTTGCCGAGAGAGATGAACTTGTCGCCAGCTTAAGTAGATACCGACGAGCAGCGCTGCTCCACCTAGACCTTGCAACATCGCGATACGCACGTCATTGACGGCCTTCGCCCGGTCAGGTGGGGTTGGAGCGCCTCCTACATCCCACATCACGACAAACCTAGGGGCAAGTAACACCAAAGCTAGCAAGAGCCCAATGCCGATCACGGCGCCAGTTAGCTCAAGGACGTGGATCTTCGAGGATCGACGGCGATCAGGTGGCGGTGCTGCTCGATCTGGGTGGCCCGGCAAAGGTCCTGTATCCTCGGTCCGGCGAGTCACTGCTTGTTCCTCCGATCCGCTCCGCGTCTATCGCTGGCCATCATTCAGATTCTCGAGGCCTTGGCCTGATCGAATCTAGGTTTACGAGATCAGCGTTGATCGCCTTGGGGCGACAGAGCTGGCCTGCGTACCGCGTAAAGCGCCTGCAGGCGCTGAGCCAGCTGGACAGCAAGCTGATCGGACATTCATTCGTCCCATCCTCGTTGTCGCCTGCCACGTGCATGGGACCGCCTTGAGAGATCTTTAGCCACCTTCATGGGACCACCCGGTTGCTAGTGATGGGACCACCCTGACCGCTGGTCGGTGGATCACCGGCGTGTCGCCGGGGTGGATCGATCACTGCCGTTTTCGATCTCCGCATGTTCAAATCGTGGCTCGGCGACGCCGACCGGTGGCCGGAAATCTGTGCGCTGAACAAACACCGCCACTTCCCGAAGGTCGGCGGCACCCTACGCGACTGCAACCTGATCTATCCCGGCTGGGACCTGCGGCTGCCCGCCGACGCCCGCCCACCGGCCGACGCCACCCCCGTACAGCCTGCGCCGCCACCGCCCGCACAACCTTCCGCGCCACCGCCCCAGGTCGAAGACCCGACGGCGTCATCGGAGAGCCGACCCCAAGCCCGTCGACCACGGTCAGCCCTTCGCCCACGGCAAGCCCGCAGACGACAGCCAGTCCACAGGCGACGGTCAGCCCTTCGGCCGCCGCCGCCAACCCGGTCGCTCCCACCGTGCCCGCCGCGTCGGCAACCCCATCGCCGTCAGCCAGCGCCACCGCTTCGACGCCACCATCCGCAGACGGGTCGGCCGACCCTTCGGCCAACGCACACGCCGACGAGCACGGTGTGCGGCTGCCTGATGGCAGCTGGGTGACCTGGACCCTGGCAGCGGCGATCACCGCCGCCGCCGCGCTGGTCTGGCTGCAGCGCCGCCGCCGGTTCACCGTCGACGCCGACGATGACGACCCGCCCACCGAACTGCCCCCACCAATAACTCAGCTACGCCGCGCCATGGCCCACCACCCGCAGCTGACCCCGCCCGCCGACGAGGCCGAGCAGGCCGCCGCGGTCCCCGAACTCGCGCCGCTGCCGCCCGGCGGCATCGGCCTGCAAGGCGACGGAGCGCACGCCGCCGCCCGCGCCGCGCTGGTGGCCACCTTGACCTCGGGCGGCCCGCACCACCCCGACCGGCGCGGCGAAGTCGTCATCGACGCCGCCACCCTGGCCATGCTGATCGGCTCCGACGCCGCCACCCTCGGACCGTGGCCCCGGCTGCACATCGCCGACGACATCGACGACGCGCTGACCATCATCGAAGCGCAACTGTTGCACCGCTCACGGATCCTCGACGAACACTGTCTGTCCGACTTGGACACCCTGCGAAACCAGGCGCCCTACGAGGAGGCGCTACCGCCGATCCTGCTCGTGGCCGACAGCCCACCACCCGGCGCCCGGATGCGCGCCAGATACAGCCTCGTCCTGGGCAACGGGCTGCACGTGTCGGCGATCCTGCTCGGCGAATGGACCCACGGCGCCACCATCGACGTCGCAGCCGACGGGCACACCACACTCCTGTCCGGGCAACCGGCCGAGCCAGTCCCGCCGCGCCTGCCCGCACTGACCGCCGACGCCGCCGTGCACATCCTGACAACCCTGCACGAAGCCCACACCGGGCAGCCACCCGCCGCACCCTCATCGGCCGCTCCTACGATCCCGCTGGTCGCCAGCCGCGCCGACGAACCGACACCCACCTCCACGCCCGAACCGGCACCCACCCCGGCGGCAGCCATTGCGGCAGCGGCGGTCACCCGCAAGGCCAGGCTGTACGTGCTCGGCACACCCCGCATCACCGAGGTCACCAAACCCGGACGCGACCTGCGCACCAAGGCACACGAGCTGGCGGTGTTCCTCGCCTGCCACCCCGACGGGGTATCCGTGCGGGAGATCGGCGAATACCTCGAGCCCGACGCCCGCATCTCCCAGGCCGACCAACGGGTACACACCAACGCCTCCAACCTGCGCCATGTCCTGGCCCGTGCCGGCAGCGCCGACGCGAAAGGCAACTACGTCATCAAGTCCGCCACAGGCCGCTACCGCCTCGACCCGGCCACCGTGCAGGTCGACATCTGGCAGCTGCGCGACCTGCTGCGCCAAGGCGGCATCGCCAGCGGACAACACCGCCGCGACCTGCTCACCCAAGCCTGCGACCTATACACCGCGCCGCTGGCAGACGGCAAGGACTACGAATGGATCACCGCGCACCGTGAGACCGTCCGCCGCTGGGGCACCGAGGCGCACCTGCTGCTGGCCGAAGATCTGCTCGACACCGACCCGCAAGCCGCATCCACTCTGCTGGACAAGGCGATCGGCCTGGACCGCTACAACGAATCCCTGTACCGCAAGGCCATGCACGCCCGGCACGCCCTGCACGACGCCGACGGCATCCGCACCCTGCTGCGGGCGCTGACCAAAGCCCTGGCCGACCTCGACGCCGAACCCGAAGAGGAGACCACCGCCCTGGCCACGAAACTGCGCACCAGCCTGGAACCCCGATGACCACCACCCCGTCCACCCGACCCGCGCGCTGGCCCGCGCTGTACGCGATGGCGTTCACGCCGCTGCTGCGCTGGCTGGTCGCCCATCACAGCACCGAACCCGACCGGCCGTGGCGAACCCGCTGCGCCTGCCAAGCACCGCTGTGGCCAGGCGCCTGCGGACCGACCGGCCGCTGCCGGGTGTGCGCCGCACGGGTCGGTCCGCGACCACTTCGGCTGGAAGCCGCGACCATCGCCTTCGCTGCCGTCTTGTGGCTATCCGGCGCGACCGGGTGGTCCGCATGGCAGTTGGCCGCATACGCGTGGTGGGCCACCGGCATGGTCGTGCTCGCCTTCGTCGACCTCGCCGTGCAACGGCTGCCGCACCGGCTCACCGCCGCCGCCACCGTGGGATTGCTGGCGTTGCTCGCCGCCGTTGGTGAAAGCGCCGCGTGGTGGCGAGCCGTCACCGCCGCAGCAGTGCTGGCAGCGGTTTTCGCCGTCCTGGCCGTGGCCTCGCGTGGCCAACTCGGCTGGGGCGATGTCGCCCTGGCGGTGCCGGTGGCCGCCGCGCTGGGCTGGCACAGCTGGACGGCCGTGTACACCGGATGCCTGCTCGGTTTCGGTGCCGCCGCCGTCACCGCCCTCGCCAGGCGCATGACCGGACGGCTCCAGCCTGGAGGTCACCTGCCGCTGGGGTCGTTCCTGATCGCCGGGGCGGCTGCCGCCCTGGTGTGGCAATGAAACCGCACCACCAACCCCTGTCCCGCTACCCCTATCAAGGACACGACTGACATGACTGACATGACTATGGTCGAACCGCCAGAAGCCACTTTCACCGCGCGCCTGCGCGACGGGTGCCGCGCCACGCACGCCGACAGCTTCGGCGTGGCCGCGCAGGCCGTCGCCCAACAACGTTGGCGGCGCACCCTTGAACCCATCCGGCTGTTACGCGAACGCGCCGAGATGCTGCCAGAGGCTGTCGTCCGCGATGCCCTGCACGCTGGTCTGGACTGGTGGCAGATCGCCGATTACTTGAACATGCACCCGCAAGACGCGTGGGAGCTGTATCAGTGCACGGTCAAGGGGACGCCGTCTCCAGCCGAGCAACGCCGCGACCTCGCGGTCAGCCTGTGCGCCGGCGTCGATGTGCTGCACGAGTTCGACGCTGCTTACGGCGCCGACCTCGACGAACTGACGATCGCGCACAGCCTGCACCGCGACCCCACCGTATCGATGCTGCGTGAAGCGGCGGCGTTGTTGGATATCGACATCTGGATCGCGGTCAACCCGCCCGGCGAGGCCGCGCCCGGCATCGCGCCTGGCGCGGTCGCCCTCGCCTGGTCCAGCGTCGTGGGCAACCTCGGCGAGATCGACCAGGTGCGTCAGGCGTTGCAGGACCGCCGGTCCCACTTTGTCTGCCTGCCGATCGGGCGCCCACACCGGGCACCGGCCTGACCCTGTGCGACAACGCCTGGCGCGCCGGTCTCCGGCTGTGCCGGGGCGAAACGATGAGAAAGGACCGCCGAGGTGAGCTTCGACGACATCAGCTCGTTCTACACCGCCAACCGGCCGCTGATCGCCAGTCTTGGCGTGCTGGCGGGCGTGGCGGTGCTGCTGGTGGCGGCAAACCGACTGCGGGCCATGAAAGAGCACCGGGCGACCCTGCTGGTCGCCAACATCTTGACCATCGTCGCCGCCGCGCTGGCCACAGCGGTCAGCGCGTCGGGCATGTGGAAGTTTTTCACCGACATCCTCGGCGAAACCCCTTTGCGGATCGCGTTTTTCGCCTTCATCGAGATCGCGCTGTTCGCCTGCGCGCTACTGGCCCGCTCCCGGCTGCTGCGCGACCCGCAGACCGGCACCACCGGCATCGACGGCATCGCCGTGTGGGTGCTGGCCGCGCTGACCGCCACACTGTCCGCATTAGACAGCGATAGTTTCCGTGAAGTCTGCCTGCGGCTGATCGCCCCTCTGGTCGCCGCGTGGATGTGGGAACGAGCCCTGGCCGCCGAACGCCACGTGCGCATCGGCGAAACGGCCAGGCGGATCAACTGGGCCATCACCCCGGAACGGATCTTCGTGTGGCTGCGTCTGGCCGACGCCCGCGACCGCGACGTGTCCCAAGTGGACCGTGCACGCCGCCGCGCCGAGCTCGGCCGGGCACGGCTGCACCTTCACCTGCTGCAAAACAAGAAATCGTTCGCCTGGCGGGTCCGCCTGGCCCACCGCGGCGTGGTCCGCCAGGCGATGCAGGCCGCCGAACACCTCGGCCTGGCCGACGTCCCCGACGCCACCAACGAACGCCAAGCCATACAGATGTACATGGCCACCCTCTACGGGTTCGTCGACGCCACCTCACCGCAGGCAGTCGTCCACCTCAACGCCTGGCAGCACGACACTGGCGCTGCCAGGCACACCAGCGACACCACCACGGGCGATGCCCTCGAACCCAGCCATTCCCGGCGCCACGCGCCGGGAGAGACCACAAGCGGCCTCAACGGAACTATGGGGCTCCCGCCCGTCACGCCCGGCCAGGCCGAGCTGGAGGAGGCCAGCCACCCGCATCCTGGTCGAGCCGACCCCGTCAACGGCCGGCACGTCTCGACCGGTACGGCGATCTTGGAGTTCACCGTGCCAGAGTTGCGCGACGATCCCGAACCAGCAAGCCGCCAGGAGCCCGACCCCGCCACTTTCGGCCAGCCCTTGGAACTCAACCGCCTGACACTCCAGCAGACAGGTCCGTCCGGAGATCAGCGTGATGACACTGATGAGCTGGACCTGCACAACCAGCTCGCCGATGGCGATCGACCCGACGACGAGGCAGATCTCACCGCCGTTTCGGCAATGCGCCGCTTCTGGGACCGAGAGGTTGCCAACGGCCGCGTTCCCACCGGCGCGGAGTTGTCTCGGGCCGCAGGTGTACCGCCCACCACGGGCCTGGGCCGTCGTAAGCGCCGCGAATGGGAATCCGAACTTCCCGAGTCCCTGAAGGCTGCGGCCGACACAGGCGGGTGACCGGCGGTACCGCCTTCGTCATGGGTTTGCCAGTCTTCTGGCTCGTTGCCTGCCGTCGTGCGCCGACAGGTCAGGCGGTTGGCGTCGAGTGTCCGAGCACTCCGGGAACGGGACAACCTTAGTGAGCGGCTATGCCGTGGCGAGCGCGCAACCGCCAAAGCCGCACAACAAAACGGCCCCGCTCGCCCCCGAACCTGAGTCCGAGATGAGCCGGGGCTTCGTGTCTTCAGGGGTGGGCGGCAACGGGGGCTACCTGTCCGCAGAAACGGTCGTCGCACTGCGCCGGACGCCTGCCAGCGCACGCTGAAAGAGTCTGCGCCGGCAAAGACGTCACAAGATCATCGGGCAGGAGTTTAGACTGTGCGCTGACAGCCGCGCGAGTGGTTTGACCACAGATGATCTCGAACGTATGTTTGAGGCATGTCCCGTCAATGGTAGATCAGGCCGCCCGACCGGCGCGGCTACGAGCTTGCCAGCACGACGGCGGAGCAGCTCGTCGGCGACATCCGGGAGGCGATGATTGCGGTAGGGCTGTGGGCGGACGCCTTGCCAGACGGTTCCGGTGTGCCAACCTGCGCAGCGCGTCCGCTGAACTGGCGGGCGACAGGGATTGTCGCCTATAGCACCTCGCCGCCGCCGGTAGCATCCCGGCGCCGCAGGTTCTGGGATCGGGATTGGCCTGCTGCCCGATGGTGCGCGTTGCCGGGGCGGGCGTAGCCTCAAGTCAGCACGGTCGCTCCAGAAACCCGGCGGCAGCACATCGGAATTGATCACGATGAACTGATCACGGTGTAGGCCTGGAGCCCAGGATGCGATCCCTTGACACCACCACCGCCCACGCGCGCCCGGCTCACTGGCTTGTTGTACCGGCGCGGTGGGCGGGTGGGCACCGCACGTTCGCGATCGCATGGCGGCGGCACATCCACGCCGGCGCGTGGCTGCGCCATGCCCGCTTCCATGTGTGGAGGATCGCTACCGCCGTCGTGCTGGCGTTTGGCGGATGGGCGGGCTGAGGTAGCCAGGCAAGCGGCTCGAGGCACTCGGTATCCAGTGACTCGGTCACGTTGAACCCGCTCACAACTTCAAAGGGGATCAAAGGAAATGAAACGCAGAACTCTGGATTTGCTGTTCAGCATCGGCGGCACGGTCATCGCCGGGCTGTTGCTTTTTGCCGGCATTGTCCTATCGGCCAACGCCAGCTTCGCCACCACCTATGTCGCCGACCAGCTCGGCCAGCAAAACATCGTCTTCAAAACCGCAGACACGCTCACCGATGAAGAGAAGAAGGCACCCTGCCTGGTGCAATATGCCGGGCAGCAACTGACCACCGGCAAACAGGCCGAGTGTTACGCCAACAACTTCATCGGCCTGCACTTGAAGAGCACCGCCGGTGGCCTGACCTACGCCGAACTTGGTACCCCGCAAAGTGAACTGCGGGCCAAGGTCGCCGCAGCCCAGGCGGCAAATGACCCAGCGCTGGCCGGTCTGCAAACGCACCTGGCCGAAATGAGCGCCGCACGCGAGACGGTGTTCAAAGGAGAAACCCTGCGCGGGCTGCTGCTGACCACCTACGGGTTCAGCGAGTTTGGTACCAAGGCCGGGCAGGCAGCCACCATCGCCTACCTCGCGGCAGCGCTGATGCTGCTCATGTCCATCGCCGGATTCGTCCACGCCGCACGCACCCCAGCAACCCAAACCTTTGCCGCACCGCAACCAGCGCAGCCACACGAGCGTCAGGCCGCCGCAGTCTGATCACCTTGACACCTTGACACCTTGACCGGCCGCCGCCGGCCTCCGGGTCTTGGAGCCGTCTATTGGACGGCTTCGGGCCAGGGGGCAAGCGGGCGACACCAGGCGCGCAGTGAAGTGTTGACCGCAAAGGAAGGACCGAGCTGGCCAGCGGCGAACACGTGGGTACTTGCGCCGCCGCACCGTGATCACACAGTCCGAGGTGAACGCCGCTAGATCACGCCGGATGCCCGTGGGCGGAAGGCGGCGGGCCAAAAACCATCGGTCCCCACAACGACGCCGATCACCAGACCGGTCATCCAGCCGCGCATCACCTTTGCCGTTGCGGCGTGGCCGGTGAGCCCGGCCGGGGCCAGGTCACCGGCCGGGTCATCCGGTTAGGACTCGGTGCGTCGTCGGTAGCGCAACACGATGCCCCCGCGCTCAGGGCGATCAGGACAGATCGCCCCCAGGACAGTTCCGGTGCTCAGCAGGACCGGGACAGTCCGGTACCGGTTTTGGGCAGGGTCGGGCCCGGCGTCACACTGGGTGTGGCCGTTGGGCTGCCTGTCGGGCTGGTGGTGGGAGTCGGTGTGCACAAAGGTTGGGTGGTGACGTAGGTGTCCAGGGTTACGGCGCCGATTTGAGCCAGCGCGCGGCGCAGGTAACTGCCACTTCCTGGTGTGCTTGGGGTTGGAGGGTCATCTCCCACCTATCAACACGATGATCAACAGAGATGGCGTCAAGGAGAGGCACAGAACCCACAGCACCGCCCGGATTCGGTATCGGTGAGGGCGCAATGCGCTCTCAATCCGTTCAAGGCGTGCGGCAAGTGCGGTCGCGGTGCGGGGCGCGGTGGCCGAGACATTGGATATCGGATTGGTGGCGATGGTGTTCTTCCTTTGCCTGCAGTGGCTTGAAGTTCAGGATGTGGCTCCGCGATCAGCGCCCGATATTGCGGCCCGAAGGTCGCCAAGGGATTGCTTGTGGAGCCGCGACAGCTGCCTCGGCGACGCACCGATCTCAACGGCGATCCGGCTCTGGCTCATCAGGGTGTAGTAGCGCATGGCGATGAGGCGACGCTCACGCGGGGCAAGACAGTCAAGTAGCGGGATAAGTGCCTGATAGTCGTCTGCCCCAACACATCGTGGGTGGGGCCCACCGAGGAGGTCGATGAACTCGTGGGCATGGCTGGTCAGGATCGCGGACTGCACCTCTTCGACGTTGGTGCCAAGGTGAAAGGCGTACTCTGCCGGTGTCGGCGACCGCCTTCGAGCGAGTTCGGCGATGGCGCCGCTGGCCTGGCTGGCTTCGCATGCCAGAACTTGGATGGATCGTGCCACTCTCATTCCCCAGGTGGTGTCGCGCAAGTGCTTGCTGATGGCGCCGAGGATGCAGGCGATGGCATATCCGTGGAAATCGTCTTGGCACTGCGGGTCATAGGTATCGACGGCGTTGACCAGGGCGAGGGCGGCGACGTGTTTGAGGTCTGCGATGAGTTCGCCTCGCCCGGCATAGCGGCGGGCCAGGCGGTAGGCCATCGGTAGGTTCGCCTCGATGGCGCGTGCACGGAGCTGGGAGCGTTGCGGATCGTCGGCGGGCAGGCTGGCGCGTTGGCGTAACAGGTCTTCGGTGCTCGGCCGCGAGTCTGGCTGGCTTCGCCACGCGGTTTTGCCGATCGTAGGTTTGATGACTGCGGTCATATGGCTGCTCAACGCCCCTTGATGGGACACTCCACGTGGTGTGCCAGGAAGGGCCGGACACTTCTGGCGAAGCACCGGGTGTCTCTGGTGGTGACCGCGGGGTCCGGGCGGAGCTCATCCGAGCGCGAACGTTCGATGAGGGCGACAGCTGGGCTGATCCAGAAACAGGGTACGCGGTTGCCAGCGCGACGCAAAGCGTCGTTGAGAGACCGTCCCATTTGGACGAAAACCAAGCCGAGCTATCCACGCCGTGTCGCCGCGAGCCCGCCGTCTACACCGGTCAGGTGTTGTCGCGGGCGGTGCCGCGGGTAGGAGCCTGCGCGGCTCCTCGGTACACGCCTTGCGGGCAACCGGACTGCCTGCGATCCTTCAGCGCCGCGTCCGCACCGTCCTGCACCCCGGCTCTTCTGTTGAGTTCGTGGTGGTGTACCCGACCGGGCGAGTCTGGTCCCGGGGTGGCGGGTCAGCGTAGAGCCGGAGCGTAGGTGGCGATGATCGCGCCTGTAGTGGTCACCTGGCTGTCGATGAGCCGCAGCGGCCGGAGCATTCCGTCGCTGTGGAAGATGCGCTTGCCGCCGCCGACGATGAGCGGGTCGATCATCACCCGGTACTCGTCGACCAGGTCGTGCTCGATCAGCGTCCGCACCAACTCGGTGCTTCCCAGCACATATAGGTCTTTGCCTTTTTCCTGCTTGAGCGCCAGCACGGCCTCGCCCAGATCGCCTTGCAGCAGCGTCGAGTTCTGCCACGCCAACGGCTCGGTCAGCGTCGTGGATGCCACATATTTGGGTTGTGTGTTCAGCGGCCGTGCGATGACCTTCTCGTGTTCGGACGCGTGGGGCCAGTGGCCTGCGAAGCTCTCGTAGGTGCGCCGCCCGAGCAGGAAACCGCCGGCCGCATTCAAGTTCTCGACCGCCCAGTTGCGGGACAGGTCGTCGAAGTAGGGCATGTGCCAGCCGCCGTGTTCGAAGCCGCCGGTCTTGTCCTCATCGGGTTCGCCGGGCGCCTGCACGACCCCATCGAGGGTCATCCACTCGTAGACGATCACCTTGCGCATGCTCGTCTCCTTCGATTCGTGACGTGCTCAACTCGTGCGAACCCTGGCCTTTGACTTTGGTGGGCTCGCATGCACCCGGCCGGCGGCGACGATCTGGCCCTTGACCGACACAACCCTCTCGCCGGGTCCACATCGGACCTCGCTTGGCGCCTGTGGGGCGGGCAGCCTGTCGTGGGTGTGAGAGGGCTGCCCGCTCGGTGGGGAGGAACCCCGCTTGTTAGCGGAGGCTGGTTCTTGTCCGGCGGTTGGAGAAGCCTGCCACTACTGCAACGCCGATGGCGGCGAGGACCACCTGGATCAGGATTTCGGTGAAGTCGATGCCTGGGGTGTCGGCCAGGCCCATGCCACGGGCGATCGCGGTGCCCAGCAGGGCGGCGCCGATGCCCACGACGATGGTCAGCCAGACCGGGATGTTCTGCCGGCCGGGCAGGACGAGCCTGCCCAGGGCGCCGATGATAAGGCCGACGACGATGGCCGAGATGATTCCTTCAACTGTCATGGTGCACTCCTTGGGATGGTGCGGGCGGGGTTGGCTATCGCTGCCTGGTTAGTGCTGGTGGTCGTGGCGGCCGTCGTCGACACCTTCGCGGATGTCATCGACGGTTTTGTCCGCGTCGGCTGTGATCTGTTCGCCGATGCCTTCGGCTTGCAGGCTGTGGTCGTCGGTGGCGTCACCGACGGTCTCCTTGGCCTGGCCCTGCAGCTCGTCGACCTCGTGCGTAATGCGTTCTGTCGTGTCCATGTGCTGGTTACTTCCTTTCGAACAGTTGTGGCTGCCTGCTGGTGGCAGGGGCCGGTGGGGTGGCGGTCACTGTGGTGACCTGCGCGGCAGCGGGCTGTTGCGGCGTCACTGGGGTGACCGTGGTCACTGTTGCCGGTGCCGGCGGTGCCGGGCTGTCGTAGGCGCGCGACTGCTCGGTGACCGTCCGTTGCTCCACGGCGGCAACGGCTTCGGGTTCGCGGCGGCGGTTCCAGAAGGCGAAGAACATGATCAACCCGCCAACGCCGACGATCATGAGAATCCAGCCGACGATGTGCAGGTCGAGTCCGCCGATGGTCCAGTCGACGGCAAAAGTCAGGATCGCGCCAAGCGCGATGAGGAATATGCCTATACCAATACCCATAGTGTCTGCGTTGCCCGCCGCCTGGGTTCTCAGACACCTTGAGGCGTGCCAACAAAATCACCGGCAAACTCGTGCCGGCGTCGCTGGCCTGGCCATGTGCGGGGTTGGCGGGCACCCTGAATCACCGCCTGCCCAGCCCGGCGGGCGACACAGGCGGCGCAACCGCCACTGCCAGCGACTTGGTACGCCAGCCTATGTGTGGCTGGGCCCTTTTGGTGTCGCGGGCGAGTTTTGGTCAGACGTTTTGGCTGTTTGGCTTTTAGTGCTTTAGTTTCTTGGGCTTGTGTTGGCCTGGCGGGTCTTGTCCGGTGTGGACGCCTGCGCCACGCTGGCCGGTGACGCGGCGGTCACGGTCACCGCAGGTGCCGGTGCGGTGATGATGGTGGTGATCGTGGCGTCGCAGCGTGTGCCGTTGAGGGTGAACGCGGCCGCCATGACGGTCGGTATGACGGTGGGCTGGCCGGTGTAGCGGCCGTGCAGGGTGTGAGTGACAGATGCCCCAGGGTCCAAAGTGGACGGGCTGGTCAGGGTCACCGTCGTGTCCTGCTGGCTGACCGTAGCCACCGCGCTTGCGGCAGCCACACGTTGTGTTGCCGTTGGACCGTTCTGGGTGCCCGAGACGGTCTGTCCGCTGGGTTGGGTGAATCTGACGGTCCACCGCGTGGCGGGTTCATCTCCGGTGTTGGTCACGGTCAGCAGCGCATCAAACTGGCCGTCGTGCGCGGGGCTGATCGTGTAGCTGACCGAGCACGGCACGACCGGTTGCGCGATGTCCTGTGGCTGTGCGGCGGCAAGCTGTGGGCCGGTGGGATGTAGGGCGTAGCCCAGGGCGAGTGTACTGGCCAGTGTGGCGGCACCGATCAACACTGGCCGGGGTGGGACCAGTCTGGGTTTGGGGGCAGTCAGCGGCGCCGTCATGGTGCCGCCGTCGCCGGGCAGTGCCCGCACGGGCTGGTTCAGCCGCGTCGTGGCGACCTCGATGCGTTGCGCTTCAAGGCAGAGGACCTGCGCCAACTCGGCGGCCGTCGGCCGGTGATGTGGTTCACGGGTCAGGCACTGCAAGCAGATTTCTTCGATGGCACGGGGTAGTCCCGGCAGCTGCAACGGCTGCGGTGGCAGGTGTGCGTGGGCGTAGAGCATTTCGGTGATGGTCTCCGCCGGCCATGGCAGGTGCCCGGTCAGGCATTGGTAGAGCACCAGCCCGGCGGCGTACACATCGGACGCCGCGGTGATGCCGGCGGCGCCGAAACGTTCTGGTGCCAGATACGCGGCGGTGCCGTAGACATCGTCGCCGTCGCCGCCGCCGTCGCCGTTGTGCGTGTCGCCGGCCAGGGCGCAGATCCCGAAGTCGAGGACTTTGACCCCAGTGCCGGTGAGCATGATGTTGGCCGGGGTGACATCGCGGTGCACGACCCCGTGCTCGTGGGCGGCGTGCAGCGCCGAGGCCAGCTGTGCGCCCACCGTGACCGCGTGCCGCCACGGCAGCGGCCCACGCCGCAACGCCTGCGAGAGCAGCTCACCGTCCAGTAGCTCCATCACCAGGTATGGCGTCCACTGCCCGTCGGCGGCCCGGTGCACACCGAAATCGTGCACGCTGGTGATGTGCGGATGCGACAAGGTGGCGATTGCCCTGGCCTCGGTCAACAGGCGCCGCGGGAACGCCGGGTCGGCGGCCATGCCGGCCGAGAGCAGTTTGACGGCCACATCGCGGGCCAAGACCTCGTCGAAGGCCAGCCACACCACCGACATTCCCCCGGATCCGGCCTGTGCGATCAGCTGATACCGGTCGTCGAGGCGCATCGCGCCCGCTGCAGTGCTCGAGGGCTGCTCGTTCATGCCAGCGAACAGGTCAGCGCGGCAACAGGCCCGCCATCGCGGACCTGGGCCATTGTCCACTCGGCAGGCAGATCTGCGCGGACCGTGGCGAACTCGCTCAGGCCTGTCAGCTCGATGAGCCCGACGGTCATCGCGTCGGGCCGGCACAACGTCATGCTGGCGTTGCCGGGCAGATGTGTGGACAGGCGGAACAAGAAGTTGATCAGGGTGGAACCGGCGAAGGTGACCGCCTTCAAGTCGATGTATACGCGGGTGCAGCAGGTAGCGGCGAGCTGGCGTGCAGCGCGGGCTAGTTGCGCCTCGCCCGCGATGTCGACGTCACCGGCGATACTGACGCACACTGTGTGGTCGTCTCGGCCTTGCGCCAGGGTGATGACCAAGTTATCGATAGGCGGATCTTTCATACCTCACCTCTGCATGCCTTTGCGGCTGCCGAGGTCTGGAGCAGATATGTCACGCGACCCAATCGGGGGCCAGTATACGCCCGATCAAGCGCCGCACACAGCGGACGGTGACACCATTATCGCCGAGAGTGGATGCCGCGCTGGTCAGTGCTATGGTCGGCAGCAGGGGCGGTGATCGCCACCGGCGACAGCCTGGCTACTCTGGTCCCCGGTGGCGCACTTTCTCTGCGAAGAAGGTGCAGCCATGCCCACCACCGCAAGGGCCCAAATCTCGGACACGCCACGTCGAATCCGATGTCCAGATCGTGCAGGCGCTGGCTGATGTCGCGTCCATCGGCCTGCTGCACGAGCGGGCCAGCAGCAGCGGCGGGGAATGCTCACCGAGCAACTGCAGGGGGCATTGAACAGCCGCGTCACGATCGAGCAGGCCAAAGGTGCACTTGCCCAAGCTCGCGGCGTCAGCGTCGACGACGCATTCGTGCTGATCCGCTCCTACGCGCGAGGCAACAACCGTCGTTTAGGCGACGTCGCACGGACCGTGCTCACCGACCCGGACCCGCATCGCCGGGGTACCCACCGTATAGACACGACACTGCTAGTCACTGTCCTGATCGGACCTGCCACCGACGGGGCGTGAATCCAGAAAGGGTAGCCGCGGGGTGACGAAAACCCGGGCGGCCGATGCCTCGTCACCATGGGCTGCGGTGCCGCCTGCTCCATCTTTTCCCGGAATCCGTTACGGAGAGTTGGGATCTGGACGATCCTGGCGGGCAAGGATGTGGAAGAGGGGTGCGCCCGATCCGCGACGAGATCGAGCGCCGCGTACGGCACCTGCTCACCGAGCTGGGCGTCCCGGCGGCGACACGTTCCCGAAGCCGGCTGTCACCCCGGTCGTATGGCTACATCATGTCGTCGGGTCCGGGCCGGGATAGGGCGCGAGGATGGCCCACACCCGTTTGCCGCCCTCAAAAGGCCCCACACCCCACCGCTGCGTCAACGCCTCAATGAGCGCCAGGCCACGCCCGCCCTCATCGTCGGGGTCGCGGCGTCGTGGAACCACCGCCGACCCGTCCGCCACACTCACCGTGACCTGCCCATCATCCGCGGAAAGACGCAGCTCCAGACAGCTACCGCCATGACGCACCGCATTGGCCACCAACTCGTTGACCACGACCGACGCCTGATCAAGCCACCGCACGTTGGCAAAACCCCAACTGGCCAACATGCTGCGCACGGCACGGCGGGCCGCAGCCAGCGCCTGCAGGCCCAGCGGCACATCCAGATACGCCGTCAACTCGCCCAACGCCGGCGTCCCCCTCCATAGGCAAGCCGAGCTTGACCCGGTTCTTCGGACGGGGCTGCCCCCGATACCTCCACCCGCCAGACGCCCCAGCGAAGGATTCATTATTCATCGGATGCGCACCACCACTCGGGATCGGTGTTCGCCAACTCCTATTTGATCAACCGGGCGGATCGGCGACCTGGGTGTGGTTTGAAGGCCGGTGCAGAAGGGAACGTTCTTGCATTTGAGGCATGCCCGGGGCTACGCCCAGGCGTCGGCGGCGTCGGGCTTTGCCGTGCCCCGAGGAGGCGTTAGGTGGACGTGTACACCGTGGACAAGAAGTTGTTCGCCGGCCCCATGGCTTGTGCGATGACCCGCCGCCTGTTGCAGCCGCTGCTGGCGGAAGGCGCCGACGACAAACCCACGGATGTGGCTTCACATCGGCTGCGGCAACGGCCGGCTCACCTACGCACTGGCGCAGGCGTTTCCGCGCTGGCATGTCAGCGTGTTGGATTCGGACTCCGAACTGGCCGCCAAGGCATGTCACCGGCTGAGTGCCCTCAACCAAGGGCTGCGCGTCACCCGCGCGGACCCACCCGACCTGCCCTACCCCGACAGCAGCTTCGACCTGGTGATCGCCGCCAACGTGTGGCACCGCCTGCCCCAGTGGCGCACCGTGACCGTGCAGGCGCATCGGGTACTGCGCAGCGGCGGCACCCTGCTCCTCACCGACCTGAAAATGCCAAGGCTGCCTACGCTTTCCGGCCGCAGCACCGCCTCACGGTCCCCGCAACCCTCCGTCGCCGCAACCCTCGCTGACCGAGCTGAAAGTCGTCTTGTCCGTCACCGGATTCGAGCTGACCCGCTGCACCGAGATTTCCGGCCTGTGGTATCGGATCCTGGCCACCAAATAGCCACCCGCATCTCCGGTCACCCCGCATCATGCGGCCGGTCCCCACCGGCGGGATGGGCGTGCACCAGGAAGGTGACGGTGCTGCCGCGGCCAGACTCGATGCTCATGTCATCGCTGAGCTGTCACGCGATCCACAGGCCGCACCCGCGGCTATCAGGCAACGACGGTCGCTCCTTCGGCGGCTGACAGCCTCCGACCCCGACCCCGACCCCGACTCCGGGACCGTGATCGCTGACCTGGCACACGATGGTGTCGGCGTCGGCGCGGACCTGCAGACGTCCGATGCCGCCACCGTGCCCGATGGCGTTGGTGGCCAACTCGGTGAGGATCAGCACGAGGTCGTTGCCGCGCTGGCCAGTAAGACCTCGATCGGCCGTGCACGCCGCCGCCATGGCCTGAGTGCCGCGATTGTGTATCCGGCGGCGAGGGCACCCGCAAGCCCGTTGCCGAAGGTTCGAGAAATCGGCCCCTGTAATTCGGCGCTGGGCGCCTGGGCGTGGGATGCTCAGGTTCTTCCAGCGAAGGCCGTGACGTTTATGTCAGCAGCTATGTCGACAGCAGTTGCCTACGACGCATCCCTGCCACGTCTGACCCGCGGGCCCGTCCGGGTGGACGCACTTGTCAGCAGGCGCCTGGCCAGGTGGCCGGTGTTTGCGCCCATTTGGTGTGGACGGTGAACGATGAGCCAAGACACCGGTATCCGCCAAGGCGACGACAGCGGCGCCGACCGGATCGTGGCTGCCACGCCGCTTCCCGCCAGCGAGCCAGAACAGCAAGCCCAGCCGCTCAGCGGGCTGCTGCTGGAAAAACTGGGCGACTACCGGGTCATCGACGACGACGATGACGACCCGGTCCTGGTCACCCGCGACGGCAATCCAGTCGACACCTGGCGCGAAAGCTACCCATACGAACAGCGCCTGGGCCGCGACGACTACGAGCGCGACAAACGGCTGCTACAGATCGAACTGCTCAAGCTGCAAAACTGGATAAAGGCCTCAGGCCAACGGCTCATGGTGCTGTTCGAAGGGCGAGACGCGGCAGGCAAGGGCGGCACCATCAAAAGGTTCATGGAACACCTCAACCCACGCGGCGCCCGGGTTGTGGCCTTGGAGAAGCCCAGCGAGCGGGAATCCACCCAGTGGTATTTCCAGCGCTATATCGCCCATCTGCCTGCCGCGGGGGAGATGGTGTTCTTCGATCGGTCCTGGTACAACCGGGCCGGTGTCGAGCGGGTCATGGGCTACTGCAGCCGCACCGAATATCTGGAGTTCATGCGCCAGGCACCCGAGCTGGAACGGATGTTGGTGCGCTCGGGCATTCATCTGGTCAAGTTCTGGTTCTCGGTGTCGCGCCGCGAGCAGCAGACCCGGTTCCTGATCCGCCAGGTCGATCCGGTGAGGCGGTGGAAGCTATCGCCCACCGATCTTGCCTCATTGGATCAGTGGGACGACTACACCGAGGCCAAGGAGGCGATGTTCTTCTACAGCGACACCGCCGACGCGCCCTGGACGCTGATCAAAAGCAACGACAAGAAGCGGGCTCGGATTCAGGCCATGCGCCACCTGCTCAGCCAGCTCGATTACGACAACAAAGATCTCGAGTTGGTGGGCACCCCGGATCCTCTGCTCGTCGGTCGGGCATCGCAACTGTTCGAAGACGACGAGCAGCCCATACGCCAGTTCCCCCAGCTATAACCCGGCCAGCGAACATGCGCTGGCCAACCTTGGTGCTGGCGATCCTGGTTGGTGAAGGCACCCAGTATCGGGCGTGGCTGGGCGTTTGCTGCTCCGGCGTCCATAAAGGACGGACCTGACCGTGGTCGCACGACGTTGAGGCCGGCCAGCGTGCCAACTTCAGGCGGTCCCAGATAGATGCCGGTATTACCTGGTCAGCCGTCAGCTAACATCGAATAATCTAGGTGTTTGACACCAACCGCTCGACCTCGCGGCCGTATCCAGGAATCGAATGCCTCTCGATAGGCGTCGACGGTGCAAGCGAGAGTCGGATGGACGATTGGCGACCCACGAGGCGTTCGTCCTGTCGCCTGCCACAAGCATGGGACCGCCCTGAGCCGGTTTTAGCCAAGATCATGGGACCACCTGGTTGCCAGTGATGGGACCACCCGGCGTGTCGTGCTGGGTGATCGATCACTGTCGTTTTCGATCTCTGCATGTCGATCGACATGGAGAGATGGATGGCATACCGGGAGGTATCTGTGATCGAGGTACGAGAAGTGTTGCGTGGCTGGCTTTCAGGGGCTGGGCTGCGCGTGGTGGCCGCTCAGGCTGGGTTGGACCGCAAGACGTGCCGGCGCTACGTCGCGGCGGCGCAGGAAGCGGGCCTTCGCCGCGATGATGGGTTCGAGCAGGTCACCGACGAGATCGTGGGCGCGGTGATCGCCGCGGTGCGCCCAGCGCGCCCGTCAGGGCACGGAACGGCCTGGCAGCAGCTGCAAGCGCAGCAGGAGCAGATCACCGAGTGGGTCGAGCAGGACCTGACCGTGGTGAAGATCGGTGACCTGCTCGCGCGGCGTGGTGTGGTGGTCCCATATCGCTGGCTAGCGACACGTCCGGTACGCGTCGGCACAGGCCGCGTTCGGGCTGTACCTGCTCCGTACACACCGCCGGGAGGTATCCGGTTCCTGCCGCGAGTGCGGCCATCTTCATCCCTGTGCACAGCGCCGCCACGGCGCCGAACTGATCATCCACTTTGGGCACTGGAACTCCCAGCAGCTGCACCCCGAAACAGCTGCCAGCACACCCGGCACATCGCAGCGCCTACGCATGCCTGTCACCAGCGCCGCAGCCTGACCAGGCATGCGTGGCGAGGATGTTGCGCCTCATCCGTGGCGATATTGGCATGCGTGCCTGGTTGGGTTGCGGCGGGTGTGCCGAACCGCCAGTGATCCGCTCTACCCTCTACCCATGGTGACCGTCCCACGCACGGCACGAACCCGGATGGCACTGGCACTGGCCGGATGCGTGGCGCTGCTTGGCGTCACCGCCTTCCTGGTGGACTCGGCGATCTCCGCCTGGGCGTATCCGCTGTTCAACACCGCCGCCGCAGCAGCGCTGGTCGCCCTGGCTCTGAGCGCTGGCGCCACGCCGGTGGCGATCGGTCTGACCCTTCGCCGGCGCACGATCGTCGCCGCCGCGATCGGCCTAACGTCAGTCGCGGCCGTCCTGTCCGTCGGATGGATGCTGCCCTACACCCGCGACGTTTTCACCTCCAGCCCGGCGGCGAGCATCACCTCGTCCGACCTGGCATGGGCGGTGCTGGTCCGCGTGCCGTTCGGGACCGTGCTCCTGGAGGAAGTGGCGTTCCGGGGCGTGCTCCCGGCGCTGTTGGGCGCCGACGGGCGGCGATGGAGGTGGCGGCCGGTGCTCGGCGCTAGTTTCCTGTTCGGGCTGTTTCACCTCTTCTCGGCCCTGCGCTTGGCCCGATGCGACGGGCTGGCTGTGCACAGCCTGTTCTGTCCCGCCGGGCCGATCCTCGGCCCGGCAGCGTTGATGACAGTCGCGATGGGACTGGGCATCTTGCTGTGCGCGGTGCGCCACATCGGTGGCGGGCTGCTCGCCCCGTTCACCGTGCACGCCGCCGCCAACTCAGCCGGATACGTGCTGGCCTGGATGACAACCGCATGACCCCTCCCCAGCCGGCTGCCGACGGGAACGGGTGCAACACGGTGAACACGCACGGCCGAGCACCGCGGACATTCGGCCGGCAGATGACGCTCTCGGCGAGCAGCGGCAAAGGCCGCACGGCCACAGAACGGCCCCAAGACGTAGGACGCCCAGGATGTCCCATCCTGCGTGGCAAAAGAAGCTGCTATGCGGCGACACCAGCAAATGCTTGGAGACGGAGGTGACCCGGCGATTCCCATACGTTGCCTGAGGTTACGTCGGGTGGACACTCGCGGACGCCCGGCACGTCCGTTAGGACTTTCTGCCGCAGGGTACCTCATTGACATGGAAGCTTTGGCTTGGATCTTGACTCTCGTGCTCGTCTTTTCTGGCAACGTCCTGGCGATCCGGCATCGCATGTTCTGGGGGATCGGCTTGATCGTGACGGGCATGATCACGGGGCTAGGCGCCACCAGTCTCGCGAACTGAATACGGCGCACGAGGACTGGGCTGCCGTGGCATCTGGCTGGGTCAGCTGCAGTCTCGGCATCGAGCGGGCACGGCCGTGGCTTGCTGGCTGCGGTGACGGACCAGGAAACAGCGGGTGCACCGGAATTCGTCTGCCATCATGGGAACGACGGTGATCGTGAGTTCCTCGTCGAGCAGGTCGCTGCCTGGTAGCTCAAAGGCTGCGGCGAGGTCGTTGTCGTCGGCTGCGGCCATGTCCGGCCTGCCGCGCCGGGCCTTCAGTTCTTCCAGGCTGGCATCTGCGGTCAGCGTGGTGCGCGGTGCGTCGTAGTCCGTTGTTGTCGCCATCGGCGTTCCTTCCTGGGTGCGACGGGTGGTGTGCGCCTGTGTGTTGCCACGTAGTTCGCCCTGGTGCGCTGCCGGTGTGCGAGCAGGGCTTTGGCCGCCGGGCACTTGAAAATGCCTGGCGGGATATGGCATCTGGCCATAGGTGTCCAGCCTGTCCGGCACAGCCCGTCACGCCGCCGTCGGCTTCTGGTTTCGGGGGTGGTTCAGTCGGCGAGGTCGGCTTGGACCGGGATGTCTGGCACATCGTCGCCGACTGACGGGGTCGCCTTCGTGGCCGTCAATGTTTCGATCTCGGCTGGTGGATCCCAGCGGCGCTGGCCAAAGGGCTGGTCAAGTTCGGGCATCATGTGCACCTGCTTTCCGAGCGTGTAGTTGCCCCGCAGCCGACCTTTCTAACCGCGCCAGTTCCAACGGTGACGGCGGGGCGCGCCCGTCACTGGTTGCTTTGGGGGGAGCATGATCACGTGCGGTGCGGCGGGAAGGCCTGTGCCCGGGGCGGGCAGGTGTCGTGAGCTGGGTGTGGCCGGCTGCGGTGACGGGCGTCTCAGTAGATCACCTTCGCCGGGATTTGCGGCGTAGTCTGCATGCAACACGGCAGCCGTTCCGGACCCTGGCGGCACCCATTGACCGTATGCCCGCCGCAGGGGGAAGATCATGGGTCCGATCAGCTCCACCATGCCACGACGCCGCGCTGCTCCTGTGCCGGGTTCCGGCAGCAACCCACGAATTGCCCGGCCATCGCTATCCCCAGCACCGTGGCTATCCCCAGCACCGTCGCTATCTCCAGCACCGTCCAGTGCACGGCTGTTGGCCGCTGCTGATCAGAAACTGGCCAGGCAGCGTGATGATCTGATCGCGTCGCATATGCCGATGGCGGCACGCATCGCCCGCTCGTTTGCCGGGCGCGGCATGGACCTCGACGATCTCACCCAGGTCGCCATGCTCGGACTGGTCCCGGTCGCTTCGACGCGTCACACGGTGTCGAGTTCGCCCACTACGCCTACCCGTGCATCCTCGGTGCGCTTAAGAAACACTTCCGCGACAACGGCTGGATCATGCACATTACCCGCCGGATGCAGGAGCTGTACCTGCAAACCAGCCGGGCCATCCCGGGCCTGACCCAGCTGCTGGGTCGTACCCCGACCGTACCTGACCTGGCCGTCCACCTGCATCTGTCCGAAAAGGATATCCGTGATGGCCTGCACAGCGGGTTTGCCTACCAAACCCGGTCACTGGATCAGCCCGCAGTTGACGGGGGCGATGGCACGTTCGGGCAGCTGCTCGGCGGCCTGGACAGGCGTCTGGAAGCGGTCCCGGACCGGCACGCCCTGGCCCAGTATGTTGGCATGCTGCCCGAGCGGGAGCGGTCCATTCTGTACCTGCGGTTTATCGACGATCTGACCCAGCGGGAAATCGGCCAACAGCTGGGCATGTCGCAGATGCACGTCTCACGACTGCTCAGCCGCACCCTGGAAACTCTACGCACACTGCTACTTGACCAACCGTCGTCCGTGACAAGGTGAGGTGAAAGATCCCACGGGTGTTGGGATAGGCGACACCCTTGGTGACGCAGCACAGTGAAGGCGTGCACGTTGATCGTGTCGTCGGACGCCAGGTCATCAGGCGCAGGCCCGTTGCCGGGCCGAATACCTGGACGCAGGACTGCAGATCGCACAGCACCGCGGTCCGACGGGTGTGGAGCCGTTGTGTAGCTTCGGTTCCAGCGTCCTCGCAGTCGTGACGTGTCGTCGCGGCCGACCGCGGTGAGCGGGCGCAGTGACAGCACATTGATGGCGGTAAACAGGCCCATCATCCGAGCGGTGACTAGTGCTGCTCGGGGTGGGCCGAGCCCGGCCGTGCTGGGCGAACTTCGTGAGTTTGTGCGATGAGGCTTTATGCACCGAACAGGCGTACGATGGGGTTATCCCGGAATCGACGACATCGCACTCCTGAGGTGCCAGCCAACCCGGCATACCGCACCGGAGAGCGGATCGTCATGGCCGTTGAGCAACGCATTCCCACCGCACCCACCAAGCCCGCCCTGCCGACCATCGAGTCTGGGACCGTCAGGCCCACCGGGCCAGCGGTTGACAAGGACGTCGTCTACGGGCTGGCCTCCTCGCCGACATCGCCGCCGCCCACCCGGATCAGCGCCACGTGGTTCGGTGGGTGCGCAGCCGCGCTGACCCTCGTGGTGCTCATCATCTTCATGCTGCAAAACACCCGCAGCGTCGAGGTCAGCTTCCTGTGGCTGCACGGCACGGTGCCGCTCGCTCTCGCCTTGCTGGTCGCCAGTGTCGGCAC